>Ga0315286_10000109_pt1 | contig 56937 bp, 36 predicted proteins | sample YL17G10_0_MG_FD_205038 | JGI IMG/M metagenome (GOLD analysis project Ga0315286, IMG submission 205038) | Sediment microbial communities from Yellowstone Lake, YNP, Wyoming, USA - YL17G10_0 | ecosystem: Environmental > Aquatic > Freshwater > Lake > Sediment | place: USA: Wyoming | collected...
CAATCTAAGAAAATGCTCCTGCTCCGGTAGGGAGCATTTGATTCTTTCAAATAAAATCGTATATTGATGCAGGAATTTTAAGGATATCGAAATATCTTAATGGAATTCATGCATCAGAAAGAAATTGATAGAATAGTACAATCGATCCTGGGTGAGCGCCCGGGTGCGCATTCCACCTGTAAAGATGGAATCTGCACAGATGGTTTATGCGTTGTTCATAACAAAGATGGTGTTAAAAATATTGTTCAGTGCGGCGCCGACCGTGTAAGCGCAAGTATCGGAATTGATGCGGCGGGCGGTATCGAGACAGACCTTGCACGAATGATCGATCATACATTATTGAAACCAGAAGCAACAAAAGAGCAAGTCATCCAGCTATGCAGCGAGGCAAAGAAATACAACTTTGCAAGCGTTTGTATCAATCCAAGTTATGTTTCACTTTGTGCAAAACTTTTACGCGACACAGCAGTAAAAGTTTGTACCGTAATCGGCTTCCCGTTAGGTGCAACTTCAACCGCAACGAAAGCATTCGAAGCTGAGCACGCGCAGCGCGATGGTGCAAAAGAAATCGATATGGTAATTAATGTTGGAATGTTAAAATCCGGTGATTACGATTATGTAGAGAACGACATCTTCGCGGTTGTAACGACGGCTCGTCGGTTCGGTTCTTTATTGAAAGTGATTATTGAAACCGGATTACTGACCGATGAAGAAAAAATAAAAGCATGTTTACTTGCAAAGCGCGCAGGTGCCGATTTCGTCAAAACATCAACTGGGTTTGCCAAAGGTGGTGCGACGGTTGGCGATATCGCACTTATGCGAAAAGTTGTCGGGTCAGCTATGGGAGTGAAGGCATCCGGAGGAGTACGAACACGCGAGGAAGCATTAGCAATGGTTGCAAGCGGTGCAGACCGCATTGGAGCTAGTGCGAGTGTTAAAATTGTAATCGGTGACGGTGAGTCACAAGCCAAAGAAACAACTAAAAGTAGTCAATCATATTAAGTACATTTTATGAAAGCGAGGTAATCATGAATACTCTCATACGATCTTCTATCATATTCTTTGTTGTTATCACCCTCTCATTTGTCGGCTGTTCATCATCGGAAGAAACAACCCAGAAACAGGAAACACCTCCTCCTCCGGCAGAAGTTAAAAATGCGCCAGAACAACCGGCTCCGAAAACGGAACAACCGCCAGTAAAAAAGATCGACACTGTTAACGTTGATGTTCAAAACACGCAGAAACCAACTTACGAGCCAAAGGAAACACCGCCACCATCACCAACGCTCCCAACTGGAAAATATTCCGTTCAAATTGGTGCTTACAAAATGCCTGATAACGCAGATCGGATTGCATCGCTTGCCAAGGAGCGATTTAATCTGAATGTTTACACTACTTTAGATAAGGTGGATAATTTGTACAAAGTAATGATCGGTGATTTCAACTCGAAAGACGAAGCAAGAAACTTCCGTGATGAAATGGCAAGAAATTTTCCAAGTGATTATAAGGATGCCTGGGTATCTGAAAATCCTCAAAAGTAATCGTTCAAAACTTTGGCTGTCCATATTCATTGGAATAATATCTCTTCTTTGGTGTTGTAAAAGTTCAGAGGAAGCTGAGAAGAAAACTGAATCACCTACCGGATTCAAAGAATTTCTCGCGAAGTATGAGAAGACTTTCAATCCGGCTGATTTCGATTTAAGTATCGACTCAATTCGCTTAAAAGAAAAAAATCAACAAGAACCTCTTGAAGCAGCGGAGATTGTTACTTTAGCACCTACCGAGACAATTCCCGGTTTCAGGGTACAAGTTCTTTTTACTCCCGATATCGAGCAAGCCAATCAGATTCGCGACAGTCTTTCAATTTTACTTCCAGAGGAATGGATATATATTGTGTATGATTCACCTTATTACAAAGTTCGTGTTGGAAACTATGTTGAGCGAACCGTAGCGAGCGTAATGATTAAAAAGTTGATCGAATTGGGGTTCAAAGAACCATGGATAGTCCCGGATAAAATTATTAAGAATCCACCACCGCGCCTACCCGATATATTCATCACACCGGAAAAACAACCCGAGTAGATTCGCGCTCTGTCTGATTGATTATTTAAAACGAATAGAAACACCCTCAAGGGGCCAGCGTGCACGCAACTTGAGAGTGTCTGGATATATAACAAATCTTTCAGCAGGTTGGTAGGGGAATGGTTTCCCAAAATTATATACTCCACTACTATCCGCATCTAGAAAGCCGGATAAAATATATTTCCCCTCAATAAGATGATCGAATTTAAAATGTCCCACTGAATCAATAATTTGTACTTTGGGCTTAATCTCTTTCTTAGCAGCATTAACCGCTGTGAGATATATTTTGCCTTTTGCGTCCTTTACCTCATCACTCACGATACCGCTTATACTACTCAGCATTTTTTCTTCAACAGTTTGGAAGCGAGTGGTGAAAGTGCTGTCCTTATAACTGTTACCCGAATAATCGATAAGAGAATCCATTATCAAGCTTATGTTGTATTGCATTCCTAATGCAAGTAAAAACGTAGGAAAGAAAAAAAACTCACGAGAATCCTGCCACTTAAATATTCCCTCAATTTTCTTTTTCGAGGAATCCTTTAAAGAAAAACCGGACTCGAATGATTTTATTCGGATCGCCTCGCTGAACACGAAACGGATGGTATCATCTATCGAGATATTCTTGGCATTATTTCCAAATCCTTTTATCTCAAATGTCGGTCTTGATGTATCTGAAGTTGAGCTTCCATTAAAATCAGCACGATTTGTTGGAACACGCATCGCATTCCCATGAAAATCCTTGAAGCCGAAAAGTGTTACGCGATATATTCTTCCAACTTCCTGTTGATCAGTAACCAACTGCGCATCCAACCGGGATGAGACATCAAAAGAGAAATCCCTCATCTTTAATTGTGTATTCGTTAGTGTATCAACGATGATGACACTATCAATATCTGTCGGATACATCGTTTCACTAAATCGAAGAAGCACATGGGAATCATCAATCGTTCGGGCACTGGAGAGGAATGGCGCTGTTGTATCATCCTCTGTCATTCGGAATTGGACACCCGTGAATTTTGGCACTTGATATATAAGATTTATATCATCATTGCACACACCATACTGATCGGTCTGTACATCATAAAAAAGATTTTTGTATTCATCCCGTACCGCTATTAAGCGGTACTTACCATAAGCAAGATAAGGAAGAAGAAATGTTCCATCTTTGCCTGTCTGTGTTAGATAATCGGGTTTGACCCGCGAAGGATTGAGTGTATCGGGATTTCTTTTATCAAGTTGATAAGCAAAGATCATAACACCTGTGGGTTTATCATCAATTACCACTCCTGCAATCGACGCCGAATCAATAGTCTCCCCTGTTGAGAATGGAAGTGAAAAAGATTCAGCCATTCGGTTTTTTCTTGTGTCAACTACATCAGTACCTATCGTGACAATATAAGTTGTATTAATTCGCAGCGAATCTGTAAACGATATTTCGACATCTTTGCCATCCCAGTTAAATTCAAGCTCACCGAGTGATGGTGAGACGAAGAAAGATTCTTGAAGCGTTCGCCTATCTATGTATTTATCGAACGAGAAAGAAAATTTATTATCATGATAATTTAATGTCCGGGGCGCAGGGTAAGTATTGATAATTTTCGGCGGAGTTGTATCTGGCGGACCACCGGATGGGGATTGTATGCCGGCACAATTAAATGTAATGGTAATCAAACATAAAACTACAGCCACTTTAATGAAATTGAGAACCACTTGCATTCTTTTCTGATGAATAGTTGAATAATATGAACTCACAAATATAATTAATTTTTCGGAAGGAGGAAAGTATTTCTTTCACAAAAAAAGCCCGCTCCGGTTAAGGGAGCGGGCTTTCCAAATTTACTAATCACTCTGATGATTACTTGAGCAATAGCATCTTCTTCACTGCAAAAAATGTTTGGGCAGCGATTCCGTTCTCCTCGTTGGCAATCACCTCTGCTTTGATGCGATACAAGTAGACGCCGGATGGCAAGCTGGAGGCGTTGAATTCGATTTCCTGAGTGCCCTCATCCATTTGCTCTCTGTTCATCAGCGTTGCCACTTCCTGACCTAAAATATTATAGATCTTCAGTGTGACGAACGATTCCTGCACTAGTGTGAAGGAAAGCGTTGTCGTGGGATTGAACGGGTTGGGATAGTTCTGCTCGAGTTTGTACTGCAGAGGTTCTTCTGCGAAGCTCCCTCTGTGGAACATTACGTCTGCAGCAATAGAAGAGAAAGCACTGTCGAGCGTTAAGAACGGGACATCGGAAAGTGGACGAACGGGCTTCAGGAATATTGCAACGTCGCGCCCCTTACCACCGACCCATTGCCCGATCGTATCGAGCGGACCGGAGAATGCCGAGTCGATCATCCGAATTGTTTGGTACGCTATGTTGAAGTAATTGCTGTCGCAAAGGCATGTGTCGCCTCCCGGATGGTATCTTGTATTGTCGTCGAATGCCGACATGGACGTATCTAACCTTGCGGCTATTTTCCTTACCGACAATCCGTTAAAGGGATTTGTTGATTCACCGTGGAAAATCAAACTACCGAATCCGTATGGCGTGATTCCAATATCGCTCGCCGCGATGCTCGCCTTCAGCACCAGGGCTTCAGCGAATAGAATATTATTTCCTAACGTCGGAGAGTACTTGCTCGCCGTCCTTCTGTATATGTCGTCCAGGCAATTGGGCGACCCAGTGTGCATGTTGCCACGCACGTCCACCAGCGTCTTAAAAACACCGTCGTATCTCGTGATACCAACCGAGTGCGGACCAGGAACAATGCCAACGGACAGACCGTATCTTGACCCGAAGCCGATTGTGTACATGATTTGAAGTACGTTGATGAGGTTCGGCATTGGATAAAGAATAGTTCCCTGACCCCAGGTATGCATGACAGGCGACGTTCCCTCTGGCAGTGAAGACCCGTACCACCAGTAGTTCTTGATATTGAAAGGAATGGGTCTGCTGCTGCTGCTGCTGTGCGCAAAGACCATGATGGTATCGCCATTTGCAAGCGTATCACTCCCATTCATCTTGAACTCCCATTTGTACCTGCTGCCCGCAGGCATAGGCGGGGGGAAACCCGTAGCTGTTAAGGTCGCCGCATCAACTATCGCCTCGAACTCTATATGGAGTCCATTTAACCCACCCACTGGTGTAACCAGAGTGAATGTCACCTCGCTACCGCGTCGCTTCCATAGCACCGGTCTTCCCAGATGCCCGAAGAAATCCTTTGAGTAGGCAATGCTCTCAGGCAAGAACGTTCGGAACGCAAGATTGAACGTTGAGTCGTACGTAAGACCAAAATCGATTCCGGTTAGGTTTTCCTCATCGCCGAGGTGTATGCTATAAGCTTGAAGGGATGGAGGTTGTGTCTGCCGCCAATTTGCTGCCATGACGATTCGCAGCCGGTACCAACCCGACCACACCCCGTCGAACCGGAAGGTACCGCTGTCGTTGGAAATCGTCGAGGCACTCACAGTTGGTCTATAAACAGAAGAGTCTTGCCCATCAAGATAGATCGTGGCGCCCTTAAGGGGAGCTTCGCCGGAGTCGCGAGTTCCCATCCCATCTACGTCGTTATAGACGCTGCCGCTTATTGAGCCAGGCACAATAGTGTAAGCGCCCCAGCTTATACTATCCTTCATTTCCGATGCGCCAAGGTTAATACTGTAAGCGCCGCGAGGAACAGACCGCCACCGTTTTGGTAGATCCACGGAAATAGTGAGAGAACCGATCGCAACCGTGTCCACTTCATAGTTTCCAGCCGCGTCCGTGAAAACTTGCAGCGACCAATTTACATCAGGTCCTCTAATCGAAACCGATTTATCGGCAAGTCCATGCTCGACAGATTCCTGAATGCCGTTCCGGTTCATATCGTAGAATACATTTCCCCGGACTGTGCCGACCGGCAGGTGGTATAACCCGAAAATGATATTGTCCTGTACCTGTCCGTCATCGAGTTGAATAATATAATTCCCGACGGGTATTGTTTTCTGCCAACCATACAAACGCGGACCGGTCCATTCCGCAAGCCCCACGGTGTATCGTCCAGGAGCGAGATTTTCAAACGAGAATCTTCCGAGTGTATCGGTCTGAGCCCACGTGTGCTCTGTATTTGAATCGCTGGCAAAGACATCACGGAGACTGAGCAACGGCTCTTGATCATCCTGGATGCCATTCTGATTCAGATCGTTGAAGACATAACCGCGGATTGTCCCGTGCTCAGGAAGCATGTGCAATTCATAGCTTCCAAAGTCAAATCCACTTAACGTACTATCAAGATACCATACATAAAAACAGTGCGTAGGGGGGCTTCCTTCGGGGACAGAAGAGACCCAATTTGTCGGCAGCATGTACTCTGAGAGACAATAATTCTCCGACTTGAAGACGACAAAACTGAATTGCCCCGTGGAATCGGCGTGTGTGCCCCCGATCCAATTGTTATTCATATCTTTCAGCTCAATCAATGGATCTGTAAACGCAGGTTCACCAGAATTGTAAGCACCGTTGTGATTCACGTCTTTGAACACCATGCCGCTTAAGATGCACCCCGCAGTGTAGTTGCCAAAATTCACAGCATCCGAAAGCTGACCCGGTGTGTTAAGGTCGACGTTCAAAGGCGACGGTGAAGTTAATTTCCAGCGAGGTTCGTGGGAGTTGGGAAGCTCCGAGACTTGATACGAACCCAGCGGCAAAGGGACAGTGTAGGATCCATCGTCAAATGTCTTGAATGTGACCGTAACCGGACCGGCAACGGTTACGAACCAATTTTCGAGTCCCAGTTCACCGGGGTCATATATAGCATTACGATTTTGATCGAAGTAGACGGTTCCAGTAATACTCCCTGATTGATCGAAGACAGATACGTTATCGATGAACCAGCCAGTGAAGGCGTTGAAGAGCGAGTCGCCCGTATCGAATACAAACCTGAGATTGATCGTTTGGTTGCCGTACGGCGTGATGTCGAGCGACGAAACCTTCCACCCATAACTGTCACCAGAAACCGATTCGCCGTAGCCACCGCGCAAGTGAGTCCAGCTCGTCCCACCGTCAGTCGTTACGTCGACCATGCAGAAATCCCAGCCACGTTCGGTGTAGTATTTTTCAGTGAAGAGGAGAGTGACGTCTCCGATAGTACCGGTTAAATCTATTGCGGGCGAGATCAATTCCTCGTAAACTCTTGATCCGGTTTGGTACCACCAACTTTCTTCTACGCTTACCTGCCAACTGTAGGCATAGGAATTATAATCACGAGTTGTCATATGCCATGCAGCGCTGTCAGTGGGCGATACGATTGTCCAGCCGTTTGTGCCGCTCTCCATGTCGTCATCAAAAAATATCGTTGAAGAGGTCTTGACCAGTTTGTTGAACTGGACTGATACCTCTGATGGAGTTGCTGACGACGACATAGATTTCGATTCGCGCGCGGTAAGTGTAGCACGATGTTGGTGGTCGAGCAGCTGTTGTTTTACATTTGCTTCACGTTGCTCGCGCGTCATTGGTTTGTTGTTACGCTGGCTGGCTGTGAGGGCATTGGTGGAATTAAGAAAACTACAAAGAACAACCAAAGCCAGAAGTTCAAGTAAAAAGTATGAATTTTTCATAAGTACCTCTACGATAATGTTTCTTCATAAAAATTATTTTCAGAAAATTATTGACGCTTAGAAAAGGTATACGTGCATCGTGCGCAAGAGTGGCTCGATAGTGAACAAGTAAAGAAGGTATGGGAAGAAATAAGATTTCTTCGATACGACTATCAGGTCACGGAAGCGCATATACACACGCCCCTTGAAACCTATATCGATTCTTGTTGTATGATAAACAGAATACTAATGAAAAGCAAATAAATAATGAATCAGTATTTTCTTCGAATCGTCACCCAAAATCATCGAAATCTCGTAAAAATCATACTATCTGTAATGTATAGCTCGGTCCCCTGCCACACTACTACCGATAAATCCTAATCATTGAAAGATGGTTGAGATTTTTTGTTATACGGTTCGCTATGTGTTGTTTTACCCCGACTCCGACTTTAATCCACGGATGTGATTTTTTTATCTTATCCTTGCAACTTGCCAATGTCTAACAAAATTTTCTAACTTTTCTTATATTAAGTTTAGAGGAAAATTAATTATGCATATTGCAATTATCGGTTCAGGTGGTGTTGGCGGCTACCTTGGCGCTAAACTTTGGAAAGCAGGCAACGATGTTACATTCGTTGCACGAGGTAATCATCTAACTGTAATGCAACAGAGCGGCTTGCGGCTTGAAAGTCCCGAAGGCAGCTTTACCACTAAATCAACATTCACCGACAACCTCGATAGCTTTATGCCGTTCGATTTAATCATCATCGGTGTTAAATCGTTCGATACCGAATCTGCCGCTAAGCTGGCTCGACCTGTATTAAAGAGCGATACTATCGTTCTTAGCATTCAAAATGGGGTTGAGAACGAAGACATAATTGCTCACTCACTTGGCAATCAGCATGTGCTTGGGGGTGTCGCCTACATCTTCAGTACGATTGGAGAGCCCGGAGTTATACGGCACGAAGGTGGAACAGGTAAATTCAAATTCGGTGAGATGGATGGAACAGTGAGCGATCGCTGTAAGAAGCTCATGCAGGTTTTTCAAGAAGCTGGAATCAAAGGAGATGCTGTTGAAAACATTACACGAATATTATGGGAGAAATGGATTTTCATCTGCGGACTTAGCGGAATGACAGCTTATGCAAGAATGCCAATCGGAGAAATACTTGCCGATGCTTCTTTAAACTCGATGCTTCAAGAAGTCATGAGCGAAGCGGTACTCATCAGCCGAGAGAAAGGAATCGATAAATTTACCAACATCGAAGAGAAAATGCTTGCCCACTACCGGCGTCTACCGCACCAGAGTACTTCATCGATGTATTACGATTTAATGCATGGTAAACGTATCGAGGTTGAAGCACTAAACGGTACGGTAGTACGCTTTGGGAAAGAAGTTAATATTCAAACACCGGCAAACGAAAAGATTTATGCTGCACTAAAACAATTCGCTTGAACATCTTATCCTCCAGATTCTTTCATTGCCTTTACTTCCTCCCTGTTTTTCTGATACTGTTTGATTGCGCGTTTGTGTGCATCAAAGTTGGTTGTAAATCGATGGCCACCATAGCCGGTCGCAACGAAATACAAATACCGATGACGTGCAGGGTATAGTGCCGCAAGAATAGATCCTTTGCCAGGATTGTTGATTGGTCCTGGTGGTAAACCGTAGTTCCTATAAGTATTGTACGGCGACTCGATATTCAGATCGTTGTAATGAAGTCGCCGCGGCTCACCTCGCAACGCAAACTGAATAGTCGGATCGGCTTGTAACCGCATGTGCCGCTGTAATCGGTTGTAGTACACACCAGCAATAACTGAACGCTCTGAATCTATCGCTGTTTCAAGTTCGATGATTGAAGCCATCGTAAGAATCTCATTCATCGTCATCTTCCTGCGATTCATTTGTCGAATCATAGAGCTATCGAATTCATTCCAAAATTCCCCGACTAACGATTTAATAATATCGGCTTCATCAGTCTGCCAGTAAAATTTATACGTTTTCGGCATGAGATAACCCATAAGACTGCTGCCTTCAATGCTGAGACTGTGCGTAAAATTTTCATCGTTTACCAAACTCATAAACCGCGATGAATCAATTCCAAGCTCTCGTGCGAATATCTTCGCCTGAGTAGTCGCTCTTAAACCTTCGGGAATAACAACTGTAATCAACTCAACTGTTTTACCGTATCTGATGTTATCGAGTATATCTAAATTAGAAGCACCGCTTTTAAAACGATACTTTCCTATTTGTAATTTTGTTGTGGAGCCGAGGAGCCGACCGGCTATATCAAATAGCAATCGACTTCTGATAACTCCCGCTCGTTGAAGTGAATCGGTAACCTGCTGGAAGTTTTCTCCTTTGGATACGATGACGATTCGATCACCATCGAATGTATTTGGCGCCCAGAAGATTACATAAAGGAATAAAAGTATCCCTCCAACAACAATCAATAGCCATATATAAAACTTCCGTTTCATATCCATTCCCTAAATCTATACACAAATTCTTTCATTATTTTTTCTGAATAATGTAACTGCAAACAAACTGATAAAAATTACAATCGCAGCCATTGAAACCCAGGATCCAATCATCACGGTTCGCGGCTTGAATTCAAACTTCACAACATGTTTACCCTGAGGAACGACAACAGCCCTTTGCATTATGTTTGCCTGATAAATTTTCGTTTCTCTTCCATCAACTTCCGCAATCCATCCCGGATAATATGAATCCGAGAAAACAAGAATGACGTTTTGCCGACACTCGACATTGAACTCGGCTTGATTTGTTGTATAACCGATCATATCGACTCTGCCTTGAATGCTATCGTATGGTAGAAAGTTGGGCAACGATTCGTACAACATCACCGTTTGTTTCGGATCGAATGCAGGAGAAAACAAATTCCGTATCGCTTCTTTATTATCGGATACTCGTAATGATCTTCCAACTAAGAATGCCCTTGGTAAGTAATCATCATTTCGATAAAAGTAAGCTTTGCCAAATTTACCAAGACTTTTTAGGTTTTGACTTGGAGCGATCTGCCACAGCGATGACAAGTACTTCACGTTGTGCATGTTCATTAATTTCCAGAAGATCGATGTAGGCAAGAACGTGTCACCTCGTATTGTCGCGGTCTGCATGATAATTCCCGCTCGGTTCTGGTCTCCCCAGATGTCAACAATATAATTGGGCGTCAGGTTGGCGTAACCGTTCGGTGTCGATATTCCGTAAAGCACGTTACTGCTTGGCTGAATGAATTCTCGCTGGTCTATAAACGGCTGAAGATCACCTTCCCACCCTCGCGCTTGCTGGAACATGAGGGTATGTGCCTGATTTCCACCGACGGAAAAAAATCGGTACAAGCTTGTATCCGATTTGATATACCCAACTGATTTGGGCGGATTCATCCACTTGTCTGCATCTACAATTGGGTTTTGTCGCAACTGAAAATAGAAAAGATCAATCATCACCAAAGTTAACACAATTAACTCTACCGGATGTGAGATTGATAAATCATTCTTCCGTGACTGTGATAAACTTTTACCCAACCGAGTTATCAATTGTGTTAGACCCAGCGAGGCAAGTACAATCAAGGAAAAATCGGTTATCAATAAGAATCGAGTCGGGAAACGGAAATATTTCATCCCCGGAAAATAGTTAAATACAAATTCATACACAGGGGTATTAGGACCCAAAACAAGTATGTACGAAACAACCGCAGCAATGGAAAAATATTTCACATACCATTGTTTCCACTGGCGTAACGCCGCAAAAACTGCGAGAAGCAGTATCACAATACCAACATATCCGTAATCTTCCCAAAAAATGCTCTTACCGGTGTAAGTATAATTGCCTATATCGCCGTTTACGTATGGATAGAAGAACATCCAAAAGTTTTTAGGATCATAAGCATAATTCGAAGCGTACTGAAAAGAAACTCCACCTGACCGCTGCGATAGTGAAACAAGCTCATATGTTGGAACAAGTTGTATCGCTCCCAGCAGAGATCCCAGCAGCAACATCCCGACAAAATACCAACTAAATTTATTTGTGATTAACTTTCTCAATGAACTGCCAAGATGTAATTTTATTTTTTGCTTAGAAATTTCTTTTTGATGATTGAGATATCTGAAAACAAAATAAAACAGATAAACGAGTCCAGAGTAGTACGCAACCTGAGTGTGTCCCGATAAATGTTGAAAGCAAAAAACTACACCGACCCAAAGCAGATTTCGATAATCATTTTTTTTGATGGCACGCTCAAGAAAAAATAAACCCAAAGGCAGCCAGCAAGCCGCATTAACATTACTCAAATGTTTTAAATGCGAAAGAAGGTAACCACTGAAGCTGAATGCTACACCGCTCATTATACTACCGATGAAGCTGCTGCCAATCTCCCGTGTATACAAGTACATACCGACTCCTGCGGTAACTATGGTCAGCAGTATAACAATATTGAGTGCCCAGTAAGGTGATAACAAACCGAACAATATTATGTTTATCGGATAACATATTCCCGCTTCGGCACGAGCGAGTAATGGAAATCCTCCGTAGATTTCTCGAACCCAAAGCGGCAAATGATGAGATTTCAACGCATCACTAAGTGAGAAACGATACGGAAATCCCTCGTTCATTATATCACTGGCAAATATATCATCCGTGATGAGAAGACCTTTCATCAACGCCAACTTCCAAAACGCAATCAAAACAATCGCAGTAAGAAATGAGATTGCTAAAATCGTTTCATTTTTCTTTGAGATTGAAATCTTCATGAAGTTCTGATCAAATTGTAAATGAAACTCATGGATGGGAGCTTAAGCTTAGATTTGCAACAGCACTGAGCGTTGAATCTGATTTATGACCGGCTTTTAATTTCATCCAGCCAAGCTGGGCAATCATCGCACCGTTATCCGTGCAGTAGTGAAATTCCGGAATGAATAAACGAAATCCATACTCGTCGGCACGAGCTTGTAACCTGCTGCGAAGCTCCGAATTTGCTGAGACACCTCCGGCTATGGCAACATTCTTGCCTTTCAAATTCCTAACAGCTCTCAGCGTTTTCTCCACTAAAACGTCAGCCACCGATGCCTGGAAACTTGCACAGATATCGTGTAATTGGTGAGTGGTTAGTGGTGAGTGATCTCCCGTTGTTAGTAATCCATTATCCCTGAGCCAATAGAGAACCGATGTTTTTACACCACTGAAACTGAAATCATAGCTATCGGCATTAAGATATGTGCGGGGGAATTTTATAAAATTAGGATTTCCTTCTTTTGCTAACTTGTCGATGATTGGACCCCCCGGAAATCCAAGTCCTAACATTTTCGCAACTTTATCATACGCTTCACCTGCCGCATCATCAAGTGTTTCACCAAGAAGTTGATGATGCAAGGGTTCGGTAACATGAACCAATTGCGTGTGACCTCCCGAAACAATCAGACAGAGGAATGGATAATCTGGTTTCGGATCATCAATAAAGTTGGAATACATATGCGCTTCCATATGATTTATGCCAACGAAAGGAATCTTAAGTCCATACGCAAGTGCTTTGGCAAAGCTCAGCCCAACAAGCAACGCACCCATGAGCCCGGGACCGTATGTAACAGCAATTCCATCAAGCTGGTGCTTTTCGATCTCTGCTGCTCGCAGCGCTTCATCAACTATGGGGACAATAAGCTGCTGGTGGGCACGAGATGCAAGCTCCGGCACTATACCACCATATTGCTGATGAACCAATTGTGATGAAACAATATTCGATCTGACTTTTCCATCATTTAGTACAGCGGCAGATGTTTCATCGCACGATGTTTCAATTCCAAGTACGTACATAACGAATACAATAAGCAAAAACTATCGTTTATTTTCAAACATAATATTTTGAAAGCGTTTCATTATCGGTTGGTGTTTTAGGGCGATTTGAGACAAAGTTTCAGCCTATTCTTCGTCGGCAATGCTGCACCTGCTAACTCCAACCGAGATAGACCATTACGATATTTCCTTTTCCCCCGACAATCGGTGAATGGTTTTGTTCTGAGGTAAGCTATCAGGAGATTCATATATCCACGGGCAGTTCGAATGCTGCCAAATCCTTCGATGGTTTTTAATCGTCTCTCTCCCGCTTTGCGGGACCTCATGGTATTTTCAGCGATGTTATTTGTGTTGGGCATCTCTGGATAATGATAATGGATAGTTAGGGATTGCCAACGTCTCTTCACAAACTCGACCATCACACGATGCACCGGATGATGTCGCAAAGAATGTCGATAGAAGTTCGCCCACCGTGAACATGCAAGCCCACATCTGGCGGGCAAGGTTATATCTGCTGCTAAACAATATACACCGTATCGATTTCCGCAATGTCTACATCGGTGTAAGTTGCCGTTTCAACATTCGTATCTTTTGATATCCTTCTTTGATCTCTTCCCATGCTTTACTTCTGCTTACCTTTGTACCACGATTCGAAAACTGCTCGCATTGAAGTTGGAACCGAAGAAATACCTCGCCTTGTCGATCCCGATCTCCGCAATAAAATTGTTGCAGCTATCAAACATCTCGGCTTCACATATGTAACACTTGATTTACAGGGATAGCGAACCGGTTCGATGAATGAGGTATTACCGAAAATCTGAAATAAATGGTTTAAAAGCTCAAAAAACAGACAAAATAAGGGAAAATGGGTAACCCAATATTTTTGTACTTTTCCCTTGACATTCCAATACATTTTCTTATTATTACAATGGATACCTAAACCGAGCAACATTAAAATTCTGATGGCTCATGTTTAATGTCCTACTTTACTTTCTTGGCGTATGATAATTTTCTTCATAAAAGAATTAGTGTACTTAATATTTTTTATTCAACAATTTCCTGAAAGGAGATTTTTATGAAATACTTCGGTACATGTTTTAGATTGGTTTTTATTTTTACTGCTGTTGTAATTCTTGCAGTGCAAATCGGTAAGGCAGCAAGCCCACTCGACAGCCCGACATTTTCGATACCACTTATTATCAACGAAAACAATCTCAGGTCATACGGCTTGAACTTTGGCATCCACCCGAGTGCCACAAAGGGAATTGATCTTTCATTAGGTGAGAAAGAGTATCCTCCTTTTCCACCTGGGGGCGGTATGTCAATGTTTAGGACTGTTGATGGGAATTCCATTCTTGATCTCAGGCCATATGTAAGTCCCACACAAGCAGATACATATCTGATTTGTATAGCGCTAGACGAATCCGATTACGTCCTTTTTCCAATGACCTTTTCGTGGCCCAACCTCAGTTCATATTATAGTGGTTCCGTCCGATTGATTTCGAATATTGAGGACATATCGATAGATATCGATATGAAGGCACGGACATCATATTCAAGAATCAGTTATCCAGGATATCCAGAAATGAAAATTTGGTATCTGTATATCATTGCAGCAGGTCCGTTGCCCGGAACCTCTCTTCCAGTAGTTTCAACGTATGGATTGGCAAATGGCGGCTTTCAGGGAATAGTGCACGCTCCGGTTGGTGAAGCTACTTCAACGAATTCTGCATTCTCGGTAACAGCCGGAACAACGACGTGGTTTGAGTATGGTCCAAACAAGTTATATGGAACGTTGACAACTCCACAGGTCGTAGCCGATGGAACAAGTATGAATGTTTCTGCACCATTCGATCCAAGAACTTTGCCACCAGACACGCGCATTCACTTCCGTGCAGTTGCTCAGACCAACAGCGGAACATTTTATGGTGAAGATCAAATCATTTCCAATGGAACACCTCCGCCCGAAGATACATCGGGCTTCGTCAAGTACCGCACCGCCACTTACCGGGATTGGGCGGATTCGAAAGACCAGAAGGACAAGCGCAAGGCGATCAAGTACAAACCGGATAAGGTGGATTTCTGTTTCTATGTAGTCACGGATTCACCAGGAACCTGGGGAATTAATATAACTTTCAGTGTACCTATCCACTTGGACTCGATGATCACTGTACCACCAAATGGGGGGAGCGGTGTTGATGTAACGGGTAAGAAATGGGGTTGCGGTTGGACTAGACCTGGATTGGCGGCTGGGGAGACTGTGTACGTGTATGGAATAGGCTTGAAAGGTAAGGAACAATCAGTAAGCAGTTACAAATGGGTAATATATGATCCCCAAAATGATATCCTCATATTTAAGAAGAAAAAGGATGCGATATTTGTGCAGAATGATCTGAAGTTGCCCATGCCCAATCTCCACAACGTTGGTGAAAGTATCTACGGCGGAGTGATGCAGACCCCCGTGAATATCATCGTAGGCATCACCGATGATCCCAAAGGCGCTCACACTGTCTATCATCCGAAATACAAAGATGTCCTGAAATCGTTCGTGAAGGAAAAGAGGGGCGGCGATCTCTACCATACGCGCCAGTGGCATTGCCTCGACGAGTTCGACAAGAACCATCATGATATTTCCAGGGCACAGAAGAGCTTGCCTCCCGACAAGCACAACAACCTAATGTTCGCCGAACAATTGACATTGAAGCTAAACATCGCCGCAAGCGATTCGGGAATTTTTCCGAAAGGCCTCGGTGAACTCATCTACAGTAACGGCACACCGTTCGACGATGAGACGGTGCGGATGATTACAGTTTATGTTGATTCATTTCTTGCTTGCCCACCGCTGCCGCCCAAGGGTGTTGCGGATTCATCTGTGTACATCAAGATTTTGCAGGATATCAATGGAGCGTTCAGCGGAGCTATGGACACAACAAGCTGGAGTGGCGACAAGGTGGTGTGCACCGGTGTAAAGATGTTGATGGAGGTGCCATACCTGCGTGCGAACCCGAATCCCGTGCCGCTCGTCTTTGCACCGCGACCGCAGTATCCGATGAATCTCGGACCGGATGCGTATGCACTCCATCAAAACTATCCCAACCCCTTCAATCCAACAACAACAATTGAATTTGAACTTGGGAGCGATGCAATTGTAACGGTGAAAGTATTTAACACATTGGGACAGGAAGTGGTAACGCTCGCCGAGAAGGAAGAATTTAACGCTGGACAGAACGAGTTGGAGTTTGATGGTGCTGGTTTAGCGTCCGGTATATATTATTATCGCATTACTGCAGAGGATATAAAGGGGAATGGAATAGTTTACAACAATGTTAGGAAAATGCTTCTGATCAAATAATATTTCTCCTCATTTGATCTAAGTTTTTTTTCATATTTTAAGCCCTGGCACAACGCCGGGGCTTTTTTTCGACCATCTCAATCAGTAATAACGTGCTAATTAAAATAAAAGGGGATCAAACTTTGCTTTTCCTTCTATTGTTTTGTAATTTAAATACAAGCAGGAAAAAGCAATTATATGAAATTATCGAAATTTATTTTTATTTTATTCCTATCTCAGCTTCTGAGTGGAATCCCCCCAATCATCGCACAAGACACCCAATTCGGAAAAAACAAAGTCCAGTACAAAAATTTCGATTGGTACTTTATACAAACCGCGCATTTCGATGTTTATTTCAGCTCAGGAGGGGAATACGTTGCTAGCTTCGCTGCAGATGTAGCTGAATCGTCGTACTACTCGATCAGCAAATCTTTTCGGTATCAAACGATGAATCGAATTCCTCTCATCGTTTATAACTCACACAACGAATTCCAACAAACGAACGTTGTCAGTGATTATCTTGAAGAAGGAATTGGCGGGGTGACGGAATTATTCAAGAACCGTGTAGTGCTTCCTTTTGAAGGTGATTATAAAAAATTCCGTCACGTCATTCATCACGAGCTGGTGCATGCTGTTATCAACGATATGTTTTACGGTGGATCCATTCAATCAATCATTGCAAATAACATAACAATGCAGCTTCCTCTTTGGTTTAACGAGGGCTTGGCTGAGTATGAAGCACTGAAATGGGATACCGATTCCGACATGTTCCTGCGCGATGCCACAGTGCATGAATATCTCCCTAAGATCGATCAGCTCTATGGTTACTTTGCATATCGCGGCGGGCAGTCGGTATGGAATTACATCGCTACTAAATATGGTGACCAAAAAATTGCTGAAATTCTTACTCGTATAAAAGGAGCGCGGAATGTTGACCAGGGATTTCGGAGCGCAATTGGCTTAAGTGTTGAAGAGCTTTCCGAGCGGTGGCAGAAAGAACAGAAAATCCTTTATTGGCCCGATGTTGCAAAGCGAAAAGAGCCGGGTGATTATGCGAAAAAACTGACAGATCATACAAAAGACGGAAGTTTTTATAACACCAGCCCGGCGATCTCACCTCAGGGCGACCGTATCGCTTTTATCTCGAACCGCGACGACTACTTCGATGTCTTTATAATGAACGCGCTTGACGGAACTGTACAAGATAAAATCGTCAAAGGTCAACGAACACCAAACTTTGAAGAGCTTCATCTATTAACTCCGGGGATATCCTGGTCACCCGACGGAAAACAATTGGTTCTGGCTGCCAAGAGCGGCGATCAGGACGCTATAATTATCATAGATGTAAATTCCGGAGACGAGCAAAAAATAGAAATGGGATTGGACGGAATTTTTTCCGTGCATTGGTCACCTTCTTCTTCCGACTCTTCTCAACATCGCGGGCAATTATCGTTTGTTGGGATCAAAGAAAATAGATCGGATATTTATATCTACAATCTAGATATTCAAACTCTCACAAATCTCACTGACGATATCTTTAGCGATGCTGACCCCGCATGGTCTGCTGATGGTAAGACGATTTATTTCTCGTCGGACCGTCAAGATTATTTAGATCCCAAAACTATTCCACCCGACTTTAAGATGCAAAGATACGATTTCAGTCAGATGGAATTATATAATATTAATGTCGATACAAAAAAAATAATTCGCATCACTAACCTTACGAATAGCAGCGAAACTTCACCGGTCGCCGCACCGGATGGAAAGCACATCTTCTTTATCTCGGACATGAACGGGATAAACAATATCTATATAAAAGATTTAGACAGCGGCACAGTTTATCCCCGTACTAATTCGTTGAGCGGTGTTTATCAGCTTTCTCTCTCCCGTGATGGAAACAAAATGGCATTCAGCTCATTGAATAATGCCGGTTTCGATCTTTTTCTAATGAGAAATCCGTTAGACCGAGAAATTAAAGTCGGCGAGCTGGAGCTAACTGAATTCTTCAGGAGACTAACTGAGAAGGGTATCACGACGGATACGACTGAGATCAAAAAAGGGGTGATAAAAATCGGTGAAGACGCAGTTGTGAGGCTTGAGAAAAAAGATTCTACCAACATTTTCCCCGATGAAGGCAAAACCGATCTGCACAATTACGTTTTTGACGATGTAATCAAGCAAAGACATGAAACGAAATCCGATACTTCGACACTTCCTGCCATTACCAACAATGTTGACGAACATGGTAATTATAAGATCAGTAAATACAAACTTAACTTTTCGCCAGATATTATTTATGGAAATGCAGGTTATAATACTCTGTACGGAATTCAGGGATCAACAATCATGGCTTTCAGCGATATGCTGGGAGACCATCAAATTTTTATTCTGCTCGATCTTATTTTCGATTTAAAAAATAGTGACTACGCTCTTGCATATTTATACTTACCGAAACGGATTGATTATGGAATTCAGGGATTTCACAGTGTACGCTTCCTTCAGATGTTCGATAGTAACAATCAGGATTCCGTTGACTATCGTTTCCGGAGTTACGGTGCAAGCTTAATGGCATCATATCCAATCAATAAATTTAATCGTCTGGAATTAAATCTTGCCTGGCTTAACCTGACACGAGATAATTTAACTATAATCGATGAACCACCTCAAAGAAGAACTCTCATCACACCATCGTTGAGCTTCGTGCACGATAACAGCTTATGGGGATTAATTGCGCCGGCGAATGGTGTGCGGTATAATCTCAGTGTTTTAGCAAGTCCGAAATTCAATGATGATGCGCTTGGTTTTGTTACGATCACCGGAGATTATCGGCAGTATTTCAAACTCTGGAAGAATTATACATTAGCGATGCGCTTCGCCGGGGGCGGCAGTTATGGTAAGGATCCTCAAAGATTTGTTGTTGGTGGTGTTAATAATTGGATTAACCGACATTTTGAAAATAACCGCATCCCAGTGGAACGTGCAGAAGATTTTATGTTCCTCACATCCGGAATTCCACTGCGCGGTTATAATTACGGTGCGCGATTAGGAACTAAATACGGCTTGATAAATACCGAATTGCGTTTTCCGTTATTTGGATATTTCGCAGCAGGTCCTTTACCGGTATTCTTTCAGAGTTTTAGCGGTGTGCTTTTTTTAGACATGGGTGCAGCGTGGAAATGGGGAAAAGATTTCCAGGCATTTGCAAAAGATGACAACGGCAGTTTGTACATGCGTGACCTTCTCACCGGCACGGGTTACGGCATAAGGATGATCTTCCTCGGCTTTCTCTTAAAGATGGACGTAGCTTGGTCTTTTAACCTACAGCATTTTTCTGTACCGAAATATTATTTTTCGCTGGGTGCCGATATTTGATTTAATCTACAGAGGAATATAAACACAGAATGTACTTCCTTGGTTAATCTCGCTCTCCACTTCGATTCGCCCTTTATGTTGTTCAGCTATTAGTTTTGCTATAGAAAGACCAAGCCCGCTGCCGCCAAGCTCTCTCGATCTCGCTTTATCGACACGATAAAACCTATCGAATATTTTTCGTTGCTCTTCTTTCGATATTCCGATGCCTGAATCTTTTACAAGTATTTTTGCATATCCATTTTCACGCTCTAACGAGAGCAATACATTACCTTTTTCGGGTGTATACTTAAGGGCGTTATCAACAAGGTTCAGCAAGAGCTGGCGCAATCTCAATCGATCACCAAATATCGATATTTCTTCATTCTTCACTAGATTGATTGATATTATTTTCTTCTCTGCCATAATTTCCACATCTTCGTAAAGCTCTTCGATCAGGTCTCTTAAGTTCACCTGCTCGGTGAACGATTCCTCGTGTTGACCAAGATCTGCTTTAGATAATGTGAGCAAGTTATTGATGATAGCAGATAATCGAAGGATTTCCTCTAAATTACTCACCAAGATACGGCGATATTCCTCGTTTTCTTTCGGATTACGGAGCGCAAGCTCAACCTCTCCACGCATGATAGTTAATGGAGTCCGCAGCTCATGAGAAACATCGACGGAAAATTGTTTAATTTGCTCGAAAGAATTCCGTAGGCGTACAATCATCCCATTGAATGTGGAAATCAATCTCCCAATTTCATCATTAACAGACCGGCTGGGTATCTGCTGATCCAGATTGTGAGCCGTAATTTGTTGTGCAGTCCTTGTAATCTCATCGACCGGTTTGAGTGATTTATTTGATAGAAACCACCCACCGCCAATGGATAGCGCTAAAGCAATAGGAACGAGAATGAGAAAAATTGAAAAGAGATTATCGAGTACATCACGCAGTTCCGATAAAGGATAAGCCGCATAAATATGTATATTCTTCGTTGAAGTAGACGCGACACGAAGATCCTCTCCACGTTCATTCTTGACAGTACTCATTTTTATAGTGTCAAGGGGAACCTCACCAATTATCAGACTTTCTTCGCCAACAGTGAACGAACGAAATATTATCTCACCTTTTTTATTCGTAACCTCGATCATTGTCTTCTTGGGGTTGATAAGTGCATGCTCATAAATCTGATTCCAGATCTCATCATCGGCTTCACTCATTTCGGTAGTATCGGGTTCAGCTGGAAGTGCTTCAACAATTGGCGGTAGGACCTTTTTCTTTGATGTAAATTTTTTACTCGGCTTAACTTTTGATGCCTTTGGCTCTATGAAATTTTTTACCCATTTAACTTCATTGCTGAGCGATAGATCAAGATTATCAGAAAGCTGTCGACTGGTATAAGTATATGCAAATACACCAAACGCGGCAAGAGTAATCAGGAGAACTGACGAATACCAGAGTGTAAGTTTTGTGCGAATGGATCTAAATACCTGGAACATATTAATCATCCTTCAAAACATATCCCACACCGCGAACCGTGTGCAATAATTTTTTATCAAAGCCGTCATCAATTTTGCTCCTGAGATGATTCATGTACACATCTATGACATTTGTGCCAGTATCAAAATTATAATTCCAGATATGTTCTGAAATTAATGTTCGCGTAAGAACACGATTGACGTTCCTCATAAAATATTCGAGGAGTGCGTACTCCTTCCCTGTCAATTCGATAACCTTATCAACCCGTTTTGCCTTGTGTGCAACTGTGTCAAGCTGTAAATCGGCAACCTCAAGGATAGTCCACTTCTCAGCAGCTCCACGGCGCAATAAAGATCGAACGCGCGCAATCAGCTCGGCAAAAGCGAATGGCTTTGTCAGATAATCATCGGCTCCGGCATCCAAACCCTCAACTTTATCGTCGATAGCACTTTTAGCAGTCAACAACAGCACGGGTGTGCTGATTCGCTTCCCCCGAATTTCTTTCAACAACGTTATCCCGTCCTTCTTCGGAAGGAGAATATCAAGAATAATCAAATCAAATTTTTCGGTCAGGGCAAGATGGGAACCTGCTTCACCATCATGCACAACATCAACCGTATATCGTTCTTCTTCAAGTCCCTGCTGAAGAAATTTAGCGACTTTCTTTTCGTCCTCAATAACAAGTATTCTCATAAGTAACTTTCCTTATATATTCTGAAGATTGTGAAAATTCACTTAATCATAATCGATAGTTAATAATAACTTTTTTATATTAACTTCCAAAATATTGTTTTCACTTCTTCACAACTTTTTGTATATTGACACCGATGAGAGTTATTTATATCAGAAGTTTATTAATTGTATCTTTATTATTCCTGCTTTCAGGATGTTTTCAACAGATTGCAGTTAAATCTCTTGGCAGCATCATGGATAATGGATTCGAAGTTCTGAATGAAGAACAGGACCTTGGCATTGCCGAAGTCAGTATTGCCTCAAACCTGAAATTACTCGAAACAATCCTGAAAAGCGATCCAGAAAACCAGCATTATCTTTTCCTTGCCTGCGTGGGGTATGCCAGTTACTCACTTGGCTTTGTGGAAGACGACAGCACGGAGCGTGCTCGCTTTTTCTATCTTAGAAGTAAAGAGTACGGCATGAAAATTCTTAACAACAATTCAAAATTTTCCACCGCACAAGATAAAAGTATCGAGGAATTCCTAGACGCTCTATCTTCATTTTCAACGGATGATGTTCCCGTCATCTTTTGGACGGCTATTAGCTGGGGAAGTTATATCAGTTTAAATTTAACCGATCCGTCTGCAATCGCAGAGTTACCAAAGGTTGAAGCGATGATGAAATTTGTCGCCGAGAAAGATTCATCGTATTTCTTCGGCGGCGCACATTTCTTTTTGGGAACGTTATACGGCAGCAGGCCAAAAATATTAGGCGGTGATCCCGAATTATCAAAGCGATATTTCGAGACATGCCTAAAAATTAACGAACGCAAATTCCTTCTAACATACGTCTATTATGCACGCTCGTATGCGGTGCAAACCCAAAACAGAGAACTGTTTGAAGATTGTCTGAACAAAGTCGATTCAACTTCAATAGATATTCTCCCCATAGCACGCCTCTCGAATGCCATCGCCAAGAAAAAAGCGAAACTTCTTCGGGAGAAAATTGATGAATTATTTTAAATCTTACTATACCCGGAGTCAATTGTGAAAATATTTTTCTCGACAATAGTTGTATTTATAATCTTAATTATACCCTCCCGTCTTTTCCCACAGCAGTACATCATTAAGTTTGCGACCGTTGCACCCGAGGGAAGCACATGGATGAACGTCATGAAGGAGTACGACCAAGCGATACGCAAAGAAAGCGGTGGACGCCTTGGTTTCAAGATGTATCCCGGTGGTGTTCAAGGGGATGAAAAAGACCTCCTTCGAAAAATAAAGCTCGGACAACTGCAAAGCGCAGGTGTCACGGGAAATGGTTTAACTACTGTTGCACCAAAAGCGAGAATCCTCGACTCACCTTTTCTCTTCAAATCGTATGATGAAGTTGATAACATTTATAAAATATTCTATAAGGAATTTAATCAAGCATTTGAAGAAAATGGATTTGTGAATCTTGGATGGGCTGAAGTTGGATTTGTCTATATCTTTACTAACACACCAATCAAAACCACCGACGACATGAAGGGTGTGAAGATGTGGATGTGGGAAGGAGACCCTATCGCAGAAAAAGCTTTCAGCGCCTTAGGCATCCACCCAATCCCGCTTTCGATTACTGATGTGCTCACTTCACTTCAAACAAGACTAATCGATGGCGTTTACACATCTCCTCTTGCCGCCATCGTTCTCCAATGGTTCTCGCGTGTGAAGTTTATGCTCGATGTGCCATTGGCAGACGCATCAGGTGCAGTGATACTCTCAAAGAAAAAGTTTGACGAATTACCACCCGATCTTCAGGAAATTTTACTGCGCAACGGAAAAAAATATATGCAGAAATTAACACAACAAAGTCGGATGGACAACGCAAAATCAATCGAGACACTGAAGAAAAATGGTATCACGGTCATCAGACCACCTTCCGATAAAGCAGTTGCATCTTACGATGAAATCGGTAAACAAGCCCGGCGTGCGTTGGTTGGGAAATTATTTCCGGAAGAATTATTGAACCGAGTAGAAAACGCCGTTGCCGAATACCGCAACCACGCCGCCAAAGGATCTAAATGAAGATCATCGAGGCAATCAGTACAGCGCTTTCATGGCTCGAACGATCGCTTATCATAATTCTGCTCGGTGTAATGTGTACATTAGCGTTCTTACAGGTTATTCTTCGCAACATATTTTCGTTTGGATTCCTATGGGCTGATCCACTGCTGCGTTATATGGTATTGTGGGTCGGATTTCTTGGAGCAGTCCTTGCCACAAGAGAAGGGAAACATTTCGCTGTTGATTTCTTAAATCGTTTTCTCTCACCGCGAATGTTGCTCATCGTAAAAAGTTTTGTTAATTGTTTTGCAGCGGTAGTTTCAATCCTCCTAATGCGAGCAGCATTTCAATTTTTATTTGAAGCCTTCGGCGGGGATGAAAAAGATCTCTTTGATCTTCCACGCCGGATGTATTTTGCCATCATTCCAGTCGGATTTGGATTGATAGCTCTACAGTTTACCTTTAATGTTATCCGGCATCTTCACAATTTGATAACCAAGGCATCTGAAAAACCGGAAGCCGATTTACCCCACCTCCCAATTTAACGACTCAATGGAATTTATCCTTATCGGATTACTTCTAATTATTCTCTCTCTTGTCGGCGCTCCGCTTTTTTCACTGATCGGTGCGCTTGCTCTCTATTTGTTCGCCACATCAGGCGGTGAAGCGACGTTTGTTATTGCTGAACTTACCCGACTTGCCGATATACCTTCTCTTATTGCAATACCTTTATTCACTTTTGCGGGCTATACACTTGCAGAGAGTAAAGCACCACATCGGCTCGTAAATCTTTCACAAGCTCTCGTTGGATTTGTGCCGGGAGGACTTTCGGTTGTTGCGCTTATTTCGTGTGCAATCTTCACAGCATTCACCGGGGCATCAGGAGTAACGATCGTTGCGCTCGGTGGATTGATATTTCCAATATTATTAAAGGAAGGGTATCCGGAAAAATTCTCGCTCGGACTCATGACGACGAGCGGAAGCTTAGGATTACTTTTCCCTCCAAGTCTCCCTATCATTCTTTACGGGCTTGTGGCACAGATATCAATAAATAAATTATTCATCGCTGGTCTTGTGCCGGGGGTTCTACTTATAGTATTACTCGCTTTATACGCGATGAGTGTTAGTCTTCGTTCAAATATCTCAAAGATTCCATTCGAATGGAAAAATGTTCGAAGCGCTTCACGTGCTTCATTATGGGAGCTTCCGTTACCAATCATCGTAATCGGCGGCATTTACGGCGGCATCTTTACCGCAACCGAAGCTGCGGCTGTCACGGCATTCTACGTTCTGATTGTTGAGGTGTTCATCTATAAAGACTTGAAATTGTTCACCGACGTCCCTCGTGTTATGCAGAAGAGCATGCTTCTTGTTGGCGCAATCTTCGTTGTATTGGGAACGGCCCTTGGTTTAACTAATTATTTTATCGATGCACAGATCCCTGATCAGTTATTTATATGGATTCGTCAGTTCATCGACAACAAATATACTTTCCTTGTCCTGCTGAATTGTGTTCTTCTAATCATTAATATGATTGAGATATTTTCAGCCATCATTATTGTTGTTCCTCTTATCGTCCCAATTGCAAATCAATACGGCGTGGATCCGGTACACCTCGGGATTATTTTTCTATTGAATCTGGAGATCGGCTACATGCTTCCTCCGCTCGGCTTGAATCTTTTTATTGGAAGTCTTCGCTTCGAGAGACCCATGAGCACAATGTACCGGGTGACACTCCCTTTTATGGCGATTCTTCTTATCATGCTTCTCATCGTAACATACTATCCCAGTTTAAGTTTATGGTTAGTAAACACACTCGGCATACAGTAATAAATTTTATTGCCCATTTGGGAAAGGAGCTATCATGAAAAAAAATTGCTTTCTTGTTTTTATATTTATAGTTAATCTTCATGCACAAGAGGGACGTTTGATTCGAAATCCGATTAGAAACATTCCGAAATGGGTGCGGACAGAATTTTCAGCACAACATCTCGACGATCGTTATTCGGTCATCTATCAACTTTACCCTTATTATCTTAAGGGAGATTTTAACGGCGATGGAAGGCGAGATGTTGCAATTCAGATTGCTGAGAGTAAAAGCGGGAAAATTGGCATTGCGATTTTCCACACCAAAAAACCTCAAGCTATCTCTGTACCCGTATCTATCTTTGGCGCCGGTAATCATTTTAGCGGAGCAGGTGATGATTTTAAATGGGTCAATATTTGGGATATTGTAGATCGGAAACAAGCTTCGGATGGAAGTGAACGAAAAAAAATCCCGACTTTCGAAGGAGACGTTATTTCCATCAGGAAAAGAGATTCAACCGGCGGATTGATATACTGGGACGGGAAGAAGTATGCGTGGTATAAAATAAAGGACCTGGAATAAATCCTTCAAATCTAATTATCCACTCTAAACATTTTCTTCTCTGAAAAATTCCCCGCAACTATAAGGTACCAGTACGTTCCATTCTCAAACTTCGAGATATCCGCGGCGGCGATGTACCTCCCCGGAGCTTGCACAGCATCAACAACGGTCATGATTTCTTGATTCTTTTTATCAAGAATTTTTAAGAACACCGGCATCATTTCTTTAATCTCGTACGGCATAAATACAACCGATTCGGCTGGATTTGGATAATTGAGTCCGAGCTTGAAATCGAAAGTATAAGTTTTGGCAAGAAGGGCGATTTCAGGAATTACCACACTTTCAACCGCGGGGGTACTTTCGTTATTACATTTGTCAAGTGCTGATACAGCATAATAATATTTCGCCGATGTCACACGGCTTATTGTGTCGATGAATTGATGCGTTGAGCCGGAAATAATTCCGATGAGGTTTTCAGAATTATTTATATCAACCGGCTGAATGTGGGAACGATAAACATCGAAATACTTTGCACCATCACCATCAGATGCGCTGTAAGGCGGTTCCCATCGAACTGAAAATATCCCATCCGTAATATTTTGAACCTGTACGTTCATTGGTGACTTGGGTGGGATAGAATCCTTCCATGTCATAGGAGGAATATTGGTCAATGTTCGAAATCGACCACCGATATCAAGAGCATCGCTGATATTATCATAACGAAAAATGGAGGTTCCATCAATACCGATTGAACGGGCTGTATCAATTAACTGAGGAACCTGATTTAATACTTCAGGCTTATAAGCTCCTATCCCGATATAGAGATGGCGGTGATAAGAATTCTTCGACCAATCTCTCACGACTGCTGCAAAATCCGGATCTCCTCGTGACGTTCCTAATGTCCAATATACTTGAGGCGCGAGATAATCCATCATCCCTTCACGTAACCATTTTCTGGAATCTTGATATAATTCGGAATAACTCTGCTGCCCTTTCGCGAAGTTAGTATTTGTGTAAATCCCAATCGGAGTTGCGCCGATCTTAAGGAATGGCTTCACGCTTACGGTAGAATCATGGAATGCGCGCGCAAACTTATTGATATTCTCTCTCCTCCAATCATCTCTCGATAAACTCTGCTTGTATTTTCGATATGTTGCATCATCAGGTAGGGGTTTTCCGGGATAACGAATATAATCGAATTGAATGCCATCGATGTCGTAATGTCTGACAATATCCATCGCAACTTTTAGATTGTATATTCGCACATCAGGTATACCCGGATCGAACCACCACTCACCGTTTACCTGATGAATCCACTCGGGATGGGTGAGAAGAATATGCTGAGGTTTTGAGTTCGCAGGTAAAGGACCGCCACTCTTCACCAGAAAAGTATTGAACCACACATGAATCTCCATGCACTGAGCATGAGCTTCCTGAATAATTAATTCCAATGGATCCCAGCCCGGATCCTGTCCAAGCGTTCCGGTTAATTGTTGTGACCACGGCTCGTACTGAGAGCGATACATCGCATCTGCTCTGCCGCGTACCTGAAAAAATATTGTGTTGAAGTTTGCTGCCTTCAGCTTCGCGACAATTTCTCGGAGTGAACGCTGCTGCTCAATTGGATCGTAAGATTTGGGGGGCCAATCAAGCCCCATGACGGTTGCAATCCAAACCGCTCGCACTTCACGCCTAGGAATCGGAATCTGTGATTGGCTAAATTGCGAATATGATGCTGTTTGAAAAAGAAGTACAACAACAAAAAGTGAGAAACAACGACGCAAAACTGGATTACCTTGTTGGATAATAGAACAGAATTAGGTTACAATATAAATGTGGAATTCGAGAGAAGCAAGAAGAAAATGTTTTTTTTGAACGAGATATTGTTTTTGAACAGGACTTAATCTGATTGACTTTCATTAAAAATTACGTTATATTTTCTTTCCAGAATTCATTAAACTGTCCTTATTTATATTAAATCATTGATTTAGGAGTCAAAACCTTTAAGTGAAAAAGAATCGTGGTAAACTAATTTTTATCGGCATCACCGTACTCCTCTCTTTTTACTTCCTATATCCCACTTATAAAGACTACAAGTTTACAAAAGAACTTCGCAGTTTAGTGGGTGAAGACAGCTTGAAGTATATCGAACAAAATGAAAGTGCGATTCGTGAAGCACGAATGAGCCGAATTAAACTCGGTCTTGACCTTCAAGGCGGCATGCGTGTTGTTTTGGAAGTCAACGTCCTCAAATTACTCGAAGACCTTGCAAAAAATAAAGATTCTCTCTTCGAGTCTATTTTAAATGAAGTCAAAGCTGAAGCAGCCAATACAGATCAAGACCTTCTACTGACATTTAAAAATAAGTTCAAGGCGAAAGAAGTCCGCATGAGCCGTTATTATGGCAGCATCCGGGATACCGATGACGACATTATTAACAAGTTAACGGATGAATCGACGAATGCTATCGACCGTGCGATGGAGATTGTGCGCAATCGTGTGGATCAATATGGTGTTTCCGAGCCATCCATACAAAAGCAAGGCGGCAGGCGCATCATTGTTGAATTACCCGGTGTCAGCAAAGAAGCGGAAGTCCGGCAACTGCTGCAAGGAACTGCGCTGCTCGAGTTTAAACTTCTCATCGCTCCTGAGATTGCTTTCAAAGTGTATGAATCTATCGACAAAACATTAGCAGGCAAACCACTTACCGATTCAACAGATGCCGATACATCAAAGAAGATTGCCGCAAAAAAGGATACAACAAAAACCGATACATCCTCTGCGAACATTCTTGATTCAGCGCTGGCTCAACTTCCGGAAGACCAGGCGAAATCCGAAGAGCAGGAAATGAAGGAACATCCATTCTTCGCTCTCGCCAGAACACTACCGGATGAAAAGGGTTGGAATGGTGAACTATATGCGGCAGAAGAGAATCGTGCAAAGGTGATGCGTATTCTTGAAAAACCTGAGATCAAGAGATTGATTCCGTCGGATATGAGTTTTGTTTGGGAAGCAAAAAATAGATTCATTTCGGAAGGAAAAAAATATTACACGCTATATGCTGTAAAGAAAACACCTGAGTTAACAGGTGGTGTTGTCACTAACGCCCGTGCAACAATCGATCCGAATTTCAATCAACCAATCGTAACAATGGAGATGAATAGTGAAGGTGCGCGTGATTGGGCACGGATAACCGGTGCCAACGTAAATAAACGCATCGCCATCATAATGGATAATGCATGTTTTTCGGCGCCTAATGTTCGTACTAAAATTACGGGCGGTAACTCACAGATCGAGGGCATGGCAAGTATCGAGGAAGCAAAACTACTTGAGATTGTTCTCAAAGCCGGCGCACTCCCAGCACCTGTTGATATCATACAGCAAACAACTGTAGGACCATCATTAGGCGAGGATTCAATCCGGCAGGGTATTTATTCATCGTTGCTTGCATTCGGACTGACAATCTTCTTCATGATTATATATTACAGAACAGGCGGCACAATGGCAGATTTAGCATTGTTGCTAAACCTACTTTTTGTGCTTGCAGTGTTAGCAGGTTTCAAGGGAACACTGACACTTCCGGGTATTGCAGGCATCATTCTCACGATGGCTGTTGCAGTCGATGCAAACGTTTTAATCTATGAACGTATACGGGAAGAATCGGTTACAGGCAAAACTCTTTCTGCGGCAATAGATGCAGGATACAGTAAAGCATTCACTGCAATTTTCGATTCAAATCTTACAACATTCATCACCGGCGTGATTCTGTATCAATTCGGAACAGGTTCCATTCAGGGATTTGCTCTCACACTAATGATCGGTATAGTGGCAAGTATGTTCAGCGCCATTGTCATCACCCGCGTTATCTTCAATATAATGACTGAGCGCGGCAAGTTAATTAATTTTGGATAATTGACAAACGGAGTTTCTTAATGCGATTTTTTGGCAAAACAAATATTGATTTCATGGGAAAGCGAAGATTATGGTACACTATTTCACTTACAGGTATCATCATCGGCATGCTTTCCATCCCTCTTAAAGGTGGTCTCGACTTCGGCCTTGACTTCACTGGTGGAACGGAGTTAATCGTTCAATTTCAACAGCCACCCGACATCGGAGAGGTACGCTCGATGATGAACAACGCGGGCTTTACTAAGTCGGAGTTGAAAACATTCGGCGATCCCGATAAAATTCTGGTGCGTACAGCTACACTAGGTGAGGGTACTGTTGTCGGTGATAAAATAAGATCGGCGCTGCAGCAAACATTTCCGAAATTAAATCCTCGTGTGCTTCAAGAGGTTAAGATAGGAGCCAAGGTCGGCGCCGAACTCCGTAGGGGTGCGTATCTCGCTGTTTTCTATTCTCTCATTGCAATGTTAATTTACGTCGGCTTCCGATTTAAATTTATCTATGGCGTAGGCGCAGTCACTGCGTTGTTCCACGACGTTCTGATGACGCTTGGCGTCATATCAATTGTCGATGGGTTAACACCATTTACAAATTTCGAGATCGACCAGAATATGATTGCAGCATTTCTTACACTTGTCGGTCTGTCGGTTAACGATACGGTTGTTATTTTTGATCGTATGAGAGAGAATCAAAAAATTTTCCGTTCAATGGCATTGGTTGATCTGATGAATAAGAGTTTAAATGAAACGCTTAGCCGAACGATCATTACATCTGGGACAATCTTTATCGTTACGGTTGTTTTATTTCTCTTCGGTGGAGAAGTGAACCGGGGATTCGCATTTGCCATGACATTCGGCATCATCACCGGAACATATTCTTCAATTTATATCGCGAGTGCGGTTGTTCTGGATTATACTATCTATAATCAACGCAAGAAACTTAAACCAGCCGTAATAGAAAAACCAAGCTATGAAACTGTCAAGTAAAGAAATCGATGGAATAACGGTAATCGAGCTTGAAGGGAATGTACTCGGAGGACCGGATGCGACTGCCCTCAACGATACTCTTCATCAATTAATCGATAAGCGAAAGAAGAAAATTCTCCTGGATATATCGCGCGTACGAACGATGAATAGTTCCGGTTTGAGTATGCTTATCAACGCCCTCACAACGATGAGAAACGCCGGTGGAGACTTGAAAATTGCCGCCGCATCTAAGAAAATTGAGAGTCTGCTGGTGATTACAAAATTAACTACTGTTTTTGAATTATATCCTACCGTCAAGCAGGCAGTTAACAGTTTCAAGTAAGCAGCTTGATTGAATATTTTACACATCAAACTCCGATGTAGTTGTTTTCCATCGGAGTTTTTCATTTATTAATACGCTTATGCCCGTGCATATAATTGTTGGTGCCCAATGGGGCGATGAAGGTAAAGGAAAAATTGTCGACCATCTAAGCGACAGAGTTGATATTGTTGCTCGCTATCAGGGCGGTGCCAACGCCGGACACACTGTCGTTATCGGTGAAAAGCAATACATTCTTCACCTGATTCCCGCCGGTATCTTCCATCCGCATGTTACATGCGTAATCGGCAACGGTGTTGTTATCGATCCCATCGCGTTAATGGATGAAATCAAACAGCTTCAACAACTCAACATTGATATCCATGGAAGATTGTTAATCAGCCATAACGCTCATCTGATAATGCCCTATCATAAATTGTTAGATACAATCCGCGAGCAAACAACCGAAAAGATTGGAACAACAGGCCGAGGTATAGGTCCGGCTTACATTGATAAATTTATGCGCGTTGGAATTAGAATAGTCGATTTGCTCGATCGAGATATCTTCGTTACAAAACTTAAACGAAATATCGAAGAGAAGAATCAAATTCTGATGAAAATATACGGCAATCCAGAATTGAATGTCGATAAAATTGTGAGTGAGTATGAGGAATTTGATAAACAGATCGATGAGTACGTAACCGATACTGCACTTTATCTTAACTCAGCATTGAAGAACGGCAAACAGATTCTTGCTGAAGGCGCTCAGGGTGCATTGTTGGATGTTGATCATGGAACATATCCTTTCGTTACATCTTCCAGTCCAACAAGCGGTGGTGCATGTACCGGGCTTGGGATTCCTCCGACATCTGTCACTTCTATTTTAGGTATCGTAAAAGCATACACAACGCGTGTTGGCAATGGACCATTTCCAACAGAATTAATCAATGAAACCGGAGAACGGCTCAGAAAAATTGGTGGAGAATTCGGCGCAACAACCGGCAGACCTCGCCGCTGCGGGTGGCTCGATGCTGTCAGTCTTCGTTATTCCGTGATGATAAACGGCATCACGCATATCGCTATTACGAAGCTTGATGTCCTCGACCAATTCGAGCAGATAAAAATCTGTACTGGTTACAGCTATAAAGGAAAAATACTTAAAACGTTTCCAAGCGATGTCCAATCCCTAACGTCGATTGAGCCAATCTATGAAACTTTTGAGGGCTGGAACACTTCTATTTCAGACGTTAGATCATATAACGATTTACCTGCTAACGCCCGGAATTACGTTGAAGCGATGAGCGAATTAACCGGAACGAAAATACAAATTATCTCAGTTGGCGCACGGCGTGATCAAACAATCTTCATCAATTGATTAAATATATGACAGCTCCCCGCTCAGCAAATATTAAAATTACCTTGTTGGTTGCCGCTGTAATCATTGTAATCGCTACACTGGTGTACACTCAATACATCGTCCAACAGCTTTTGGAGAAAGAAAGATCGGTGGCTGACCTGTATGCGAATTCCCTTGAGTTCATCGTAAGCCGCACAGCCGACCAATCAGATTACAGTTTCATTTTCAATGAAGTAGTTCTCCAGTCGATTGATTTTCCGATGGTCCTAACGGATGGAAACAATCAACCGCTCCTCGATTATAAATTGAATGCTCGGAATGTCGACTTCGATACAACTCTTTCATCCGATGAGCAGAAAAAAGTCTTACAGCAAATCATCTCCGGGCTTGACCAAGATAATACACCTATTAAAGTTGTTTTGAAAGTGACTCCCGAAGATTCGATGCTCCAGTATCTCCATTATGGAGAATCTGCCCTGATTACAAAATTACGATGGCTGCCATACATCGAAATTGGGGTGGCTGGGATGTTCATTCTCATAGGTTATATCGGTTTCAGTTACATCAAGCGCAACGAACAGAGCAACATTTGGGTAGGAATGGCAAAAGAGACTGCTCACCAACTTGGCACCCCACTTTCAAGTCTCCTCGGTTGGGTTGAGATGATGAAAGAATATGCCGCCGAAAATCCTAAGCAGCTCTCAACCATTTTAGATATGGAACATGATCTCAACCGCTTATATAAAGTGACTGAACGGTTTTCTAAAATCGGATCTAAACCGAGCTTGAAAGAGGAGAGTCTAAATGAAGTGATCGAATCGGTTATCAACTATTTTAAACAGCGTCTTCCCTCCCGCTTTGCGCAAGGTAAAAAGATCGATATCGAGATCGATACGAAGGAACAATTTCACGTCAATATAAACCGGGAGCTTTTTGAGTGGGTTATTGAGAATCTCATCAAGAATGCGCTCGATGCCATGGAGGATAATATTGGAAAGATTTCATTTGCTCTAACTTCCAAAGGAAATACAATTTTCATTGATGTCAAGGACACGGGTAAGGGCATCGATATGAAGTACAAGAAAGACATCTTCCGTCCGGGCTACAGCACCAAGCGGCGGGGTTGGGGATTGGGTTTGAGTCTCTCAAAGCGTATTATCGAATCGTACCATCAAGGCAAACTTTTTGTTAAAGAAAGTAAGATTGGGAAAGGGACGACTTTTAGAATAAAATTGGTGAAGTAGATTTATTTGAGTTGTACAAATTAATTTTTAATCAAAAAAATTTTTAAGAATTTATATGACACATCATGTTAATGGTACGTTTTTGCTCTGGTTTGGCATATTATGTTTATTGTTCTGCATATTGGTACAATATTATCAATGGAGAAAAGAGAAAAAAGATCCTTCAAAAAAAATTGTAAATGAATGGGACAAATATAGAAGTCTCAGAATGGTAATGGGATATTTAGCAGCAATTATCTTGATAATTGGTGGCATTATTCTAAATAAATAAACGATTCTTTTTTGACTTAGGAAAACCTCTGCGTATGTTCATGTGGAGGATTTCCTTTTCTCTCACTTTATCTCAACAACCAAATCTTCATCCTTCATATCCCATGTGCCTGAAGAAATCTCTTCTTTTCCTTTCACCAATATCCACGATGCATCATAGGGTAATAGTTCTTCATCGGCATTCTCACTCATTGGTGCAATCCACGTCATAATCCCCTGAGCGATGAACGGATTATCAATTACCTGAACCAACGTTAGATTTTTATCGAATATCTTCTCCCCTTTGATATCAACAGAATCTCCATCAAATTTCAATGGAAATTTATTTTCGAGGTCAGCCAGCACTTTATTTTCCTCTCTTCTGCCATATAAAAAAACTCTCTCATTCTGAAGATCGGTTAGAGTGATGCTTGTATCGAATTTCATAGCTATCGACCAGCCGCCTTTATCCATCTCAGCCGAATCTTTTTGTGCAAGCTTTATTAAGTGATCGTAATTCTTAAGCGTACCGATAATCATCAGACCATACGATGGATCGCGGAGGTCACCTAACTTTGGTGGAAGTTTCTGGATTTTCAACAACTCACCATTCGGATCAAGCGCCGCTCGAAGTGGTTTGTCGTTAGTGATAATTTCGAACGGTACATCATTTCTATAATTGCCGGAGCTATCGGTTCCGAGGGAAATTTCTTCCCAATAAGATTCTTTTTCTGTTTGAACACTCAAACGACAATTTATTGTAAATTTATCATAGCCGACAATTCTTACTCTGCCGCGTGTTATCCACTCACCATCTTTTAGTGTAGATTTTACATTATAAATTTTCAATCGAGGAACACCCGCCTTGGCTACCCACTGATCGAAGAACCAACCAAGTTTTCCCCCGTAAAGCTCTTCGGCGAGTTTTTGGAAGTCCACCAATTCCACATGCTTCAACGAAAAACGTTGTGAATAAAGATAGTAAAGTTGAAAAAATAAGCTATCACCAAGAATTCGCCGCAACATATTGTGAACATAAGCCGCCTTCAGGTAGTGCGTTTGGAGTGAACGCAGGTCGGCTTTCTGCCTTAGAGGAACATCTTTACCTTGCTGAATTTTCATAAGCAGAGGTCGCAGTAATGGATGACGACTCAAGGAATCTCGCAGCGTCATCGTTCCATGCGCTTCATTGTAGAGATGCGCTGAATACTCGCACATCCCTTCCGAGAGAAATGCCGCATCAGAATCGTTGACAAAGATAGTATATGACCACCACTGGTGAGCAATCTCATGAGCTAAAATGGATTGAACCTGATTGAATTTATCGCTTGTCGTGAATGCTTGTTTCTTCACCATGATGAATGAAGGTGAAGCAATTGCAAGAACATTTTTCCCTGCAACCCAGTCTTCCACCTCCACGATATCTAATTTAGGGAACCGGTATGGTGAAAACTTTTCACTATAAAATTCAAGTATATCTTTGGCAAGTGATAGCACACCGGCAGCCGTGCCTGAATCCTCATCGAATAGATAGGCAGATAGCGTATGCTCAATATTCTGATTTTCTTTCTTCCAAAACTTTCCGGCACAAAACCAGCCAGGTGTTGAAATCGGTTGATCAAATTCCCAAACAAACATTGATGAGTCGGTAGTTGTGTTTTTGGTAATAAGGCGGCCGAGTGCAATCGTTTCCCAATCAGGGGGAACGATAAATGTCAACCGAATAGTTTGCAATGCACTCGGACCATAAGGTAAAAATTCTTCCGAACGTAGAATTGCTCGCTCTCGATTAAATTGCGAAAACTCGGATTGAAAATGTTGCTTGCAGGAGTAATGAATTACCACATGAAAAAGTGAATCCGAGCCAATATCATTGATCTTAACAATTCCACGAGCGTGCTCGAAGTCTGCTTTCCTTCCTTCGATATTTACTGCCTCTATCGTATAGAGAGGAAGAAGATTCAATTCAATATTTTCTATATCCTCTTTCGTTCGGCGAACTATTAGCGTATCACTACACCGCAGAGTTGTAGACGAGGGTAGTATGTGAATCTTTGCAATATGTGAAATAATCTCAAACCCTTTATCGGGTTTCTCGTTGGCAAGTACAGAGAGAACAAAACAGAAAGAGGTGATCCACATGATGAACCACCTCTGTAAGATTTTAGATTTCGCCTGCCTGCCAAAGTCCACCTTGGCGGACGGCGGACAGGGATTGAGGGTTTCGGATTGAATGATCAACCTAATGCTAATATTATTCATTCTTTGTTGTGGATAACTTTGATACCTGTTATGTTGTTGGTTGCTGCGGCATTGGCGGCGGTATCATATGTCCTTTTGGTTTATAAACACTATAACCGATCAATCCGCCTAATAAACCGAAAAGCGAATCAATCGCCAAACCTCCAAAGAGCTGCAGTACCATTGAAAAGAAAGTTAAAGGTGAATTCAACGACTCTTCGATTGCATCTATCGCCTCTCCCGGAATATTGAGATTCATATTCTTCAATATGTCGAGGATGAATGCACCCATCATATTTCCAAACAGTGCCAGAAATGCAATCGATAAAACCGTACCAATGATGGCTCCGAAAACACCGGCGAGTGCACCCACAGCCATACAATCTCCGGAAGTAAATGGTGGCGTATCGGGTGTAAAATTATTTTTATAGAAGAACACGGCAAGGAATCCTCCAAGCATCACACCCGCACAACATAAACAATTAACCATACTGATGAATGGGATTGATGACATCAGTGCCATGATGACACCGCCATATAAGGCAGGGATGAGTTTGTCAGGTTTTGAATTCATGCTTAATTCCTTTGATTATAATTTTTTTTAAAATGATTTCTGATATTGCTTCGATAATTATTGGCGTGAGAATTATTGCAGCACCGGTTCCGAACCAAAGTCCCGTGAGCAATCGTGTTGTTAAAGTGCTTTCATGAATCTTCAGGAAATCGAGAACTACATCGATGAGCATCGGAAATCCGATGATGATCCACCAAGAGACACCTTCCAAATATCTTCTTTTTAAAATTAGCGGACACAATACACACCCGATGAAAAATCCAATATATATTCCAAAACAGCGGGCGCAGACTGCTAACTTAAAACCGAAGAGAAACAGCGAACGAGCTTCATATTGATGACAAATTGTGGAATAAAATTTATAAATTGGATGTGAAATTGTATGTGATGGAAATTCGATTGCTGCCATTAGTGGTGGCAGGATTAACATCCCGCACCATAATAAAACGCTGATAACCAGTATATAGTATGTAAACGATCTTTTCATATGAATTTATCAGTTGAGGAAAGTTATGAGAAAAATAAATCAGATGCAAGATTGATTTTCATTACTTATTGGATTATATTCAGATGATTTTTAAAAATAACCACATACGAAGATATGCAAAAAACTCTCGGTATTGAAAACAACTTCCTCGGTATAGAGGATGAATTCTGCACATTCGAAAAATCTAAGGTTGTTATACTGCCCGTTCCATATGAACGGACTGTAAGCTATGGGGGTGGAACGAAGAATGGTCCAGTAGCTATCCTAAATGCTTCTCACCATGTTGAGTTCTATGATGAAGAAACAAAACGGGAAGTGCACCGCGAGCTTGGCATTGGAACCGTTTATCCGCTATCATTTTCCAATCAGACTCAAGAAGAATCGCTTGAACAGATTTATCAATCGGTTGCTGGCTTAATTCATGCAAATAAATTCATGATAATGTTAGGTGGGGAACATACAATCACTCAGGCATCGATTGCTGCATTTGCAGAGAGATACCGGGATCTATCGGTTTTACAAATAGATGCACACTCCGACTTACGCTCAGAGTATCAAAACTCAAAATATAGTCACGCTTCTGTGATGGCACGGATTTGTGAATTTATAGATCCTCAACGAATAGTACAGGTTGGCATCCGTGCGCATTGTATTGAAGAAGCTGAGTTTATTCAAAGGAAAGGTATCACTACTTTATACTCACACGACATCCGATCAGGTAAATATACAAAACTGCTAAAAAACTGGGATGATTATGTAATTGAAAAACTAACCGCAAATGTTTATGTAACATTCGATGTGGATGGACTTGATCCATCAATAATGCCAGCTACGGGAATACCGGAGCCAAACGGACTTCTGTGGCAAGAAACAATAAACCTTTTTCATAAACTTGGCAAACGGAAAAATGTAGTTGGATGTGATGTTGTCGAATTGGCACCTATGGAAGGCGTACATCATCCAGATCTTTTGACTGCAAAGTTAGTATCCAAAATGATTAATTACTTTGTTAGATAGAGATTCAAAAATCAGTATTCGATAGAGGTGGCTGCAACCGGTCACCTCATTTTATTTTTTTGATCCTATTATTGACGGACTGGATAAATATTTTTCCCCCGATGGGATGATCGATCCACCTTTAACTTCGCTCGTAATAAAAAACTCCTCTATCTCTTCTTTGCTGGTAACATTTGGTAACATAACTTTAAAGAAATTCTCTCCCTTACTGCCGCTCGCGATTGAAAAGATTCCTACGCTATACGGTTTTTTCCCTATCGATGCCCAAAGTTGATAAACCTTATCAGATGATAAAATAGGCAGGTTGGTGACATGCAAAATAGCATCACGAGTTCTCAAATCCCAGAAGATCTTCCCCCCAACAGGCGGATCAACATCAGAACCTTTTAAAGTTATAAAATCAATATTAAGTGATTCTAAAAAATCTATGATCGCATTATTTTGTTCAAGATCATTTATTAATTGTGATATCTTCGATTGCTGTGCAACGTTATATTCGTGTTGTTCGCCCAACGTCTTAAAAAGAGAATAAATGTATGTACCGAAACCACCGATTATTAAGATCATGGCAATCGCAAGCCCAGTAATCAACATCGAGCGTTTTGGTTTAGGTTCTTCCTGTTCAATTGCTCGTTGATGAGGTTCTTCATCGGTCTTTGCAGCATTTGCTTTGACGACCCGTGAGAGTTGGGCAGAAAATAGAATTCGTTCTTTTAATTCTTGAGGTGGAGATATTTGCGGAAGCGCGGTCGATAATAACGCAATAGTTTCTTTTATTTTTAAAATTTCTCTCTCACAAAGGTCACAAGTATTCTTAAGGTGCAACTTTAATTCTTGTAAGTCTTCACCTTCCAATGAATCAATCGCGTACAATGCACAGTAACCTAAATATTTATCATCATGTTTTTCCATGATTTATATCTTTTCACTAATACTAGATTTAATTGTCGCTACTGCATCAATTAAACGAAACTTAATAATATCTATAGGAAGCCTTGTTGTCTCAGCAATCTCCGATAGTTTATATCCCCCATAATATGCCAACGTAAGAGTCTGTTGTTCTTCGAGATTTAACTGTTGGAGCACATTGATCACAGCATTACGATTCTCATTCACAATCGGTACTTTAGAGAGTGCTCTTGAAGTCGATAGGGTAAAAAGTGAAGTTGAGTGAACATCGTTCAGATCAATGTGTTTTGGAAATCCTCTCTCTCTCTTCTTCGCGATTGCCCATTTGTGTATCTTCTCTAAGATCTGAGCCAAAAACGAAGTATGGTTATTCTTATAACGATCCGGCTTATTCCATATCTCTAAAAATATATCGTGTATTATCTCCTCAGCATCCTCGACTGACCTTAACATATGCATGACCGTGCTGTAACATATTTGGGCATATTTATCGTACATATCCGATAAAGCTGTTTCATCACAATTACGCATCCTTTCCAGCAAGGCAATGTCTTCCTCGTTTCGCTGAAGCGCTGATGATACAAAATCTTCTGGTCGCATTAGTAATTACTTAATAGTTAAGGATTCCATTAAAATCGACAAATGGAAATTACAGAGACTTTTATCAAAATGCAAGGCGACTAATAAATTGATTAAAGTCCAAATTTTCATTACATTATTTGCCGTTTAATACCAACTCGCAATCACATTAATTGAAAGAATATTTATGAAAATTGGAATTCTAACTGGCGGTGGAGATGTACCTGGTTTAAACCCTTGTATAAAAGCAGCTGTTTATAAGATAACCGACGAAAGCAGTGAAATGCTCGGTATTCGCTGTGGCTGGGCGGGTCTGCTAAATTTCAACCCCGACGATCCTAATACTTTTGACGAAAATATTATCCCCTTAACAAAAGCGAATACTCGCACAATTGATAGAACAGGAGGCACGTATTTACATACTTCCCGAACTAATCCAGCGAAAGTAAAGCCAAAAGAAATTCCAGCATTTCTGAAATCTTCCTATACATTTACAGAAAATACAAAGACAGTGGATTGTACAAAACATATCCTCCGAGTGTTGAGCCACTTAAAGATTGAAGCACTCATTGCCATCGGCGGCGATGATACTTTAAGTTACGCTGTACGTTTGCATAAGGAAAACTTTCCGGTAGTTTGCGTTCCTAAGACTATGGATAACGATGTGCATGGAACAGACTACTGCATTGGATTTTCAACTGCTGTTACTCGAAGTGTTGAGTTCATCCATGCACTCCGTACACCGACCGGCTCACATGAGCGCATTGCAGTAGTAGAACTTTTTGGCAGATATTCCGGTGAGACATCATTGATATCGGCATACCTATCAGGTGTTGATCGTGCAATAATATCGGAAGTTGATTTTGATATCGATAAGTTGGTTAGATTCTTAGTAGACGATAGGAATAGTAATCCAAGTAAGTATGCAATTATGACAATCTCGGAAGGTGCAAAACCGATCGGCGGTGAGATGATACTTAGCGGTGAGGCGGATGCATATGGGCATAAGAAATTAGGCGGCATCGGAGATTATGTTGCTCGTGAGATTGAAAAACGATCGACCGTGAGAACGGTATATCAGCAACTTGCATATCTAATGCGAAGTGGAGCACCCGACGCACTGGATCTGATGGTCTCAACAAGCTACGGTTATTTGGCAACCGACTTACTCCTTAAAAAGCAAACTGGCAGGATGGTTGCATTACGCGATGGTAAATACACTACCGTTTCTGCAAACGTAATTACTGAAGGAAAGAAGCGGGTTGATGTAGATGAGCTTTACGACATCGAGCAGTACCGCCCGAAGGTTGCACACCTCCTCGGCAAACCGATGTTTTTGTATTAAGAAAATATTTGGCAAAGGATGAGCACGCGACAGAAACTTGAAAATAAGGAATATCTCCCTGAAAAATGGGAAGATGTTGCCTGCCCGATGTGCGGTTCGGTTGATCGAAAATTTCTTGAACACTTCGGAAATCGAAATCAGTACACGCATGCCTTATGTAATTCCTGCCACCTGGTTTATTTAAATCCAAGACCAGCTTACAACGATACTTTCGTAAACGATGCATACGAATTCTATGCAGAGAACGATGAGCGTTACCAATTATCGGATAAACTGCTTTACGAAAAAACCGCTCCTCACATCGAAACCGAATTATCCGAAATTTTGAAATGCGATAAGCAACGAACAGCACTTCTTGATGTTGGTTGTGCTATCGGTCATTTCCTTTATGTTGCAAAAAAACATTATCCGATTGTCTACGGATTAGAAGTCTCAAAAAGGATGGCTGCGGTTGTTAAAGAACGACTTGGAATAACTGTTTTCACTGATAAATTTGAAAAGCTCAAAATTGAAAATAGATTTTCCTGTATTTATATGAGCCATATCTTAGAGCATTATCCCTACCCGAACGAGTGGCTGCAAAAAGTTCGACAATTATTAATGCCTACAGGTATCTTGGTAGTTAATGTTCCCAACATGTTCTCGCTGGACAGAAAATATAAACGCACAATAAAACGTCTCGGGCTGTATAGGGGCAATTGGGAATCCTGGCGTACACCCGATCACTTGTTCGAACCAACTGTACCTGCCATGTTAAAGCTATTTGAAAAAAATAACTTCAAGGTTTTAGGATATTATTCTTACAGCAAAAAAGATATTATCTCTCAATCGTTTTTCAGCCGCATCTACAGACGAAAGTGGCTCTTCGGTTCTAACTTACGGTTTTATGCAACTCCTATTTAAGTGTTGATATTATCGAACCCCCATTTCACTGATAAAACTCCCCCTGTTAATTTACCGATGCAATTTGAACTTTTTTATCTTCGCACATTTATGTTTTGTTCCATTTTGTTTTCAGAATTGGTTTTCTTACCATTATTCCTTTTATTCTACCTACCTTTTATTATGATTCACACTAATGCAATCTGAAAATATAATCGACCATCCAACGTCAATAGAAAAACCTTGGAAGCGAAGTTTCTGGAGTCTCATAATTACACAATTCCAGGGTGCGTTCAGCGATAACGCGCTGAAGAATCTGGTCATCTATCTTATAGTCAGTTCCGGTTTGCCTGAAGATCAACGCGATCTGTTAGTTCCGTTGACAGGAGCTTTATTCGCATTGCCGTTTATTCTCTTCTCGATGACAGGCGGCTATTTCGCCGATCGTTTTAGCAAGCGGACTGTTACAGTTGGTGTGAAATACTTCGAGATTGGTGTAATGCTGGTTGCAACAATCGGCTTAATGTTTAAGATTCTCCCGCTCCAGTTCACTGCAATATTTTTGATGGGTGTTCACAGTGCGATCTTCGGACCCTCAAAGTATGGACTGCTGCCCGAACTTCTTCCTGAGAAACGCCTTTCATGGGGAAACGGAGTTCTTGAATTAGGAACATTCCTCGCAATCATTACAGGCACTGTAACCGGTGCAATGCTGTCTGAAAATTTTAAAGAAGCTCAACTATGGTCAGGGATTATTTTTCTGTTGCTCGCTATATTCGGATTATCGACAAGCTTCGGAATAAATAAGGTTCCCTCCGCAGCGCCAACGAAAAAATTTCAGGCAAATTTCTTTGCCGATCTTTTTGCGCAAATACGACTAATACGTAAAGATCGGGTGCTTTACTTATCTGTAGTTGGAAATACATATTTCTGGTTTCTTGGAGCGCTGATTCAATTCAATATCGTTCTCTATGGCAGCGACGTCCTTCATATCACCGAAACACAAAGCGGTTACCTGCAAGCCGCAATTGCGATAGGTATCGGTATCGGAAGTTTAGCGGCGGGTTATTTATCCGGAAACAAAATTGAATATGGACTCATTCCACTCGGTTCAATCGGGTTAACTGTTTTTGCTTCGTTGCTTTATCGACCTGATTTATCATTTATAGCAGTTGCTGTCAATCTTGGACTTCTTGGATTTTTCAGCGGGTTTTTTGTCGTACCAATCAATGCACTTATCCAGCATCGTCCAAATAAAGAATCCAAAGGCGGGGTACTTGCAGCCGCGAACCTGCTTTCATTCATCGGTGTTTTTCTTGCGTCGGGTGCGTGGTATGGAATGAAGGCGATAATACACTTCGATCCGCCGACAATCTTTCTTGCAAGCGCTGTTTTAACTTTGATTGCAACCATTTATGTTCTCACAATTCTTCCCGATATGCTGCTGAGATTTCTTTTGTGGCTCTTTACTCATTCCGTGTATCGTATCAAAGTCACTGGCCGTGATAACATCCCCGATAAAGGCGGCGCGCTATTCGTCTGCAATCATCTTTCATTTGTAGATGGATTAATGCTGATCGCATCGACAGACCGATTCGTTCGTTTCATCATGTACAAGGGAATTTACGATATGCCCCTTGTAAAACCGTTTGTGAAAATCATGGGCGCGATTCCAATCTCATCTCAACTTCGACCAAGAGAGATGCTTCGATCATTGCAGGAGGCAAGTGACGCCATCAATCGCGGCGAGGTCGTGTGCATTTTTGCAGAAGGACAGATTACACGTATCGGACAGCTTCTACCCTTCCGACGCGGGCTTACACGAATTATGAAGGATGTCCACGCACCGATCATTCCTGTTTGTCTTGATGGAGTATGGGGAAGCATTTTTAGTTATGAGAAAGGTCGCTTCTTCTGGAAAATACCGCACCGATTAGCACAGCCCGTTACTGTCAGTTACGGCAAGCCGATGCCTTCAACTTCATCACCTTTCGAAGTAAGACAATCGGTTCAAGAACTGAATACCGATGTCTGGCATTTTAGAAAAAAGGGAATGAAGCTTCTTCATCGCTCGTTCGTTCATACTGCGCGGCGATTCCCGTTTCGTTTCGCAATGGCTGACATGCGTACTAACAAGCTGCGTTTTGGATTAGCACTTACCAGAACAATCTTTCTCGCCCGCCGGTTACGAAGCGTGTGGGAAGGACAAGAAATGGTTGGAATTCTTCTTCCGCCTTCTATTGCAGGCGCTCTTGTTAATTTTGCAGCGTTATTGATGGGAAAAGTACCCGTCAATCTGAACTATACTGCATCAAACGAGACAATCGCATCCTGTGCAAAACAATGTGAGCTGAAGACTGTTATTACATCAAAAGCGTTCCTCGAACGAGTGACGGTATCTGTCCCCGGTGAAACAATCCTTCTTGAAGATTTGGCTAAAGAGCCGCGGCATTCGGAAAAAATAATTGCATTGTTAATGACCTATTTTATGCCAGTTCAATTGTTAGAAAAAATACTTGGCAGGACGAAGAAAGTTACACTCGATGATCTTGCAACTGTTATTTTTTCCAGTGGCAGTACAGGCGACCCAAAAGGTGTGATGCTCACGCATTATAATATCGCTTCGAACATTCAGCAGATGGGACAAATATTTGCATTTCATCGGAAGGATAAAATCCTTGGTATCCTTCCTTTCTTCCATTCATTCGGGTTCACTGCGACAATCATGATACCGACGGCTCTTGGAGTTGGAGTGGTTTATCATCCAAATCCATTCGATGCACAGGTGATCGGCGAAAAGATACGCGATTATCGTGTAACTTTCTTACTTGCCACACCAACAATGCTTCAAGCATATATGCGGCGATGTCAGCCGGAAGATTTTGGTAGTCTGCAATTTGTAATGGCAGGTGCAGAAAAACTACCTGAGCGTATCGCTCAAACCTTCGATGATGTTTTTGGCATTCGACCGATGGAAGGATACGGCTGCACAGAGTGTGCACCTGTAGTCACTGTAAATACGCACGATTACCGGGCGGCAGGTTTCAGACAAGTTGGTGCTAAGCGCGGAAAGATTGGTCATCCATTACCCGGTCTCAGTGTGCGCATCGTAGACCCCGAAACTATGCAGCCGCTTCCCGTTGGTCAAGCTGGGATGTTATTGGTTCGTGGTCCCAACATTATGAAAGGTTATCTCGGACGTCCCAAACAAACTGCGGAGGTGCTGGTGGATGGCTGGTACATTACGGGAGATATCGCAGCGCAGGATGAGGATGGATTTTTACAGATTACCGACCGTCTGAGCCGCTTCAGTAAAATTGCGGGTGAGATGGTGCCACATATAAAAGTTGAAGAGAAACTACACGAGCTTGCAGATGTTACAGAACAAACTTTCGCCGTTACAGGCGTCCCTGATGAATCTAAAGGAGAACATCTCATCGCACTTCACACACTTCCCGAAGATAAGTTGCGACAGTGTTTGGAGAAACTTTCAAAAGCCGACATCCCAAACTTATGGAAGCCGAAACAATTCTTCCGCGTAGATGCATTGCCATATCTTGGAACCGGGAAATTGGATTTACGGAAGGTTAAAGAGATGGCACTTGATTATTCGACAACGCTGTAGATTTTGTAAACTACACCCATTCCACGTTCGCCTAACTTTTCTAGTATCTTGTAATGGGAGATGGTCTGTCCTATCATAAAATTCTCCGAGAATTAATCTTCTGTTTACCTTCTTCGTTTAACCAACAATCGAATTCATCTGTTCCTTGAAACAAAGGATTCTCTTTATCCCATGTCCATCGTTCCGGATTGGTTCTTATGTATTCACGGATTCTGTATAGTGATTTTTCATTACGGATGATATGGTCGTAATAATTTCTCTGCCAGACAGATAAACCCGGGGTTCTACGCATTTCGTTGATACGCCTTCCAGAAAATGATTTGAATGCACGTATGATTTCTGATAAAGGATACCGTTTATCCCTTGTAGGGGCAGGTCTCAGACCTGCCCCTACAACATCATCTATGATGATGATAATACCATGCACATGATTCGGCATTATCACAAATTCATCTAATAAAATATTTGAATAATGGTTTGGTAATTCATTCCAACATGATTGGACGATCTTACCATATTTATTCAGACTCAGCGCACCACAGACAATCTGACCGAACAGATCTTCACGATCTTTCGTACAAATGGTCACAAAATATGAACCCTCCAACGAGTAATTATATTCTTTCAATCGGAGAGGTTTCCTCTTTTTGATAATTGGTTTTTTGGATACAATAATTCTATGCGATATTGTTTGACCAATCATACCTGCCTCGATGCTGAAATCATTTCTGCTTGCTGTTTGAGTAAGGGTTGCGTTCGAGAAGCTTGCGCAGGCGGCTGTCCCAGTCGTTCATAATATTTTGAAAGCGATTGAGTTTACGGAGCGGATCTAGGTCGGGATCAACACGTGCCCACCAGAGTTCTTGATATCCTCGCTTAATCGCAGTTCCGAGCCACTGAAGAGCCAACGTTGTATCGCCGATTAGAGAAAAAGTGCAAGCAGTGTTATATGCAATATCCGCTCGCTCTGGTTCTAGTTTGAGTGTCCACTTAATCTGCCGTCGAGCGCTATCAATTTTCCCAGCATGTGCCAACGCAAGAGCAAGATAGGCTGAAGCCTCCCCCAAATCAACATATTGCCATTCTCCACGGTTTAAACGTGTTAACCTCGAGATTGCTTCGTCAAGAAATCTACTCTTGTTACTCTGCTCAATTATTGTTGACAATTGAGCTTTTCTGTATATTGCTTTATTATTCGAGTACGTCATGTAATTCAACTTTTCAAGAGATTTCGCTGCATCATTTACTTTGCCATTTGCATATTGCAGACGCAATAGAGGTTCGGTCACTCCGTCATACGGATAAAGTGACTCCGCTGCTTTTTCTGCTGTCTCTAGAGAGGTTATCAGATCTTTTGCGTAAATTGCCTCCAAAAGTGCCAAGTCAATCAGTAAAAGAGGTCGATCTAAACCTGAAGAAGTATTTACTAATTCCTTTAAAATGTGCATCGCGCTATCTATCTCTCCCTTCTGTTTGTAGCACTTTGCTATATTTAGTGAATGATAAATAGCCCAGGTTTCTTCTCCGCTTCGCCTTAACTCATAATAAACTGAGAGGGCATCATCAAACCGCCGCATCGACATATAGTAGGGACCTGCTACCCACGCCCAAAAATCTATACCTGATAATACTCGATTATCTGGTTGGCTCCTCTTAATGTTTGCTAGGTAATCTTCAATTTCGCCAAATCTGTTTTCTGATTTTAGGATAGCAACAATCCAACTACCGGTCGCATAGTCCCTAGTCATTTCTCTAAACTTGGCCAGCGCCCCTTCTGTATCTCCAGACAACCAAAGAGCGATAGCAATTTGTTCGAGTGCAATGTTGTTCGTTATCTTTATTTCCAAAGCACGCTGAGATGTCTTGATTGCATCTTTGTACATACCTGCTACACATTGCTCTTTGCTCAAGTAATAAAGGATGATAGGAGAATCCCCATATTCTCTTGCCGCACTCTGAATTATTTCAAAATATTCCTGCCATTTGTTAAATCCATATACTAAAATCCTTCTGAGCTCATAATAGGACGATGAAATCCCTGGTGACTGTTTTACTGCTTCATAGGCAAACTCAACTGCTTTCTCATACTCTTTCAAATCCAGATAAATCAAAGAAATATTAATCAGTAGCGAGCTTGAACCTGGTCTTGTTTCCAATGCTCTTTTGTAGTATTCCAAAGCCTTATCAAGGCGATTCAGATTCCAATAAACATAGCCTACTAATTCAAGCACCTGGCCGGAATTTGGACGTAAGGCAAACGCCCGCTCAACTTCTAACAATGCCTTCGCCGAGGCCGGCACCACTTTCTCTGATTTTCCCTCAGCTGACATTTTCATTGCATATGAAGACGCTAAGATAAGATGGGGCCATACACGATTCGGATTGCGAATTACTGCATCTTCGACAATCTTAACTGCAGCGACATAATCACCTTTCCAGTCCCCTAGAAAGTCGTATAGTGCTTTATAGCCATCCCAGTTGTAAGGAAATCTTTCGACAAAACCACGGAGAATATTTTCTGCTTCTTGGACTCGCCCTCTGTAGTGTCCCGACCAACAAAGTTGTTGATACCCAGCAACATGATCAGGTCGCACATCGATAGCACGTTGATAAAGGCTTTCTGCCTTTCCACCTTCCATCAAATCCACAAATAAATTACCAAGCTCGAGGTAGGGACGATCATGATAAGGATTCAATTTGATGGCTGCTTGGTAAGCTGCTTTGGCCGAATCATATTGTGAACGTACTTGATAGATATTACCCTTGCCGCATAATGCATCGACACTTTGCCTAAGGGTCAAAGCAGTATCAAATAAGGCCAACGCTTTTGTACGCTCACCACGCTGTTTATAAATGTTACCGAGTGTTATATAAGGTTCATCATAATCAGGTTCAAGTTCCCTCGCCTTCTCTGCAGCTTCAAGCGCATCTGTCATATTATCTTCCAGGAACAACGCTTCCGCGCGCGCTTTATATGCTTCAGCTAATTGAGAGTCAAGAGTCAGAGTCCGATCTATAAGTACTTTGGACGAATCCAACCAGCACTCATCATAGTCAAACTTTTCCTTGTAGCGTTGCAAGTACACATCTGCTAAACCTGCCATTGCCAAGGGATAATTAGGATCAAGCTGAAGGGCTTTCTGAAATTCTCTCTCCGCAAATTCGTTATCCCTGAACGTGATTCTATAATAGTAGTAACGACCCTTCAGGTAATGATCATATGCCTCAGGAATATCTGTGGGTTTATGCTTCAGAGCGATCTGCTCAGTTGGACTGAGTTGAACTTTAAGAGCTTTTGCAATCTTTTGAGAAATCTCATCAAGAAATTCATGAACATCAGTGAATTTTCTATCGAACCGGTCGGACCAGATCACTTCTCCACTTTTCTCCTCGATCGCTTCTACATTTACGCGAATCCAATTACCAGCCTTTAAGAGAGAGCCTCCCAGTGCATACTGTACATTAAGGCGGGAGGCTACTTGTTGGGGTAAAAGTTGTTCTTTGCTAAGTCGGCGCGTATCTTCACTACTGGCCACACGAAATCCTGCAAGTTTACGCAGCTCGATAGCCAGATCTTCCGCCAGACCACTTGCTAAGTAACCGTCTACCTCATTGCCCAGGTTTTCAAAGGAAAGTACAGCCAATGACTTTGCCTGTACTTTTTCCGGCATCAGCCACGGTTTCACTACCAGCAGACCAACTATAACTATCCCCGCAACAAGGACCAATAGAATTCCCAAAGCCACGGATTTGGACCTTAGCAGGCCCTTGAATATCCTTTTCTCTACACCTATACTGGTAGTTATTTCCCTCTGCAATCCCTTCAAATCTGCCATTATATCAACTGCACTCTGATACCTGGTGCTACGATCCTTCTGCAAAGTCTTATCTACTATTCTTTGTAACTCTTCCGGAACATTCGCCTTATATCTTGACAACGGTTCTGGTGTTTCATTTACAAGGGAATAGATTATTGCTGCTTCATGCTCTCCCTTAAAAGGTAGCTGACCTGTGATCATTTCATATAAAACCACACCAAATGAAAATATATCTGACCGCTGGTCAACCTCAATCCCTTGGGCTTGCTCTGGTGACATATACTGCAAGGTCCCTATCGTCGATCCTGTTTTGGTTAGCTTCGTTACTCCCTTAAGTTTAGCCAAGCCAAAATCCATTATCTTGGCTAATCCATCACGGGTGATCAGGATATTGTCAGACTTAATATCCCGGTGAACAATCTCTTTCTGATGAGCTTTGGATAATCCCTCCGCTATCTGAATAGCAATCTTCAATATCTCTTCTATGGATAATTTCTGATCCTTAATCAGCTCCTTTATGGATTTACCCTCGATATATTCCATTGAAATGAAACATTCTCCCTCAACTTCGTCTATCTCATGAATCGTCGTAATATTGGGATGATTTAATGCTGATGCTGCTTGAGCTTCATGTACAAATCTGGATTTACTTTTAGAATCTCGTAGTAACTCTCGTGGTAGGAATTTCAATGCAACGATACGTTTGAGTTTTGTGTCCTGGGCTTTGTAGACGACGCCCATGCCACCCTCGCCAAGCTTTTCTAGAATATTGTAATGTGATATCGTCTTGCCAATCATATCAACCACTCTCTACCTTTTTCCTTTTAACTTCATCAATCTCTCTTTAGCATCCTCAATTTCTTTTATTCCGGGATCTGCATTTTTCCAGATTTTCAAGAACTCTTCATATTTCTCAACAGCTTTGTTGTTCCACCCCGATTTCTCATAAGCCAAAGCCAGAAGGTAATAAGCCTTCACAGCTTTAATAGCGTTTAATAGCCGGCTATCATCGTATATTAAAAGCAATTTCTCCAGTTCTACCACAGCTTCACCGATCATATTTGACTTGAAGTAAGCCTCAGCAAGTATTAACCGATAAGGGAAGGCAGGTTTTTCTTTTACTAATTTCTCAAAATTAGCTATTGACGCCTTTAAGTTGCCTTTTGCTAACTCAATACATCCAATAGCACACCAATAGCTCGGCATTTCAGTTTTATCCGTCGCCTCGATTTCTTGCTTCAAGGAATCGGCAATTTCTTGAGCTCTTTTAAAATCGCCCTTCTCTGCTAATAATCGAATATAGTAACGTCCCGTGTATAGATAAGTGCTAGGAGAATGTTTACGATCTAACTCCATATATTTTTCATAATTCCCCAAGGCTGAATCCAGGTTTATTTCACTCCAGATATAAGCTCTGAGGAGATACTTCTGCAAATTCTGCCAATCCTCAACATGCTCTAATCTATCTGCGGCTATTGCATCGTCTAAAAACTGAAGCGCAAGTTTGAACTTCCCTTGATATAGAGGGATCATAGCCAATTGAGCTCTTCCCCAGCTTCGACGGAAATTATCACCGTGCGCGACAACCTCTTGGTAACAGCTTTCGGCTTTAGCATATTCCCTCCTGAAGAGATACATATTTCCAAGTTCAGTATAAGGAAGATAGAAATCCGATTTTGTCTCTATGGCTTTCTTGTAAGAATCAATCGCTTGGTCTATCCTGCCGTTACTTGCATAAACACCACCTCGGATGTAATAGCCTTGCGGTTCATTAGGCACCAATGATATATAACTATTTATAGCCCATAGAGATTTTTCAAAATCCCCCATACCGTTATACGTTGCAGAAAGCTGATCATACGCCTCTTTATCGAAAGGATCTAGCTCAATGATTTTAGTGAATTGACGAACAGCCTCTTCGGGGCTGTGAAGATAATCCCTATAGTGTTCTCCCAATCGTAGTAATGCTCCTTTCTCATCAGGATACCGTTCAACTATTTTCTTTAGCTCGTCGACTGCCTGAGTGTAATTTCTTGATATCTCTGCTTCCAAACTTTTTATGTAATTCTTCTCCTTATGGGTAACCTTATCTGAGTACTGCAATGCCTTTGCCAGATCTTCTTTATTCCACCAAAAGTTAGCCAATTGATAGTATGCCATAGCAAATGTGGAATCATATTCCAGCGCTTTCTCAAAGCTCTTCACACCTTCTGTCCATTGAAATTTGGATAAATAATCAAGCCCCGCAATATAGTACCGATACGCCTCCATTGAATGAGTTGTAACATCTGCTATTTGGCGATCATTCTCTTTCAGTGCTTGCGAAGGCAGCGATAGATCCTTCTTTAATTCAACTGTCAACTTATCTACCAGCGAGAATATCTTTTCACCAGGTTCTCCAGTGATGTGCTCCGATGCTGTAACTTTACCGCTTCCAACATCCACCAATTGCGATGTCATAATGATCTGTGGCTGAACCTGAAGAATGTTCCCAAAAAGCATCCAACTTGCATTGGCTTTTGTCGCAATTTGTGTCGCGACCTCCCGATCAATCTTTTTCTCTCCTTCTCTACCTAATAATTTCAGAATATCATATAGCCTCTGACTTGAAATCACACGCATATAGTCAGATTCAGAAAGATCAGCTATCAATAAATTGGTTACAATCTCACCTAATCTTGTACTATCCTCTCTATCTACGATATTTTCAAAATACATTACAGCCAGTGTATTTTCTCTGGCTATAGCCTCCTTATCTGGACTTATTTCTAATCCAAATGGCTTGAAAATCAAGAAAATGAAAACAAGGATTAACACTATTATAGTGCTTACGATTACAGGGATAAGTTTCTTTTTAGATTTGATTATGCCTGGGATCGTTACTTCCTTCTGCAGTCCCTTCAAATCTGCCATTATATCAACCGCACTCTGATACCTCGTGCCCCGGTCCTTCTGTAATGCCTTATCTACTATCCTCTGCAACTCTTCCGGGACGTTTGACTTATACCTCGATAATGGTTCTGGCGTCTCGTTTACCAGAGAATAAATTATTGCGGCTTCATGCTCACCCTTAAAGGGTAGCTGACCTGTAATCATTTCATATAAAACCACACCAAATGAAAATATATCTGACCTCTGGTCAACTTCTATTCCCTGCGCCTGCTCCGGCGACATATACTGCAATGTACCTATCGTCGATCCTGTCTTGGTTAGCTTTGTCGCTCCTTTAAGCTTGGCCAATCCAAAATCCATTATCTTTGCTAATCCATCATGGGTAATCAGGATATTGTCGGACTTAATATCCCGATGAACAATCTCTTTTTGATGTGCCTTGGATAATCCCTCTGCTACTTGGATAGCAATCCTTATTATTTCTTCTATGGATAATTTCTGTCCCTTAATTAACTCCTTTATAGACTTACCCTCGATATACTCCATACAGATGAAGCATTCACCCTGTACTTCATATATCTCGTAGATCGTGGTAATATTGGCATGATTGAGAGCTGATGCCGCTTGTGCTTCATGAAGAAATCTTGCCTTAGCTTCAGTATCGGACAATGACTCTCGTGGTAGGAATTTCAATGCTACAGTGCGCTTGAGTTTGGTGTCCTGGGCTTTGTAGACTACGCCCATACCGCCTTCACCGAGCTTCTCTAGAATTTTATAGTGTGATATTGTTTGACCTATCATAATCTACACCTCCCGCTTCCGCTTCGCTTCAGCGGGATCCTGAAAATTACAGCCACTCTCCCGACGTTGTCGGGATCGTGGGTAATTTTCGGACATGCCGCCCTCACCGAGCTTTTCGAGAATCTTGTAGTGTGATATGGTTTGACCGATCATTTATTACTATTTTGATTCTTTGGAATAGAAATCCGTATAAGTTAATAACATTCTACAGCATTATCAAGTTAGCACTAAATTGATTTTCTCTCTATTTATCCTCATATTTTACTCAACTACTCAATTTGACGACTCCCTTGATGTAACAATATGCTCAGGTGAAGGCGAAGTATCCCGACACGATATTTGTCTTCCACAAGACGATTTTTGTTAGACGGTGCAGATAAAAGTCACTCACACATAACTCAAATTCAGCGACGATTCTTGCGCGAAAGGAATCACCGCTTCTGTTATATCACTCGCTACACACCACTAACCACTCACGACTCACGACTCACCAATCAACCAGAATTCTATTTGCACAACTCCCAAAATTAAACTATCTTTTATGGATTTTAGATTGCGCCCGCCTGCCGAAGCGAAGCGGCGGGCAGGGATTTGCGGATTTTGGATTATGGAATATCAACTTATGAATTTTAAAGAAGACAATACAACTCAAAACTCAAAACTCAAAACTCAAAACAATTTAATTTATTCACACCTCCGCTTACTACTTATTATATACGCTATCGGCTCTTTGCTCTTAGCCCATCGCTCTCCGCTCTTAGCTCAGGAAAAAGATAATTCAGAATTTAAGCTCGCAGTCGGTTTATATAACGACGGTATGTACGATTTAGCAGCTGAGCAGTTTAAAAATTTCATTAACGCTTATCCAAATACATCGAACGGAATTGAAGCCAGATTCTATCTTGGTAACACGCAAATGAAGCTGAAGCGGTACGATGAAGCAAGAATTACATTTCAGAATTTCGCGCTTGCTTATGTTGAGCACCCCAAAGCACCTGAAGCATGGTTAAATGTTGGCGATGCGTTCCTCGCACTGAACAACGATCGCGAAGCTGCTTCAGCTTATGAGCGCGTGAAAGTATTCCACCCAAAAAGTCAATTTGTACCTGAGGCACTGCTGAAAGCAGGTCAGCTTTATCGCCGTATTGGTGACCGAGAAAATGCCAAGAAGAATTACCGAACTATCGTCCAAGAATATCCTGCAAGTTCGAGCGTATTACCAGCGCGACTTGCTATCGGTGAGATGTATGCTGAAGAAGGTCAGACAGAATTAGCAGAGCGTGAAGCGCGTAGAGTTGCGGAAAGCGATGCACCTGCCGCAGTAAAAGCGAGCGCTCTTTTTTCCATCGGTAAACTCCAGGTGATGATGAGTTTATTTGATGACGCTGAAGCAACATTCAAATCTGTAACTGCAAACTATAAAAAAACATCGACTGCAATCGCTGCAACGTTCGAGTTGGGTAAACTTGCAATGGGTACGCACAACTTTAATGCAGCAATCGAATATTTCAAAAAGGTATCATCGGAAGACGCGTCTGACGATTCACTGCAAGCAGAAGCGATCTTTGAGACTGGACGAGCGTACGCAAATCAAAAAGAGTACGGCGATGCCCAGAAATCATTTGACAAGCTTATATCCAAATTCCCGAAAAGTTCTCTCGCTGAGCGTACACTTCTCGATGCTGGTCGAGCAGCTCTCTCGAACGAGGATAACAAGAGTGCACTTCAATATGCCAAGAAACTTCTAGCAATTCAGAACTCACAGTTTAAAGTAAATGCACTACTTCTAGCAGCCGATGCTTCTATCGGCTTACGTCAGTTTGCAGAAGCTGTTCGCTATCTATCTAACTTCATCGATAGCTATGCTGAAAATCCCATTACTCCCACAATCATGCTTAAGTTGGCTCATCTTTACGAAGATAAACCGCAGGACTACCGTAAGGCGATAAACATTTACGATCAGGTTAGCCAAAGATATACACAATCATTTCAGATTGTTGATGCAATAGTTGGAATCGCCCGTTGTCAAGAAAATATCGGCGATTACGAAGGTGCCTCAAAAACGTACACAGATCTTCTATTCCAATATCCGGTATGTGATCAATTCGAGAACATCAAACAAAAAGTTGAATTCATAAAACATCATAAAATAAAAGATCGTGATGCCGGAATCGAGAAACTCGCACGATTGATGGGTGAAGTTTTAACGGAAAAATCTAAAGCCGAGCTTTCGTTTAAACTTGGTGCAATTTATTTTAACGATCTCAAAGATTACGAATCCGCAGCCAAGCAATTTAGTAATGCCATAGATGGAGGTTTAAGTGATGATGACCTCATTGATGCTTTCTATTCCCGCGCAAGAGCATATCACCTCCAATCTGAAATAAATCCCGACTTAGCAAGCAAGGCAATTAGCGACTACGATGCATTCCTAAAACAATTTCCGAGCACCAAACAGAGCGAGGACGCCACATATTTCGGTTACGAATTAAAATCTCAGCAGAAAAATCCTACAGAAAAAATTTCACTTGCTCAAAAATTTCTTTCAAACCATCCGACATCGGCTAAGCGGGATATAGTTCTTTTCGATTTAGCAAAGGCCACGACAAATGCAGGTGCTCCAGCCGATGCGCTTCAATGGTTTGAGGTAATAACCAAAGAATTTCCAGAATCACCTTTAGTGTCAAACGCACTTTCGGAACAAGGGAATATTTACCTATCATTGAAACGACGCGACTCTGCCGCAATTGTTTGGCAGAAAGCGACCTCATTCCCGGCAAAAGACCCATCCACACTAAATGCAATCTGGAATTTAGCTGACCTTCACCGACAAAATAACAACTATGCTGAAGCAATCGCCCTATTGAAAAGGATAACAAGCGAGTTTTTCTATTCATCATTTGCCGAAAAAGCAATATCCCTTCTTCCCGAATTATACATTGCGAACAATGAATATGATCAGGCAATTCAAATTTATACTGATATGCTGGACGAGCAGCGATCTTCGCCTGTTC
>Ga0315286_10000110_pt1 | contig 56261 bp, 34 predicted proteins | sample YL17G10_0_MG_FD_205038 | JGI IMG/M metagenome (GOLD analysis project Ga0315286, IMG submission 205038) | Sediment microbial communities from Yellowstone Lake, YNP, Wyoming, USA - YL17G10_0 | ecosystem: Environmental > Aquatic > Freshwater > Lake > Sediment | place: USA: Wyoming | collected...
AAGACAGCCGATAATGGCGTCTTTAATATTTCCTCTAACCTCTTTGAGGGTCTTGCCTTGACTGACGCAACCCGGAATAGCCGGACATTCGGCAATATACCAGCCGTCTTCATCGCGTTTAATGATAGTTTTATATTTCATTTAATTAAACCTCCTTTTAATAAGAAAGATACTATATTTTCATCACAAAGTCAAGATTTTTCGCCTTCATCCCAGCCCCATCTGGGTAATCGTAGTTACATAAGTCTTGTCCCCAGCGCCAATTCGTCAGGTTTTGGAAACGATAATGTTCCGCTCCGAAGGATAAATAGGCCTACTTCTATGAGGTATCATCATCTTGATGATGGGGTAGCTGGTGGCGCAAGGGGCGGAAACGAATCTGGCCCGAGCGAACAAGATGCTAGGGTAAGGGAGGGAAAGGTTGATAAAGCGTACCTTCCTGTAGAAGTAGCTGAAAAATATATGCCGCTTATGGAAAGGTTGTCAAAAATGTATGCTGAGTTGCAAGAACATAGGGAGCCCTTGTGCTATTTGAGAGCTGCTTTATCTGGGCTAAAGAGGGCTTATGAGAAGTATGGTTTGGAACATCCAGACTTTTATAATTTGGCCGCTGAATGTATAAAGCAGTCTATCTTAGAGCAAATTAGCCAAGAAAAACCCAAAGGAAGAAGCGAACTTTTATCTCAGCTTATGATGGAAGAAGAGGTCACTGAAGAGGAGCCATCTCTGAAGATGCCTTTAGCGTTAAGAGAGAAAAGGCAAATTGTTTCTTTTGTCAAGAAAGAGATTGCTTCTCCCAAGAGTTGCTTGGAAGAGATAGAAAGAAATGTGGTTAAACGGTTTTTCTTGGATCCTGACCGTCCATCTTTTGAGATTATTGCCGAAGAGTTAGATATTCTGCCGAGCCACGTAGAGGGAATTTATGAATCAGCATTAACCAAGTTAAGAAAAGTTATAGGAAAAGTTATAGAATTGAGTCGTCGAGCTACAGAGGCGAGATGGTTATCTTTCCCTGCCCCTAATCAAAAGAATACATGGAAGACAATTTTAAAAGAAACCCTTAGGTTTACAGGTTTCCTTGATGAACAAGGTAAGATTAAAGATTACGAGACATTCTTAAATATAAATTCCGCCTTTTTTGCGTCACGCAAGGAACTGGGGAGTGTATATAGGGCTTACAGAAAGGCTATCGAGAAACAATATATTCAAATTCCTCTTAGTTCAAAAAATTATCATTTTATTTTATATAACTTGGGCTTTGTTCGTAAGGGTATATGGTTTAGATATTTAGCTCGTATATCTGATAGTGAATTGCAATATAAAGAACGGGTAAGGGATGAGTTAGAGAAAGCCGGAGTGCTGAATTCTAAAGGGCAAATTAGAGATTTAGATATATTGTTAAGCATAAATTACAAATTCTTTACTACTAAAAGAGGAAAGAAGTCCATTTCTTCGTTCTATGAATCATATCAAAAAGCCACGCGCAGAGGGGCTATTACTCTGCCCAAAGGCGCTGCTGTGCATCACTTCATTTTAAAACATTTAGGATTTGTTTCTGATAGACTGTGGAAAAAATACTTGGAGCATCGGAGAACTAAAGGGCCATTTCCATCATACAAGCAGAGGGTAACTTGGGAATTTGTTTTAAGAGAAGCACTTGATGAGGCAGGAAAGCTTAATGCAGAAGGGAAGATAAAAGATTTGGAAACACTCCGGGGAATTGATTCCTATTTCTTCGATAAAAGGAGAGGTAGAGATTCTCCCAGCGCAATGTATAAAGCATATCAGGTAGCAATTGTAAAGGGGCGCAAGAAAATTCCCGCCGATGCTCTTATTCAACATTTAATATTGTGGGATTTGGATTTTATTAACGACGAATTATGGGATTCTTATTTGCGCCGGGAGGATGATAAGAAAGAGGAACATAAAAAGCTGTTAACTGAGGTGTTAAGAGAGACAAGCAAGCTCAATGCCAGCGGCAAAATCAAAGATTACGATACCTTAATGAGCATAACCAGTGACTTTTTTTACGGGCGCACAGGTAAAAAAGGGATAATGACTATATATAGAGCATATCGCGATGAGATAAAGAGAGGCAATATTGTACTTCCTCAAGGAGTTACTATTCAGCACTTCCTTTTAAGAGACTTAGGATTTGTCTCAGATAAATTATGGAAAAAATATTTAGCGCCATTTTATATTCCGCCTAAACAAAGAAGGGTCTGGCGATCTAATCTAAGAAAGGCATTGAAAGCAGCTGATAAATTAAATCAAAAAGGAGAGATTAAAGATTTTAATACTTTGTTAAGCGTAGATGTAATGTTCTTTCATGTGACAAGAGGCAATGATTCTCCTTGTAGTATCTATCATGCATACCAAAAGGCAGTTAAAGATAATTATATACAGATTCCAGAACACACCTATGTTCATCATTTTGTCCTTAGAGATTTGGGCTTTATCTCTGATGAATTGTGGAAAGAATATCTTGCCCACCCCAAACCATTTCCTCCAAAAGAAGAACGTAAGGAGTGGCATACGTTATTAAGGATGGCATTAAAGAGAAGAGATGCCCTCAATGAAAGAGGGAAGATTAAGAACCTGAAAATTCTTCTTAGTAAGAAAATTAACAACACTAACCTTTACTCTCACAGCAAAAGGTTAATTCGAATATATACAAGATATGTTGCTGCCCATAGACAAGGTCGCATTACAGTTCCGGAGAATGTCTCTATACATCATTTCCTTCTGAAGGATTTAGGTTTTATTTCAGACGACTTATGGACGCAATATTTAGAGTACCAAAGCGGGCCTAAAATTCTTACCCTTCAAGAAAAAGAGGAATGGCAGGAAAAGATAAAAGCCAAGCTTAAGAAGACCGATAAGCTTAATAAGGATGGAAAGATTAAAAGCTTAGAAGCGCTTTTAAGTATTGACGAAACCATCTTTAGATATCGTCCGCACAAATATTTTCTTGTTTATAAGAGGTATGCTCAAGCCTTACACAAAGGTCGAATCCAGCGGCCAGAAGTTTCAAAAATTCCTCATTTTATTCTATACGATTTAGGATTTATAAGTGATGAATTGTGGGAAGAGTATTTAAAATACCGAAGTGGCCCAAGGATTCTCACTTCTCAACAAAAAGCAGAATGGCAGGCAGAAATGAAAAATAAACTTATGAGCGAGGAGTGGCCGGAGAAAATGAGAGATAAACTTCTTAGTCAAGAGAAGATGGATGAAGAAAGTTTCATCAAGGGCCTAGACGCTCTTTTAAGTATAAGTGAAGCTTTTTTTAAGACAAAAGAAGGAAAATATCTTGCTGTCTTTGAAAGGTATCAGGATGCTTTTAACAAAGGCAGGATCAACAGGCCGAAAGAATCAACCCTCCCCCATTTTATTTTAAAGGACTTAGGATTTATTTCAGAGACTTTATGGCAGGAGTATCTAAAGTATCAATCGGGGCCACAGCTCTGCACACCTCAACATAGGCAAAGATGGCAAGTGAAGATAAGAGATGAGCTCAAAGCTAAGGGAAAGCTAAATGAGGAAAATAAAATAAAAAGTTTGGGGGCGCTGGTGCGCATCAAGGATACTTTATTAGAGACAAAGGATAAGCAATGCGTAAATATTTTTTCTCGCTACAACCGGGCTTTGCAAGTAGGCAGAATTAAAAAACCCAAAGCAGCAACTGTCCTATGTCTTGTCTTAAAAGAATTAGGATTTATCTCAGAAAAATTGTGGCAGGAATATCTTGCCTACAATTCAGGACTTAAATATTTTATCCCTGGAGAGCAAAAAGAGTGGCGACAAATGCTAAGAGTTAAGCTAGACAGTCAAGGGAAACTCAATAAGCAAGGGCAAGTTAAAGACTTGGAAGTTCTCTTAGGAATCACCGAGGCAATATTTAGAAAGGGTGGTGAGGAGTTTAAGATTATCTACACTGAATATGTACGGGTTTTGCGCAGAGCTAAGATTGAATGGCCTAGAGTAGCGGTTTTTCATCACTTTATCTTAAAGGATTTAGGATTTATTTCTGATTCACTATGGGAAGAATACTTAGACTATCGATCAGGCCCCATGATATTTGTTCCTAAGGAGAAAGGAGAATGGCAAGAACGCATAAAGAAAAAATTAAAAGGACAGGGAAAATTAAATGAGCAGGACCAGGTGATAGACCTGGAAACATTATTGCATATTTCTGAAGATTCTTTAAGCAAAAGCATCAAGATATATATTGTCCGTCAAAGATACGCTCGAGCTTTGCGCAACGGACAAATTACTAAGCCGAAAAATGTGGCTTTATTCTATTTGATTTTGTATGATTTAGGCTTTATTTCTGATAATGTATGGAAGCAGTATGTAGAATATAAAACTTCTACTAAGCAGAACCTCGCCCGCGGCGCAGGCGGAAAAAAGCTACCCGATTCAATGTTGTATCTGTTAACCGGAAAAGAGTTTTGGGGTATCTTTGGCGCGGTTTCCGAGGCATTTGCGTTGGTTGTATATGGGATTGCATTGCACAGGTTATTAGGATTCTGGCTGGGCGCCTTGGCAATGGTTGGAGTGATTATGCTCTGGGCGTTACTGCATGTGCTGATTGCTAAATGCAAATTTCATCCTTCAATATTTCAAGAGGGTTTTCCCGCTTCTTTTCTAAGACTATTGTGGCATTTTATCAAACCGCTTATTCTCTATGCAGTTGCTTATGATAATCCAGTATTGATTATGCTAGCAATCGAGGTACATCTAATAATTGATATTGACAGGATGAGCGAGAAGAAGAAGAGACGTTGTCCGGACCAATCGGGACAGTGTACCCCTGAGAGCGGCGGCGGCGCAGGAAGAAGAAGGAATTCTCGTAGTAGAGCCAGGCTCCATCAACATCATGACTATGACTTGGATATGCCTGATGGAACGGGCAGTAATTATATTGGGTGGCGGCTGGGGATGTTTTCATTCGGAACTTGTTTTAAAGACGGCAGCGGGATAAAGGCATTTCAGGATAGTAGCCCTGATGATAAGTCGCACGGTGCTGAGGCGAGGGCGGATAATGATGACAGCGCCGCGCCGGCTACGGGGCGACCAGAAGATAAGGAAAAGCGAGTCGCTACAGATATTACTGCTTGCGGTTTGGGTATTTACGAAGAAGATCAGGTAGCTCAGGATGTACGAAATGCAGTTGACGCAATTTTACGAAAGGCTAAAGACGAAGACCGCCTTAGGGATTATCAAGTTAATTCTGATTCTATGTATTTAGAGGGCTATATCGTAGATAGAATAAAGAAAATGCTTCCGCAAGGTACAACGTTATTAATAGTTATGCCGGAAAGATCAGATTGCCGGACACATCTTAGGCAAGCAATTCTTTGGCAAGATCCAAATAACAGGGATAGGCTACTTGTGGGTTATTATAAAAATAAAGTTTTTTATCTATCTTTCTTTTATCTTTTCTTATGCCATGTAACCGGACATGAATTTATCTACTCTCTTCTTGACGTTCTAATGAAAAAAGATAGAGCGGGAAGGCGGTACGCGGAAGAAGGGCAGAGGGTTGCCGGGATAATTTCGGAACTAATCAAAAATAAAGAATCTGCATGGGTCGGCGGCGTAGGAAGAACAGGCGCGCAGGGGCCAGGTCCAAGAGGCCATTTGTCGAACAGCGGCACCCTCGGCTCAATGGGGCTGTTGGGGATTTTGGGGGTTATCTCTGTGGTTTTGCTAATCCTCTCACACCGCGTAGGTGCAGTAGCGCAGGCAGCTCTATTTCTGCCGTTGGTGGCGGGGATGGGAGAAAAAGGTAATGTAAGGATAGCTTTGACACAGCCTCGGATAGAAGAATTAAAACGACAATTGCCAAATTGGGACTGGGAAAATGCCGCAGTAGTTAAGTGGAAAGAACTCATCCGTTTTTCTGAAAATGAACAAAAACCAAGGACAGTGTATCAAGAAAATTACTTTAATAACTCAGTTGAAGTCCGCACAGCGCTACTAGAGCTAATTAGAGATTTAGCTACAAATAATATTCATAATCCAGCTGTATTTATAGAGCGATTTATTAATATTCATAAAATTCTCCTTCTGGGAACCAGCGGAGATTCGATTTATGTTACAAATCCAGATTCCGATCCCGAAGTAAACAAAAGAAATGCCCAAAATGCTGCGGGTAAGTTTTGGGAGCAAGATGGGGTATATGGGAGGAGATTTTTAGAATTTATTATGAAAAGACTTCAAGTTTTTGTCCATCCTGACTCTGCGCAAAAGTCTAAAGAGGAAGCAACTCGTTTTATAGCAGAACTATACGAGATTATGATTATGGCTCGCAATATATTCGTATATGGAAATCATTCTTGGCAGACGAATCTGGTAAATACCTTGTTTCGGTTGTATGGTCTTCAAGGCATTGCCCATAGCGCACTCGATATCTTTATTAAAAGCGATGATGGATTATACATAAACGTTCAAGAAGAGCTTATAGGGATGATTAGACAGGCAAACCCTGACTTAGTAAGTCAAAATACATCCACCGTAAAGCCCGCTCCTAGCGCAAGCCCTCAATTAAAAGAAAAAGGGACGTCTTTGCAGCCGAACGGAAAGGTGTCCCCTGAAGAAGCTCCAGATAGCGGCGCAGGAAGAGGCGCGCAGGGGCGAAATTCTAGAGGCCGTTTCCCGAAAGGCACCCTTGGCTTCATCGCGCTGTTGGTGATTTTGGGGGCCATCCTCTCACACCGCGTAGGTGTGGGTGGCCTGGGCCTGGCGCAGGCGGCTTGCTTTTTGCCGCTGGTGGGGATGGTTACTTATGTAGCAAATTCAACATGGGGTTGGACAAGACGGGATTCCTCAACAGAGCGAATACTTTTAATCTTGATGAAAACTACCTCTGTGCCACTTTCTTTTAGTTTCTTAGCCAATCTAAGATTATATCGGCTCAATTCCGGTTCAGAATCAACCAGAAAAATTACTTCTGCGTCGCGAGGAATCTTTCTGGTTACTTCAGGATGTGTAATAATATACCGAGAAAACTCAGACGATATCTCTAGATTTTTCTTAAACAGTTCTTTTTCAGTCATTTTTTACCTCCCTCAAGAACCGCTCTCGATAAAATTCCCAGTTGTCCTTCAGGTCTGCTTCGGAGAAGGTGAGAGCGTCGTTGTAGTTTTGCACGAAGATAGGCGTTTTCTCGGAACGCCCATCCGGGTGGATAAAGTCGCGATGCGCAAAGCCATGGGTTGTATCGTAACGGACCACAGGATACCACCCACCCTTAATACAAATCTCCAACTGCACACTGAAACTAATTACGCGGCCCTTAAAATGAGTATGCCTGTGCCTCCTTCTACAATCAACCGTCAGGCGCGCGACGAATTCTTCGGTTCTGATATCAGTCATCCTGTAGTCCTCACTGGTATAATTACCATACCTTTTAGAGAAAGTCAAGCGGAAACCACCGCCACCGCATCCCAGCCTCATCTGAAAAATAGGGACAGCGACCAATTATCTAACCGCGGCGGCGGCGCAGGCGGTGCTGCAAGGCCCACGAGCGGCCCGGCTATGCGGGCATTTAGAATTGATTCGCTAAGAGGCCCGGCTTTTCCTGAATACGATAGATTACGGCCGCCAGATTATGGGGCGCTTTTTGGCCGTGGGCTAGGTAGAGCGGGCAGGGGGCTTTGCGATAATCCAAGACCCAATAACGATGAAGCAGCAGTTATAATTAAATCGAAAAGTGGCCTGCAGGAACTTTTTGCAATTTGGCTAAAAGGCCGAATGTCTAGAGATGAATTAATTTGCCAGTTACGCAAGCAGGGATTCGATGGAGTGTATTTAGAAAACTACAAGGAGTTTAGTCTAAAGGGAAATTCTGATATATGGTATCCCTACACTTTAATAAATATGCCAAGATGGAGAATCTATGACATTACTAACAATATTCTGGCTTATGGCGGGGGAGATGGAATTCTTGTTTTACGAAATACCTTTGAAGGGACAGAATTTTTGGCTTTTGATTGGGGAAAAGGGGTAACAAACGAAAGAAATGAGCCCTTAGAGAATATTAGTAGGTTGTTTTGCTATGAAGTTTCATTGGCCAAAGGTAGGTTTATCAAAGGAGTTGGTATAGGCGGCGGGGGCCGGGCTCTTAGTTTAGTTAGTTCAGATTGCGCAATGATAAGAGCTATTTCAATAAATAAAGGCTATGCCAGAGTTGTGGAACGGCAGCCTTGTATATATAAAACAAGAGAAAAAATGCCAACAACACAAGTAGATTTTACAATACCTTCTAATTACCGAGAAGCCTCGGGTTTTATTCTCCACGGATTTATTCCGATAGATAAAAATTATTACAATGGTAGTTTCAGCCGCCCTTGCGAGACGGACATTTTGGGCACAGTCAATACACTGCAGCAAAATGTACCGCAATTCATAAGAGATGATGAATTCTTTCGTTTGCCGGTTGCGCCGGAAATTGACAAATTAAGAATTAAGGATAATATAACAGTTCATTTTTGCCGTTTAGACGGACGCGAAAAAGAGCCTTTAATTAACAGCCAAGCCAAATTTATTGTTGCGGATAACTCACTACTTAATGCGTGGTTTGAAATTGCCGATGGGTGGTTTGTCGATTTAAATTCTGTTGTAGAAATAGAATTTAAAGGTAAAAAGGTCAAGGCGGATGGATATAGAGGTATTAAGGAGATATTTACGGCTGGGAAGTTAAAATCCGGCGATAGGGTGCAAATTAGCTATAAGATTATCGAGGAATATAATGGTTGTAAAATATACAGAGGCACCCTAAAAGAAATTCCTTCCGCTGATAATCAAGGCGTATTGGTTTTTGAGAGCGGATTAGTAATTCCTTGTTCTTGTGTTAAAAAAGTTGATTTGCATAGAGGTTTCGTCCAAGACGACCGTCGCGGGGCGGGTGGGGGCAGAGGCACGCAGGGACCGAATGGCTTTCGCCCCGGCACCTTCGGCTCAATGGCGCTGTTGGGGGTTTTGGCGGGTATCTCGGTTGTTTCGCTAACCCTATTACACCGCGTAGGTGTGGGTGGCCTGGGTCTGGCGCAGGCAGCTTGCTTTTTGCCGTTGGTGGGAGGCTTAAGTATTAGAAAAGCCAATATGAAACTACCTCAGATAGAAACTTCTTCTAAGTGGGGATTAACTATTCGCGAGCTAATTTCAGGGAGCAGGCGTTCTATTTTAATAAATACTTGTGGCTGGCTCGGTTCGCGCTGCTTCTTAGCGTATTCTATGCTTAGCCTATTAAACTCAGCGTTATCGTCCAAAAGGAAAACTACTTGTGCGTTGGCAGGGATTTTATTGGCTAATTCTGATTCAGGATTAGCCAAGAGGAATCGGTCAAATTCCCAACCTATAGTCCTCTGCAGACTCCAAAATTCTTTATCACTCACTTTACTTCACCTCCATCCCCGCGCTCTTTCTGATAAGATTGATAGTCTCGGCAACGCCACTCACTTTAATTATACCTCGCATCGTAAACCTCCACTTGAAGAATATACTATATTCTTCAAGTCACGTCAAGATATTTTACTAACCAAAGGCGCAGTCGCAGGAACGACAGGTGCGCAAGGGCGAGGGGAAGTTATCCACAACGTAGATGCAGGTTTAAACGGTAACCTACCTGTGGATAAGTCTCGCGACCCCGGCCCAGGCGAGGAAACTTCCGGCGGCGCAGGGGCAAGCGGCGCTGGTGCAAAAGGCGATAGTGGCCTAAGAGGAAGACGTTGGCGTAAAGCAACATTAGAGCTGCAGTTTACCTTGCCAAAATGGGGAGATATTGGTGCTCGTGTTTGGCAGGCTGTGGTGCGAAGATGCAAAAGGAGCGAAAAATCGGAATCATTGCTTCATCTTCGAGCTGCGCAGGCTGTTGTGAGGGTAGTACGGAGCATTCATGATAGAAAATTTAAGTATGTGATTATGTTGGGGCGAAGTTCTTCCTTAACAAATCTACTTTTTACTGAAGCATGGACGAGGCTCTATAAAGATGAGTTGATGCCGGCTGTTTATAGATTTGCAGATCCTAAAGAATGTATGTTGCTATATTGGACTATGGACTTAAGTGATGAAGAGCGCTCTGCGGCTGTGAATAAACTGCTTAATAGTAAATTGGGAATAAATCTGTCCAGTGTAAAGCAAAGCAAAGTTGTATTTCTTGATGATTTTGTTGGCGGAGCAGTCAAGTTCTCGAGCATAAATAGACATTTTAGAACGTATGGTTTTCAACAAATTTATTTTGCTGCCTATGTAGCTTCCATAAGTTACTATATACATGCTAAATTTTCCATTATAGCTGGTTGTTGGAATGACGAATTGTATTGGTTTTTTAGAAAAATGGCTCGTTATGTCTCTAGGCAATACGTGAAAGCAGGGGGATCATCGACTAAAGATATCACGCATATGTTTCAGGGAAAAACACCATTTTTCAATGTAATTAGGATTCTGAGCGAAACCCTATCGGATAGTTGTACCTCCGAAGGGAGTCCCGTTTTTTTATTAGGCCACGACGTAGGGGTACCGTTAGCTCCCGAAGATTTGACTGAGGCAGGCTATGACCGGCAGATAGACCTGACTGTGGGTGGTATTGGGCTGAGGCAAGGCAGGAGGTTTTATCATGGGGGTGGGGGAGCAGAAAAATCGGAACCGTCCCTAGAAAATTATAATTCTCCGGTTGTTGAGATTACTCAAGTTAGAGCCCAAACTGGTTCAAAACTCACTGCTGGCCAATGGAAGATATTAACAGGCTTGCTTGACCCTGAGCAAAAGCTGTTTTCTGCCCGTGAAGATGAGAATGGGCCTATGGAAGAAGTCGGTAAGATGTTGTGGGTGGTTTTAAAAAGCCTCTTGAACTACGCAGAGAGGATTGAACAGGGCTGGCCTAATCCCTTTCTTAATCCGCGAGATTACATTGACCAGATGGTTCGGCTGTTATCTTTCTTCTGGCAATACATGGACCGTGACGGAAGGTATCAAATGCTCATTGAACACGGGCTTATGGTTTGTATGGAAGCGCACCTTAAGGATTTACGGGAAGAAAGTTTCCCCCACCCCGTGTCGGTAAGGAAAGAGTATGCCAATGATATTGCTAAAGTAATTGAGGCAATATTTAGCGGTGGTTTCACAATATATAAGGATCTTTACGCTTACCGGGATTACGTGCATCACCTAAAAGGAGGGCTTTTTTACGAAGAAGGTGATCCCGACCATTTACACGCGGTTCGGGAACATTCGGACTATAGAGAATTGGGGATTAAGCCGACATTGGAGGCATATAAACGGGGGCAGGAAAGAGAAATATATTTTCTGGAAAGAGAAGCGGAAATTTACCGAAGAAGGCATCAGGGAGTATTAAGGGGGACAATATCACCTGACGCTCCTTTTGACCCGGATAAAGAAATACCGGCGGCGCATGTTTTATATGACGATCCGGTTGTAACCAGATGTTACTTTACCCCTTTTGTGGATAATTTTTACTCGGTTCAATCAGGAAAACTTGAAAGGCAGGCAATTAAAGACTATTTAGAAAAAAACCTTCCCGGTAGCCCGCACATTTTAGAAGTGGGTGCAGGGGCAGGCAGCTTAGGGTCTATTTTACAGGCCAGCCGCCTCAAGAGGAATTTACAAGGAATTGAGTGGAATGACCGGGCTTTAAAGGAAGCGCACAAAAATGATTGGGGTCAATATGTTAAGCGGGGAAGTGTTTACTCTCTGCCTTATGAGCATAATTCCTTTGATGCAGTAGTAAGCCTGGAAAGCCAGGATACCTTTGAAGACCAGGAACGGGCCTTGAGTGAAATATGGCGGGTGCTTAAAAAGAGGGGCTTATTTATACATATCGGCATATTGCCGCCGGAGCCTAATGTTTGTAGGAGGCTATTAAAGGAAAGAAATATTACCCTGTTGAGTGTTGACTGCGGCATTTATGGGGAACGTTACTTTTACTTTGAAAATAAAGCAGAGGAGGATCATTTTCTTTCCTTACGGCGGCAACTGGATGAAATAAACCAGCGTGATGCCGCGCGAGCCGGTATAGAGTATAAGCGCTGGCCTCATGACCCCTACGGAACAGTTTCCAAATACTTGCATAGTGATGAGTCTTACCGGTGGTCAAAAGAGGCTGTGGCATTGTTTAACCAGATGCATGAATACAAAAATGTGCGCATGACTGCATTAAGCAGTGCTACCTTTATTGAAATATTAAAAGAAATATCATCGCGCCTGTTTACCTTTATAAGGCAAGATCAAATAGAAGATGCGGGTTTTTGCGTGTTGCGCAAGCTTGAAACCGCCAATTCTTCTCCTGTTACTGGCGCGCTGTCGGAAGAAGCAGGAAGCAGAGACGCGCAGGAAGCAGAGACGTTTTCCAAACCAAACGGGACAGTGCCTGAGGTTCAATCGGGACAGCGTACCCCTGAGAGCGCCGGCGGCGCAGGCGGCGCAAAAGGATTAGATCTGCGTCATAGGGGATTCTTGAGATTATCTTTGCCTGATTTAAGAGGGGTTTCTGCGTTCCTTCGCCGGTTAGCAATGACAAGAGTGCGTATAAAATACTTACTAATTTTAACCAGCGCCTTTATGATGATAGACGCTTTTTACTTAGATAGATATTTTAATCTAGTTCAGCCACCTATATTTCTTATAGGAAATTGTATGTTGATTGCTGGTTTGGTAATGTTTAGTTTACCTATTACCTTATTTCTTTACTTAAGCGTATCCCTTGCAGTTTATTTGGAAGATGGCGCTACTCCGGAATCATTATATCATCTTGTTCCCTGGTTGGTAGGTACCGGAGCGGCGTGCGATTGGATTCTTGCATTCACTAGTAGCTTTTTAAAACGCCGGGCTGATCGCGCTTTTCTTATGATCAAGTGGGAGGGTCTTACAGCAAGTTTAGGTTTAGCTTCTAGATTTATATTTGTTTTTCTGGCGGTCGCCTTACCTACTTTCCTGCTGACACCTATATTTATCTTCATAGTAGCTCTATTTTATAATATAGCAATTGCGCAGCTTCTTTTGCAGCATCAGGTCTCTGAAAAACAACGCCTGGCCTATATATTTGTCCGCAAGGTGCTCAAGAGGAAAAAATGGGAGGCATGCATAGAGTTTCTTGAAAGGGATGAAGGCGCTGGTCCAGCAGTCATTTCTATAAAAGAGGATTACCCGAAGATAGAGGCGTACCTAGAACGCCTGCTAGCTAAAAGGAAGCCGGGACATCAGGATATAGAGTTAATAACTTTTCTTTTATCGGGCACTCTGTTTGATTTGATTCTAGAGTCTAAGCAATTGGACGAAGACAAAAGGAATAAATTTGAGAACCTGCTTAAGCAATTAGAAGAAAAGTCCCCTGAGTTATGGCAAAGAATCGCGCCGCTGGCTAATGATTCTTCTGCATTTGTTGATGCCTGGCCGTGGAAAAACTCACTGCCTCTTTATCAAGTTCTTTGGATAATTTTTTCGCTAGGTACTATCTTCATCATCTGGCTTATACTGCATAATACATTGAGTAATATAGTATCCTTTCCCACTACTGTAGTTGTGTCCGGATTGCCTCCGATATTAATAGGAGGGATTTTTCCATCTGCCTGCGCCAATGCGTCGGTTGCGGGAAATGAGGCGGGCTTTGCATCAGCGCCAATGCGCAATCCTGCTTCGGGGATGGGCGGGGGCGTGAGGTTTTATCAGGGGGGTGGAGAAACCAGCTCAGGAAAAAGTTATATTGATATAGTTGGCAGGCTGGCAGAAGATGTTTCTTCTAAGCAGGCTCCGGTAAGCTTTTTGATCATCGACGGTTTGGCTGCTTCAGGCAAAAGCATGTTAGCAGATAGCCTAAAAGATAGGATCAAAGATGACTTAATCATACACTCCGATTGGTTTATGAAGCCGATGCCTACAATGGCAGGTATGATTTTAGCGCTTTTAGCATTTGAGATAATCAGCATTCCCCTCTATAAGAAAGGCTGGATAAATAAATTTAAAGATTGGGCTGTTCTCAATCTCTTCTTTGATACGGAGAAAATAAAAGATTTTATAGATTGGTTAAAGCTGTCAGCAGATTGCTTAAAGGACTGTCCGACAGGAAGCTGCCAAACAGAAATAGAGATAAGCGAACAGCAAGACCCGGTCTTTTTCTGGCGTAAGAGAGTTGCGCAGAAAAAGATCATAACGCTTAGAAAGGGCACTACTGTAATCATAGAAGGGCTATTCTCCAATGCCTTGTTTAGGGCATTGCCTGCAAAAAGAATACATGTCTCCGTAGATAAAAAGGTGCATACTCAGCGTTTTATGGATAGGCTGTCCAGAGTCTCGCTTATCAGCAGATTAATGGCGCGCTTAAGGATGTATAGCCCTTTGAATAAGTGGCTTATCAATAGATATAAGTGGGAGCTAAAAAGCGGCACTTATGGTTATAGATTAGACCTAAACGATTTCAGGCGTCCTGCGCTGCGGGTTTTAGGAGAAGGAGAGACGTTGTCCGGGACAATCGGGACAGTACCCAAGGCTCAATCGGGACAGCGTACCCCTGAGAGCGCCGGCGGCGCAGGCGGGGGCGCGCAGGGGCGAAGGGAAGTTATCCACAAGGTAGGTGCAGGTTTAAACGGTAACCTACCTGTGGATAAGTATGATATGTCAGCAGATGAAATTGAAGCGGACATCGCAAGAAGAAGCGGCGAAAAAGTTCCTATTTTCGGCGAAGACGGTAACGCAGTAGTTTGGGAGATGGAGCCTTGGCTCTTTGATGTTTTTGCCAGAAGCAGGATTGGGATTATGCCTGAGAAGAGAAATGGTGAAATTTTCTGGGTGAGGGCGCTTTGGAGTGCAGGCAGAAGGTTTGAAGAAGGATTTGGTCCGAATAAAGAAGACGCTGGGTCGAGGGCAGGGGAAGGTGAAGGTAGAAAAAAGAGAGGATATCTTAGTCAATTAGGCTGGGGAAATTATTTAAATATTACAAAAAGGAATTTTGTAAAGAGGTATGAAGAGGTGCTTTGCGCTAAAAAACAGATAAACAAGTTGCCACAAAGAGATTTAAAGGATTTAAAAAATTTCGCAAAGTGTATTCCGGAAATGTTAAAGATAAAAAGAAGGATAGGAAGGACTATCAAGCCACAAGAAGCATACATTATGATTTCTGATTTATTAAGTAGATACCGTATCCAGACGATTGATTACACCGGCAATTGGATAATGGGTTTAGTTGTGCTTGCGGATACGGTATTCATCCTTGATTTGCAGGTTGAGGAGTTTGAAGGGGGGGCACGGATAGCCCTTATTCCGCTAGATGAGGCCATTACCAAATATCATTCAGGACGCTACGATGTTTCAGAGAAGACTGGGTTTATGAAATACCCCGATTGGATTATCCAATTATACAGTCTGCGTTCCCAGGCGGCTGAGTTTTGGGATAAAGATAGAATATTATTACAAGTGGATATAAAGGGTAATGATGTTGGTAAACCATATTATGTAGCAGAGAAGAAAAGAGGACCTAAACAGAGCTGGGCAATGCGCACTGTTATTGCGTTAATCGCTAAAATTGACCCCGCATTCACAAAATTGTCAAGATATCTCAAGACTGCCAGGCCCAAAGAACCTGAGGATATCAGTAGCTTAATAGATGAAATAGGAGTTTCTATTTGTAGTCGAGGCGGCAGGGCGGGCGAGGACGACGGTGGCATAAGCGTAGAGGAAATAGAGGCACATATCACTAGAATTCAAAAGGAAAAACTCAAGGTTACGATTTTAAAGGATGACGGCTCAATTTCCCGGATTATGGAATCCAAGGATTTTGTCCGAGCTGCCCGCGCACGCATCGGCATTATGCCTAAAAAGGTAAAGGACGAACTCCAGTGGTTTGAGTCGCCTGGGAGTGGAGGAATATTTTTACCTTCGGGAACGCCCCAGAGATCTCAAAGAGCTATCAGCAGGAAAGAGATTAAAAAAGTCATTAAAGAAATAAATAGAGTCGAAAGAAAGGTTGTATTTGGTGATGACAGAAGCAAGGAAATTACAAACAACCTATTAAGCATAGGCTTGATAAAAGGCAAAACAGCCTTTGTAGTAGGTCCTGGCATACAGGATTATTTAGCGATTTGTCTCTGTAAACTAGGAATCAAAATAAGCGTTATTGATACATTTATACCAACAATATCTCTACAAAGAGAATTGCATGAGCGTTTTAATTTAGAAAAACAAATAGACGCCGTCTCTTATTACGGGGCTTTAAAAATAAAGAAATTTGATTACATATTTGTATTAGGGGTATTACAGACTATTGTAACCCCGATTTCTGAATATCTATCAACGGGGTTAACGAGTCTCGCGGAAGCCACAATTGTTATGCGAAGAAAATTAAAACATGAAGTAAGAACATTTATTAAACCAGTTATACAATGTTTAAATTTACATGGCGGATATTTGCTTGTAAATAGTAAGACACCGTTTAGCGCTGAACACTGTAGGCACGATCCTTATGTCCAATTGCGTAATAGCGAATTGTATTTTTTAGATGAAGTATTAAAAGCATTAGGAGCAAAGATAAACATTAGTTTTACAGTGCAAGACCAGATAGATATAGATAATTTGGTTATGAATCCCGGTTTTTTTGAAAAGAGAAAGGGCGTGGTTTATAAATCAAAAAAATTACAAGGTAGAGGTAGATGACGCTTAAACCTTACCTACGATTGAGGACGACTTAAATAACCCCATTCCACCTCCGAGGTGGGCAAGGGTAAGATAATGTTTTTCAGCGGGTGGCTTGGGTGTTTTCGAGTCGCGTGATGCGGCGAGAAAATACCCAAGATAGGACCCGCTGATGAAAACAGGAGGCTTAAGGAGAAAAGCCACGGAGAAAGGAGCGTAATTGAATTGTAAAGGAAGTTTGGTCGCAAGTTGCAAGTTTCAGGTAAAAAGCCACGGAGAAAGGAGTAAGGGTTATGGAGACCCAGCGAAGATTTACCAGGTGGCAGATAGACAGGCGCGTCAAGGTAAAACTGGAAGGCGCTGAGGCTTTTCTGGACTGTATGGTTAAAGATATTAGCCTGAAGGGCCTGATGGTTTCTTTGGCGCTGAAATTGCCCCAAGATACATTCTTAGGCTTAAGCGTAGCTTTGTCTGAAGAGACTGTTTTTGATTTGGAAGTCTGGGTGGTCTGGCATAAGACTATTGATGGACATAACCTCTACGGATTTTACTTTAGCAAGATAAAAGATGCGGATAAAGAGAAAATCTACCAGTTCATCCGCAAATTTTATCCGCAACAATTAACTAAACAATGGTGGCCAGAGGCAACACCCCAAGAGAAAGGAGGCGAAACTATGGATGACCGTCGCATATTTCAGAGGTTTAGGGTTAAGTATCCCTTGAGGTTTTTAGAGATGAAGAGTGGCAAGGAAGGAATAGCCAGCACCAGTGATATTAGCGCCAGGGGTATGAACATTACTACCGCCGAGCAGTTAACCGCACAAATGACCTTGGAGATGTGGCTGACCGTGCCGGATAGAGGTGAGCCGCTCTATACGCGCGGAGAGGTGGTCTGGTCAAAGCCGCTAAGTGAAAGCGAATATCAGGTGGGCATAAATTTGGAGAAGGCAGAATTTATGGGCCTGGCGCGCGTGTTAAGGGCAATATAAATAGGAAAAGCACTATAAAAACCCTTGACCAAGCGATAAATTTATGTTAAATTTACACTTCCATTCCTGAAGAAAAGAGGTATAGGCGCCCTTGATTTAGACGGGTTTAGATGTTATACTATTTATCTAAGTCTATGTAGATGGAAGGAGCAGTAATGTTCAATAGAAGGATGGTTCATGGTATTTTAGTATTGTGTATTGTGTATTGCGTATTGTGTATCGCGGGTGGTTGCGCTGACCGTAAAGAAGTAGCAAAACCTAGCATTACTGTTTGGCACTGGATGACCGATAGAGAGCCGGCCTTTCAGGAGTTAGTCAAGCGATACGAGGCAAAGACCGGTGTAAAAGTAAACCTTGAGCTCTATGCGCCTTCAGATGCTTATACTCAGAAAGTGCGCGCTGCTTGCCAAGGCCAAAACCTTCCGGACATTTTCGGTATCTTAGGCGAGAAGCGGGATTTCGGTTCTTTTATCAAGGCTGGCCATATTTTGGATTTGACGCCTGATATGGAGGAAAACAATAGTAATTGGAAAGATAGTTTTTTTGCCAAGGCCCTGGCAGTAAATGAATTCCTGGAAGGTAATAGCTATGGTGTAAAGGCAGGGATTTATGGAGTGCCTATAGATATTATGACGATACAAATGGTTTATAATAAAGATTTATTTAAAGAATTAGGACTTAACCCGGAAAATCCGCCGCTGACTTTTGCGGAATTCATAGATATAGGTAAGAAGCTCAAAGAAAAAAATATGCAAGGATTAGTTTCTGGCTGGGGCGAGATGTGGATGATTGATTGCCTGGCCAATAATTATGCCTTTAACCTTATGGGCAAGGACAAGGTTTTGGCGACGATAAAAGGCGAGGTTGCCTATACTGACCCGGACTGGGTGAAGGTATTTAGTCTTTTTAAAGAGATGCAGGATTCCGGAGTTTTAGCCACAGGCTTGGTGACCATGATTAATAAGACCGCGGAGCAGCTTTTTGCGAATGGCAAAGCAGTTTTTGCCTTTAATGGCTCCTGGTGCGTGAATGTCTATAAAGGAATGAACCCTAATTTAAATTATGCGGCAATGTTGCCGCCTAAGGTATCTGATAATTATCCGATGGCTATCTGGGGCGGCGCAGGTTCATCCTTTATGGTCAATGCCCGCGCAAAAAATAAAGAAGAGGCAGTAAAATTTTTGCAATGGCTTACAGAGAGAGACCAGCAGGCGTATTTGGCAGAAGCGACAAATAATTTACCGGCGAATAAAGATAGTTTAAAAAATATTCCTGAGATTTTAGCCCAGTTTGCCGATGATATGGAATTAACCACGCATCCGAATATCTGGGGAGTTTCCGAGTTTCCGGCAGTAATTGAGGCCTTTGATAAAGGAATTCAATCAATTATTATCGGAGAAAAGACTCCTGAACAAATTGCGGCGGAAGTGCAAAAAATAAAAGAACGCGAATTAGCGAAGAGAAAAGGCCGATAATTGACCGTGAGACCCGCAACCTCAAGACAAATGAAGCTTAAAGCCACTTTAGAAAACTATATTTTTGTTTTACCAGCGGTTTTAATCTTTTCCATATTTTATATCTACCCTTTTATTAAAGTTTTTCAGTTGAGCTTTTATGATTGGGATGGCATTGTATCTTTTAAGGATGCCATTCTTGTTGGGTGGGGTAATTTTAAAGAAATAGCCGTAGACAGAATCTGGTGGCAGGCAATGTGGAATGCCGGATACATTACTTTAATTGCTCTTACCTTTCAGAATGCCCTGGCCTTTTTATTGGCCTGGGCGTGCGACCGCGAGATCCGCCTGAAGAATTTCTATCGAGTGATATTTTTTATTCCGCCAGTCTTATCCGAAGTGGTAGTGGGTTTAGTCTGGCAATGGATTTTAGATGGGCATTACGGCCTATTGAATATTTGGTTAGTGAAATTAGGCTTTTCCAATTTGGTCAGGAATTGGCTTTCTGACCCTAAAACCGCCTTAACCACAGTGGCGATTGTGCATTCCTGGAAGGGTTTTGGCTGGGGATTTTTAATATTTTTGGCCGGATTACAGACCATACCCCGCGAACTCTACGAGGCAGCGCGGGTTGACGGCGCAAATGCCTGGCAATCATTCAGGAAAATTACCATACCTTTGATGATACCGGTGACAATATTAGTGGCTATACTTACTGTTTTAGGCACCATGCAGGCATTTGTTTTGATTATTGCCATGACTGGCGGAGGACCGGCATATCATACCCAGGTGCCGGTTTTAAGAATATTAGCCTCCATGCGCGGTTCATCCCGTTTCGGTTATGCCTGCGCACAGGGGATTAGTTTTGGTTTGATTTTGGTGATAATTTCATTTATTCAATATAGATTTTCTCGCCAGGCCAGGCAGCTTTAATTTTAGTGGACACCCTTTGCTTTTCCGCCGAAGGCGGATCCGCCTCTGGCGGAGGCGTAAAGAGTGTCCCTCGATTAGGGAACTTTTGGCAGGCGAAAATTGTCTAAGTTATGAAGACAGCTATTTATTATAAGACTAAGAAGGTAACCTTAAATGTATTGATTCACTTGTTATTGCTGACTGTCGCGGTTACCTGTGTTTTTCCTTTATTATGGATGGTTTCCTCCAGCCTGAAGACCCAGGAGATGGTCTTTAAGGACATGTCTTTATTTCCTAAAGAATTCCATTTTGAAAATTATTATCTGGCCTGGAAAGAAGGTGGGTTTGGCCGGTATTTTTTAAACAGTATACTTTATACTGCCAGCGTGGTCATCGGCATAGTAATTGTGTCATCATTAGCGGCATATGCCTTTTCGCGTTTTCGTTTTCCGGGAAGGAATGTTTTGTTTTTTATGTTTATGGCCGCGATGATGATTCCCATACCCGGCAGCTTCGTCCCTTTATATGTTTTATTAAATAAACTGCATCTTAGAAATACTGCTTTTGGTTATATCTTGTGTATGATAAATGTGGGATTATCGGCCAGTATATTTATGCTCAAAACCTTTTTTGATAAGATGCCTAAAGAATTAGAAGATGCTGCGCGTATTGATGGCTGTTCTAAATTAGGTATCTGGTGGAATGTGGCTTTGCCTTTAGCCAAGCCGGTGTTAGCGGTGGTAGTGGTGTTTAACGCGCTGAATGTTTGGAATGAGTATGTTTTGGCTTTAATTATTTTTGATAGCAAGTCCCTGATGCCGCTACAGGTAGCACTAATGACCTTTCAAGGAGAATTTATCACGCGTTATCCGCTTTTAATGGCCGGGTTAACGATTACGGCCTTACCTATAATATTATTGTATCTTCTGATGCAGAAATATATTATCAAAGGAGTCACACAAGGGGCGATTGTCGGATGATTAATTTCGGTGTTCGGTGTTCGGTGTTCGGTGTTCGCTTAAGGAGAAATCTAAAAATATTTTTATTATTATTTTTATTTATCGCAAACCGCAAACCGCAAACCGCAAACCGTGATTTATTTGCTCAAGAGAATCCTTCTTCCGGCGAGTTAATTGTGAAAGCGTGGGAGGTACACGGGAAGAAAGATATAGAGGCGACTTTTCAATATACCCAACAACTCATCGACTTATATAAAGATGAGGCAGATAAAGAGCAGGCCTCTTTAAAGATGCTGCCTAAAAGCAAGAATGAAATCGGGGCAGTACAAATTTTAAACGATGTGGGCACCGCGCATTTTATTCAAGGAGAATCTTACCGCAATCAGAATAAAAAAGAAGAGTCCATCAAGGCCTTTAAAGTTGTAGTGGATAAATATTATTATGCCCAAGCCTGGGACCCGCGGGGTTGGTTCTGGTCAGTTTCCCGGGCATCCCGAGAAAGCATTGTAAAATTAAATCCCAAAGAACCCCTGCGTTCTCCTTTGCCCTTTGAGGTTCCGCCTGAAACTATTCCCAAAAAACAGGTAAGTCTTACTCCGACCAAAATAGTTTTATATGACCCGGGCAAAGAGGATTTCCTGAATTATGAAAAATACGGCGAATTTAAAAATATCGGCACTAAGGATTATCAATATGTGGTAAAGGACCAGGAGGCTTTGAGTGCAGCTGTAGGTGAAGGCATATATCCTAATACTACTTCTATCAGATGGGACCCGGAATTTAAAAAGGCGCAGAAAGAAAAAAGATTAGAAGGTTCGCACTGGGATTTCCTGCAGAGCCCGGATTTAGAAGCGGCATTTTTAAAATGGGCCACTGCTGCTGAGCCGCAAGGGGTAAAATTATTTTATATTGGCCTAATTTTAGAAAAAGCCGGTTTGATTAAACATGCCATTAAGTGCTATTATGCCGCGGTGGTGCATTTTCCCGGTAGTTATGGCTGGACTTATTGGCATACCCCTTGGTATGTGGCTCAGGCTGCCATTGCCAAGATAAATTTTCTCTTGCGCCGTAATCCAAGTTTGGGTTACAAGCTGGTGGATGCGGATATCAAGATTATCAACGGTTTTGACCATGATCTTTCCAATGATATTATCATTACTAATCCGGGAAAATTAGTCAAAGTAAATCCTTTAGAAAAACTAAAACCCAAGACTTCTGTAGACCTGTTAAGTATTAAAAGGCGTTTGGGCAAAGGTAAGGTGCATTTGGCGCAATACGAAACCGGTGATTGGCAGTTATTAGTGGATGAGAAACCTTATATAATTAAGGCGATTACCTATGCACCCACAAAAATCGGACAGTCTCCGGATGAAGGCACATTGGGTAATTGGATGGAGGAAGATTTTAATCAAAACGGCAAGATTGACGGCCCTTACGATGCTTTTGTAGATAAGAATAGGAATAATCTGCAGGATAAAGATGAGCCAAATGTAGGAGATTTTCAATTAATGCAAGAGATGGGCATAAATACCATCAGATTATATCATCATCCGCTGAAGGTAAATAAAGAACTCTTACGCGGCCTTTATAATACTTTTGGTATCCGGGTAATCTTAGGTGATTTTTTAGGTAAATATGCCATTGGCTCAGGCGCGCCCTGGTATCCTGGCACTGACTATAATAATGAAGAGCACAAGAAGAAAATGATGGAGTCGGTAACCAATATGGTCTTAGAATTTAAAGATGAGCCATACATACTATTTTGGCTTTTAGGTAATGAGAATGTCTATGGCTTTGCCTGTAACGCGGATAAAGAGCCGGATGCCTATTTTAAATTTGCCAATGAGGTGGCTAAACAAATTAAGTCCATTGACCCTGAACATCCGGTAGCTATCTGTAGCGGAGACGTATTATTTCTGGATAAGCTGGGCCAGGATGCGCCGGATATTGATATCTTTGGCACCAATGCCTATCGGGGAGATTATGGTTTTGGTTTTCTCTGGCGGCAGGTAAAAGAACAATTGGATAAACCAGCATTTATTACTGAATTTGGCTGTCCGGCTTATGCCGAAGGTAAAACTCAGGAAGAAGCAGAAGCGGCCCAGGCAGAATACCATCGGGGCTCCTGGGAAGATATCGAAAATAATATGGCCTTTAAAGACGGCGAGGGTAATTCTTTAGGTGGGGTGGTTTTTGAATGGCTGGATGAATGGTGGAAGGCATACGAGCCCTCAATGCATGATACCAAAGGATTATTCACCGGCCCATTTCCCGACGGCTATATGCATGAAGAGTGGCTGGGAGTTTGCGGCCAGGGTAATGGAAAGTTGAGCCCGTTTTTAAGGCAACTACGTCAGTCGTATTATATGTATAAGAAATTGTGGAAATAAAGTGAGGTAGAAAGGAGGAAACAAAAATTCAGAATAATTTAGAACTTAAAATTCCAAACAATGAACTAGGAACTATGAACCATGAACCATGAATTAAAAGAGGAGGTGTAGGTATGAAAAAGTTATTAGTAGTTTTAGCAGTGTTAATTATGACGCTGCCGATTTACGCGTTGGCTCAAGAGCCAGTTGCTACCGAAGAACCAACTGCTGAAGTTACCGAGAAACCTAAGGAATTTGTAGTCTATGCGGATAAGAATGCCAGAGTAAATCACTATATTCCTTCGGGCTGGATGGGTGATTACGGCGATATCAAGCTGAATGACCAAGATATGCAAAGTCCCCATTCAGGTACTACCTGTATGCAGTTTAGCTACAGCGCTAAGAAGTCTCAAACTCAAGGCTGGGCAGGTGTGTTTTGGCAGAATCCTCCCAATAACTGGGGCTCGAAAAAAGGTGGTTTTGACCTCACGGGAATGACCAAGCTTACTTTCTGGGTACGCGGGGCAAAAGGCGGAGAGATCATCCAGAAATTTAAAGTAGGAGGAATAACCGGCACTTATCCAGATACCGCGGAAGTGGAGACGGGGCCGGTAGAGCTCACCGATACCTGGAAACAATACACCATTAACTTATCCGGCAAAGACTTAAGTTATATCAGCGGCGGTTTTTGTTGGGTAACCACTGCTGACTTAAATCCCGATGGGGCTATATTCTATCTGGATAATATAAAATTTGAGGCAGACCCTAGCTTGAAGCCCGAAGCTAAAAAGACGGAAAGTATGCCTTTTTATGTCTATGCAGATAGAAGCTCAATCAATAATCACTTTATACCATCGGGCTGGATGGGAGATTATGGGGACATAAAGTATGATGGGGCATCCAAAGAAGACCCGTATTTAGGGGATAGCTGTATTAAGATAGTCTATAATGGCCAGGCAGCTCAAGGTGCACGCTGGGCAGGTATATTTTGGCAAAATCCGGCTAACAACTGGGGAACCGTAGATGCTGGTTTTGATTTATCCAAAGCCACTAAGTTAACCTTCTGGGCGCGCGGGGCAAAAGGTGGAGAGCGTATTGAAGAGTTTAAGGCCGGCGGGATTATGGGCGAATACTCTGATTCAGATAGCGCCAGTATCGGCCCGGTGATCTTAAATCAGGAATGGACGCAATACACCGTTGACTTAAAAGGCAAGGATTTGTCCTATATCATCGGTGGTTTTTGCTGGGCGACCAACATCGACGTTAATCCTGAAGGCGCAACTTTTTATTTGGATGAAATAAAGTACGAGTAATTGCGTTTTCCCGTTTGCCTGTTCGCCCGTTAGCCTGTTTAACAGGCAACGGGTTAACAGGCTAACAGGCCAACAAACTAATGAAAAAGTTTTATTTTGGGTTAATTATTTTTTTTGTTTTTCTGACGATAACAGGGGCAGCGCCTAAGCCCAAGGTTCACATCAAGAAACTCAAAAACGGCCATTATCAGTTAATGGTAGAAAATAAACCCTATATTGTAAAAGGCGTCTGTTACAACCCAATACCCATTGGCTCAAACCACGAATATGATTGGTGGTCTGACCAGAATAAGCCTTGGATTGCGGATGGGAAACTGATGCAGGAGATGGGCGTTAATACTATCAGGCTTTATCAATGTCACGAAAATACAGAAGAAGTCAAGCAGGTTATCCGGGATTTTTATGAGCTTTATGGTATCCGCAGCATTTTGGGTCACTGGGTAGGTTTCTGGGAATACCCCTGTCCTTTTTATGGAGATAAGGATTTTCAAGGCAAAATTAAAAAAGAAATTTTAGAGATGGTTAATCTCTATAAGGATGAGCCGGGTGTTCTTTTCTGGACTTTAGGCAATGAGAATAATTATTCTTTTTCCGGCCGGGTGAACGCCTGGTCCACGGATGAGATAGATAAGGATCCAGACCCCCAGAAACGAATATTTATGCGCGCCAAAATTTACTATTCTTTTATCAATGATTTAGCGAAAGAGATAAAAAAAATCGACCCCAATCATCCGGTGGCTTTGGGTAATGGCGAGTTAGTGGGTCTGGATATCGCTAACCAATTTTCTCCGGATATAGATATTGTCGCTTCTATAATATATAGAGGTAAGACCTTCGGTAATATTTTTAAGTCTATAAAGGCTACCTTTGATAAGCCAGTAGTTTTATCTGAATTTGGCGCGGATAGCTACGACGCCTATAAAAATTTAGAAGACCAGAATATGCAGGCCTTTTTCCTGGAATCGCAGTGGCGCCAGATTTATGAAAATTTAGCGAATAACCCGGAGGGCGCGGGTAATTGTTTAGGTGGTACGCTATTTGAATGGACGGATGAATGGTGGAAGCATAATGAATATGACCCCCAGGGTTGGAAGGTGCACGATATTGAATCAAATTGGTCTAACGGCAGTTATTATTTTGATATTAAGGCAAAAGGTAATAAAAATATGAATGAGGAATGGTTTGGGATTGTGGCTCTATCGGAGGAATTAGAGAACGGTATTAATAAACGCATACCGCGCAAGAGCTTTTATGTAATAAGAGAATTCTGGAAAAACCCGCAATTAAAGGCACAAGGCACAAGGCACAAGGCACAGGATAAAAAATGAAAAACTTAAAATTAAAATTTCTTATTTTTGTAATTTTCTATACGCTATACGCTATACGCTATACGCTATTTGCTTTTGCCCAAGATGCCAATAAATTAGTTGCTTTGAGCAAACAAATTATCGAAGCTAAGTCCAATGACGAGGCAAATCCCATTTTTAAGGAGCTGACCGAGCTGTATATTAAGGAAAATAAGTATAATGATTTTGTAGATTTTTTAGGTTCTCTGGCTAAGCAAAAGAATACTTTAGAGGCCGCGGTAAATTACTATATTGCTTACAGCCGCTACCTTCAGCTTAAATACTTAGAAGAGGTGCAAAACTGGGATGAGTATTTTAGCCAAGGTAATAACTATAGGGACCAAATCACCGCATCTTTACAAAAGGCCATAGATTCTACTACTGCTAAGGATGCCCTCCATATTAATAGCCGGCTGCTCTTATGGCAATTCCATAAGGGCCAGCAGGATGTATTCTCTGAACAGGCGCTGTCGGATTTGTTGAACTCTGTTTTAGAGTATTCTAAAGAGGCGAAAGAGGTAAAGCCGATAAAAGAAGCAGCGGATAAACTTTTAGTTTACGGAGAGAAGGGGAAATCCAAAGAGTTATATAAAATTTATGTAAGTAAAATAGTTACCTCCGACATAAAAGATGTTGAGCTGAATACAATTGCTTTAGGTTCTTATAACGAAGGAAATTTAGATTTGGCAGAGGAAATTTATGATGTTTATATTGAAAGAATACAAAAATCTCTGGCTAAAGAAAAATTGACCCCCCTCCTAATAGATATCGCTAAGCTGTTTTATTATAATGACGAAAGGCCAAGCGATGCGCTTTATGCTGAGAAGATATTTAAAAAAATAGAAGAGGTGGGTACAAAAGAGGCTTTTGATGAGGAACTAATTTATTTGCGCGCCTTTAACTTAGAGAAGGCAAAGGAGTATCCCAAGGCAAAGGATATATACCTGGATTTAGTCCAGCGTTATCCCCAAACCCCGCATAGAGGCGAGGCAGATTTTAAGGAAGGTATTATATATACCTATATATTAAGGGATATAAAGACTGGCAAGAGTTATTTTGAAAAACTAGCGCTCAGCGCTAATCTTGAGCCGGTCGAAGAATCAGCCCAAAAGGAAACACCTAGCCCGCAAGTTATTTCCAGTTTATATCAGCTGGGCCTCTTAAGCCAATGGGAAGGGGATTTGGTCAAGGCCAAGGAATACTATGATAAATTGGTGGAGGAAGCCAAGGACGGTTTTGCCGAGACTGTAACTAAGGCTTTAGAAAGGCTCAAAGAGATACAAGAGGCAAAGCCCCTAGAATACAATCTTAAGACATTTTTAGATGTTTCGTTAAAAGACGAATATACAACGTTAGATACGAGCAAGTTAGATTTAAGAGCCCGCCCCTATAAAACAAAAAGAGATGCGGAGGTTAGCATTAATTCTACCCCTTACATTGCTCAGAGTGGTTGTTTACAGGTGGAATTGCAATACCTCTGGTCAGGACACCTGGGGAAAGTTTTGCCTTCCTCTGATGCGCCATCATTGAATACTACCTATATGTATCCCGGCACCAAAGAAATAAATCTGGTGGTTGTCTCGCCTACCGGCGTCATTGACCGCAACATTGACCTAGTCGACGTCTATTAAACCACCCCCCAATTCTTCTATCCTTATAAAAAGGCTTGACTTGTGTTATTTTTAGTAGTATAAATTAAACTAATAAACTATTTTTAAAACTAAAAATTAAATTCTTTGTTTAAAAAAAGTAAACCACAGAAGAAAGATACAGCCTAATGCCTATAGATTTTCAAAAGGAAGAGCTTACCGAAAAAGAAAAGCGCAATATTGAGATATTAGAAATCTTAAGAAGGCGCGGCCCGATAAGCCGTCCGGAGATTTCCAAAGAAATGGGCATTAATGTGGTTACCATTTCCAATTATATCGATGATTTTATAAGACACAGATTGGTCTACGAAAAAGAACTCGATGTCTCCGAGGGCGGAAGAAGGCCCCAGCTTTTAGATTTAAACTCCCACGCCGGCTTTACGATTGGGGTGGGGCTTAATCTAATGAATATGGTTGGCCTTTTAGTCGATTTAAAAGGCAATATCGTCACCAAGACACAAATCAGCCGGCCTAAGGCCTCCGTCAAAGAGATCACCGAATCTTTATTAGAGATTATTCGTGAGATATTGAGACGTTCCAAAGAATATGCCTCCAATATCAAAGGTATTGGTGTAGGTATTGCCGGCCTCGTGAATAAAAAAGATGGTTCGATACACTGGCCTCAGAAGATGGACCATTATTATACCTACGCCTCGGTCGATTTACCCCTTAAGGAGTTAATTGAGAAAGAGTTTAATTTCCCTGCACTTATTGAAAATGATGCCACCGCCGCTTGTTTTGGTGAACATTGGTTAGATTTAGAGCGCGGCCTGAAAAACGTTATTTATATGTTCTCTGGCGTAGGTTGTGGTATAATGGTTAATGGAGAGGTTTATACGGGAACAGACGGTTACGCGGGCGAGGTATCCATTTATAATTTTAAAGAACAAGACCTGTTTAATTGTGCCCCGGCGCGGGGGTGTTTCTTAAAACGCTGGGAGATGGATTTAGGTATCATCGATGACGTTAAAGAAATATTGGCTCGCAATATTGAGGCCGCGGCGAAGTTCTTTAAATTGACCTCCAGTAATATAAATAATGTGGATTTAAAAAGCGTCTTTATCGCTGCCCGGTCAAAAGACCCGGTTGCTGTTTCCGCCCTAGAGGCGGCTGCCAAAAGAATGGGGATAAAAATTGCCTATTTAGTAAATTTATTTAATCCCCAGGTAGTGGTTATCGGCGGAGGCTTAGAGGATGCCGGTGAGGATTTTTTAAACCAGGTTAAAACTACGGTAAGAGATTGGGCCTTTAGGGAGGTAACCAAAGATTTAAGAATTGTTTACTCTGAATTAAGAGAAAACGCAGTGGCGCTGGGCGCGGCAAGCCTAGTGATGCAAAAGGTGTTTGCCCAATTATGGTAACCGCAAAAGCGCAAAAATAGAAGTAAAATAATAACTACACCGCAAAGGCGCAAAGAAAAACCTTTGCGTTTTAGCGGTGTAAAGGTTATTTAAAGATTGATTTTGCGATTTAGCGATTAAAAGGAGAGGCTTAATGGAACAGAAGGCAAAATTTTTTATCATTGGTCTTGCTGTTTTATTAGTAATCAGTCTTTTTATTTCTTATCAAAACTATAGTACAAAAGAAGCGCTGCGCAGGCAAAGAGACGAGCTATCTGAAAAGAATACATCATTGGGTAGTCAGATTGGCAGGCTGGAGGGCAGCCTGCGTGAAAGTGAAAATAAGATTAGTGCATTAAACAGGCAGTTAGACGAAGTTTCTCGGCAAAAAGATGAATTCGAGACAAAATATGGGTTAGCCAAAAAGAACCAAGACGAATTAATGGAAAAACTGAGGTCACAACAGGTACCGGAGGCAGCCGGACCACAGCTGCAGGCGTTACCGCAAAACACAGATATTTATTGGGCGGGGGTATTAAAGGCAAAAACCGATTTAGAATTGCAGTTAGGTAATATACGCAATGAATTAAAATCAGTCAAGATAAGTAATGAACAGCTGCAGAGAGAAAAGAGCACTTTGGAATTAGATATAAGCAATTTCAGAAGAGATAACGAAGATTTAAAACGCCAACTAGAATATAATCAGAAATTGATGGATAGCCTCGCCCAAGAATTAGTTAGGGAAAAGAATGATAAAATGCAAATCCAGGATAATTTTAAGCTGGTCAAAAACGAAAATGCTGTTTTATCCCGGCAGTTAAAAAGCCTAAATAATCATAAGGTTGAGTTGGATAAGAAACTCGAACAACTCCAGGAAGAAAGGTCCAGCCTGGAACGCAGGTTAACAGATATGGAGACAATGTTAACCGATAAGCTATCCCAGATAAATGGCCTCAAAGAACAAATAGATACTGTCCGCAGCGGCGCTACGGTAGAGACGCCGTCAGAGAAAAGTGAATCTGTAGAATTGCCCCCAATAATTGTGCGTCCGCAGATAGAGGATGCGGCAGCAGAGGCCCCTTCTTTAGCGGGTAAGGTTTTGGCGATAAATAAAGATAATAATTTTGTGATTATTGATTTAGGCGAAGATGCGGGTATAAAATTGAGCGATACCTTCCGGGTGTATAGAGGAGGCAAGGCAGTGGCTACTATTGAGGTCATTCAGACGCGTAAGAACATTGCTGCTTGCGATATAAAGGAAGAAACCGCAGCCATAATAGTCGGGGATACAGTTAAATAAACCCTAAATCCTAAACTCTAAACAAACTCAAATTTTTAAAACCCAAAACTCAAAACAAATTCATTTAGGACATTTGGATTTTGGGTTTTGGATTTGTTTAGGATTTAGTGTTTAGTATTTAGAGTTTTAATTTGTCTTTATAGATGGTTCGTATTAAAAAGGGCCCCTCCAAAACTATTTCCATAGAAGATGTTGCCCGTCTGGCTGGTGTGTCTATTGCTACGGTCTCGCGTGTCATCAATAAAGCCCCCACCGTAAAAGAAAGAAACCGCATTAAAGTCCTGGATGCTGTCAAAGAACTTAAATTTCAGCCCTCGGTGTTTGCCCAGAGGCTGGCTACCGGAAAAAGCAATGTGGTAGCATTAGTCATTCCGCGTTACGAGGGGATATTTTATTCCTTTTATGCTTTAGAATTAATCCGGGGCATCGGCACGCTTTGCGAGGCCTTAAAATTGGATTTGTTGCTGCAGCTTACGGATACTCGCACTGCCCTTAATTTAAAAGGCGCAGGAGGAATAATTTTTGCCGACATCATCGGTAATCGACGGCAACTCCAAGAGGCATTCGCTTCCGGTATTCCCTGCGTGGTAATTAATAATTTAGTCGAGGATTTAGAGGTAAATTGTATTGCCATAGATAATATAAAAGGCGCAGAGGAGGCAGTGAATTATTTAATTAGTTTAGGGCATAGAAAGATAGCCCACATTACTGGAGATTTGGTTACCCAGGCAGCAGTGCAGCGTCAGGAAGGGTATAAACAGGCCCTTAAGAAAAACAATATTACCCTTAGCCAAGACTATATATTCAAAACTGATTATTCACGCGGCCAGGCCCGGCTCGCCGCAGAAAAATTAGTGAAGATGCCTGATTCTCCCACCGCCGTATTTGTGGCTTCGGATTCTATGGCCCTTGAGGTAATGGCGGTAGTCAGAGAGATGGGCAGAGAGATACCGCGGGATTTATCTCTCGTGGGATTTGATGATAATCCCTCTGGTCTTTATGGCCCGGTGGCGCTGACCACGGTAAGGCAGCCCTTGGTAAAGATGGCGCAGGAAAGCGTAAGAATATTGCACAGCCTGATGGGCCCGCAGAAAAAGACAAAAGTAGAAAAGATCGCTCTTCCTACAGAACTGGTAATAAGAGAATCCTGCCAGCCGTTTCGTTCCTAACCTCGCCCTTTCTTATGATGTTTTATTTCTTCGTCGCAGAAAGAGCGGGGTTAATACAATTTATGGTATACCCAAGGCTAGCATAATACCATATATTGTATTTTTCTATTGACAAGCAATTTAAAAGGCGCTATAGTTTAGGGGTTGTTTCTTCATTGGAGGTGAAGATGGAATTTAAACTTTCCGAGAATGCGCTCAAGGTATTGGAGCGCAGATACCTGAATAAAGACGAGCAGGGCAAAGTTGTGGAGACGCCTAGGGAGATGTTTCTTCGGGTGGCTAAGGCCATTGCTAAGGCAGAAAAATACTATGGTAAAAGCGAAAAAGAAATTTCCGATTTAGGGGAGGCCTTTTACCGGATTATGGCGGGATTAGAATTTATGCCCAATTCACCCTGTTTAATGAATGCCGGAAAAGAACTCGGCCAGCTCAGCGCGTGCTTTGTCCTCCCTATTGATGACTCGATGGATTCCATTTTTGAAAGCCTTAAGGCAACGGCGATGATCCATAAATCCGGAGGCGGCACCGGGTTTTCGTTTTCGCGTCTTCGTCCCAAAAATGCGGTGGTGAAAACCACGGGCGGAATTGCCTCGGGCCCGGTTTCCTTTATGAAGGTCTATGATGCCGCAACCGAAGCTGTAAAACAGGGCGGTTGTGTTGAACCTTCCACGCGTATCTCAACAGAGTTTGGAATAGTGAAGATAAAGAGTCTAGGGCCTAAAGAAGAATTAGCGCCGAATTCTTGGCATATTCATAATGGCAGGCCATTCGCAGTGGCAACGGATGAAGAAATAGAGATTTCCGACGAATTTTATAATAATGGAGTTGCCCGGACAAAGAAAATAAAGACTTGCTGCGGATATTCTATTACCACGACCTTAGAACACAGACTCAGAGTTATAGATGAAAATGGTAATTATGTCTGGAAATATATGCGTGATATTAAGTCAGGAGAATGGGTAGTCTTACAAAAAAACACATATTTTGCTAAAGGAGATTATCCTTTGCCTAAGTGCGGTTTTAAGATACACTTTAATGCAAAGGCAATAAAAACACCCTCAATCGCCACAAAACAACTCGGTGAGATTGCGGGTTTTTTTATTGGCGATGGGGCAATGAGCATAAATAAAAGAGGCACTGGCAGATTAATTTTTACGATAAATGATGATGATGAGGATGTCCGCAATTATTTATGCAAGATGATTAAGGATTTATTTGGAATTAAACCTACATTACAGAAGAAAAAAGGTGATAAAAGCACTAATTATTTTTTTGCTTCTACAGTATTGGTCCACTGGTTGAAGCAAATTGGCATTGAAAAAAAGAATTCCTACGAAGCAGATATTCCAGAAATTGTATTTAGGGGAGGAAGAAATTTCGCTTCCGGATTCTTAAGAGGTCTTTTTAGCGCAGATGGCTTTATAAGCGACGAAGGTTATATTTCGCTTTCAAGCGTATCAGAAAGATTAATCTGGAATACGCAGATACTCTTGCTATCTTTGGGCATACCGGCGAGGATTTCTGTTTCTAAAAATAGAGAAGGCGCATTTGGCACCAATCCTCTTTATAGGCTCTCTATTATTACTAAAGTAGGGATGGAACTTTTTAGGAAAGAAATAGGTTTTATTTCCGAAGCAAAAAATAAAAAATTAAGAGATTTTAAAGAAAAGGCTTGGGAATTTAATGATATTATCCCTAACCAAGAGAGGATTTTTAGGGAACTCTATAATGGCCCTGGCCGGGGTTGCGGCAAGAACAGAAGCAAAAAAGGAGCAAACCGGCCTTTATATAGAGATATACAGCACTATCTACCGGAAATATCTGCCGATCGGAATCTAACGCGTTCCAGATTAAAGAGATTAGCGGATAAACATATTGAAATTAGAAGTCATCCTACCGTGCAATGGTTTCTTACCAATAAACAGTTTTACGATAGAGTTATCGAAATAGAGGATGGCGAGTCTGTGACATTGGATTTATCTGTACCAAACAGTAATACTTATATCGCAAACGGATTTGTGAGCCATAATACCCGTCGCGGTGCTAACATGGGAATTTTACGGGTAGACCACCCCGATATTCTGGAATTTATCGTTTGCAAAGAAGACAACAGGCAAATCACCAATTTTAATATCTCAGCCGCTATCACTGATGATTTTATGCAAAAGTTAGAAAAGGGAGAAGATTACGATTTAATTGATCCGCGGACGCAGAAGGTAGTTAAGCGGATTAACCCCAAAGAGGTCTTTGATTTAATTGTTAAACAGGCGCATAAAAATGGCGAACCAGGGATTATTTTTATTGACCGGATGAATGAATTTAATCCTACGCCGAAATTAGGAAGGTATGAATCGACAAATCCATGTGGAGAGCAGGTACTTTTACCTTATGAAAGTTGTGATTTGGGCTCAATAAATTTAGCGGCGATGTATAAAAAAGAGGGCAGCCGTTATGAAATAGATTGGAATAAATTAAAAGAAGTAACGCAGTTAGCCGCGCATTTCCTGGATAATCTTATTGATGTAAATAAATTCCCTCTACCGCAGATTGAAAAAGCGACCAAGCTTACGCGTAAGATTGGCTTGGGCGTGATGGGCTGGGCGAGTTTATTGATTCGTCTTAATATACCTTATAATAGCGATGAAGCGGTTGCCCTGGCAGAGAAGGTTATGGCTTTTATTTTAGATGAGGCCACCAAAAAATCCCTGGAGTTAGGTAAGATTAAAGGGGTGTTTCCCGCATTTAAAGGCAGCGTATATGATAAAAAAGAAGACGCCGCCAGAATGCGCAACGCTACTTTAACCACCATTGCTCCTACCGGCACCATCAGTATTATTGCCGGGCCCTGTTCTTCGGGAATCGAGCCGTTGTTTGCGATATCTTACTATCGCAAGGTAATGGATAATGATAAATTAGTGGAAGTAGACCTGTTATTTGAAGAGATTGCCCGGGAGAGGGGATTTTATAGCCGGGAATTGATGGAGAAAATTGCGGAGAAGTCTTCAATTCAAGAGATTGAAGGTATTCCTGAGGATGTAAAAAGGATATTTGTTACTGCCCACGATATATCTCCGGAATGGCATGTGCGCATGCAGGCTGCGTTTCAAAAATACGTGCATAACGCCACCTCCAAAACCATAAATTTTCCTCATGAGGCAACGGCTGAAGACGTAAGGAAGGCCTATCTTTTGGCTTATGAGTTAGGCTGTAAGGGTATTACCATTTATCGCGACCGCAGCCGTGAAGAACAAGTGCTTAATATTATGCGCAAAGAGGAAAAGCCAGAAGCAAAAATCTTAGAGCCGGGCAAGATTGCCCCGCGTCCCCGTCCAGAGGTTATCATCGGTACGACTACCAAGGTGGCTACGGGTTGCGGTAATCTCTACGTGACCATAAATGTAGATGAAGAAGGCAGGCCTTTTGAACTTTTCACCCAAATGGGTAAAGCCGGCGGCTGTGCGGCTAGTCAACTTGAGGCAATTGGTAGATTGGTTTCTTTGGCTTTTCGTTCAGGCATTGAAGTAAAATCTATTATTGAGCAATTGCGTAATATCCGCTGTCCCAGCCCTTCCTGGGAAAAAGGCCAACGCATTTTCTCTTGTGCGGATGCGATTGCCCGCGTGATTGAGAGAAGATTGGTGAACGGACAAGATATGAATGCGGCTGTTACTGCGTCGATAGCAATGAAACATTCCCATGATGATGAGCCAGCGGCGGCTGATCTTAATGACCGCGGAGATATTGTGGGAGTCTGTTCGGATTGCGGCGGAGCCCTCCGCCACGAAGAAGGTTGTATCAAGTGTCATGCCTGTGGTTTCTCTAAATGTTAATTGCAGGTTGTCGTGTTGGCGAGTTATCGCGTTGGCGTGTTAAGGTTAAGTTAACGCGGGAACGCGCAAACGCGTTAACGCGCAAACGAAACGAAATATGAAAAAAATTTTATATATAGTTTTAGACGGTTTAAGTGATTTACCGATAAAGGAGTTGAATAATAAGACTCCTTTGGAGGCGGCGATAACGCCGAATATGGATCGTCTCGCGCAAAAAGGTAAAACCGGCATAGTTTATCCAGTGGCTAAAGGTATTGCTCCGGAGTCAGATATTGCGGTGATTAGCCTTTTAGGTTATGATGCGCATAAATATTATACCGGTAGAGGCCCTTTGGAATCTTTTGCCGAGGGATTAGCCGTAAACGACGGAGATGCAGCTTTTCGGGTGAATTTCGCCACTTGCGCAGAAGACGGCTTAACGATTAAAGACCGCCGGGTGGGAAGAAATTTAACTACGGATGAGGCAACCGCCTTGGCTAAAGAAATAAACTCTAAAGTGACCCTCTCCAGTGCTACCTTTGAATTTAAAAATACCATTGGTCACCGTGGGGTATTGGTAATCAGGGGGATGCGCTCGAAATTATCTGGCTGGGTCACTAATACTGACCCTGCGTATGAGCGTGAAGGAGTTTTTGGGGTAGCTAAGGAGAAATTTGAGAATTTAGTAGCCGAATCACAACCGATGAGTGGATACGAATATTCTCCTGAAGCAAAAGAAGCTGCCCTTCTTTTAAATGAGTTTACCCAAAAGTCCCATCGGGTCTTAGATGAGTCGCTAGTGAACAAGAAGAGGGTTTCAGGAAATAAACTTCCCGCAAATATAATTTTATCCCGTGATGCCGGAGACCACCTGCCTAAGTTTCCCAAGATAGATAGTATCTACAATGTAAGATTCGGTTCGTTTGTACAAATGCCCGTAGAAAGGGGCATTGCCCTTTTGACCGGCATGGAAATAATTGATGTGCCTGCCTCCAGCGGTCATTTGGATGTAGATTATCCGGTCTGGGCCAAGGTAGCCTTAGGTTCCATAAAAAAATACGATGGTATATATGTGCATATCAAAGGCCCGGATGAGCCAGCCCACGACGGAGATTTTAATAAGAAGAAAGAGATTATTGAAGCAATCGATAAATTTTTCTTTGCCAGCCTCCTGCCCAAGTTAGACATTGCTAATACCATTATTGCGGTAACCGCTGACCATTCTACGGTCTGTGCGATTAAGGCGCATTCTGCTGATCCGGTGCCATTACTCATTTGCGGTGGCAATATCAAACCTGATGGTTCCTTAAGTTTTTCGGAAAAAACAGCTAAACTTGGCTCAATCGGTGAGATTACCGGCCGAGATATCATGCCCCTCCTGGTCAAGTCCGCGAAAGAATAGTATAATAATAACAGATAGCACGTTTTAGTTCATAGTTCAGAGTTCATAGTTGATAGCTGGCAACTTTGAACCATGAACTATGCCCGCCAAAAATCTTGGCGGGTCCGCCATGTACTGTGGCGGAAACCATGAACCATGAACTAAAGTATGAATAACTACGATGTCATAGTCATTGGTGCTGGTCATGCCGGTATTGAGGCAAGTTTAGCCGCAAGCCGCCTGGGGTGTAAAACTCTACTTTTAACCTTAGGGCGCGAGACGATTGGTTTAATGAGTTGCAATCCGGCAGTTGGCGGTGTAGGTAAGGGGCAACTGGTAAAAGAAATTGATGCCTTAGGCGGCCAGATGGCTAAGGCGGCGGATGCCTGCGGAATACAGTTTAGAATACTTAATGCCTCAAAAGGCGCTGCAGTGCAATCTTCACGCAGCCAGATAGATATGGAGAGATATAAAAATTATATGCGCGAGGTAGTCGAAGCCCATGAGAATCTTTTTATTCAGGAGGCAGAGGTAAGAAAACTAATCGTTAAAGAGGCTAAAGTAAGAGGTATAGTTACAGATAAAGAAGAGGAGCTTAATTCAACTTGTGTGATTATTTGCCCGGGAACTTTCCTGGACGGGCTAATTCACCTGGGTTTAAATCATTTTAGTGGCGGCAGGATAAATGAATCAGCAAGCATCGCTTTAGCGAGTAATTTAAAAGAATTGGGTTTTAACCTCTTAAGGTTTAAAACTGGCACCTGTCCGCGTTTGGATAAAAATACAATTGATTTTTCTAAACTGATTATTCAGAAAGGCGATGAGCCACCTCAGCCATTTTCTTTTTCTACCGCAAAAATTATCCAGGAGCAGGTTCCTTGCTATATTACCTATACTAATAAAAATACACACAAGATTATTCTGGATAATTTAGGCCGTTCTCCGCTTTATACCGGAGTAATTAAGGCAACCGGCGTAAGATACTGTCCTTCTATTGAAGATAAAATCGTAAAATTCGCTGACAAAGAAAGGCACCAGATATTTTTAGAGCCCGAAGGGTTAGAAACTAACAAGATTTATCCCAATGGCCTATCTACTAGTTTGCCCGAAGATGTGCAATTAAAAATAATTCATTCTATTGAAGGCTTAGAAGAGGCAAAGGTTATTCGTTTTGGTTATGGTATAGAGTATATGGTAGTTGAGCCCACCCAGCTTTACCCAAATTTAGAGACAAAATTAGTGAGAAATCTTTTTCTTGCCGGCCAAATCAATGGCACCACCGGTTATGAAGAGGCAGCGGCTCAGGGATTGATTGCCGGAGTTAATGCGGCGCTGCGTGTAAAAAATAAAGAACCTCTGATTCTGGACCGCGCTTCAAGTTATATCGGTGTATTAATTGATGATTTAACCACCAGAGGCACAAATGAGCCTTATCGGATGTTTACCTCCCGTGTTGAATATCGGCTGATTTTACGTGAAGATAATGCAGATTTACGCTTAAGAAAAATAGGTTACCAGTTAGGGCTGGTAGGCATTGAAGATTACGAGAAGACGCAAGAAAAAATCAAAGCAATTAAAGAAGGGATTAATTTTTTAAAAACCACACGCCTGGTACCTTCACTAGATATAAATAATGCCCTGGTGCGCTTGGGGACATCACCTATAAGGAAGACCACAACCTTAGAAGAAATTCTCAAGAGGCCACAGATAACCCTAGAAGATATGAAAAGCCTTAATCATATTAATTTAGATATCCCAGAATTTGCTTTGCGTCAGATAGAAATTGAGGTAAAATATGCTGGTTTTATCCAGAGGCAAGTTAAAGATGTAGAAAAGTTTAAGAATTTAGAAAGGATAAAACTAGCGCAAGATTTAGATTATAACCAGATATCCGGACTTTCGCGGGAGATAAAAGAAAAATTAGAGCAATTTAAACCGGTTAATTTGGGTCAGGCTGCGCGCATTTCCGGGGTTACGCCCGCAGCCGTTTCTTTGTTGATGGTGTATCTGCGGAAACTAACGGGCGAAAATAAGATTTAGTTTGTCGGTTATCGCGTTTTCGTGTTAGCGTGTTAACGGGTTTAGAAATGGATAAGAATAAAAATTATGTAACCTTGAAAAAATATTGCCGAGGTTTAGGCATAGATTTGTTTGGCGCAGCGGATATTACTAAGAGAAGAAAAGATTTTTTACTTGCGCAAAATTTATTAGAAAAATTTGATCAGGCAATTTCTTTGGGGGTAAGATTATCCAAGGGTATCTTAGAAGAAATTGAAACTGCTCCTACGCGCCTATATTTTCATCATTATCGCAGCGTGAATAATTTTTTAGACCAGGTGGCGTTTAAACTGAGTAATTATACTCAGAAAAAAGGTTATCTATCGTTACCTATACCTGCCTCACAGATTGTAGATTGGCAGAATCAAAAAGGCCATCTTTCACACAAACAAATTGGTTATTTAGCTGGCTTGGGTTGGATAGGAAGAAACAATTTATTAGTCAGTAAAGAGTTTGGCAGTCAATTTCGCCTGGTTACCGTGCTTACCAATATGCCCTTAAAGATAGATAAGCCAATAAAACAGAACTGCGGGAACTGTAAACTTTGTCTTGTAGCCTGTCCGGTGCAGGCAATAAAAGAAAATCCTTTAGATTTTGACCATCTTAAATGTTTTGAAAAATTAAAAGATTTCCAAAAACAACGCTTAGTTGAGCAGTATATCTGCGGGATCTGTGTTAAGGCCTGTAATGGAGGGGTAAAACATGGTTAAGGAAGTTATTTTTGGTCTTTTTGGAGGCTTAGGTTTATTTATCTATGGCATATGGCAGATGAGTGAGGCGCTGCATAAGGTCTGCGGCGAGAAGATGAGGAGGGTGTTACATAATCTCACCGGCAGTCCGATAAGAGGGATATTAGTGGGCGCGGGTGTAACAGTTTTAATTCAATCTTCTTCTGCCACCACCGTAATGGTGGTGGGATTTGTGAATGCCGGGCTAATGTCCATTGTCCAGGCATTAGGAATTATATTCGGGGCTAATATCGGGACAACCATTACTGCCCAGTTAATTGCCTTTAGGCTTACAGATTATGCCCTGCCATTTATCGGCCTGGGGATGCTGACGATGTTTCTGGCTAAAAAGAAAACTCATAAGCACATTGGAGAGTTTCTTTTAGGTTTTGGTATCCTTTTTTTGGGTTTAAAAATATCCACTGATGTGGTTAAGCCCTTAGGAGGAAATCCTCTCTTTAACAACATATTGGTAAGTTTCAGCAGAAATCCTCTTTTAGGGGTATTAGCCGGCGCAGTTATTACCGGAATACTCCAGGCTAGTGGAGTTACCGTTGGTATGGTTCTGGGCTTAGCCATGATAAATTTAATTGACTTAAGGGCTGCCATAGCTTTGGTTTTTGGTTGCAATATCGGGACCTGTGCTACGGCGTTATTGGCCTCTATCGGCACCAATGTTTCGGCAAGAAGGGTAGCCGTAGCCCATGTTATGTTTAATATTACCGGAACGGTTATTTTTTTACCTTTTCTTGCTCCTTTTCAGAACCTCATCAGCCATACATCGAGTGAACTCCCCCGGCAGATTGCCAATGCCCATACCTTATTTAATGTCATAAATACGCTTATTTTTATACCATTTATTCGTCCCTATGCTAATTTATTGACCAAGATAGTTAAAGGTAAAGAAGAGGAAGAGATTGAATATCTTCCCAAATATTTGGAGCGCCACTTATTGAATACTCCGCCCATTGCTTTAGAGGCGGCAGTTAAGGAGACCATCAGGACCTTAGGTTTAACTCAAAAGATGGTGGGTTTGGCAATGGAGAGTTTTTTTGATAATGACGCCAAGTCGTTAGAGAAAGTAGCCCAAGGTGAAGAGGCGGTGGATTCTTTAAGGGAGGCAATCACTAACTATCTGGTAGAACTTATGCAGCGAGAACTTAGCCCTGGGGAATCAAGAAAAATACCTCCGCTTATACACGCCATTAATGATGTGGAAAGAATAGGCGACCACGCGGAAAATTTAAGAGACCTCGCCCAGCAGAGGATAGATAACCGGACGCCGTTATCCGAGATAGCCATTGAAGAATTAAAGAAAATGTATGAAGATATAAACCGAATGATTAGTTGTTCAATTAATGCTTTGAAGCTCAATAAGATAGATGAAGCAAAGCTGGTCTTGGAGCAGGAATGCCAAATTAATACCTTAAGAGATAGATTAAAAGGAAATCATGTGAAACGCTTGGAACAGGGGCAATGTAAAGTCCTCTCAGGGGTAGTCTTTTTAGATGTGATAAGCAATCTGGAGAAAATAGGCGATCATCTCACCAACGTCGCTCAGGCAGTAATAGAAGGTTTACAATAGAAAAGCAATTAGAAAGCCATCAACATATCCTTGACCCCGCACCATTAGTGTTATATAATCTTTCCATTAGGCAGGCTCATAACTCAGCTTTTAATTTTTAGATGAAGAATAGAATAATCGATTGGATTAAAAAACAGATAAAGCAATCCAAGGCAAAGGGTATTGTGCTGGGGCTTTCTGGCGGTAAAGATTCTAGCGTGGTAGCTTGCCTAGCCAAAGAAGCAGTGGGTAAAGACAAGGTTTTGGCTCTGATTTTGCCTTGTCACAGCCAAATTCAGGATTTAGAGGATGCAGAGTTAGTTGCTCAGAAATTGGGAATAAAAACTAAAGTTGTGGATTTAACCAATATATATGACAATCTTATAAAAATTCTACCCCAAGCCAAAGGTATGGCTCGGGCCAATTTAAAACCCAGATTAAGAATGTTGGTTTTTTATTATTTTGCCAATAAACTTAATTATTTAGTCTGCGGCACAGGGAATAAATCAGAAATCAGCACAGGCTATTTTACCAAACACGGCGATGGAGCGACTGATATATTGCCAATTGGCGATTTATTAAAGCGAGAGGTTAGAGAATTAGCTCAAGAATTAGGAATCCCCGAACACATTATTACTAAACCGCCTACCGCCGGCCTTTGGCCAGGTCAAACTGATGAAGGTGAGATGGGCATAACTTATCCAGAATTGGATGATATCTTAGGGCGCATAGAAAATAAAAGAAGGCAAATTCTTTCTAAAGAAAAAGTAAATAAAGTAAAAGATATGATAAAGAGGTCTGAGCATAAAAGGCAAGGGCCCCGGATTTGCTATATTTAACCCGTTCCGACCGAAGGGAGGAAATTATGGATGAAATATTAGAGATATTGGAGAAAGATGCGCGCACGACACCGGAAGAGATCGCTAAGATGCTCAAGAAGAAAACGCAAGACATAAAAGAGGCAATCAAGAAATATGAAAAGGAAGGCGTAATACTAAAGTATAAGGCAGTAATCAATAAAGAGTTGATTAAAGAGGCGAACTCCGAGGTTAGGGCCTTGATTGAAGTGAATATTACACCGCAAAAGGATGTGGGCTTTGATAAGATTGCGGAGAGGATTTATTCGTTTCCTGAAGTCGCCAGTTGTTATCTGGTTTCCGGTACTTATGATTTACTTCTGATTGTAGAAGGAAAAGACCTGCATACGGTAGCCAGGTTCGTGGCTGAGAAATTGGCGCCCTTAGAGAATATTAAAGGTACGACTACGCATTTCTTACTGAAAAAATATAAGGAAGACGCAGTTATTTTAAAGCATAAGGAAGAGAATAAAAGAATAGCTATATCGTATTAGTTATCCCGTTAGCCTGTTATCCCGTTAACCCGTTATAATATTAACGGGCAAACGGGCAAACGGGCAAACGGGCAAACGAAAATGATCTCTAAAAAAGTAGAAGATATGCAGCCATCCGGTATCCGGGCATTCTTTGATTTGGTGCTCGGGATGAAGGATGTTATCTCGCTGGGTGTAGGTGAGCCGGATTTTGTGACCCCCTGGCAAATACGCGAGGCAGGGATATATTCTTTGGAAGAGGGTTTTACAACTTACACCTCCAATAAAGGGCTTTATAAGTTAAGATTAAGCGTAAGCCGCTATTTAAAAAATAGGTATAATCTAGGCTATTGTCCGGATGAAGAAATCCTGATTACCGTAGGGGTAAGCGAAGGTTTTGATTTAGCCTTACGTGCAATTATAAATCCGGGGGATAAAATTTTAATCCCCAGCCCTAGTTATGTTTCTTACGGCCCGCTTACGGAATTAGCCGGTGGCATACCCGTATATATAGATACAAAAGAAAACGGCTTTAAGCTCACCCCTAAAATTTTAGAAAAATCTATTGATAAGAAGGCCAAGGCCATGATTTTGAATTATCCGGCAAATCCTACGGGGGTTTCCTATACCAAAAAAGAATTAACAGATATTAATAGAGTTTTATTAAAACATAAAATACTCTGTATATCGGATGAGATTTATGGAGATTTGACTTATGACTTTGAACATACTCCTTTTGCGGCACTTCCTGGCGCAAAAAATAATACTATTTATCTTAATGGATTTTCCAAAAGTTATGCCATGACCGGTTGGCGCGTGGGTTTTGTCTGTGGCTCCAAAGAAATCATTGCGGCAATGACTAAAATTCATCAATATACCATTATGTGTGTTCCGATAACCAGTCAAATGGCAGCTTGTGAGGCACTGCAGACCGGTAGAAAGTCGGTTGAGGAAATGAAGCGTGAGTATAATAGGCGCCGGCAATTTATTGTAGATAAGTTAAACGATTTAGGTCTTGAATGCAGGAAACCCGAGGGCGCGTTTTATGCGTTTGTTTCTATAAAGAAAACGGGCTTAAATTGTTTAGATTTTGCCCAGAAGTTACTTAAAGAGCAAAAAGTAGCGGTTGTGCCGGGGACTGCTTTTGGTAAAGAGTTCGATAATTATGTACGGATATCTTATGCCGCAAGTTTTGATAATATAAAAGAAGCGCTGGTTAGAATAGAAAATTTTCTGAAAGATACGAGGAGATGACAGAATGAAACCTAAAACAAAATCAGATATAACGAAACTGGTAAAAGAGCATAAGGTAAGATATATAAGATTATGGTTTACCGATGTCTTAGGGTTTTTGAAAGGTTTTACTATAACCGTAGATGAATTGCCCCGCGCATTAGGAGATGGTATGGGTTTTGATGGTTCATCCATTGAGGGCTTTGCGCGCATTGAAGAATCAGATATGATTGCCCGGCCCGATCCCACTACCTTTGCCATCCTGCCTTGGGAATCTAAAGAGCAGCCAGTTGCCCGGATGTTTTGTGATATCTATACCCCTGATGGTAAGCCTTTCGCGGCTGACCCTCGGTATGTGTTGAAGAGAAATTTGGCGCGGACCAAGAAAATGGGGTTTACTTATTGCGTAGGGCCAGAATTAGAATATTTTTATTTTGATAATCCCAAAAATACCATTGTCTTAGATAAGGGCGGATATTTTGACTTAACGCCTTTGGATGTTGCTCAGAACGTAAGAAATGAGACAGTAAGCGCTTTAGAGGATTTAGGTATTATTGTGGAATACAGCCACCACGAAGTAGCTTCCAGTCAGCATGAGATTGATTTACGCTATACCGATGCGCTGTCGATGGCAGACAATGTGATGACCTATAGATTAGTGGCAAAAGAGATTGCGCAAGGCAAAGGCTTACACGCTACTTTTATGCCTAAGCCAGTCTTTGGGATAAATGGTTCGGGCATGCATACGCATCAATCACTCTTTTCCGCCTCCGGCGGAAAAGCCTCAACCAATGCCTTCTTTGAGAAAAAAGATAAGTATCATCTCTCTGGAATCGCCAAACAATTTATTGCCGGCCTGCTTAAACACGCGCCGGAAATAACTTCGGTGACTAATCAGTGGGTTAATTCTTATAAACGCTTAGTGCCGGGATACGAAGCGCCGGTCTATATCTGTTGGGCACAGATGAACCGTTCAGCCCTGATTAGAGTTCCGATGTATAAGCCAGGAAAAGAGAAATCTACGCGTATTGAATATCGCGTGCCTGATCCTGCCTGTAACCCATACTTAGCCTTTTCGGTAATGTTAGCCGCGGGCTTAGAGGGTATTGAAAAGAACTACGCATTATTAGAGCCAGCCAATGATAATATTTACCATATGACTGAAGAGCAAAGAGAACGCGCCAAGATTAAGTCTTTGCCCGAAGATCTTTTAGAAGCAATTAAACTTACGGAAAAGTCAGAACTAGTCAGGAAGGCGCTGGGGGAAGAACTATTCCATTTTTTTATCCGCAACAAAAAATTAGAATGGGATGAGTATAAGGCGCAGGTGACCCAATACGAGATAAATAAGTATTTACCGATATTGTAACGTTATTAGAAAATTTAACTTATACGCTAATTGCCGCTAATCTAAATCGCTAATTACCGCTAATTTTATTAGCGGTAATTAGCATAGAATTAGCGGATATTAGCGTTAAGGTTTTTTAATTATTTTATTAAAATGGTAACAAAAAAGAAAAAAGGTTATCAAGTTTATCTTAAGCAAATTGAAGCATTGTCCAAGGTAGCCAACTTGATTACCTCCGGTTTATATTTAGAAGAACTTCTGCGTCTGGTAGTAAATGTTACCGCAGAAATAATGAATTCTAAGATTTCTTCTTTGATGCTCCTTGACCCGGATAAAAAAGAACTGGTAATTAAAGCCACGCAATCAATTTCTGAAGCATACAATAAAAAACCTAATATCAAATTTGGAGAGGGTATTGTCGGTAAAGTCGCCCAGGATAATAAACCAATATGTGTTTTAGATGTTAAAGAAGATAGCCGTTACATAAATAGGGATATTGCCAAAAAAGAAGGCCTCTGTTCTTTGGCCAGTGTTCCTTTAGCGGTAAAGGCGAGGGTAATCGGCGTACTTAATTGCTATACTTCTAAAAAACATAAATTTACCAAACCGGAATTAGACGTCCTCACTGCCCTGGCGAATCAGGCAGCCGTAGCCATTGAAAATGCGGAGTTAGATTTAAGGGCACGTACTGCCGAAGAAGCTTTGACTACCCGTAAGCTCATTGAGCGGGCAAAGGATATCCTTTCACAAGAAGCCAATATTTTACCTTCCGAGGCCTACAGGTTAATCCAAAAACAAAGCATGGATACCCGTAAATCAATGCGGGAAATCGCCGAGGCCATAATCTTGGCCAAAGATATAAAAGAAAAGAAGTAGTGGAAGATTCTAAAAATTCCCTCCCAAAATTTCTTTACGAGGCCCCCATTTGCACCGCGTAGGTGAAAAGCGGTTTTAAATTAAAATGGAGATTGTTTTTTCTAAAAAATGCTTGGAATATGAATCTTTAGGGCATCCAGAGTTTCCCTTACGGGTTAAAACCAGTTATGAATATTTAAAGGAAAAGGGATTTGGCTTTCTTGAGCCAGAACCTTGTAAGGAAGACGACCTTTTGCTAGTGCATAACAAAGGCTTAATTGAACAGGTAAAGAATTTAGATTTTTTTGATGCCGATACGCCTGCTTTGTCAGGAATCTTTGAGAGAGTTCTGATATAGTTTTTAAGAGTTTTTCAGAGACCTCTTAAAAACTCCTTGACACTTTCCTTTCCCATATTATAATTATTAAATATCTTACTAAAGGACAAAGGCGTCCACAATTATATTATTGGCGGACGTCTTTTTTTATGGTATATTGCCTAAATAATAGGCAAGAGATGTAAAAGGTTTAGCTCAACGTACAGAGCGAAGTCGGAAGACAAAGTAAGTCAGAGGAGGAAATATGTCCAAGAAAATCGAAGACTTTATGAAAATGGTCATGGAGAAGAATCCCGGTGAAGTTGAATTTCATCAGGCAGTCTGCGAAGTGGTAGAATCGGTGATGCCCTTTATTGAGAAGAACCCCAAATACCAGGAAGCTAAAATTATGGAGAGAATGGTCGAGCCGGAAAGAGTAATTATGTTTCGTGTGCCCTGGTTAGATGATCGGGGAGAGGTTCAGGTAAACCGGGGATACCGGATAGAAATGAGTAGTGTCATAGGCCCTTATAAGGGGGGGTTGCGTTTTCATCCCAGTGTGAATTTAAGTATTTTAAAATTCTTGGCTTTTGAACAGGTATTTAAGAATGCGCTCACCACGCTTCCTATGGGTGGCGGAAAAGGCGGTTCTGATTTTGACCCCAAAGGCAAATCAGATAATGAAGTGATGAAGTTCTGTCAGAGTTTTATGACCGAGCTTGCCAGGCATATTGGTCCGGATACCGATGTCCCTGCCGGCGATATTGGGGTAGGTGGCCGTGAAATTGGTTTTATGTTCGGCCAGTATAAGAGGCTGCGTAACGAATTTACCGGTGTTTTGACCGGTAAGGGCTTAAATTGGGGCGGAAGTTTAATCCGGCCTGAGGCTACGGGTTATGGCTGTGTTTATTTTGTGGAGCAGATGTTAAAGACCAAAGGAGAATCTTTAGAGGGTAAGGTCTGTGCTGTATCAGGTTCAGGTAATGTGGCGCAGTATACAGTAGAAAAACTTATCCAATTAGGGGCAAAGGCGGTGACTATGTCAGACTCCAATGGGTTTATTTATGATAAAGGGGGTATTGATAAAAAAGAATTAGCCTATGTTTTTGAACTAAAAAATGTGCGGCGCGGCCGGATTAAGGAATGCACGAAAGAATTTAAGTGCGAATATTTTGAGAATAAAAAACCCTGGGGGATAAAATGCGATATTGCCTTTCCCAGTGCTACCCAGAACGAGATAGACGAAGACGATGCCAAGACATTAGTCAAAAATGGTTGTATTGCCATAGGTGAGGGTGCTAATATGCCTACCGCTCCCGAAGGCGTGGAGGTATTTCAAAAGGCAAGGATTTTATATGCGCCGGGCAAAGCCTCAAACGCAGGCGGCGTGGCTACGTCTGGTTTGGAAATGACCCAGAATAGCATGCGGCTATCCTGGGCCCGAGAAGAAGTAGACAAGAAACTGCGCGAGATTATGACCGCTATCCATGAACAGTGCGTAAAATATGGCAAAGAGGGAAATTATATAAATTATGTCAATGGTGCCAATATCGCAGGATTTGTTAAAGTGGCTGAGGCGATGTTAGACCAAGGCCTGGTTTAATTTGTATCTTTTAAAAAAAAGAACGCCCCAGCTTTGCGTTGGGGCGTTTTTTGTTATACGCTCATTTAAGTTATGGAAAAAATAGATATTACTATAGTAGGTGCCGGAGTTATTGGTTTGGCTGTGGCTTTAGAGCTATCCGAGGCTTATCAAGAGATATTTGTGATTGAAAAGAATTATTCATTCGGCCAGGAGATAAGTTCCAGAAATAGCGAAGTAGTTCACGCCGGGATTTATTACCCCAGGGATTCCCTGAAAACAAAGACCTGTATAGAGGGAAGGCCTTTGCTTTATGAATTTTGCGCCAGGAATAATATTGCCCACAAAAAAATCGGCAAACTCATCGTAGCTATTGATGCCAATGAAATTAAAGACCTGGAGAGCCTCTTTAGGCAGGGTTTAGAAAATGGGGTAAGCGATTTAAAGCTATTTTCTCAAGATGAGGTAAAACGTCTTGAGTCAAATGTAGAATGTGCGGCAGCAATATATTCTCCTTCTACCGGCATTCTGGATACACATAGTTTTATGAAAACGTTAGCCGCACAGCTTGAAAGCCGCAATGGGATGATTGCTTATAATACAGAATTAATCGGTATAGATAAAGCCAAAGATGGATTTGAGGTTACAGTAGAAGATAAAAGAGAGGGGGTTTTTAAGTTTTCTACGCGCGTCTTTATAAATTGCGCTGGTTTAAATTCAGATAAAGTAGCCCGGTTGGCCGGCTTAATAAAAGATGAATATAAATTGAAATACTGTAAAGGTGATTATTTCCGGGTCTGCCCTAGCAAAGCAAAATTCATTAATCAGTTGATATATCCTGTCCCTAAAGAAGACCGTGCCGGCTTAGGAATACATGCAACTTTGGATTTAGCCGGAGGTTTGCGCTTAGGTCCGGATGACGAATATATAGATAAAATAGATTATAATGTGGATGCCTCTAAAGCGAAAATTTTTTATGAGGGTGTACGAAAGTTCCTGCCTTTCATTCAATTAGAAGACATTAGCCCGGATATGGCAGGCATAAGGCCAAAGCTCCAAGGTCCGCAAGAAGCATTCCGGGATTTTATGATCAAAGAGGAAACAGGCAGCGGCCTTTCAGGATTAATCAATCTTATCGGTATTGAATCCCCCGGCCTTACCAGTTCGCTTTCCATCGCTAAGATGGTTAGAGAGATGGTTAATAAGCTATAGAGCGATAATCTATTTACAAACTACCAACCTTATATTATAATGTGCCTGATAATTATAAGAAGATATGTTAAAAAGAATCGGTTTTGATAACGAAAAATACCTCAAAGAACAGACCGCCGCTATTTTAGACCGGGTTAAGAAACTTGGCAATAAACTCTACCTAGAGTTCGGCGGAAAACTCTGCTTTGATTACCATGCTGCCCGAGTCTTGCCGGGTTACGATCATAATGTCAAGATAAGATTACTGCAGCAGCTAAAAGATAAGCTTGATATTGTGCTGTGTATTTATGCCGGAGATATCGAAAAAGGAAGGGTACGCGGCGATTTTGGAATAACTTACGATGCCGCCACCTTAAAGCTCATCGATGATTTAAGGAAATGGGGCCTGGATATCTTGGCAGTAGTGATTACGCGTTTTAACAACCAGTCAGCGGCAGTTATTTTTAAAAATAAATTGGAGCGCCGGGGGGTTAAGGTTTACCTGCATTACCCGATAGAGGGGTATCCTGCAGATGTGGATTTGGCTGTAAGCGAGAAGGGTTTCGGTAAAAATGAATACATCGAAAGTAAGCATCCTATTGTGGTGGTTACCGGGCCTGGCCCGGGCAGCGGCAAATTAGCAACTTGCCTTTCGCAGTTATATCATGAACATAAACGCGGGATAAATGCCGGTTATGCTAAATTTGAAACCTTTCCTATTTGGAATCTGCCTCTAAAGCATCCTATAAATGTGGCTTACGAAGCAGCAACTGCTGATATACAGGATTTCAATTTAGTGGACCCTTTTCATTTAAGTAAATACAATAAAGCCGCCATAAATTATAACCGCGATGTAGAGAGTTTTCCTATATTAAAGTTGATATTAAATAGAATATTTTCCGCCTCTGGCGGAGATAAGATTGCTAATTTACCCGTGTATAATTCGCCGACAGATATGGGGGTTAACCGGGCAGGTTTTGGCATTATAGACGATAATATAGTGCAGGAGGCGGCAAAACAAGAATTAATCCGCCGATATTTTAGATATAATACCGAGTATGTTCTGGGAATAGAAAAAAAAGAGACGGTAGATAAGCTGGTGCTTTTAATGGAAGAATTAGGGGTAAGGGTTACGGATAGGGCAGTGGTTGAGGTAGCACGCAAGTCCGCCGAAGAAGCAGAAGCCAAAGGCAAAGGTAATGAGGGTATATATTGCGGTGCTGCTATTCAATTAACCGACTCAAGGATTATTACGGGCAAGAATTCCAGGCTTATGCATGCTGCCTCAAGTCTTATATTAAACGCGGTAAAGATACTAGCTAATATTCCCGATGAAATTCTTTTACTCTCCCCGCATATTATCAACCAAATCGCCAAGTTAAAAGAAGGGATTTTAAATACAGAATCGGAAAGCCTGGATTTGGAGGAGACCTTGATTGCGCTTTCCATAAGCGCAGCCACCAATCACACTGCCGAATTAGCCATGAATAAACTCGTGGAATTAAAAGGCTGCGAAGTGCATATGACGCACATTCCTACCCCCGGAGACGAAGTCGGACTGAAAAGGTTAGGCGTAAATCTTACCACGGATGGAAAATTTTCTTCTCGCAATCTCTTTGTCACTTAATAAATCCTAATGCCTGTAGCCATAAAATTCTTAGGTGGCGTAAGAACCGTTACTGGCTCAAGCCACCTTATTTCAACTGATAAGTCGCAAGTTTTACTTGACGCGGGTTTATTTCAAGGCCGTCGCGATGAGTTTTATCAGGTAAATACCACCCTCGCTTATAATCCCCATAAAATAGACGCCCTGGTTTTATCTCATGCGCATATTGACCACTGTGGCAATATCCCTGCCATTATAAATAAGGGATTGCGTTGTAAAATTTATACTACCTCTGCGACCAAGGATTTAGCTAAACTGATGCTTGGGGATTCAGGTAAGATTCAAGAAGAAGATACAAAATACGTCAATAAAATAAACAGGCGATTGGGTTTACCTTTAAGAAAGCCATTGTATACAAAAAAGGATGCCGTTTCGGCAACCAAGCGATTCCGCACAATTTCCTATGCTCAGAAGTTCTGTTTAGCAAAAGATGTCTTTGTTACTTTATACGATGCCGGCCATATATTAGGCTCAAGCATCATTGTTTTAGATATAAAAGATTCCTTGCGCAATATCCGTTTAGGTTATGCCGTAGATTTAGGAAGGAGGAACCTTCCTTTACTTAATGACCCGGTTATCCCCACCGGGCTTGATTATCTAATATTAGAGAGTACTTATGGCGGTAGAGTGCATGCGCCCATTGAGGAAGCAAAAGACAAACTCAAAGAGGCAATTAATCGCACAATAGGGCGGGGAGGAAAAGTTCTTATTCCTTCTTTTACCTTAGAGCGCACGCAGGAAGTAACTTATTTTTTGAATGAACTTTTAAAAGAAAAACTTATTCCTTCCATACCCATATATGTAGATAGCCCCTTGGCTACAGATATAACCGATTTGTTTAAATACCACATTGATTATCTTGATGCAGAAATCCGTCAGGCAGTAAAGGAAGGGAAGGGGCCGTTTGAATTTTTAAACCTTAAGTATATTCGCGAGCAGGAAGAATCTAAGCGCCTCAATAACGATAAACGTCCGATGATTATCATCGCCGGTTCGGGTATGTGTGAGTCCGGGAGAATTTTACACCACCTTAAGAACAATATTGAGGAAGAAAGGAATACAATATTGGTGGTAGGTTATATGGCGCAGGATACTTTAGGTAAAAGAATTGTAGATAAAGAGCGTATTGTGCGTATATTCGGGATAGAATATAAGCTTAATGCAGAAGTGGTGGTAATTAATTCCTTCTCCGGCCATGCGGATAAGCATGAACTTTATGATTTTGTTTCGGAATGCCTTCCTTTAAAACGGATATTTTTAGTTCACGGCGACCCGGATCAATCCCAGGCTTTATATGACACGCTCACCCAGAAAGGCCTCAAGGTTTATATCCCTTCCAAAGATGAAGAGGCCTTGCTTAGTTGAAGGCGGTATGGTAATATTAAATTCGCCCCGCCAAAGGCGGGGCTCATTTAAGGAGGTTTTAAAATGACTGGAGGAAAAGCAACACCCAAGAAAGACAAGGCACTCAAGGTTTCAGGTGGAATGTTAGTTAGGACCGGTCAGATTCTGGTAAGGGGGATTCCGACTTATAAAGCAGGCGTTAATGTGAAAGGTCAAGGCGCCTTATATGCCCTTTGTCCGGGGGAAGTTTATTTTACCAAAAAGAAGACTAGTCACGGCAGGGTAAGGACATTTTTAAATATTGCTCCGTTTGCAGAAAAGCCGGCTAAATAATGATGTCCGGTTCAGATAGTTTAACCAATAGAGCTAAAAGATATTCTACGCGTAAGTATAGCCTGGCTATTATAGGTATTATTTATTTACTGCTGCTGCTTTTTCTCTTTCAGGGCTTGGGCCTGTCAAAACTTTTAGCCTTCCGGCTGTCAAAAACAGTAACAAATAATTTTTTTGTTACCCCTCTCTATATTGCTATAGTTTATCTCGCGTATTATATCTTAAATTTCCCCTTAAACTTTTATCAAGCATTTATATTAGAGCATAAATTTTCTCTCTCTAACCAGAAAATAGGAGATTGGTTTAAGGATCAAATTAAGGCAGGGGTTATATTTTATCTCATCGCGCTTATCCTGGTGAGCGCGTTCTATTACATATTGAGGCATTATTTTCGCACTTGGTGGTTGATTATTTCGCTCTTTTGGATATTTTTCAGTCTCGTTCTGGCTAAGTTGACACCGGTGGTAATTATCCCTTTATTTTTTAAATACAAGAAGTTCTCCGATGACACCCTAAAAGAACGCATTCTACAGCTGGGAGATAAAATGAAGGTCAAGGTTCTGGATGTCTTTGAAATAGATTTTAGCAAGAAGACCCTAAAGGCAAATGCCGCTTTCGTGGGTATAGGTAATACAAAGCGCGTAATCCTTGCCGATACCCTAAAAGATAAATACAATTACGATGAAATCACGGTTATCCTGGCCCATGAATTTGCGCACTACAGATTAAAACACCTGATTAAATTAATATTATTTAATTCTGCGGTCACGATCATTCTTTTTTATATTATATTTATTACCAGCGATTCATTTTTAAGTATATTCGGCTTAAATTCGCTGTGGGATTTAGCGGCCTTACCAATTATTTTAATCTATTTTACGATATTCGGGAGCATTATGCAGCCGCTTGAGAATTATATTAGCCGCAGATTAGAGAAAAACGCAGATATGCTGGCGCTTAAGATCACTGGATTAAAAAAGGCCTTTATTTCCGCGATGGAAAAATTGAGCCTCCAAAACCTTGCCGACAGGAACCCCCATCCCGTCATCAAATTCTTCTTTTTTGACCACCCACCCATAGATGAGCGCATCCATATGGCAAAATCCCCACAGAAGGTGGGGCACTTGCCCATCCGATAGGGCAAGGTGCCTACAAAAACGCCCTCGTCACCCGCTACACAACCTAAAAAATTCTGTTAGATTTAGCCACTTTCTACGTCTATTGTAAGTAGAGGAGGTTCACAATGTCTAATATAATTTCCGTAGAAATAATTGCTTCTAAGATTTTCGAAGTAAGAGGTAAAAAAGTAATGCTGGACAGCGATTTGGCTAAACTTTATGGTGTTCCGGCTAAAGTTCTGAATCAGGCCGTAAAAAGAAATATCAGGCGTTTTCCCGGCGATTTTATGTTTCGCTTATCTTGGGAAGAAGTAAAATCTTTAAGGTCACAAATTGTGACCTTAAAGGATACAAAATCTGAGACCTCCAGAAGGGGCAGGCATATTAAATATCTTCCCTATGCCTTTACAGAGCAAGGAATAGCCATGTTATCCAGCGTATTGAATAGCGAAAGAGCAATTAAGGTAAATATTCAGATAATGCGTGCGTTTGTGCAATTAAGGCGGATGCTTTTAACTCATGGTGACCTTAGGCGCAAAATTGAAAAAATGGAAAAGAAGTACGATAAACAATTTGCCATAGTATTTGAGGCGATTAGGGAATTATTGGAGCCGCCGAAACAGACAAGGGCGATTGGATTTTATGTGCAGTAGCGGGTCCTCACCGAGGCGGACTTCTCACTCGCATCACGCTCGTTCGAAGACCGCCTCGTCACCCGCTACACAACTTAAAAAATTCTGTTAGATTTCGCCACTTTCTACGTCTATTGTATTAGAGAACTTAAAAATCTTGACATTACACTAAAAATAGTGTAAGATTATAATGGAAAACAAAACCAGATACCAAGTTATATTCTATCAAACCATACGAGGCCATTGTCCGGCTGAAGATTTTTTATTGTCTTTACCAGTTAAGGTAAAGGCAAAGGTTTCCAAGTGGATAGAGAAACTCCAAGATTATGGGCCAGATTTACCCCGGCCATATGCGGATGTCGTAAGAGGAAAGATTAGAGAGCTAAGAATAATCTTTGCTTCGGCGCAATATCGTTTTCTATATTTCTTTCATAACAGGTATATAGTGATAATGACCGGTTTCCTGAAAAAGACTGACAGTATCCTAGAGAATGAAATACAGAAAGCACAAGGCATGATTTTTGATTTCGAGGAGAGAGTAAAGAGAGGTGATATAGAATTATGAAAGGCGTAAGAAGATTTTCCGACTATTTAAAAGAAGAGTTAAAGATTAAGAAGTTTAAGAAGGCTTTTGATGAAGAAGAGATTTATGCGAATGTAGCGATTCAAATAGCCCGATTAAGGCAGGTTAACGGCTTTACCCAGAAAGACCTGGCAGAAATACTGCATACCACACAACAGACAGTTTCCCGTCTGGAAGACCCTTACAATAAAAGTTTTTCCCTGAATACACTTGTCAGGCTTGCCGCAGTGTTTCATAAGAAAATTAAGATACAGTTTGTGTAAAAAATGGGTTTGATGTTGCTTGATATTCCACGTAGCGGGTCCTCACCGAGGCGGGCTTCTCGTATCACCGCTCCATTTTCCCCACCGAGCAGGATTAATGCTTCTGTCGAGTTGCTCGCTCAAGTCGGTTTTTTCACGCCAAAGGTCTTTCGCAAGCTCGGGCTGCCTCGCGCAACTCGCCCGTCGGCGCTCTCGCGCCAGGACGGGCTCAAACATGCTCGTCGTCCGAATGCTTCCGCGTTCGGATTCCCTCACTTGCTCAAGCTGCTTTGGCTAAAACCTCCATTCGCTCGCAATCTCGCCAGAGGCATTTTACAAGTTGACAATGAATTCGTAAGGGGTAGAATAATATCAGAAAGGCGCACTTTCCAGCACAGATGGGGTACACTTTCCCGATTGAAACGGAAACTGTCTGGAGTTTTCCTTAAGGTAGCGGATCCTATGTAATATCAAAAAAATTGTGTACTTTTCCGTTGATAAGAGATTTATTCGGCATAAAATAACCTTTATTGGACTACTTTCCAAATTGACTAAAGTACAGTTTTACATATTGGAACGGAAGGTGTTAGGATGGTGGTAGATAGATATGGGCAGTATAATGGACGATAAAGAATTTTTTAAGCCAAACTACAATAAAATATTATTAACCATTATATTGTTTATTTTATTAGGTATACTCTTAGCTGCAAATATTAATAATTTTGTATGGTCAATTTTGAGACAGCGATCTGATGTTGATACACTAGTTGGTTCATTTATACCATCCACCTTAGAAGTAATAGAAATTATAATTAGTGTTATTATTTCGTATACCCTTAGTTGTTTAATCTTTTTTAAGCTTAGGCAAAAAGATTTACAACTAAAGAAAATATCAAGATTTATATATTTTCTTAGTCCCAACAAAAGAAAGACGATACTGTTTATAATTTTAGTCCTTTTAATACCTGTGCCGATATTGGGAGAACATTGCCCACAGGTGATTATGATACCGTCATTTTTATGTGTATCTTACCTTTACGCAATATCTTTAAGCTTAGACTCTGATACATTTATTCCTTGGATTCTTTATACGCTCTACATAACAATCCTACCGTACTTTATTGCCTGTTCGTTAAGCTTTGCCTACGATAAATTAAAGAAAAAGTAAATTTTTATATAGTTTTACCCTCGTAAATTTACAAACTATACGCCGTACACAATACGAAATCCCAAGTGCGAATTTGCTTTAGGTCCTTCGCTTACACTTAAGGATCAATGGAGGAACTAATAGCAACATTGAATTTTTGGCGTAGGGTAGCGGGTGGCTTGGGTGTTTTTGAGCCGCGTGATGCGGCGAAAAAATACCCAAGACAGGACCCGCTAAAATTGAGCGAAAAAAACGACAGGGGCATTAAAGGACGAGGGCCCGCTACCTATGAGCAAAAGCTTTGATAACTTTCTTTGCTTGCGGTAAGCCCATCAAGAGCCGTATTGCCTCAAA
>Ga0315286_10000111_pt1 | contig 56197 bp, 46 predicted proteins | sample YL17G10_0_MG_FD_205038 | JGI IMG/M metagenome (GOLD analysis project Ga0315286, IMG submission 205038) | Sediment microbial communities from Yellowstone Lake, YNP, Wyoming, USA - YL17G10_0 | ecosystem: Environmental > Aquatic > Freshwater > Lake > Sediment | place: USA: Wyoming | collected...
GGTGGCTACTGGGCCCGCAAGGATTCGAACCTTGGACCAATGGATTATGAGTCCACTGCTCTACCGGACTGAGCTACGGGCCCGAAGGTAAACCAAACTTTACCCTGATTCAGGGGAGAATTCAAGGTTTATTGCCACGAAGGCACTAAGACACAAAACTTTTTTTATCACTGATTACCCCCGGTGAGATAGCCGAAGCGTCATCTCACAGGGCAGGCGCAGATTACGCTGTAATATTAAAAATTAAAATGTTTTTTCAACGGACACAAACTTTTCACCACAGAGGACTCAGAGATACATAAAAAATCCGAAATTCGAACCCCGCCCCGGCGGGACAGGTATCGAAATCCGAAACCCCAGAGAGATAGTCCAAGGGAAACACCCCAGTTAGATAGCTAACGCATCTTCAAGTAGATAACTGACGCATCTAACGGGGCAAGTCTCACAGGGCAGGCAAATTCAAAATACAAATTACCGAATGTTCAAAACAATTTTAACATCGAACGTTGAATGTTTTTTCAACAGACACAAACTTTTCACCACAGAGAACTCAGAGGAGAAAATAATTATAAAAAAATAGGTGCGGGGTTTTCTTTTTCAGTTTTTTCAACAGACACAAACTTTTCACCACAGAGCCACAGGGAACACAGAGCGGCACAGAGAATTTTTTTTAGACACTGATTAACCCCGGTGAGATAGCCGAAGCGGCATCTCACAGGGCAGGCACAGATTTACACAGTATATTTGCTTTAAGGCGGTGTTCTGCAAACACCATTAAATTCAAAGATGAATCCTTGCTTGAAGTGAACTTCAGCCGGATTTGCATCTTTGAATTTCTGCCGCTACGCGACTTTGCCTTAAAGCAATTACGTTGTCGGCCTTGTTGAAACAAAACACGGTTACGCCTTAAAGTTACAGTTTATAACCGCGGATTGCACTGATTACGTTGATTTATATATGCGGATTATTTCGGTTGACCCGCCTCAGGCGGGTAAAGTTTGAAAAGAAAAGAGATAGTATAAAACGTTGAACGGTTGTGGTTGTGAAACTCGGAAAGAAAATAAAAAGTAAAAATAACTGCGGGGGTGAAGATATTTAAATGCCTTTGAGCCAATTGTCGGCGAAGGCTGCAAAGTCGAGCATATTGACTACACAATCGCCGGCGGGGGCAGGGGCAATATCAGCACTATAGGCGCCTGATTTTAGCCATTGAGAAGAAAAACCCGCAAGACTATTAATGTCACCCTGCCAATTGTTCGCAAAAAGCGCATAGTCCAAAAAGTTCACGATACCATCGCCGCCGGGCGGCGCGATATCATAGGACAGTTTTTCAAGCGACCACTGGCCTGCAAATACAGCGAAATCATAAAAATCAACACCGTCGGGACAGACAAAATCGCCTGAGAGGGGTTTTTGCCACGCTAATTTCGGATAGTTTGTGCCGTTACATATTTTCCATATATCCTGTATGCCGTTTTCAGTTTCACCAACGAAGTCCCAGCCGGCGAAACTTGTTTGCTGTTTCATCTGCTCGTCGGTGAGCGGTTCGCCGAAATTATTGTCCGGGGCGCTTGTTATAAGAAAGTAGCTGCTGTTGATATTGCCTGCACTTGCACCAATCAGGCCGCCGATGAAACTGGTGGTGCCGTTAACATCGCCTGTCGCGAAGCAGTTGCTGATAGCGCCACCCATATTTTTCCCAATCAGCCCGCCGAGGAAGGATGAGTTGTTTCCACCAGCGACATTGCCCATAGAATAGCAGTTGCTGATATTGATGATTCCGCCGCCCTGCATGGCCATTCCCACGAGTCCGCCGAGACCAAGTGAATTATCTATGCCGGTGACGGCAGCCGTTGAGAAACAACCGCTGATGCTGCCGCGGTTCATTTGTCCCACAAGCCCGCCGAGATTCCACTGGCCAGCGACACTGCCTGTCGAGGAGGAGTTACTGATATTGCCGAAGTTTATTCCCACCAAGCCGCCGACAGAACTGCTTCCGGTAACTGTTCCCGCGGCATAACAGTCGGAGATAGTGTCATTATTAGCTCCCGCCAGACCGCCGACACTGCTGCTGCCGGTAACGGTCGCTATGGCATAACAGTCAGTAATGGTTGGACCTAACCTGCCATTTCTTCCTACCAAGCCGCCAACCCCGTTATTCCCATTTACTGAACCTGTAACGAAACAAGCGATGATTGTGCCATTATTATACCCCATCAAACCGCCGGTATCATCGCGTCCACTTATATTGACGTCCACTACACCCAAGTTGCGGATTTGTCCGTTAGAGTAGCCAAACAGGCCTACGTACAGACTAGATGTCATATTTATATCCGCATTGCGGATGGTATGACCATTACCGTCAAAGACGCCGTTAAAGTTCGGCCAATTTCTACCTACCGGAATCAGTGGAATGCCCTGCAAATTTATATCAGCAGTCATAATGAAATGCTTGTTCCAATCTGATGCGGTATTCATTAAATCGTTCCAATCGGAGACTGCGGCAATCTGGTATGGGTCAGATTCTGTGCCGCTTCCGCCGGAGTAGGCAAAAAGAGATGAAAACGAACAAAAAACAAGGCAGGCAATAACTAATACCCTGCGGTATGGCTGAAACAAAGGAACTGTCTTCCTCACTGTTATCCTCCGATAAAATTCTTCCACAAGGTACCCTATTTGTTCTGAAAATGCAAGTTAAAAATATTGACGAATCACTATCGCAGTTCTGTTTTTTATAGATATTTTAAGATTGTTTGTTCAAATAAAGGGGGGTATAATTCCTAATAAGTTGATAGAAAATAAAGATAATATTTGAAGGGAGACAAATTATGAAAAAGGTTATCGCAATATGTATGATTCTGCTGGTTACTGCTGCTTTTGCAACGGCTAAAGAAAAAGAAGCCAAGGCAACACAGGAGCCAAACGCGACAATAATGCAGAAACAGGCGGCGGTTGCGGCAAATCTGCCGCTGGAAAAGACGGTCGAACTTGGCAATGAAGTAAATATGGCAGTCGTATATATCCCGGCAGGGGAGTTCGATATGGGTTCGCCGATGGATGAGCCAAAAAGAGATGATGATGAAGCCCAACATCATATAAAGCTGACAAAAGCATTCTACATCGGCAAGTTCGAAGTTACACAACTGCAATACAGGGTCATTGTGAACGACAATCCGAGCAAGTTCGGCGGCGATAAACTGCCGGTTGATAATGTCAACTGGTATGAGGCGGCTCGATTCCTTAAGAAACTTTCCGACAAGACCGGAATGAAGTTCAGACTGCCGACGGAAGCGGAATGGGAATACGCGTGCAGGGCAGGGACAAAGACTGCATTTAATACTGGAACTACACTCGATTCGGATGTAGCAAATTATGACGCGACAGAACCGTACGCAGACGGTATTATCGGCAACTATCTTAAGAGAACAACCGAAGTCGGGTCTTATCCGCCAAACGCGTTCGGCTTGTATGATATGCACGGGAACGTCTGGGAATGGTGCAGCGATATTTACGATGAGGATTACTACAAGAAAACGCCATTGGTTGACCCCAAGGGGCCTGCAGAAGGCAAGCCGAAAGTAATGAGAGGCGGGGCCTGGTATGAAGAGGCATATAAATGCCGGTCGGCAGACAGAAACCATCGCTGGCCGAAAGATAATCAGTCGATTATCGGATTCAGGATTGTTCTCGATATAGAATAAAAAATCCGAAATTCGAAACAAATTCAAAATTCGAATTATAAATGTTCAAAACACCTTGTTTTTGAGGGGAGAGGATTCTGCGCTTGACGCGGGGGCGAAAACAAAGTATATTCCCAGTTTTCGTTTATTAAACGGGATTTTTAAAAAGATTTATTTGAGGTAAGACGGTGAAGGCAAGTGAATTACGGCCGGGAATGGGAGCGGTAATCGACGGGAAACTGTGTATCTGCTTTCAGGCGGTGCACGTTACACCGGGGAACCTGCGGGCGTTTGTGCAGGCCAGACTACGCGTCGTTCAGGATGGGATTATGATAGAAAAAAGGCTTCGCTCGACGGAAGAAATAGAACAGGCATTTCTCGATAAACGCGAAATGCAATACCTTTACTCCGACAGGATGGGACTTGTCCTGATGGATACAGAAAGCTACGACCAGGTTACGCTGCCAAAAGAAATGGTAGGCGATGCGGACAAATACCTCAAGCCGGATACCAAGGTCGTAGCATTTTTGCACGGCGAAAAAGTAGTGTCAATAGAACTGCCAAAGGTTGTGGAGTTGGCCGTTACAGAGACTACGCCACAGCCGAGAGGAGCAACCGCGACAAATCAAATGAAAGACGCTACGCTTGAAACGGGACTTAAAACGCGTGTTCCACCATTTATAGAAGTCGGGGAAGTATTAAGAATCAGCACTGAAAACGGGTCATATTTGTCGAGAGCGAAGTAGACGTATTTTTGAAAATCGATAATCGAAAATGGACCGCAATCGATTCTCGATTGCTTTGTAAACTTTTGCTTACAGCAAAAGTTTACTGCCCAGGAGAGGAATCGAACCTCCACGAGATTGCTCCCACCAGCCCCTCAAGCTGGCGCGTCTGCCAGTTCCGCCACCTGGGCAAATTGAACGAACCCCCGGTAAAACCGGGGGCTAAATACGTTGCCGTACCGGCAACGGCTGAACGTTTATAATACCGTAAATAAAGGCGGTATCAAGATTTATTTTACAGATAAAAAGCGGATTCAATTTTGTCCGGCTTGTGTCAGGTGCTCGCGTGCAGTCTGCAATTTCTGCAAAAACTTGTTACGCTTAAACGCTATGTTCCATTTTTTCAAAGTAATCCAGCCGCCGAAACGCATTAAATAGTTGCGCCACGGCCGATACCACTTCTGCCAGCCCAGACGAATGTTATGAAGGAAGAAAATCAGGGCAGGGAACGAAAATATATTTACCACAATAAGAAACATATATTTAAAACGGTAGAACCTGCCCATAATTTTTTTCGCACAGATGTGAACCTGTTCGGCAGTCATGGGCTTGTCAGGTTCAAATAAAGGGAAATTGCCATCATAATATTCCCAGCCGATATCCTGCTGCGAGTAAATCCGGTTTTGCTTCGCCAGCCTGTGCCTTAATTCCGTGCCGGGCATTGGAACAGGAAGCAATACCTGAACTGTATCAATTTTGGCCTTGCTGATGAAATCCCTGTAAATCCTGACACGTTCATTTACAGGTATCCCGAGATTAACGTTCTCCTTCAGCGGATAGCCGAAGATAAACATTCCGTGCACCAAAAATCCGAATTTGTGAAATATCCTTGCCCAGGATAACATGTCAGAGGAGCTTATATGCTTATTCATTGCCTTCAATTCCGCATCAATGGGCGACTCAAAACCGATGGCTGCAGTTTGAACGCCTGCCTGCCGCATGGCAGAAAGCAGTTCTGTGTCACGAGCTTTATCCAGCCTTATCTGAACCGTTATGTCCAGTCTTAAGCCTATTCGTTTTTCATAATCCGCAAGCAGATTGCAGAGCCTTATCGTTTCGTCGCGCTGCTGGCCAAAGAGGTCATCGACTATGAAAAAATGCCTGGCATTTCTCGTTTCGACAAGGAGACTAATGTGCTCAAGCAAACGTTCCGGCGAGGCATGTCTTGGTTTGCCCTTGACAGTGCAGAATTCACAATCCATACCGCAGCCTCGTATTCTTTCGACAGGATAAATCTTAATCCTCGCGTATCGAACCAGAGAAAAATCCGGCAAAGGCAGCTTGTCAAAGTCCATCAGCTGTTCCCTTTGTGCGGTGAAGACGATTTTGCCGTTCTTCAGATACGCAATGCCTTTTACATCATCAGCGTTGCTGCCATTTTCTATTGCCTCTAACAGTTCGGTAATCGTTTCTTCAGCTTCGCCAATAACAACATAGTCAATGCCGGAAGAAAGAGCCTCGGATATGTTATCTTCAATAAAGTGCTGGCCGCCGGCAATCGTGGTAATCCCCCGGTCTTTGTAGAACCGCGCTATCTGGTAAAGCCGAGGTATGGTACTGGTCAGGCCGCCATAAAGGCCGACTACATTGGCAGGCCGCTGCTGCTGCAAGAATTCGTGGTCGGCTCCGCCGGATTTGGACGCAGGGCCGAACTTGCCAAGGTTGTTCTCGTCAATAACCTCAACATCCCATTTTGCCAATTTGTTCGCCGCACTTGCCACACAAACAGGGCCCAGTGCCGTTGTCTTATTGGCAATATGCGAATAAATATTAAAGGCCGGATAAGCCGGAATAACTATTCTGAATCTGTATCTGTGCATAGATGAGTCAAACATGACAAAAATCTCTATACGTACTTTCTGCTTAACACAAGCTTCGGTTACCTATTACCTGAGAAATAAGCTACAGTGCTGCCGGGTAAAAATCAAGAAATTTTTCAGGCCTGGCCTTTTCTAAATAAAATCTATATTGGTTTGGTTTCGCCCCAAATAAGCTGCAAACGAGGACTGAAAACAAAACCATTCGCTTTGCATAACTCGACTATGAGCGGACTTATTCTCAAATACTCAGAAAGGTTTCTGGCCTGGGGCATCAGCAAAACCTTCGGACGGTCAACATCTTTCAAATCGTTAAGAAGCTGGTAGACTTCGGTAATGTCCTCTATCTTTTCCATTACAAATTTTAACTGATAATCATAATTTTTTATAAGTTCTTTGAGCTGGTCGATTTTCAAATAGCCGGTTTTGTCCGGTTCGCTGCCGTGGGCGTTCGAGAGCTTCGGGCTGATACTCATCAAATCACAGGCGAGATTCGCTACATATTTAATTCCTGCCGTTTCGATAGTGATGTGAATATTTTGCTCTTTTATCTTTTGGCAGAGCAGAGAAACATGCGGGGAAACAAGCGGTTCGCCGCCGGTGATGACGGCAAAAGCCGGCAAGTGTTTCATTGCCTTTTTCATTATCTGCTCAATTGACATTTTTGTGCCTGACGCAGAATCGAGCGCGTATTCGGTGTCGCAGTATTTGCATCGCAGCGGGCAGCCCGCAAGCCTTATAAATACACTGGGGCGGCCGGCGAGAAGACCTTCGCCCTGAATTGAATAAAAGATTTCAGAGATATTAATTTCAGCGTTTTGCATATTTGAGAGGGTCTTTGAGATTTGCCTGTGCGAAACCTTTAAGGCGCAGGCGGCAGGAATCACACCGGCCACAGGGTCTGCCGTTTTTGTCGGGATTGTAACAGCTATGAGTCAAGGCAAAGTTAACGCCGAGACGTGTGCCGGTTTTAATGATTTGAGCTTTTGTCATTTTTATTACCGGTGTGTGAATTTTGTATCGGCCTTTTTTCCGGATGGCGGCGGCGGTGGCGAGATTTGCCATTTTCTGGAATGCCTTGATGTATTCGGGGCGGCAGTCTGGATAGCCGCTGTAATCTGTGGCGTTGACACCAATGAAAATATCGAAAGAGCCGAGCGATTCGGCGAAGGCAAGGGCATAACTTAAAAATACCGTGTTTCTCGCAGGGACGTAAGTAACAGGTATTTGCGAAGAGCTGATATTCCTGTTGAGCGGGACATTGATTGATTTGTCGGTCAGGGCGGAGCCTGAAAATGCGGCAGGGGAGATGTCGATAATCCTATGGGAAAAAGCGCCGATGGATTTTGCGGTTTTTTTTGCGGCTTTGGTCTCGATGGCGTGGCGCTGGCCGTAACGAAACGTTAAAGCAAAACATTTAAAACCGCTGTTTTTTGCGATTGCCAGCGTTGTTGCCGAATCGGGGCCGCCACTGAGCAAAACCACGGCTTTTGGGGCCTTTTTTGCCATAAATAAACTTTACTCCACTTGCCAAAACAAGAAATTTATATTATTATAATGGACTGTTATTTTTTAACAAATGCAAAAACAGGAAAGAAGATGAGTGAGGCGAAAATAGAACTTTTTGATAATCCGAGACCGGGACGTGAATACGCAATCAAAATATCCTGTCCGGAATTTACGAGCGTCTGTCCCAAGACGGGCCAGCCGGACTTCGGGACTATAACAATCGAATACTGCCCCGATAAAAAATGCATTGAGCTGAAAAGCCTTAAATACTATATGCAGAACTACAGGAACAAGGGGATTTTTTACGAGGCACTGACAAACCAGATTCTCGACGACCTTGCCGCTGCGGCAGGGCCGAGATGGATGAAAGTCAGTTCAAGATTTACGCCGCGAGGCGGAATTACCACCGAAGTTACATCGGAATATAAACAATAAAGAAAAGGAGGCTGCAAAATGTCAATTTCGTTCCATTGCGAAAGCTGTAAGAAAAAAATTACGGCGCCGGACAACGCGGGCGGCAAATGGGGGAAATGCCCACACTGCAACCATAAATGCTATATACCTACGCCGAAAAAAGACGATGAAGTAGAACTGAAACTGGCACCGATAGATGAAGAAGAAGAAAAGAAATACGAACAGATGATGCGGGAGACACAGAACCTTACCGGCGTACTGCTGCATCAAAAAGAAGTGCCGCCGGAGCCGGCCCAAAACAAAAACAACGGCGACAAACAACTGACCGGCCAAATAATAACGTACCTGAGACAAATGGCAGACGGACAGCTCGATGAGGCACAAACAACCGCCAACAAAATCGTACTCTTCAAAAGCCGGGCAAAGGCGATACTGGAAAATATACTCAAGGCAGAAAAGCCGGAGCCTGAACTGGCAGATGTGCCGAAAAAAGTGCTTGCCGGATTTGCACGCACTATGCTGACGAGAATGGGGTAACGAAAATAAAAAATCAAAATTATGGAGCCGCCTTCGGCGGGATTTCATTAATATGTGAGGTGAAAGATGTCCGGGGCAAAAGAATTTTACGAGAAAATCGGCGGAAAAATGGAAAAGATGAAAAAGGATTTGCCGGCCATGTCTGCCGGGTTCGGCGCTCTGTTCAGCAAGGTTATGGTCGACGGGGCTTTGAGCCTGCGTGAAAAAGAACTCGTGGCACTGGGGATAGCAGTGGCGGTTAACTGCAAGGAGTGCATCGGAGCGCATACCAAAAAATGCCTCGAAACAGGGTCAAGCAGAGAACAGATTCTCGAAGCGGCGGCAGTGGCCGTGGTGATGGGCGGCGGACCGGCATATATGCATGTGCCGGAAGTTATAGATGCACTGGAAGCACTGGGAAAGTAATTCGCCAAAGGCGAATCAGAACATCGTGAAGGAAGCTGCTGAAAAAGTAATAGAAATTTTCACAATAGGACATTCGAACATTTCGTCTGAGGAGTTTCTGTGCCTTTTGAAAAAACATAAAATAAGTTTGGCAGCCGACATACGACGATACCCGGGCTCACACAAATTTCCACACTTTAACCGCGAGATACTATGCAAGACATTGACAGCGGAAGGTATCGAATATCACTGGCTGGAATCGCTCGGCGGTCGCAGAGGCAGCATTAAAAACAGCGAGTCTCCCAATAAAGGTTTTAAAAGCGCAAGTTTTCGCAACTACGCTGACTATATGCTTACCGATGAATTCAGCCGGGCAGTAAAGGAACTTATCTCTATGGCTATGATGAAACGCTGCGCTGTGATGTGCGCAGAAAAACTTTACTGGAAGTGCCACCGCAAAGTCCTGAGTGATTATCTATTTGCATTGGGAATAAAAGTACACCATATAATAGATGAAAACCAGATACTGCCTCATAAACTAACGCAAGGCGCCATAATATCCGAAGGTCCGACCGTTACATATCCATTTACAATTTCTAAAGACTCTGAGCAGCAATTATTTGGGTAGAAAAGGTATCATAGAAAAGGTATCAGGAACCTTTTCCTTGTTTATCCATTTGCAACTACTTGTAAATAGTAGATTTAAAAGGTGTCAGGAACCTTTTTTACTTCCAATCCTTAAATAATCAGGTTTATTTGATTATCGAAGTTTAGTATAATACACCAACTTATTTGTAAGGAACAAATTTATGAGTTTTAAAAAGGTTGCAGGATTCGTTTTGGCGGTTTATATTTTTTTAGCCGGATGTAATGAGAACATGATGAAGAAGACTCAGATATCCAAGCCTGGTCACAAAATACGCATCGTTCTGGTGGGCGATTCGACGGTTACAGACAAAACGGGGTGGGGAGGCGGCTTTAAACAATTTCTGACCGACCGCGCAGAGTGCATTAATACGGCGGCAGGCGGCAGGAGCTCCAAAAGCTTCATCAACGAGGGACGCTGGGCACAGGCGAAGGCGCTTAAAGGCGATTACTACCTGATACAGTTCGGCCATAACGACGAACCCGGCAAAGGCGACCGCTCGACAGACGCCAATACAACTTATCGTGAATTTATGATGCGCTATGTGAACGAGACCCGCGCAATCGGCGCCAAACCAATCCTGGTCACCTCATTAGTCCGGCGACAATGGGACAAATCAGGCAGCGGAAAAATCAATTCCAGCCTCGTACCATACGTCGAAACGGTCAAAAAAATCGCGAGAGAAAAAAAGGTGCCGCTTGTTGACCTTCACGCGAGCAGCAAAAAATTGTGCGAACAGTGGGGTAAAGAAAAGTGTTTAGAGTTCAGCCCCATTAAAGACAATAACCAGGTTGACAATACACATCTTAACGCCAAAGGCAGTGTGATATTCGCACGTCTTGTCGTTGAAGAGCTGGTCCGCGTCGTGCCGGAACTTAAGCCGTGCTTCCGCAGCGAACCTGCCGGCGATATGAACGCAGCGGCAGAAAAAGTTTTTGATGTCCGCCAGTTCGGCGCCAAGGGCGATGGTAAAACGCTTGATACAGAAGCAATTCAAAAGGCATTAGACGAATGCGGCAAGGCCGGCGGCGGAACTGTAAGGCTGACGGCGGGGACATATTTAAGCAAACCCATCTTTTTGCGGAGCAGCGCCACGCTCCAGCTTGACGAGGGCGCGGTACTGCAGGCCACGGATGAGCCAAACGATTTTGCGAATCCGGACAAGCCCGGCGATAAGGTCGCTTTTGTAAACGGCACCAGTCTTACCAATATAGGCATCAGCGGCAAAGGGACGATTGACGGAGCCGGCGCCCGCTGGTGGGAGCCGGTCAGAGAGGCGAAAAGGGCCGGCAGGCCTGAGCCGCAACGCAGGCCGCGACTGGTACTCCTGAACGACTGCGTCGGCGTGCGAATCAAAGACGTTACACTGACCAATTCGCCGAGTTTCCATCTTGTGCCAAGGGATTGTGAGGACGTGGACATCGTAAGAGTAACTATCCGTGCGCCGGAGGACTCACCCAATACCGACGCTGTCGACCCGACCAACAGCCGCTATGTCCACATTTCCGATTGCGTCTTTGACGTCGGCGATGACGATATCGCCATCAAATCCGGCCGCCCCGACTCGGCACATCCAAACGCCGCTTGTGAATACATTACCGTTACCGACTGCACGTTCCTTCACGGGCATGGAATGTCCATCGGCAGCGAAACGGTGGGCGGGGTGCGAAATGTTGTCGTGAAGAATTGCACTTTTAAAGATACAGAAAACGGACTCCGCATAAAATCGCCGCGAGGACGCGGCGGTATGGTGGACGGCATCACCTACAGCGATATTACGATGGAAAATATCCGACCCAATGCCATTACCATTACCTGTTATTATCCGAAAATTCCCCCAACGGACACGGCCCAGCCAGTCACCGATACAACGCCGATTTTCCGAAATATCCGAATCGCAAACGTGAAAGCAACGGCCCAAAAGACGGCAGGCGTGATTATCGGCCTGCCGGAGAGCCTGGTGGAAAACGTTGTTCTTGAAAACGTCCAAATCTCCGCGCCGACGGGCCTGACAATCCGAAATGCCAAGGGAATCAAACTCAATAACGTGAAAGTTGAAGCAAAGCAGGGCCAGCCGTTTATACTGGAGAACGCCGAGGTCGAAGGATTAGAGCAAACAAACAAGTAAAATTTATTTTGTGAGGGATTGCAGAAATACCATCTCCATATCGGTAATGGGTTTTTCCTTTATCTGGCGGACCTTGTCGAGGGTCTGCTGCAAATTGTAGCCGCCGGACTTCAACATCCAAACCGCAGCGAGATACGCAACTCTTTTTTTGCCGCTGCTGTCGTGCAAAAGCACAGGCAAATTGTTGCTGTCACTCATTATCTGGAGGAATTTTTGAGAATCCTGCGTGTCAGGAATGCCTTCATCGGGAACAGCGGTTTCAATCGGAAGCTCTATATATTTTTCACCATTGCTCCTCATCCAGGCAACCTCTTCGTTGTACCAGTTCTGGTCACGATGCTCAGTAGTAAGTCGCAGGTTCACAAACGCGGCGATGTGATACTTGTATAAAAGGCGGGTATAATCCATACCCTTGGGCTGGCCGCTTGTGTAAAGGACACCGGATTTTACCACGTGAAAATTCTTTATATGAAAATGCCGCACTAAACCGACAATAGACAGGATTATCACAACCAGCCAGAACCAACCTAAAAAAGGACTCTTTTTCTTCATTTTCTACCTTTGCAGCTTTGTATAAATGTTCCTGACCGCATAGATTTTCCGGTCGGTAGCTTCGAAATAGACCCTGCTAATCATTTCGCCGATAAGGCCTGTGGAGATGAAAATCAAACCGATTAACACGAGGGTTATACCGGCGGCGCTTAGCGGACCGTGAGCAAAAAGAATCGGCACTTTAAAATAAACCTTGTCGAAAAGCACATAGGCGAAAATCAGACAGGCGGCGATGATACAGTAAAACGCGGCCTTGCCGAAGAAGTGCAGCGGACGAGTTATGTAACCCAGAAGAAAACGAAGCGTAATCAAATCAAAGGCAACGCGGAACGTTCGCGAAATGTCGTAGTTGCTTTTGCCAGAAGGACGCACAATATTCGTTATCGGTATCTCGATCATCTTTCCGCCAGTGAAAGAAACAAGAGCAGGTATGAAACGGTGCATCTCGCCGTATAAATGGATGTCCTGAATTATCTGACGGCGGTAAGCCTTGAAGGTTGTGCCGAAATCGTGGATGTCAACGCCGCTGACTTTGGAGGCAAGCCAGTTGGCCGCACGGCTGGGAATCTTACGCATAATAAGATTGTCAACGCGTTTTTCGCGCCAGCCGCTGACAACATCGAAACCCTCATTTATTTTTTCCAGAAACCTCGGTATCTCTTCGGGGAGATGCTGGAGGTCGCCATCCATACTGATGATGATTTGGCCGCGGGCATTGTCAAAGCCGGCGGCGAGGGCGGGGGTCTGGCCGAAATTTCTGCGCAACTGCACAACGATAACGTGCTCGTCTTTGTCAGCGACGGCCTTGAGTTTTTCAAGCGTTGAGTCGGAGCTGCCATCCTCGACGAGAACGAGCTCGTAACTTTCATTTGTCTGCTGCATAACCTTTGTAAGGCGATGGTAAAGTTCTTCCACCACCGACTGTTCGTTATACAAAGGCACAACAACCGAATATTTAACGCCTGCCTGCGTCATTTCCTGTCCCTGTCAACCCCCACACCAATTCATTTTTTTTCCTTAAACGCTTTCCCCTGCACCAATACATTGGTGTGGGGGTCAATATTGCCATAATGTACGAGCTTTAGGCCTGCGTCGGCGAGAATCTGTTTTGTCGAAGGAGCACAAAGCCATTTAAGCTCAACTTTTCGCTGCTCAACCAGACGGGTTTTGCCCAGACCTTCGGGATAACCGGGATGGGTCATTACCTCGGCTACACCGACAAACTGCGTTCTGCCAATTTCAGACCAGAAAGCATCGTCTATCCTGCCGGTATGAGCTATGCCGAAACAAATATCGTTTTTTATGAACCTTCTGTCAAGCTTCTGACAGCTTAAAGCCATCTGTCTTGCCAAAAAGGCCCGCATTTTGTCCATAAAATCGACCTTCGGCCAATCGCCGAAACAGACGGTGGCCGGCTCCCACGGCCAGCGAATCGCAGCGATGCCAAAGTCAGCGGCCAGGGAACATACTATTCTATACACAGGAGGGAAACAATGGAAGTGTTTATGTGAGTCCAGATGGGTTGGTTTAATACCTCTGTCGAGAATAGAGGCTATCTGGGCGGCGAACTCAACTTCGACGGCCTTGAGGAATTTTTTGCTCATAAGGGATTTGAAGGCGAGTTTATAGGCGGAATATTTGAATTCGCCACTATCATCGAGCAGCGGCTGGACGGCAGTGTCCGAAGAGAGCGGTTTACCATCCGCGACGTTTAAGTGGACGCCGACGCCGAGGGTCGGCGTTTTTTTTGCCAGCTCTATCGCCTCGTCCGAGGCGGGCATATTGGCCATAATGGTAGCGCTGGTGAGAACGCCGCTGGTTGCGGCCTCGATGACGGCCCTGTTGACACCATTGCAGAGTCCGAAATCATCAGCGTTTATTATCAGTTTTGCAGGCATAAAAGATAAAGTTTACGCTTGGCCAGGTGCGAGGTCAATTAAAATGAATCCCGTTAGAGACAGGCCGCCTTCGGCGGCCATCAGGCATCTTTGATGTCTTGTCTCTAACGGGATGAATCAGGCTGAATATGTTACTATTTTTGTTGCAAAAGGGGGTAATTTGACGAAAATGATAGGGAAATATTATGGTTTTTATTATTCACAGATATCTTTTTCGGGAGCTTTTGCGGGTTTTTGTGCTGGCAACGCTGGCTTTGATGGTAATCCTGAGCCTGGGAAGCTTGCTGCGGCCCGTTCAGGAATACGGTGTCGGGCCGAAACAGGTGCTGGACCTGCTGGGCTACTTTATGCCAATTACACTGACGTTCGTCCTGCCGGTGGCGGCCCTGTTTGCAACCTCATTCGTTTACGGGAGATTCGCTGCCGACAACGAATTCGACGCGTGCAAGGCAAGCGGAATCAGCCCGGCAATGCTCGTTTACCCGGGACTGATACTGGCAATTATCGTCTCCATCGCAAATCTTGTCCTGAGCTTTCACGTGGTGCCGGAATATGTTCACCGCGCCGAAACAGCCATTAAAGCCGACGCCAAACAAATTCTCTTCAGGAATATATACAGACAGGGATATTACTGTCTGCCGGGAAACGATTTCAGAATCTATGCCGACGCAGTTGACCCGACAAGCGCCGGTCTGTTCGGCGTCGTTATTATAGACACCAGAAAGGACAGAGACAAAAGACTTATTACGGCTGAAGCTGCAACCATAAGCTTCGACAATACTAAAAGGTCGAACGAAGTGAAGGTATTTGCGAGGAACGCCTTTCAGTTTGATGAGCGCGGCGGGGTATTTTTCAAAGCGATTTCCGTGCTGGGAGAATTTGAATCGCTGATGACCGACAGCATAAAGTTCCAAAAGATTGAACAGATGAATGCTATCGAGGCCTCGCCCATTAACTATTATCCTGTCGCATTGTGTGCGTGGGCCGCATACGAACGGCTGTCTATCGAAGTGCTGGCGGAAGAGATGAAAAATACCATAAGTGCGAATAAGGATAATTTTTACCAGCTTTACAACAACGGGAAACTGCTGCGTATGACGGCAAAAGATTGTCAGCTTAGTCCGGCCGGCGGCAACCAGATAGAACTTACAGGCGATGTATTGCTCTTCGAATACGACAAAAGCAGCGGAGAACTTATAGAGAGCTACCGCGGGCAGAAACTTTATATACAGCTTTCGGCAGAGACGGAAACCAGGCCAAGCACGATACTTATTGTTACGTTTCCAAACGCCGTCTGGCTCGACCGCGGCATTGAATACATAAAACCGAGATATACGGCACAGGATATCGCTATGCCGGGCTCGGTGACGGCGAAACTCGGAGAAGATATTATAGATACCGCAAGAAAACAGCGATATGTTTCGCAGCCTTCGGCACGACTTGCGGCGCTTATAAAGGAACTGAACAGAAAAATCAGAGTGACGCTTTATGAAATCAAGGCGGAAATTCATTCGAGACTGGTTTTCGGCATCGGCTGCATTACGCTCATACTCATCGGTATCGGCCTGGGTATCAGATTCAGAGGGGGGCATTTGCTTACGGCGTTTGGGATAAGCTCTGTTCCGGCCGCCGCACTGCTGGTCGTAATTATGGCGGGGAAAAATATAACGCAAAACCAGCATTCGGAACTGGGAGCCGATGTGGGCGTCAGTTTTATGTGGGCAGGACTTCTGCTTTTGACAGCCTTTGCCTTTGTGCTTTACAGGAAACTGCAGAAAAATTAAGAACGCAAAATGAAAACACTTGATAAATATGTAACGAAAAATTTCCTGACAGGCTACCTGATTTCCTTTGCCGTGCTGATGGGACTGCGAATTATGACAGACCTGTTCATAAATCTCGACGAATTTACGGAACATTCGGAACTTTCCACAGCAAGGGTGCTTTGGGATATCGCATTATACTACGGTGCTCACAGCTTTCTGTACTTCAGGGATTTTGCAGGTATGATAACCGTTGTCGCAGCGGTGTTCTCGCTGGGAAAAATGACAAAAAACAACGAACTCGTCGCGGTTATGGCTTCCGGAGTGAGCTTGAAGCGAATAATCGCGCCGATTTTGTTTCTGTCACTGGCCTTTGGCGGCGTGCATGTAATCGACCAGGAATTTTTCATCCCGCCGATGGCGGACAAACTCGTCCGCACACGTGACTCGGTTGCTGAAACACTGTTTTATGATATGTGGTTCATCAGCGACGGAAACGGAAGTTTGTTCTGCTCGCCTCAGTTCAAGGTTAAAGAAGCGACAATTATCACGCCGACAATAATCACGCGCTCAAAAAAACAGGACTCGGGGTTGTTCGACGTTACAGGCATCGTCAAGGCTGATTCGGCATCTTATGACTTTGATACAAAGTCGTGGATTCTCGATAACGGGGTGTTTTTAAAGGTCTCAAGAGAACTGGCAGACAGACCATACGAAACAATAAAATCTTTCCCAAGCGACCTTACGCCGAAAGATATCCCGGTCAGACGAAAATCGGCCAATATGGATTTGCTCAGCTCTTATGACCTTGTCAAACTGGCGAGACAGAACCCGAAAGACCTTGTAAGACTCTACGCACAGAGAAATTTTCGCCTTACCGACCCGATAATAAATCTGGTTATGCTGATGATATCCCTGCCTGTGCTTGTATGCAGAGACCCGAAATCACTGAAGAGCGCCGTCTTTATCAGCTTTGCTCTGACGGGATTATGTTATATAATGACGTTCGTATGTAAAATTTTTGCATCAGAAATGATGATCGGCGGCGGGGCGATGCCGGCATTGTGGGCGTGGCTGCCTATATTTATCTTTCTGCCGATAGCAGTTATCGAACTGGATTCAGTGAAAACGTAGAGAAAAAGTAGAAAGTAAGCGAGTTATAAAAATGGAAGAGTTTAAAATCGAGCCTGCACAGAGGATAAAAAGACTGCCGCCGTACCTGTTCGGCAAACTGAATGCCCTTAAACTGGCCAAGCGCCAACAGCAAATCGATATTATCGACCTCGGCATGGGAAACCCGTCCGACCCTACGCCGCAGGTTATAATCGATAAACTGTGCGAAGCCGTGCAGGACCCGCGCAATCAGCGATACAGCGCAAGCAAAGGCATCTTCAACCTGAGAAAAGAAGTGGCCTTAAAATACGCCAGAAAATGGAACGTCGAACTCGACCCCAATGCCGAAGTGCTTGCCTGCATCGGCTCAAAGGAGGGCTTCAGCCATATGTGCCTTGCGATGCTCGGGCCCGGCGATACCGCGATTGTAGCGGACCCGGCGTTTCCGATACATATATACGCTGTGGCACTTGCGGGAGCAAACGTTGTTACCGTACCGCTGGGAAATACGCAGGAATCCCTGAAAAATATTATCAAAGTCTGTGAAAAACTTTATCCGCGTCCGAAAATTATGATATTGAACTTTCCGCATAATCCGACGGCAATGACTATTGATGACGTCGGATATTTCGAGATGGTCGTCGATATTGCCAGAAAGTTCAACATTGCGGTTATCCATGATTTTGCTTATGGAGAAACCTGCTTTGACGGTTATAAAGCCCCAAGTTTTCTGTCGACAAAAGGGGCGAAGGATGTCGGTGTTGAATTTTCCACGATGAGCAAGGCGTATAATATGGCAGGCTGGCGAATCGGGTTCGCGACGGGAAACAAGGAAATGATTGATGCCCTTGCGACAATAAAAGGTTATTACGATTATGGAATTTTTCAGGCGGTCCAGATTGCAAGCATTATCGCGATGCGTCAGTGTGAAAAAGACACCGACGAACAAAACAAAAAATATCAGCTTCGCAGAGATGTCGTCTGCGATGGGCTTTCAAAAATCGGCTGGCAGGTTGAAAAGCCGCGGGCTTCGATGTTCGTCTGGGCACGCATACCCGATGAACAGTTAAAAGGCAAAGGCACGATTGATTTTGCAATGGATTTGGTTGAGCATGCAAACGTTGTTGTTGCCCCCGGCAGAGCGTTTGGCGAAAATGGCGAAGGCTATACGAGAATCGCTCTTGTCGAAAATGAAAACCGACTTCGCCAGGCTATTAAAAATATCAAAAGATTCGTGCAAAAAGGATAAAAATAGCCACCAAGACACAAAGGTAAATTTTATTTTAAATCATTTATTCTTGGTGTCTTTGTGCCTTCGCGGCCGACCTGCCAAAACATCGAAAGCTGTCAACTGAAATTAATTTTTTTCCCTAAAAACCGTTTTTTGCTGTTTACGAGTTGAACCTTTGTTTTTACCGGACAAATGGCGATTTTGCGTTAAAATAGGTAAAATTTACTTGACTTTTGACGGTTTTTTTGCTTTAATAGGGTCAAATAAGAACATTTTTAATTGGGGTAGAAGAAACACTTTCTCTGGATAGGCTGCTGTTGATTTCGTTACATATTTTATTGCCATGGCAGCAGAGTTTTTTCCTGTTTTCTGCGGCAAGAACTTAATGGGTAAAAATCGGTAATCACAAGACAGAGACTTTGCGCGCATCAATAGGCGGTAAATAAATAGGGCGGCGATTTGTGAAAGATGTAAAAATGGCAGAGGGAAAATGAAATACCAGCGGATGATGCTCTGCTTTATTCTTTTGTTCTGCATAAAAGGCCTTGCACTGAGTAATTATGCAGTGCTTGTGGAAGAAAGCCCTGTCGGAGCAGGAGAAATCAAACCCGGCATAGGAGTCCTAACGTTCAATCCCAATGAAACTGTAACGCTGACAACCGTTGCCAGAGCCGGCTGGTGTTTTGTTTACTGGCTGGGAGATGTCAGCGACCCGAAGGCAAACCAGACGATGCTGGCTGTTGACGGACCAAATTATGGCGATAGGGGCTTATATAAGTTACAGGAAAAAATTAATACCACCAACATCGAGGGCCTGGTCCCCGGAATCCTTAATGTAAAAAAGGTGGAGCCCTGTTACTGCTTGCAGGGGAGAAGATGAAGGGCCGGCAGTCGATAAAAACTGCCGGCTGAATTTTTTTATTCGTCCATAATGGTTTTTTCAAGTGTCTCGTTGGCAGAAGTGTTGAGCTCCACAGGATTAGTTGGAAGATAAACAGTGAACGTTGTTCCCTTGTCCAGCTCGCTTTCGACCAATATTCTGCCGCCGTGGCGGCTGATAATCTGAGCCACAATTGACAAACCAAGACCAGTGCCATGAGTTTCCTTGCCGGGCCTTTTTGCGCGGTAAAATCTTTCGAATATCTTCGGCAAATCCTCTTTCGATATACCCATACCTGTATCGGATACCGTAATTATAATTTCATTCTGCTGGCGTATGGCTTCGAGGGTAATTTTGCCGCCTTCGGGAGTGAATTTTATTGCATTACTTAAAAGATTTATCAAGACCTGGATTATACGATTACGGTCAAAAGCCGCTTCGCCCAAATCATCGGCGAGTTTGACAGTCAAATCTATTTTGTTTTTTTCAGCAAAGAGTTTCATTGTGCTGCAGGCTTCGCGCACCACTTCGATGACATTATATGGCGAATAATCAAATTGCGTATTGCCGGTCTGGAGCTTTTGAAAATCAAGCACTTCGTTAACAAGAAGACTCAAGCGGTCAATGTTCCTTTTGGAAATTTCCAGGAAGTATTTCTGTTTTTTCTTTACTCTGCCGGCAATGCCGTCAAGGACAGTATTTATGCCCTCCTTAATCGCCGTTAGAGGTGTTCGAAGCTCGTGCGAAACCATTGAGATAAACTGAGACTTCATTTCCATCATCTCGAGAAGCTTTTCCTCGGCGAGTTTCTTGTCGGTGATGTCATTAAGACATACCAACGCATATCTTTTATCCTCAATTATGACAGGCTCAATATTCATCGAAAACCAGGGCTTTTCCTGCCTGCTGTGGAAATAAATATCGCTCTGAAATTCAAGTTCATGCATAGGCTGTGAGGTTTCAAAAACCTTCTGAACGTTTTGTATTAAAGGACAGTTCTGACAACTGCAGCCGAGACCACAGGTTTTTGATTCCATTGTTATCGCAAGGCAGCTGAACGCTTCGCCCATGGACCTGTTTATAATTTCAGGGTAGTCTTTGGCAGCCATTTTGCGAATCGTATCGTTTACCCTTGCGATGACTAAATTTTCGTCAACAAGCAAAAGACCAACAGGAACGGCGTCGAAAATCGCTTCAAGGTTTTTTCCCTTATATTCGATAAGACCTTTTATGGTTGTTTCGAATGTTTTTTGAGTGTCAGTATTATGCTGATTCATTTTTTGTAGAGTATTTCTGAAATTTTTTTGGTCAGCTCGGCAAAATCAAATGGTTTTGTTATGTAATCAACTACACCGAATGAGCTTGCCACCGCTATGTCATGAGGGTCACAAACAGCCGTGACCATAATGACAGGAGTATCCTTAAGTTCAGGATCTTCCCTCAAATGTGCCAACATCTCAAGACCGTTCATCCCAGGCATATTGTTGTCCAGAAGTATCAAATCAGGTTTTTTAGCTGCCGCGATTTCAAGACCTTTAAGACTATTTAATGCGGTAAGAACGTTGAATTTGTTCCATTTTAGACGAGCCTGGATTGTGCTCAGAAGGTCTGCCTCATCATCAACAACCAAAATCGTTGCATTTGCTGTTTTCTTCTTTGATTTAAACAAACCTAACATAGAGTATCCTTCAAAAAGGCTTATCCGAAATTATTAGATAAAACCGATTCGATTCGATTATCGACAACAGTAAGGCAGAAAATTACGAAAAAAAGCAAATTTCAGTTCTTTAAATCTGACGGTGTAAGATTCCTGTTATAAATTTGTGCGTTATCGGTCTTTTTGTGCAACTAAAGACTAAACAGTCAATAAGTGGTTAAGAAACAAAGGGTTTTTGACGATTTGGGATATACGCTCAAACTCTATAGAGTCAGACTATGACGACCAACAAAACAGACAATACAATGTTAGAAGCCGTAAAACGTCTCGGTATTCTTGATGAAGCGAGACTCAATGAGCTTGAAAAGCAGTCGGCCGAGAGCGGAAAAAGCATAATCAGCCTGCTTAAGGAGAATAATCTCGTCGGCGATGAACAGCTTGGCAGAATTATTGCGGCAGAACAGAAGATAGAATTTGTAACGCTCAGCCCGGACATGGTCGACCCCATAGCGGCCCATCTGATTCCTTATGAGATGTCCGACGAACATAACCTGATAGGGCTTCGGACAGAGGGTGATAAGCTGTATGTTGCGATGGGCTGGCCGATGAACCTGGCTATTAGAGACCAGATTGAGATGCGGACCGGCTGTAAAGTTATTCCGCAGGCTGCCACGCCGAGCGCCATTAAAGCTGCCATAAGATATCATTTCAATGTGCAGAATGTTACAAGGCAGACTATCGCCTCGATGAGGCTGAAAAAACAACAGCAGCAGGACAAACAGCAAGCCGGCATATTGGACAGGCTGCAGGACAGCGACGACCCTGTAAGCAGCCTTGTGTCTTCGATAATAACCGGAGCAATCGACTCAAGGGCGAGCGATATTCATATCGAGCCGCAAGAAAAGGATTTGAAAGTCAGATACAGAGTAGACGGTGTCCTGAGAAAAGAGCTCGATATTCCTGCAACTGCACAGGCGGAGGTAATCAGCCATATAAAAATTCTTGCAAATATGGACATATCGGAGAAACGACTGCCGCAAGACGGACATATAACAACAATACACCAGGACAAGGAGCTTGATTTAAGAGTCTCATCACTGCCATCGGTTGTGGGTGAAAAAATTGTTATCAGAATACTTGATAAAAACAGCAACAGATGGAACCTTGACGATATGGCCACGAACAAACAGGACAATGAAAAATTCCGAAGACTGCTTGAAAATCCCTACGGAATGGTACTCCTGACCGGACCTACCGGAAGCGGCAAGACCACGACCCTTTATTCGCTTTTGCAGCTTTTAAACACCGGCAGAAACAACATCGTTACCGTCGAAGACCCCGTTGAATACAGACTTGCAGGTATAACACAGGTACAGGTCAATCCCAAGGCAGGCCTTGTATTTGCCTCGGCACTGAGAAGCATATTGAGACAGGACCCGGATATTATTCTTATCGGAGAAATCAGAGACTTCGAAACCGCTGAAATCGCCGTCAGCGCCGCTATGACAGGACATCTTGTGCTGTCAACACTTCATACAAACGACGCCGCAGGAGCCATATCGCGCTTTATAAACCTCGGAATACCGCCATTTATGCTCGCCTCGGCTCTTTTGGGAGTAGTGGCGCAGAGACTTTTAAGAACCTCATGCAGACAGTGCAAGGAAACCTGTGCAGCGACGGAAGAGCAGAAAAAAATACTCATACCTGCCGGCCGGAGGTCTGAAGAACTTTTGCTTGCCCGAAACAGCGGCTGTGACAACTGCGGAAGAACCGGTTATCTGGGAAGAAAAGCCATATTTGAAATTCTTGTTGTCTCGGCGCAGATACGCAGAATGATAATCGAGGGCAAAAGCGATACCGAGATTAAGGAACAGGCAATAAAAGAGGGAATGGGAACCTTAAAGAAAAGCGGCACCGAAGAAGTTATTTCACAGAGTACCACCATTGAAGAATTGTGGCGGGTAGTTGATATGCAGGTGAACTAATGGCGGTTTATGAGTATACAGTTCGAGACGAGACAGGCCGGGCCTTCAGCGGCATATACGAAGATGTCAGCGGAAAACAAGCGATGAAGGAGGAACTGGCCAAAATCGGCTACAACCTTATCCGTGCAAAGAGAAAGAGAGTAATCAAATCCGGCAGCATAAGAATAAAACAAGCCGAAATCGTCACGTTCGCATACAGATTTGCCGGGATGTGCGGGGCGGGGCTTACAATCGCACAGTGCCTCGATACGCTCGAAAAGCAGACAGATAATAAATCGTTAAAATTCGTTCTAAGCGATGTAAGAAAAAATATAGAGCGGGGGACATCTTTGACAGATGCATTTGACAAGTACCGCCACGTGTTTTCAGATTTCTTTATGGGGATGATAGAGGCAGGGGAATCCGGCGGCAAACTTGCTGAAAATCTCGAAATAATCGCAAAGTATCTTGAGGGAAAAGCAGATTTGGCGAACAGACTTAGAGGCGCTCTGACCTATCCGATTATTGTTGTCATCGTGTGCTTTACGATAATCGCAGCACTGGTTACTTTTGTCGTACCAGTATTTTCAAAGATATACCAGCAGCTCGGTGTGCCTCTGCCGGGGCCGACACAGATGCTGGTTATTCTCAACGTTATCGCAAGAAAGTGGTGGCCATTTTTGATGTTGCTGGCAGGTATAATTCCGATTATCTACAGGTATGTGCGAAAGAACAAATATATCAAGAAAAGGTGGGACTATTTTAAGCTTGCAATGCCGATATTCGGCAGGCTTAACAGGCTCATGGCCGTGTCGCATTTTGTCAGAAGCTTTGCGATGCTGATTTCAAGCGGCGTGCCGATAATAAAGGCATTTGAGGTGGCAAGTTTAGTGGCAAACAATGAAAAGATATCGCAGATAAGTCTCGACATACAGAGGTCAGTGCAGGTGGGGAACAGCATAGCCGAGTCGCTTGAAAGACATGAAATTTTCCCGCCGATTATCATTCAGCTTGCCGACTCCGGAGAGCAGGCGGGTGTGCTGGGACAGATGCTTAACAAAGGCGTTGATTTTCTCGAAAAAGATATTGAGCGGATAACAAACGCTTTGCTTATAAAACTTGAACCTGTTCTTACGCTGAGCATGGGTGCCGTTATCGGACTAATACTGCTTGCCATATATCTGCCGATGTTCGATTATATGGCGCATTTGAAGTAAACGGGCGTATGGGACGGATTTTTAAATAAGTACACCGGCCGAAATGCCGAATATTTGGTATGTTTTTAGTAGGGAAAGGTTGTTTATTGACCTTTGGAAATTGAAAGGGAGATAATAATGAAGTCGCGAAAAGGTTTTACGCTGATTGAACTGCTGATTGTAGTGCTGATACTTGGTGCATTGGCCATGATAGCCGTACCAAGAATTATAGAAAGCGCAGATACTGCAAAAAGAAATGCCTGCGAGACTAACGTTGACCTGATGAATTCGCAGATTGAGCTGTGGGCCGCAAGACATGACGGGAGCTACCCTACCCTTAATCAAGTTACGTCTGACCCATGTTACTTCCCTGAAAGCACTCCGGTATGTCCATTCGGGACGGCATATACAATGGGCGCAGACCATCGAGCGGTCGGCCACGGCCACTAATCTGCGGCCGGCGGCAATACAATTTGCGGCAAGAAACAGATATAGTCCGCCAGGGGCGGATGAAATAGCAAAAGGGATGGCGCAGGAGCCATCCCTTTGTATTGACAGGGAAAATTATGATGTCGCAAAGAAAAGCCTTTACACTTGCTGAACTGCTAATTGTCGTGCTCATTATCGGAGTTATGGCATTTGTGGCAGTGCCCAGGATGGATTTTTCGATAATCACATCAAGTAAGGCCCAAACAAACGCGCAGAAAATCACCGCTGCCATACGACACACCAGAAGCCTTGCCATCGAAAATGCCGCAACAAATTCCCAGGGTTTTTCCCTTAATATGGCAGGTTCAGGCAGCTATACCGGATATCAGATTGTAAATTTTGCCACAAGCGATGTCAACGAAACCGGTACGATAGCCCAGGGTGTTTCCTGCACAGGAGCAAATGATTTTAGATTCGGGCCGCTTGGAAACAGACTTCAGGACACAGACAGCCTGACTGTAAGTGCCGGCGGAAAAACATACAATATAACAGTGGTATCCATTACGGGAATGGTAAAGTGTCAGCAGCAATAAGAAAAAGTAGAAGCGGTTTTACTTTGCCGGAAGTCGTAGTAGCGGCGGCACTGCTGCTGATTGCAATTGTGCCTATCCTAAAAGCGCTTACACAGGCAAATCTCGATTCCGTCGTAATCGAAAGAAGAACACAAAGTCTTTGTTTTGCACAGGGAAAACTTGACCGGATAAAGGCAAGGTCGGTTTATAATTTTGACAATAATTTCAATGAAAGTAATACATCGCTGGGAAATTCATATCTATGCAATGTCAGCCAGACAATTGCCGGCAGCAATCTTAAAACAATCAGCGTTTCAGTCGGGCAGGATATTAACGGCAACGGCGAACTGACAAGCGATGAGGTGGAAGTAACGCTGCAAACACAAATCGCAAAAAGATGGTAAATTAGTTGTCAGCCGGCAAAAATAGAGTTCACGGAAGTTAAAGAAATCTTTTTGGGCAAATCATCAATCACTTCTTTAGTGCAAATAGTTACAGTTTTCGGCTCATCAGCAAGCAAATCGAAAAAATTATCGCTCAACCTCGCATCGAAAGGCGAGTCTATATAAAGGTCTTTTACCACAGATGACGCTCTAAATTTTAAAAGCCATTCGCAATCATTGTGCTGCTCGCCTTGAATTTCAATTTTTGTCTTCGGCCAATTGACGTATTTGTCAGGCAGATAAAAGAAATTGTTCTGAGCTGTGACAGTTTTGTCATTTTCCAGAAAAAAGTAGAGAAAGCGGTTTTCAGGCAGAGCGGGCCGGAAGAAAGACTGCGGCAGAGAAAAGGACATTACGGCGGCGGGACTCAGTGTTATAGGTCTTTTGAATTCATCTATTGTCCTGAAATTCAAATCATTCAGCCGGCAGGTAAAAAGACCTGTAAAGGGTTCGACCGAATGATTTATTATCGAGGCAGTCAAAGAAGCGATTGTTTTTTCGAGCGGCAGCCGGCTGCTGTCGTATTGGGCAGATACTGTTACAAGAACCGGCGCAAAAAGCCTTTTCGCATAATAGTAAAGCCCCTTCGGACGACCCTGATAATCGACGCAGGACCAGCTTATCGCCGGGGAGCAGTCGTTGAACTGCCAGAAAAGAACACCACTGTTGAGGTTCGAATTCGAACGGAGATGTTCGATGTTTTTGCGGACGGCCCTTGCCTGCGTCAGTTGTGAAAGATAAATAAATTCGCCGATGTTCGCCGGAGGGCGGAAAAGCTCATTTATATAATACTGCAGGCGAGCGGAACCATTCGGCTGATAGTTGTGTTTCTCAAGTTCACGGGATGCAGGATGCAATTTTCCGGCAGGCGAGAAATCTTCCAGGGTTTTTCTGCAGGGCAGCGACTGAAGGCCGAACTCGGCAACAAATCGAGGGATTTTCTGCAGATAGTTGTCAGTGGGCTCAAGGCCGGACCATACGTTCCACTGGTGAACTGTGCCAGTCGAGGGGTCATTGGGATTTTTGGCAGGACCCAGCGGTGTTGAGGAAATGTAATCCCTGTCCAGGTCGAGCTCATGCACAAGCTGCGGAAGAATCTTATGATAAATATTTTTGGCGTAGAATTTTTTGCCTTTGCCGAGGTGGCCTGTTGAGTGGAGCCAGTCAATTTCGTTGTTGCCGCACCAGAGGACGAGTGATGGATGATTGCGAAGTCTGGTTATGTTTTGAGCAGCTTCGGTTTTTATCATCCGGGTAAACCACGAACGGTCGGGATAATATACGCAGGCAAATGTGAAATCCTGCCAGACCATAATGCCGAGCCGGTCGCAAAGGTCATAGAACGTTTCAGTCCCATAGATTCCGCCGCCCCAGACGCGCAGCATATTAATGTTTGCCTCTTTTGCCGCTGTGAGTAATTTTTCGTAGTCGGTTTGCGCGGCTGAACCGACCAGCAGCGATGCAGGCACCCACGATGCACCTCGAACGTAAACGGGACGATTGTTCACTATGAACTCAAATGAACTGCCGATATCATCGGACGACTGGTTGAGATGAACCGTTCTTATGCCGAATTTTTTCGATGATGTTTCGAGAAGCTGATTTTCGCTGAAAAGCCCGGCCTTGAGGGTATAAAGCGGCTGAGAGCCGTAAGAGGCCGGCCACCAAAGAGATACAGGTTGTATCTTTAACACCGTTGAGATATTGTGGACGGTGCTGAAGTCAAGTTCAGTATGAGCGACAATATTGCCGGCAGGGTCGAAAACTGTAAGCCTGCAAATTGCCGGAGACTTATTTGTAAATTTTTCAATCTGGACAGAAACCCTTATATCGGCACTGAAGGGGTCGGCTTCAACTGTTCTTATGTGAATATCCCGCAGGCAGGCGGAGCTGAAACCTTCGATACGAACCGGCTGCCAGATGCCGCAGCCCGGCAGGGGCGGACAAAAATCCCAGCCGAATTGACATTGCGCTTTGCGGACATACGGTCTGCACGAAAAAGAACAATTATTACGGCTGGGCATGCCGAAACGCTTCATCAGGCGATTACCTTCCGCCAGCGGCGAATCACATTTTATCAGCAGACGATTATTTTTTTTCCTGAGCAGCGATTTTATATCGAAACGGTAAGAACAAAACATATTATCGGTTTTTGCGATGAGTTTGTCGTTGAGCCAGATTTGACAGAAAGTGTCGAGACCGTCAAGGACAAGCTCTATCCTGTCGAGCTGGAGAAATTCGTCGCCGATATCAAAAACTTTTTGAAACATCCATGATTTTTCACTTGGCCAGAGAAAATCTTTCGGATTTGAACTCAAATCCGAAAGTTTAAGCAGACCTGCCTTGACAAGGCAGGTGTAAATCGACGAGGGGACGAAACAATCCAGCCAGTTTTCCTCATCCAAATCACGCATCCTCCGCGCCCAGGCCGGGTATTCCTTAAACTGCCATTTGCCTGTAAGGTCTGAAATCTGCTTTGCCATAAGCGGGATTTTAGCAAAAAAATAATTCAGAAGCCAGAAACAAGAGACAAAAAGCAAAAGAGAATTATAGGACTTTTCCAGTTGAATAAACAGGATACTGCCGATAGTGCCGACAAGTCCCATAAAAGCAAAATTTGCTGTTTGGCAGTTCAAATTTTTCGCACCTTCATTTTTTGCCTGTAAGTACCGAATTCGGGTTAGCACAAACGGTTTGTAAGCCGATATTTTTAAAGGACTAAAGTGCAGACAGAGCGCGCTATGTACAGAAGAAAAAACAAATACGGTTTTACCCTTGTTGAGCTGATACTTGCATTTGCAATAATCGTGATTATCTTCGCGGCGGTTGTGCCGCAGTTCATGGCCATCAGAAACAGCTGGGCGGGCACTGAAGCAAAGGCAGAGATAATTCAAAACGGCAGAGTTCTTGCCGAGCACATTACCAGAAATCTTGCGGCAGCGAAGCAGATTGTCGCGGTCAGCTCCGGCAGCGACCTTAACGGTTTTATAACATTCCAGGACAATTCCGGCGGCACAAAACGTTATATGCTCGCAGGCGGATATGTAGTTTTCGGCGACGTCGGAAGCGAAGCACAGCTTGCAGGACCTGTCGATAGATTTCGGATTAGCTGCTATTCGCTGAGTGACTTTGCAAATCCCACGACCGATGCAAATGCCATTCGACTTGTGCGGTTCGAGACGAATTTTCCAAATGATGATGCCCTCGGCACAGATAAAACATTCAGTTCCGAAGTCTTCGTACAGACAAATGCACAGAGTCTGTGCTGGCAAAGCCGGGATATCGGGTCTGTCGGCGCAGTCGGCACCGCAAGTTCTGCAAGCTGCGCCTGGACTATTGAAGGTTCAGGCGTCGATATCTGGGACACTACCGATGAATTTCACTATGTCTATCGGTCCCTCAGCGGCGATGGACAAATCATTGCTCGTGTTGCGAGTGTCGAAAATACAAACGCCTGGGCCAAGGCAGGTGTGATGATTCGTGAAACGCTTAATGCAAACTCAAAGCACGCTATGATGGTCGTTACGCCCGGCAGCGGCACAGCTTTCCAGCGGCGAACAAGCACAGGTGGCATCAGTGACAACGACAATGTGACCGGTAGAGTAGCACCCTATTGGGTCAAGTTGAAACGTATTGGTAATACCTTTAGCGGCTACGAGTCTTCAAACGGTTCTGCCTGGACACAAGTCGGTAGTAGTGTTTCTATTACAATGGCAAGTAATGTTTACATCGGCCTGACTGTAACCAGCCACAGCGACGGGGACCTCTGCACTGCCGTAATTGATAATGTCTCCTCTTCTGGAATAACATACGAGACATTCAACGAAGCCAAAGCTGCCGCCGACACTACGTCTTTAATCATCTCAACGCCTACTACGAACACAGGTGACCTGCTTATAGCAGCAGTCGCTACGGATGGGGATACCTCGGCTTCAATAGCAGCGCCTGTGGGTCAGGGCTGGACACTGATTGACCGCGGCAGCGATACCGGCAGCCAGGTAACGCTGGGGGCCTGGTGGAAACTTGCGGGCGCATCAGAGCCAAATTCTACTTTCACCTGGACGGGCAGTCAGCAGGCTTATGGCTGGATGATGCGGTTTACGGGCCACAATCCCACCAGTCCAATTAATACTTTCTTGTCCGCCAGCAGTTCCGGCAGCGCCACTCCTGCCAGTCCTGCGGTAACCACAACAGTTCCTAATTGCCTTATTCTCCGCCTGGGAGCTTTCGATGATAGCAATATCACGGTGGATAATCCCGGCCTTTCCGGCCATACCGCAATTACGATGGACAAAAGCGCCGCAAGCAGTGGCGGAACTGTTGCAATACTCGGCTCGTGGCTAACAGGTACAACCCATGCGAAAGAGTCGGGCACCAACCGTGCCTTGGTTTTTATTGCGCATGCCAAACCTGGTAATAATCCAACATTAACTGCTGTGTCATACGGCGGGCGATCAATGACAAAAGTTATCGAGCAATCCGGAGGTACGGGTTCTAACCGGACATACGTTGCAGCATTTATCCTCAACGACGCCGGCATCACTGCTGCAAGCACTACTACCTTTACTCCAACCTGGAGCGGGACGCCTACCAGCGTCACATACTCCAGCGTATTTCTACAGAATGTTAATCAAACAACTCTTACAGGAGTTAGTGCCGGTAGTACTGTCAGTGGTACTACTATAACAACCGCAGCACTGGCTACCGGTAATGGGGATATGGTCCTTGAAGCCGCAGCTTGTAGCGCCACTGGAACATATACAATGAACAATAGCTTTACCAAAGATATCGACCTCTCCGTGACCGGCTATGATGGTGGGTGTGGACACAAATCTGCAACAGGCGTCAGCGAAACACCGAGCGTAACACACGAGACCGGCCGCCAGTCGCTCATTGGGTTCGTAGTGCAGGGCGGAGGGTTTACAGGTACGGTTTCCGGCGGCGCCGGATATGTCAGGCAGGCGAATGCTGGAAGCAGCGGGACATCGACCTTTACGCTCGGCTCATCGAATGAGGCAAGGACTCTTACGATAGCGATAGCTCCGGCTGATAGCGGCCAGGATGATTGTTGTCAGGACAATATAATGCCTTAGAGCGGAGTTATGAGAACAAAGACGAAAAATGACGGGTCAGTATTGATTGTTGTGATTTTTGCCATAGCGCTGATGACGGCCCTTGTTGCAGGAATATTGCAGTTAAATACCGAACAGATACAGATTATGAAGAATGAGATTTTCGCCGCACAGGCTCTTGAAATTGCAAATGCGGGAATTGCCGACGCATTCAGCCAGTTGCGGAGCAATCCAAACTGGAATGCCGGCTTCAGCAATAAAAGTTTCGGCGGAGGGAGTTATACAGTTACATTAACAGGAACGCCTCCAGACCCTAACATTACCTCGACAGGCACCGGGTCTGCGGGTTTCGTTGCGAGGGTAAAAGCGGAAGTAACAATCGGCAGCACGAGTCCTTACCGGATACGAATTGACAAATTGAGGATAAACGAATGAGAACAGGAAGTAAAAAAGTCCTCGGCATAGACATCTGCAAAAACGCCGTCAGTTTCGCAGAACTGCAGAAAAAAGACCGGCAGATAAAAGTTGTGCGCTGCGGGAATTTGCCTCTTGACCAGGCAGTAGTAAATAACGGCGTCGTGCAGGACCCTGCGGCGCTGACCGAGGTGCTGAAACAGTTGAAAGTTGCAAGGGCGTTCAAATACAGGGACGAACACAAAGATATGACACTTGTAATTTGTGCGGAGCCTGTCCTTCTGCAGATACTGAATCTGCCGGATTCGACGGCCGGCGAAGTAAAAAAATTCGTCCAGAATGAAGTCAGACAATACGCCGTTCTGCCGCTGAAAAGTATTGAAATGGATTATTGCGGACTAAGGTCTTCCAGTGCCCAGATAAAACGGGTACTTGTCGGAGCGGGGCAGACTGAGCATTTAAGTGCGACGGTAAAGGCAATTGAGAAAAACAATATGAGTGTTTCAGCAATTGAGCCGGCTTTTGCAGCTTTTATCAGGATATGTTACGACAGGATAATCAAGCCGCAGAAAGAAAAAAATATTATGCTTCTGCTTGTCAGAGATGACACCATGAATCTGTGCGTCTTTGAAAAACAGAGACTTGAATTCCTGAGAACAAAGAAATTTGAGACTGATATCGCTGCATCGCAGCATCGAAGCAGCTGGCTCAAATGCGAAGTGGACTCTGTAATCCAGTTTCATGAGCTTGAGAAAGAAACGAAGACACAAGGCTGGCAGATATTTGTTGCCTGCTGTCCGGAAAACAAATACAGCGCTCTAATCGCGGGCGAAATCAGGAGCCAAACGCTGCGGCAGGATGTTGAAATTACAGCATTTGAAAACGGCCTGATGGACGTGGTAATAGATGGAGACGGTAACAAAGAGATTCCGCCTGTAGCCGCGGGAGCGGCTATGAGGCTGCTCGATGAAGACAAAAGCGTAATTAAATTGAACCTTCTGCCGAAGGAAATTGTCTCAATTAGAAAAGCGGCAAAAGAAATGCTCATACTCGCAAATGTTGCCGCCTGCCTGTTCGTTCTGCTGCTGGTGCAGATTGGTTTTTTGAGCGGGAAGTCCGCGAACGCCAGCCACGAGATTTATGCAACAAAACAGAAGCGTCTGGGAAGCAATACACTCGGACTGGTCTGGACAAAAAGAAATGTCGATGAGAAAACCAGACTCATGAAGAGTAATCTTGAGGCAGTCCTGAAAGTCGTCGAGGACAACAGCTGCCATAACTGGGGCAAACTGCTGGCTGAACTGGCAAACATTACACCACAAACAGTGCTGATAAAGAACCTGCGGGGAAAAGGCGGTAACAAAATGGAAATTGACGGCCTTGCGGTCAGTTTCGAAGCCGTTAATAACTTTGTCGCTCTTCTGGAACTAAGCAGGCAAATGAGTTCTGTTTCACTGGTTTCGGCCGGACAGGCTGCAAAAGCCGACAGCAGATTGATTGATTATTCGATAGTGTGTTCTCTTGCGCAGTAGAGGAATAAAACATGATTAGAGACTACATCAGATATACAGGCTGGTCAAGAAGAAGCATAGGCTTCGCTGTCTGCGTGCTTATCGCAATGGTCGCATTATATAACTGGTCCGTAACGCCGCATTCGAAATACCTCATGGCGGCGGAAAACTATAAAAAGGCTGCCTTAGAAATCGAAAAGACCAACAAAATTATTAATGCAGAACTCCAGACAAACCAGAAAGAACTCGACAAAATTTCAGAACAGTTCCGGCAGGAGAGGCAGGAATTTTTTGATATTGATGCTGCAAGGAGTTTTCTTGAGGACATTCAGGCAAAGGCTGAAAAAAGCCGGTGTTTTGTCGAAACGCTCAAGTTTTTGCCCGCAAAACAAATTACAGTCGAAGATAATAATTATATTGATATACGGCAGTACCAGGTGGAGCTGAGCGTTATTGGTCAGTATCAGGACATTGTAAAGCTGCTTGATTTTCTGCAGAACAGAAAACAGAAAGTGTGGATTGATACGATAAACCTTCACCTCAAAGACCAGAGGACAGGTTATCTTGTATGCGATTTATCTTTGAGCATATATGCGTTAAAAGGTAAGGAGATTTAGCCAGATGTTAAAATCAAAAAATAAAAAGACTATTGTTGCGGCCTTAATTATTACAGGCTTTGCCCTTGCTGTTTACGGCCAGGAAAGCAACGAAATTAACATAAGCGAAATTAAGCAGAACAATCCGTTTGCGCAGTTTGCCGAGAAACAAACGCCGCTGCCGGAGACAAGTGAGCTGAAACCGGAACTTCTTGTCGAGACTATTACCCTCAAGTTCCTCGACGCAAAGAGTCTCAAGACCTCCATTGAAAAGATGTCCAGCAGCTATGGCAGTATGGAACCGGACGGCAAAAGCAATTCCCTGATAATCTGCGATACGAATGAAAATCTTGCAAAAATTCTTACGCAGATTCGAAAGGTTGACCGCAAACCCGAGCAGGTTATGATTGAGGTTGTTTTACTCGATGTAAAGCTCAATGACGAAACTGAAATCGGCGTCAACTGGGATATGCTCACCACAAAGTACAATGTGAAGCTCGATAAAAATTCACAAATCGGCACTTCTTTCAGGCAGAATCTTGGATTTACAACCCGGGCAGGCAGCACAGACGCAACCCCAACCAATATCGGTAATGCTACGGCATATAATACCACCGGCACAGGCTCAGATTTTTGGATTTTATCAGGCGACATCAGAAACGTGATTCATGTGCTTCAGGAGAAAAACAACGTTGAAATCCTTGCGAGCCCCAGAGTGATGGTTGTAAGCGGCCAAACCGCTAATATCGAAGCTATTGAAGAAATACCGTATCGGGAACTGACTGACACGGGTCAGGGCGGAGGCGGAGCCACAGCTATAACAAGCACCCAATTCAAGAATGTTGGTGTTAAGCTTAATGTAGGAGCTACACTGACGGATGACAGGTTCATTCTCCTGAATGTTGATACCGAACAGAATGTTCAGACGGGTACAAGCGTCGCAACCGGCGTCACGGGTATACCAATAGTTGATACCAGAAAGATACGAAGCTCGCTGCTGCTTAATGACGGCCAGATACTTGTTATCGGCGGCCTGCGGCGAAAAGAGACGCAGAAACAAACTAATCAGCTCCCCATACTCGGTGATTTGCCGATAATAGGTTTTGCATTCAAGGCCACAGATACCGTCCAGAACAATTCAGAACTGCTGATAATCCTGTCGCCTCATATTTATAAGGACGAATCGCCAACTGATGCGCAGATGGCAAAATTCAACGAAATTACCCAGCAGCCTCTTTTGACAATCCCGGAGGTTGCAGAGAGAAAGCAGCAGGAAGAGAAAGAAAAGGCGGAAAAGACGAAAGAAGCAGAAAAAATAGAAAAAGCAAAAAAGGCCAAAGAGGCAAAAGAAGCAGGCAAAAAAGCTAAAGCTGCAAAAAAGCAGGAACTGCAATTGTCGATGAAATAATAGCAAAGTATTAACAGGAAAAAAGGCAGCGATAATGAATTATAAAACCAACATCGTTCATGTTACTCACGAGGCTATCGGTAAAATCGGCGGCATCGGTGCCGTGCTCGATGGTATTTTGACCAGCAAATCGTATATTGAGAATACCGGAAGGACAATACTTGTAAGTACTCTTTTTTCTACCGAAGGACTGCCGGAGAACCGGCTTGGTGCGGGAGGCGAAGTACTCTATTCCAGCACAGACGGGCTGGCAAAAACCGGATACGCAGCCGGATTCAAAAATATCGAGAGATTTTTCAACGTCGACATCGTTTATGGAAGAAGACTTTTTGAAGATACACGCACAGGTATAAAAAGCATGCCGGAAGTCATCCTGATTGACGTCCGGCAGATAAATCCCGCACCGATAAATGCGTTCAAGGGCCAGCTATTCAGTAAATTCGCGATTTCGAGCCATCACCACGAACATATGTGGGGATATGAGGAATGGATAAGACTTGCACCGCCGGCTATTGCAGCATTGAAGGCAATAGGCGCTGCGCCACAGGACGGAACTGCTATAATCGTTGCTCATGAATTTATGGGTATGCCTGTCGCACTTGCAGCTAAAATTGATAACGAATATGACTTCAAAACCGTCTTTTACGCCCATGAGGTTGCGCCTGTCAGAAAAATTGTCGAAGAAAAAAGCGGCAATGATACGATGTTCTACAATGTTATGAGGACCGCTCTTGCCGGCGGCATTAGTCTGCCGGAGGTCTTCGGAAACCAGAGCGGATACTTCAAACACGTTCTTGTCGAAGCGTCCAGATACTGCGACTGCATTTTTGCTGTCGGCGATTACGTCGCGGATGAACTAAGATTTCTTGCCCCGGAGTTTAAAACCGCAGACATCGAGCCGGCATACAACGGCATACCCGCATGGCACATCAGTCTCGAAGAGAAAAAATGCTCAAAAGCAAAACTTGCGCAGTATTGTGAGAATATACTGGGATTTGCACCTGATTATATTTTTACCCACGTAACAAGGCTGGTCCGCAGCAAAGGGCTGTGGCGCGATTTGAGAGTGCTGGAGCATGTGGAAAAGCATCTCAGACTGCTGCACAAAACCGCCGTGATGTTTCTGCTCAGCTCCGAAGTCGGTCCCAGAAGACAGCGAGACATCCTGAAAATGGAGGCTGAGTATAACTGGCCTGTCGCGCATCGTGAAGGACTGCCGGATTTGAGCGGTGGTGAAGCGGCATTTTATTCCGCTATACAGGAGTTCAACACGAGGAGCAGAAATATAAAAGTGGTTTTTATTAATCAGTTCGGCTTCGACAGGCACAAGTGCGGGCACAGAATGCCTGAGGATATGGAATTTATGGATATAAGAAAGGGAAGCGATGTCGAATTCGGACAGAGCATCTACGAACCTTTCGGCATAGCGCAAATTGAGCCTTTGAGCTTCGGCAGCATTTGCGTCCTCAGCAGCGTCTGCGGATGCGCAGGATTTATCAGAAAAATAAACGGCTCTGAAGAAAAACGAAACGTGATAATTGCCGATTATACGGACCTGGATGGGATGAAGTTTGACGGTATTGAAGATATGCTCAAAATCGACGTTAGTATCCGAAACCGGATTGAACGTTGTGTAAGTGAAAAAGTCGCCGCGGAAATCTTTGCCAGGCTGCCGAGAAACGACGAACAAATCGTTGAAATGATAAATTCCGGCTTCAACCTTGCGGAGCATATGAGCTGGGAGGAGGTTGTTAAAAATTATATCCTCAGGGGCTTTGCCAACGTGATAGAAAAGCGGAAGGTAGAGGCTGTGGCAGAGCTGCAGGAAATGACGGCGAAGTGTTAAACAGCAGGTTGACTTGCGGCCGCGGAGAGGTTAAATTATTTTTGTGCAGCAAACCGGTAAAAAAACTATAATCGGAATAATGGGCGGCATCGCTTCAGGAAAAAGCACCGTTGCCCGCCAGCTTGCCAAAAGGGGTTGTGCGGTCATCGATGCAGACGAAATAGCCAAACAGTTTCTCCTGAATGAAGACGTAAAAAAGCAGATTAAAGACCGGTTCGGCAATGGCGTTCTTGGCAATAACGGCGAAATTGACAGAAAAAAACTTGCCCGGATAGTTTTTTCCGATGCGGAGGCTGTCAAGGCGGCAAATGCAATAATTCACCCAAGGGTCCTTGAAAAAACAGAAGAGCTTATAAAAAAGTACCAGCAGCAGCCGGATGTAAAGGCTATCGTTCTGGATATGCCGCTTTTGGCGGAGGTCGGGTGGCATAAAAAATGCGATAAGCTCATTTTTGTCCGATGCGACGCAAAAATAAGGCTTGAAAGGGCGAAAAAAAGGGGTATTTTGGGAGAAAATGAGCTAAAAAAAAGAGAAAATTTACAAATTTCTCTGGACAAAAAGGTTCGTCTAGCGCAGTATATAGTAGAAAATAATAATCTTACAAAGATGGTCAGACAGATCGGAAAGTTATTTCCCGCTTTAATATCCAGAGGGTAGCTCTTTACGGGTTTTGTTTGCAGGCTGCGGGAAATCGAAAATCACATAATAATTTGTAACATTTTTGAAGAAATAACCAAATCAGGCGGCAAATTTGAGCGGCCTGTCCGAATTTGTTCCTGTTTGTTACATTGAAACGCTTTTATTATCCCTGATGATATAGAAAGATTTATTAAGAGCGGGAGAACCGACATTTAAAAAGGAGTAAACATGGCTAAAACAACCTTAAAAGCAGATTCGAGCCAACCCAAAAAAAGAAGAAATCCGAAGAGAAACGAAGGTGAATCCGAGGACGTCCGGCAGCAGGAGCAGCCGCAGCAGGCCGAGACCGTCCAGGAGCAGGCCAATGCCCCAGCCCCGGAAAAAGCCGAACAGGCTGTCGTTGTTGAAAACGGCAAAAACGGCGAGGATAAAAAGGCGGAATTCGAGTCAACTCATGCCAAATACGAGCGAATTAAGCGGGGCAATCTGCATATAACCGACCTGCAGAGAATGACAGTGGCCGAACTGCACGACGTCTGCAAAAGAGAGAACGTGCAGGAATATACCGGAATGAAGAAACAGGAGCTTATCTTCAAAATCCTCAAGGAACGCATACAGTCCAACGGCCTGATGTATGGCGAAGGCGTTCTCGAAGTCCTGCCCGATGGCTACGGCTTTTTGAGAAATCCGGAATATAACTATCTTTCCTCGCCCGACGATATATATGTCTCGCCTTCACAGATAAAAAGGTTCGGTCTGCGCACCGGTGCGATAGTAAGCGGACAGATTCGTCCGCCGAAAGAGTCGGAAAAATACTTCGCTCTGCTGCGGGTCGAGGCGATAAACTTTCAGGAGCCGGACAGGCTCTCCGAAAAGGTTAATTTCAGCGACCTCACCCCGCTTCATCCGGAACAGAGAATCATTCTTGAGACCGCTCCCGATGAGCTGAATATGCGGATAATCGATATGATTACGCCGGTCGGGAAAGGCCAGCGAGGTCTTATCGTTGCTCCGCCCAGGACAGGCAAAACCATACTCCTGCAGAAAATCGCCAATTCGATAAGCACTAACTCTCCCGATATCAGGCTGATTGTGCTGCTTATAGATGAACGGCCGGAAGAAGTAACGGAAATGGAGCGAAAAGTCGCAAGGGACGTCGAAGTCATAAGCTCGACATTCGATGAGCCTGCTTCGAGACACTGTCAGGTAGCGGAAATGGTTATCGAAAAAGCAAAGAGAATGGTCGAATACGGCGAACACGTTGTTATCCTGCTCGATTCAATCACAAGGCTTGCAAGGGCGTATAATACCGAAGTGCCGCATTCCGGCAAAATCCTCACCGGCGGCGTTGACGCAAACGCGATGCAGATGCCCAAGAAATTCTTCGGCGCTGCAAGAAATATCGAAGAGGGCGGCTCGCTGACGATATTCGCTACGGCTCTTGTCGACACAGGCTCGAAAATGGACGAGGTTATTTTTGAAGAGTTCAAGGCCACTGGCAATATGGAGCTTCATCTCGACAGGCGTCTTGTTGACAGGAGAATCTGGCCGGCCATTGATATCAGCAAAAGCGGCACAAGAAGAGAAGAATTGCTGCTTGATGCCAAGGAGCTTGAGCTGGTTTACAGATTAAGAAGAGTCCTTAGCGAGCTTAATCCCGTTGAAGCCGTTGAGCTTCTCAAGAGCAGGCTTGCCAAGTGCAGGTCAAACGCCGAATTTTTAATGACTATGAAACTCGACTAAAAACATTGTTTTATTTTTTTCCGAAGGTCTGATTTAGTTGAGCTCAGTTATTTGCCGGCGGGAAGCGTATCGCGTCAATCCAGGCGTGCACCTCGCCGTAAGTATTGGGCGTGTAAGACCATTTGAAAGTGTGTGTGCCGGCAGTGACCGGTACAGTCACGAGCGACCAGTCGAGGTTCCCGTGGTAGCCGTCGTAGTCATATAGGATGTTATCATCGGCCCAGAAATAAAAAAGTCCGTCGCCGCTGTTTTTAAGCATAAAATGGACATTGCCCTCGCCGCAGGTAACAGTGACGCTCAGAATGCTTTCATCGTATCGGGTCACATCGCCGGATTTGGCGCTGTATAAGCCCTGGAATTTTTCATTAGAAACGATTGTCCAGGGGCCATCGCCGCTGTGGACCCAGGGGAGCTTACTGAAATCGCCCGTCTCGAAAGCCTCATCATACTCTATTATATTCTCAGCAACCCCCCAGTTACCCGCAAGACAGGCAAAATCCATCATATTAACAATTCCATCAGGTCCGTTGGCTCCTGCAATGTCGCTGTCATATATCGTACCTTCCACAAGCCATTCATCCGTCAATACTTTCAAGTCCTCAATGTCAATGGACTCATCACCGCCGGGCGGCGCTATGTCGCATAACCTGTCCCAGTTCTCCTCTCCCTGCCGGCTGTACCAGGCGTTGGCAAATCTTGCCAAATCCGGCATACTCACGAAATTGTCCCGAATCACAGGCGCAATATCCATACTCAGTTTGTTGCGTAACCAATCCTCACATAGATAGCCAAGGTCAAAGACGTCAACGTCTCTATCTTTGTCGATGTCGCCGCACAGGACGGGCTTATTGCCGAAGTTCAATTGGCTGATATTACGGCCCGGCAGCGCGAGCGTATAATACTCTTTGCGATGCAGGACGACGAAATTCGGGTCAGTGACGGCGAAAACCCTGCCATCGGCGGTTATGGCGGTTTCCCCCTTAGTGAATTTGGCGAATGTCTCATCCGGCAGGCCTGTATTAACGTAGTCCGTCACATCCCACAGGACCGTATCTACAGCCAATACTTGTTTATTTACGGAATGAAACTGATAGAAAGTTTTGGAGGATGGGTCAAACAAGGCGCCTATTTTGCTGTTTTCGAGACCCATAACCATATTGAAATCCGAATCCACAATTCGGCAATGCGCATCGAGCTGGATGGCTCCCATTGAGCCGTCGAAGTTTAAGGCTGCCGGTGAATTGGCCAGGCAGTCGATAAAGGTCTTTTGTTTGGTGAAGGTATCGCTCGGCGCGTCATAGACGCCTATCCAGCCGGGTGAGTTATTGTTAATCAGCCATATTATATTTCTGTCGAATGAGCGGACCAGCCGGTCATCCTGTTCAATGGTGCTGCTTCCGAAAACATTGGGCCGAACAGTGATTGTATCTGTCCTTGTGTCGAGGACGTGGAGAGGGACAAAGCCGAGGGCGTTGTATCTGGCAGTAACCAGCCCGATACCCTGCGAACCGATTGCTATGTCGTAGCTGCCGCTTTCATTTTCAGCCACGGCGTAGGTTAAATCGGTAACATTCAATGTTTTCAGATTGACTTTATGCACCACGCCGCTGCCGGCCGACAGTTGAATGTCTGCAACATAGAGTGCGCCATAATCAGCAGTTATGTCCATCCCGCAAGGCGAACCACCCACCGTAATCGGTGTAAGGAATCGGTTGGTGCCCAGGTCATATCGTTCTATCTTGCCCGCTTCTGTGTCTATATATAGCAGGTTGCGCAGGTCATCGAAGACAATGTCTCTCGGCCTGTTAACTTCAATGATATCAATCCATTCCGGCCTTGGCTCGGTGCACTCGTATCCTTTTCGCGGGACTTCCCTAACGAAATATCGGCCATACTCAAGTCCGCCAATCGTCCAGTTGCCGTTTGAATCGGTAACAGTTGCCGGCTCCGGCGGGTCCTGATGCATATCTCCATCAAGGTCAACATAAATTGGCCAGCCGGCCATACCCGGCTCATTTGCATCGCGCTTACCATTTCCATTCAAATCTTCGTACTTAGCGCCGGAGAAAGACCCTTCACTGTTCAGTCTGCCTCCGAAGTTCGCATCTATGTCTCTCTTGCCAATCCAGACGCGATGTCCGCCATTGACTCCTATTCCGCCTGTGATGTTGTCAAAACCTTTGTAATTGCTCAGTTTCTGGCTTGAAATCGACGAACCGTCCTCCCTGTGAATAGCATAAAGATCGTTTTTGCTCCTGTGCGTTTTATACAGCACGCCTCTTGTATATGCCAGCGATGCCCCTCCTGAAACCAGTTTCTGCCCAATTCTTCTGACTACCGTGGCGGTATCAGGGTCAATTTCATATAATGTCCATCTTGTAAAATAATGGCTTAATAAAACATCCTTGTAAGGGTCGCCTGCAATGCTGTTTCCGCCGCCTTCGACAAGTAAATCCCGAGATATTAATTTCTTGGTAATTGCGTCATACCGATTCAGATACATTATATTAAGGTCAGGAGACGAAATGACATATAGTATCCCGTTATGCCACGTGCCCATCATTGCATACTCGTTTTGCGGCATATCAAGCACGCCTTCATAGAGCGTTACGCCTGTCTGGCAGTCGATTTCGTAAACAAGATTTTCAACTGTTGTCATACTTGTAAATCTGAAAGGACAATAGAACAGCGTAGATGGACCTGCGGCAAGACATCCTATACCGAGGATAAACGAATGATAGGGTGCGGCAAAACGGTTTTCTACTGCCATTGTGGCAAAGTTGACCTCGGCAATCGTAGTTGACTCGGGGCCTCCTCCTTCAAGTCCCCATAGTCTGCCGCTTGTAAGTCCGGGATAAGTTTGAAACCAGCCGGCTTGCGGCACTTCCATAATGTTATAGTAGCCCGGCTGGAGGTTTGTAAACTCATAATAACCGGATGCATTGGTTGTTGTCTTTGGCTCACCGGAATCCCATCGGCCGTTTTCGTTTACGTCAATGTAAATTTCCCAGCCGCTTAGTGGTCCTTCGCCTGCATTCCATACCCCGTTATTATTTGCATCGTTGAACTTATAGCCGCTTATTTTGCAGTTATGGAGTTGATAGTTGCCAAAGTTTAACTCGACATCGTTGTTCTCCATTACTTTGATTCTTTGGTGCATACCGCCCGCACCCGGATAGGTGTTTATCCAGCCGGGCTGGTTCAATTCTGATACGTAATAGTTCTTGTTTGGCTCCATAGCCGTGAATTCGTAATTTCCCTGAGAATTTGTGGTCGTGACGACATCATTAGGGTCAATTTGGCCGTCGCGGTCCTCATCAAGGAATATCGTCCAGCCGCTAAGTGCCGGCTCACCGGCGTCCATTAGGGTGTTATCATTTGAATCATTCCATTTCTTGCCGTATATCCGCGTTTTTGGACCGGATGGCAGGATTATGCCGTAATCTTCAACCTCCCCGTAGGTATTACTGCCGCATGGGGTTAAGGCCGCCTCCCATGTAAGGCGAACACGCATCTTGGTAACACCGCCGTTGGCATTAGCCGGAACGATTATAGTGCCTGAAAAATAGCCGTAGCCGTCGGCTGAGTAAACAAGTTCATTGGAATCGGTGAAGTCGCCGTCGCCGTTGTAATCTATCCATATGCCCAGTTTGTCGCCTCCATAGCCGGTGTAGGGTGTGCCGCCGATAGCAGTAACCACCTCGAAATAGTAACTTTGCCCGGGCGTCATTGCCGTAGATTGTGTGCCTGAGTAATCTATATATGAGCTGCAGGGTGTCGCCCAGGTGTTTATGCTTCCAAGACTTACACCATAAATGTATTCGTCGCATCCGCCTGAAGCGCTGCAGTAAGCAAAGGTGTTGGGGGAACTTACATTAAGTATGCTAAGAATACAAATGGCAACGAGGAGGGAGAGTCTGTTTATTTGAAACGTATCTTCATCTCTTTTATCCACCTTGCCGCCTCCTAATTCCATTATAATATCAATATTCACCTCATAAAACAATTATTTTGAGAATTTTTAATTGTCCCAAAGATTGTGGGAGAATTTTTAGGGATATGCCATAACCGTTATTTTCTAAACCACTTTCCGCAAATCGCATATCCCGCCAAAGCCGTTGAGCTTCTCAAGAGCAGGCTTGCCAAGTGCAGGTCAAACGCTGAATTTTTAATGACGATGAAATTAGATTAAGTTATTTCTGCAGCGCAGCGTTTAATACATCGGTTGCCTTTTTGACGAAGACGAATTTCATTCCTTTTTTCGCTTCTGTTGGTACTTCGACCATATCTTTTTTGTTTCTGAAAGGCAGGATGACAGTTTTTATACCGGCCCGTTTTGCCGCGAGGATTTTTTCTTTCAAACCTCCGATTGGCAATACAAGTCCTTTAAGTGTGATTTCGCCTGTCATCGCAACTTCCGCTTTGGCAGGGGTTTGCGTTAAAAGCGATACGAGCGAGCTGAACATTGCAACTCCGGCGCTTGGGCCGTCTTTCGGAACGGCACCGGCGGGAACGTGAATATGAAAATCCAGTTTCCCAAAATTGACGGAACCGATTCCCAGTTTTTTGCTGCTTTCTTTTACTATTGAAAAAGCGGCCTGTGCGCTTTCCTTCATCACATCGCCTATCTGGCCGGTAAGGATAAGTTCGCCTTTGCCCGGCATCGAGGCGGATTCGACAAAAAGGATTTCTCCGCCAAAAGGGGTGTATGCAAGGCCGGTAACTACGCCGGGAACTGCTGTCCGCATCGCAAGCTCCGGCAGATGTCTGACCGGGCCGAGAATTTTAAACAGATGTGCTTTCGTAATTGTCGCAGAGTGCCTGACGCCTTTTGCGATCTCCGCAGCAACTGAGCGACAGACCGCGGCAATATTGCGTTCCAGATTGCGGACGCCTGCTTCGGCGGTATAGCTGCGGATTATTTCAATCACAGCCTCATCGCTTATTTTCAGATGAGTTTTTTTCAGGCCGTGCTCTGAAAACTGCCGCGGTATGAGATATTTCTTTGCGATGTTAAGCTTTTCATTCTCGGTATAACCCGGCAGCTCGATAATCTCCATTCTGTCCATCAGGGCAGGGGGGATTGGCTCGGTATAATTTGCTGTGCCGATAAACATCACGCTGGACAAATCAAACGGCTGGTCGAGGTAATGGTCTGTAAAGGTATAATTCTGTTCCGGGTCGAGGACTTCCAGCAGTGCACTTGCGGGGTCGCCCCTGAAATCAACGCCTATTTTGTCCATTTCGTCCAGCATAAAGACGGGGTTTTTGCTGTTGCACTTTCGCAGCTCCTGCAGGATTCTGCCCGGCAGGGCGCCGATATAGGTTCTCCTGTGACCTCTTATATCCGCTTCGTCTCTCATACCGCCGAGCGAAATGCGGACGAATTTTCTGCCCATTGCACGAGCGATGGATTTTCCGAGACTTGTTTTTCCAACGCCTGGCGGACCGATGAAACACAGAATCGGACTTTTGCCGGATGGGTTGAGTTTTCTTACCGCCAAAAACTCAAGCATTCGCTTTTTGATTTTTTCCAGGCCGTAATGGTCTTTATTTAAAATCCGCTGGGCTTTTCTTATATCCAGCGAGTCAGCGGTCTTTATATTCCACGGCAATTCGCAGACCCAGTCAAGATACGTCCTGATTACACCAAAATCCGGCGAGGCAACGGAAATTTTCGACAGGTGGTCAAGCTCGCGAAGGGTCTCGGCTTCCACTTTTTCAGGCATCTTTGCTTTTTTTATCTTGTCCTTGAGTTCTTTGAGTTCGCCGGTTTTTTTGTCGTCCTCGCCAAGCTCAGTTTGAATAGCCTTTAACTGCTCCTGAAGAAAATATTCACGCTGATTTTTTTCCACGGCCTGCTTGACCTGCCCCTGAATCTTATGGCTCAGTTCAAGGACCTCGAGCTGGTTGGCAAGTGCAAGAGAAATTTTTTTAAGACGCTTTTGAGCATAGACCTCTTCAAGTATCTGCTGTTTTTCAATAATGGGGATGCTTAAATTTGCCGCCAGAAAATCTGCGAGAGCGGACGGGCTCTCGATATTCTCTAATAAGATAGATGCCTCTTCCGGTATGTTGGGACTTAAACCGATAACCTTGTTGGCGGTGTCTTTGACACTTACCATCATGGCCTGAAGTTTTTTGGTGATTTTTGTCTTTGCCGCAAGCGGTACTATTCTGGCCTTTATGTACGGCTCGGTCGCCACAAACTCAACGATTTTAAATCTTATCAGGCCGTGAACAATAACGTTTGACGTGCCCTGCGGCATTTTGACAATCTTGAGAATTGACGAAGCAGTGCCGACGCGGTAAAGGTCATTTGTGCCGGGGTTCTCGGCGTTAGACTTTTTTTGGGTGACAAGGCCGATTATGGTTTCGTTTACCCGGCATTTCTCAAGCAGTTTTCTGCTTTTTTCGCGGCCTATGGCCAGCGGGGCAACGGTACCTGGAAATATAACGGCGTTCCGCAGCGGCAAAATGCCGATAATCTCCGGCAGCTCAATTTCCTTGGTGCCGTCGGGTAAATCCGAATTTTGGCCTTCCAAAACAGGTTCTGTGCTTACTATGTCAACAAGCCTTAATTTTTCCATAGTTAAGCCTTATTTTATACCACATTGCTGCCAAAGTGAAAAGGCAAAAGGAAAAGGGCGAAACAGGATAATTATGAAATTAAGCAGAATCTCGCAGGGCAAGCGGTTTGCCGAGAATTTCCTGATACAATACCGCGTTTCGCAGGTCGCCGGGCGAGGAAAAAAGCAGTTTATAGACAGTCTCTTCAGTCGGCATGGACGCCGGAACGTGGACCTTTTTTCTCTCAGCAGGAATTTTTGGAGATGCGGGTTCTGCATAAACTTTTTGCGGCTCGGGCGCAGGAGGTTTTTCAATTTTTTCAGCAATCAACGGCACTTCAGCGGGGACGGACTGCTGCTCTGTCGGCGGCTCGGGTATGCCGAAAGCCGCCCTGATTTGTGCAATCCTTTCTTCACGAAGCTGTTCGAGAGTTTTGTAGCTGCCGTCGGCGGCGACATATCTTTTTTTTGGCTTGGCGGGCGCAGGTGCCGGAGTATACTCGCTTTGGCCGGACTTTTGTTCTGCCATCGATTTTATCTTGCGGCCTATTGCTTTCAGGATGCCGAATGCAATAACTATCGCTACGATAATGAGCTGTCCCCAGACCTCTTCGTCTTTGGCTGCGAGCAAATTTTTAAACAAATAAAACATTTGGTTCAGTTTAAGGGTAGCTCTAATAATTGCTTTTGAGCGGCAAGTAGAAGATTTTTGCTCGCCGGCAAGGAAGACAAATCAGCTTTATCCGTAGATAAAGTGGCTTTTGTCTGACGCAGACCGGCGACAAAAAGATTCGCTCTGCCGCCAAAATGAATTTTTAGAGGTATCCTTAAGATTTTATTCTTCCTTTTTCGGCGGTTTCGCAATCGAATCTCTCATAGTTGTATCGGCCACGATGTTTTTCATCTTATAGTAATCCATTATTCCGAGATTGCCTTTTCGGAATGCTTCAGCCATTGCCAGCGGTACTTCCGCCTCGGCAAGAACAACCTTTGCGCGGTTTTCCTGAACTAGTGCTTGCATTTCGTGCGTGCGTGCAACGGCCATTGCCCTTCTTTTTTCAGCTTCAGCCTGTGCCCTGACGAGGTCTGCCTTGGCCTGGTCGCCCTGAAGCTTTGCACCAATATTATCGCCGACGTCAATATCGGCAATATCAATCGAAAGAATCTCAAATGCTGTGCCGGCATCGAGACCTTTTGCAAGAACTTGTTTTGATATATTGTCCGGATTTTCAAGCACGCTTTTATGGGATATTGCGCTGCCTATGGTTGTTACGATGCCTTCGCCGACACGGGCGACAATCGTCGCCTCGGTCGCACCGCCGATAAGACGCTGAAGGTTTGTTCGGACGGTTACGCGCGCCTTGGCCTTTAACTGTATGCCGTCCTGAGAGACAGCGTCAACGGTTTCCCTCCCCTTTGAGGGGTCGGGACAGTCAATGACCTTTGGATTTACGCTCGTCTGAACGGCATCGAGTATATCTCTGCCGGCAAGGTCGATTGCTGTGGCGACCTTGAAAGATAAATTTAAATTTGCCCTGTCGGCGGCAATAAGGGCGCGCACAACATTTTCAACGCGACCGCCGGCAAGATAGTGACTTTCGAGGTCGCGGCGGGTCAAATCAAGACCTGCCTGAATTGCCATAATTCGTGCGCTGACTATTCTGCCCGCGTTAACCTTTCTCAGTGTCATTCCGATAAGTTCGCCAATCGAGACAGGCGCACCGGACAATTTTGCCTGAAGCCACAGCCTGCCGTATGCCAATATAAGCAGACCGAAAATAAATATAACAACACCGAGAATCAGCCAGGCTATGATGGGTATTGATTTCGGTACTTCTGCGGCGAGAACAAAAATATTTCCAATTGCCATTTTAAAATCCTTTCATTAAGAATTCTCTATTTCTCTTACAGTAAGCTGTGTACCTTCAACTTTTATGACCTCAACAATTTTTCCCTTCTCAACATAACCGCTTTCAGCGACACATTCAAGTCTTGAGCCGGTAAAATCGCACATCCCGACGGGACGCAGCGGCGTAATCACGACGGCTTTTTGACCTAAAAGGGCTTCGAGCTCCCGGGCGTCCGGTACTCCCTCGCCTTTCTTTTTTTGAGGACCTTCCAGCAGAACGGTTTTGCCAAAACTGGTTTTCGGAAAAATTTTATACGCCAAAATCAGAACCGTCGGAATCATAATCACGGCTGCTGCGGTGCCTATCCAGCCTGCCGTGGGACTTAGCTTGAAAAATATTGCCAAACCGGCTGCGAGAGAAGCCAGCGAGCAAACGATAAGCAGGCCGAAACTGGGAACAAAAACTTCCGCCACAAGCAGAACGGCACAAAGAAAAAACAGAAAAATCGCAAGTATTATCCACCAGAACATTTTTTAATTCCCGTTAAATTTTCAATCTTCAATTTTCAATCTTCAATTCGTTTCACTACGACTCTGTTGCCTTGAATTTCTATAACTTTTATTTTTTGACCTTTTTTGATATAGTCGCCCTGGGTAACAACATCAACGACGGCATTTTCAAATCGTCCCTGGCCGGCCGGTCTGAGAATTGTGATTGCAATTCCCATATCTCCGACTTTAAGTTCGCCTGCTTTTTCAAGCGGAGCGGTCAAATCTATCTGCATCACAGGCCCCTTATCGGCAGGTGCAAGAATAAGACCTTTAAGCGGACCGGTCCTGGGCAAAAATTTTGCCAGAAAATATGCGACAACGGCAGAACCCGCAAGGCCAAGCGTAAAAGCCCATGCGCCGCTTGACAAAAGCTGCCATTGAATGTTGTCAAAATCGTATCTTGGCCAGGGCAGCTCGTCTGGCCTGTTGGGAATAAGGATTGCAAAAAGACTCAGGAGGATGAATAGAATGCCCAGTACGCCTGCGATGCCGAAGCCGGGGATTACAAAAACTTCAAGCGTCAGCAAGATAATGCCTGTCGCAAAAACAGCAATTTCCCACCACGTTGCAAGGCCTGTAAGGTACCTGCTGCCGAAAATTATCGCAAAACATATAACCGCAACAAGACCGGGCAGGACTACGCCCGGCGTCTTTAATTCGATATAAACGCCGAGCATCGCAATCATAAATAAAATCCCGCTGACCGTCGGATGATTGAGCATTCTTACAAGCTGTTCAGACCAATTCGGCTGGAGCCGGATGATTTTCGGCGAAAATTTTACATTATCACGCTGCGCAAGAAATGCTATTGCCTCGTTCATATCGCTTACCACCGCTCTGGCGATACCGTATTCCTTTGCCTTTGCGGCGGTAAGAGTCAGGATTTCATTTTCGTTGTCGATAAGCTCTTTAGCCTTCAGGTCGTAAAGTTTGGCATCCGTGGGCAGTTTTTCATCCTCGCAGAATTCATAGCTGTCTGTTTTGAGATTTTTTATTCGCCATACTTTTTTGTGTCTGCTGACCATCGCTTCAAGAAGGGCATCGGGATAATTATTGGCCTGGGCGGCTCTTTTGAATGTCGCACGGATAAAACTTTCGGCTTTTTCACGCTCGACGCCTTCGAGTTTGTCGCCCATCTGGATAGGGGCGCAATCGCCGATGGTGGTGTTCTTTCTCATTATTATATCCTGGCAGGAAACGCTTATCATCGCTCCTGCGCTGATTGCTTCAGTATTAATGTAGGCGACGGTTTTTGCTTTGCCGGCCAAATCGAGAATGAGATATTTTGATATATCATCGGCGCTTTGAACAAGACCGCCGTAAGTGCCGATTTCGAAAATAAGATAATTGGCGCCGAGCTCAAGAGCCGTATTTACCCGGCGTTTTATCGAAGAATAAAGGCCGTCGTCAATCAGCCCCGTGCACGTTATTACGGCGGCTTTCGCCTGCCCTGAGTCGTATCGAAGGGCCTGCGGTAAAGCGGCAGGGGCATTTGGTTCGACGGCACTCGTCGCGGCGAAGGCCGCAGCCGGAAAAGCCGGAAAGGAAACCACGCATAGCAGGAAAATGAAAAATTCTGTTCGCATAACTGGATTTTAGCCGCAAAAATACAACCAGACAAGAAAAATCCTAATCAATTATTCTGAAGGTTTTTGCGATGGTTGATTGGATTCTAAAAATGGCAACCGTTTTAGCAGTTGCCTTTGGCATCGGCAATCGCATTCTATGTTTAGAATTTTTATAAATACATTACAGGTTGTTGTTTCATAATAATGCCCATCGCCAACATAAACTTCTTTGTCGCAAGGTATTATCAGAAATGGGGTCCATTTGATTTTTCCTCTATCATCTTTAAAGCAAATTCTTTCTATCCAATCCATTCCGAAGTTTTCCAATCCTCCTTTTTGTGGTTCTGCCAAAGCCCACATTATTATTTTGGTCCAAGTTTTATCTGTAATTTCACGTTCCACAATCCAGTTGTTTGGTTCATTAAAGTATTCTATTGCTTTTTCTACAATCCATTTGGAGTTGTTTGGGTCACCAAGATAATCATCTATCGGTTTATCAGTTTTTGCTTTCTTTTTTATTTCATTGACAAAACTCTCAAGGGGAGGAGAGTTTTCATCAGCCCAGCGTTCAATTGTGATTTTTACCGGATGCATATTTGTAATTTGAAAAATCGACGAAGATATTTTTCTCATCGGATTTTTGCCTTTTTTGTAATAAGTATCGCATGTTTTAAAATTAGTGTCACATGAACCCAAAACTGTTATAAATAACAAAAAACAGATTATTTTTATTGTCTTCATAAATTATCCTTTCTAATTTTGCGGTTTGAAATCGAGCCTGTCAGGGGTAAATCTCACAGAGGTATCGCCCATAGTTCCTAAAAGGCTATTTTGCACAAGGTCACTTCCTACGCAACTAGGGCCGCCTTCTTGACTGTTTTGCACATTGTCAAACGCTTGTGCATAAGTATTTGCCCCATACAAGCCGAATCCTTTATCGGGGTTGGGGTAACCCCAAAAAAATGATGTCCAAAGGCTGGGACACATATCGATACAATATTGTATCCCTTGGCTCCAGCTTACATACAGGCTATACGGCCAGCCTAAATCTTCACCTGAACCGCCTAACCATGCGTGAGCCATATCTGAAAATCGACCATTATGGCAAATGTCTATCCAAACTATTTTAAAACGGTCGTAATTTGTCAGCCCTAACGATGTTAATGGATGGACATCTGATTGATAGTCCCAGGCCCCATTTACAGGAGTATCTAAATTAGAAACAACATAGGAATCTGATAATCTAAACCATGTGCGCTGTTCCGTGCCCAAACTGCCAGGAGGATAAGCTCCGCCGGTTGAAACCAAATAAACATACAAAATACTCTGAGATTTTGGTCCAGTAAAAACCCTTTCAAAATTTTGCCATGTGCATTGGTCGCCATATAAGACAATGAAATCCATATTCATTGTTTTACATCCGTTAATCATTCCGGCAACAGCGTATTTTCTGCAATCTCGGGAATTCAATCGAATAGACAGACCCCCGCACCAACCGTATGTATGAGCATTAGGTAGCAGAATTACAAATTTATATAGTTTATTGGGGTCATATTTAGCCGATATTGCTTTTTGCCAGATAGGCTCCCAAGATGAATCCAGTATAAGCATACCACCTACTTCCTGTTCGATACTCACCTCATATATCTGGCCAGCAAGAACATTGCTTGGAATGTTTATATCCAAATTGCCTGATATTTGCTGCGACCAAACAACTTCATCATTCCACCATTTAGACAATTTTACTATTGAATTGCTGTCACCTGCATTAATTCCTACAAGACGTAATGGCTTATTCGGCTCGTAAGTCTCTTCCATACTTAAACAATGTATAGGATTATTGAAGTTAATATCATAAGGTTCAGAAATAACAATTATACTGTTGCTATCCGTAATCACCGCTTTAAAACTATGACTGCCATTAAGATAAGAAGCCGAATCTACTGTTAAGCCGGGAGTTTGGCCAAATTCATAATTCATAGTTCCAAGCAATTGTCCATCCATACAAATAAATGCTTCAACTGTAGAACCTGAGCAACCTGTAACACTGATACCTATTTTTCCTTTTAAATTATTTGCATCGCCATCGACCGATATCGAAATCGCCGGTAAACTGCTTGTTGTTGTTTGACCCCATTCATTTGCAAGAATACTAAAATCAATAAAATCAAACGGACTTAGCCAATAATCTGCAAAGATTTCAAGGTCTTTATAATCAACCGTAAAATCATTATTTAAATCAGCCAACAAAGATGTCATCCCTGCATTTGAATAATCCCAGTTCGGATAATGAAAGCCGATGTCAATCTTATTACAGTCCGGCGAACCGTAAATATCTGTTGTTTGGCCGATAAGAGGCGTTTCTTCAATATACTCCAAACCTTCGTCTATGAATGGGCAATTTTGGATGAGGTAAAAATCGCCGATAGAGCCGGTTTGAGCTATGTACGGACAATCATTTGCTTCAATAGGATTATATTCCTCAAATTCCCAGTTCTTATTGCACGGATCGTCATAATAGCCTGTGTTAGTAACAATGCCAACTACCCATTCGCAGGGGTCACATAAATGCAGGCCAAACCAATATGACTCAGAGACAATATTATTGACAAGCATTACCCACCCTGCATTGTTGCCGTCAAGAACACCATGTATGTAAATACCATCATATTGATACGCATCGCAGGTATTGTTCTGAATGGTAATAACACTGTTGGCATCGGCAACACCATTAACATCGGCAAGATATACCTCAATACCCGAATAATCATTGAAGAAACACAGATTATTTCTTATACCCGTCAGCTTTGTGCCATATTCGAAAATACCGTAAATATTGCCGAACAGATAATTATTTTCTATTGGACTGTTAAGTGTGATATTTTCTGTTCCAACGCCTTCAACTGCACCTTCAATAAAATTGTATGTTATGGTCGTTGTCGGCGATGCTGTCTCTTCTACGTAAATGGGACAGAAATAATAGGGCTTCTCATAGTAATACAAATACTGCCAGTAATAACCTATATACTCAGGATACTCAAAATACATAAAGTCGCATGTCCAGATAATTGGTTTATCAGGCATGCCTTTGGAAATTAACGTCCCGCCATTGTTAACGTAAAGTCCGCAATAACCGCTACCCAAAATAACCATTGTCCCCGGCTCTATCACAAGCAATGCCCGAACATTAACACCCGTAGTAACATAATATATGTTATTTGCACTCCAAATCTGATTGGTTGTGATATCAGAGTTTACCTCAATAACATTCGGTTCCTCATCCAGAAGCATCAGCCCGCCGCTATTTCCCGCAGGTGACTCAAACGCAAAGTCCTGTTCAGAATTGCCTTTTTGGTATGTCCGGTAAGCAGACTTGCTGAAAGTTTCCCTGCTGCTGTTTGAATCCTCAGGGCAAAGCATTAAATGTTGTTGGCGTTCTGCTAATTTATTCTGCCAATAGCTATTCAACGGCAGGTTGACATCATTGGGACTTTCTGCAGTCGCAGATGTATTTTCGTCTATAATTGCATCTTGTGAGGATGAATCTCCTTCTTTGCCAAAGTTGTTTGGGTCAGGTTCACCGAATACAAGCGTCTCGTCCGAAATTGACACCGGCTCACAATCGGCATCAAAAGCATCGCCTTCCGTAATGCTGACACTAACTTCGCCGCTGTTGTAACGAAATTTGATATAACCTACAACTCCATTAGCTTCACCCAGCCACGAAACGCCACTGACATACACCCAGCCTTCAGGGTCTATGTATGGGTCGGTCGGCCAGTCCGGGTCCCAGCCGTAATCATTGCAGTCAGCAGTGCTCACCGCACCTGTAATAGTTGCATCGCCCGTAACGGTTATGCCTAATCCCATACAGAACAATGGCGTATCGGTCTGAATCTGCACTGTGATTTCCTGATTTGGCTCAGGGATAAAACCTTCTCCTGCAAGTTCAACTAACCCGCTCGATACACTGCTGACAAACAGAACTGCCAAAAGAATTGAGATTTGTCCTCTCGTTTTCATTTTCTTTCTCCTGTCAAATTTTGAATTTTCTCTTTATTTTACCGGCGCATCAAAAAAGGGCACCGCCTAACATGCTCCGGTTCAGGCCCAGCAACGAGCCCGTCGTAGAACATGCCAACGGCGCCCGTTTTGCCAAAAGGCAAACGAGCACCGACATTGCACGTTTCTACGACTAAAAATTGCTGGTTTGAACCGGAAACGCCAAAAGTCAAGTGACTTCAATATTTAATTTTTTACTTAAATTAAATTAAAATAGATTTATATAATTGTCAAATAAAATATTAAAAATGTCCTTATGCGAGTTTTCTTAAGATCTCGACGCCTTTTTTGATTTTGTCGTTCGTTGTAGTGTAGCAGAGCCTGAAATGGGTATCTTTTTCACTGAAAACACAGCCCGGAATAATCAGCACATTGTTCTTTATCGCTTTTTCGACAAATTCGGTTCCTTTACCGGCAGGGGCTTTTATGAATGTGTAAAATGCGCCGGCAGGTTTATTCAGTTCAAATTTGTCCTTCAGGCCGTCATAAGTAATGTCCCGCTTGGTTTTGTAGCCTGCTATAAGGTCGCTTACATCATAGTCCAAAGCGGCAAGAGCCGCCTGCTGAAATGGGGTTGGAGCGCAGACGAAGGTATATTGCTGAATTTTTATCATTTCTTCAACTATCGGCTTAAGATGTTGAGGTGTCGCCACATAAGCAAGCCGCCAGCCGGTCATAGCGTGAGATTTGCTGAAGCCCTTCATAAGAATTGTATTGGGATAAATTGATGCGATGCTCGGGAAAGGCGCATCATAGCAGAATTTGTCGTATATTTCATCCGACAGGATAAGAGTATCATTTTTTGCCGCAATCTCGGCAAGGGCCTTAAGCTCGTTTTGCGGATAAACCGCGCCGGTAGGATTACAGGGCGAATTTACGACAATAAGTTTCGTCCTGTTTGTGATTTTGTCGGCGATTTTTTCCGGATGCAGCCCGAAATCCGGATATGTGTCGATAAAGACGCATTTTCCGCCGAGCAGGTTTACGAGGTGTTTATACATAACAAAATATGGGTCGGGGATGATGACCTCATCGCCCGGATTGATAAGACTCATAAAGGACAGCAGCAATGCGCCGCTTACACCGCTTGCCACGAGCACTGAAGGATTTTTCCAGCCGAATTGGGCGGTGATTCTATCGGCAATTTTCGCGCAAAGTGCCGGCTCGCCGGCGGTAATGGTATATTTATTTTTGCCGTGCTTTATTGCTTCAATGGCAACCTGTTTGAGTTCATCAGGCACATCGAAGTCCGGCTGGCCGATTGAAAAGTTAATAGGGTCTTTCATCGAAGCGGCAAGGTTAAAAACTTTTCTTATGCCGCTTGAGTCAATAAGAGCTGTTCTGTCGGCAAGATATTTTTTCACCGCTAAATCAACCGTTATTCAATAAACTTATCTTCTGCCGCCGCCGCCGCCAGGTTTACCCTGGCCGCTTGACTTTGCTGCAGGAGCTGCTTTAATTTTGCTTGGGGCTGCAGCTTTCCCTGCGGGAGCGGCTGCTTTGGCCGGTGCAGGAGCAGCTTTACCGGGGGCGGCTGCGGCGCCGGGCACAGCACCAGCGGCAGCTTGTTCCGGACCGGCCGGAATGCCTTCTGCTTTTGCTTCAGCTTTCTTTTTGCCGACGGATACCTTTCTGTGTGCAACTTTCGGAAGACCGAAAGGACTGTCTCCTTCCTGCCAACGCTCTTCTTCCTTTAGACGCTCTACTCTCTCGGTACGGGTAAGAACATTACGATGCCGCACGAGTGCACCTTTTAATTTCAATGAACGGTCGACTGACATAGCATAACTCCTGAAAAATCTAACTGCCCGCCTACGGCGGATTTATCTTCAAACCATAAGCGTCCTGGAACGGTTTCGGGCCGAATGGCTCAAACCCGCTGGACGACGGCGGCTTATAATTGGCGCCTATGGACATAATCTTTTTTTTCATTTCAAAACCGTCGGTGCCCGCCTTGTCAGGATTCTCAAAACGCTCCTGCGTAACAAGCAGCCAACGGGCGCCTCTCTTTATAATCTCAGTCGCTATGCCAAAACCTGCGAAATATTGCTTTACCGGCTCCAAATGACTGCTTAACTCGTGGCTGGCAATGACGATAACGTGGTCGCCCATCGGCTCAACCATTTTCGGCTTCGCAGCTGACGATGCCGGTGCAGGTTTGACTTCAACCGGACTAACCGGCGGCATAACCTTTTCTACAGAAACGGCTTGCGGCGAAGCCTTTATAACTGCGACCTTCCGCAATGAATAGGTCTGACCAAACCTGAAAAAGACCATAAATATCGTAACTAACGCTAACAAACCTAATGCCGTTACCTGCCATGAAAAACATAACTCTATCCTGTCGGCGTAAAACCTTACAGCCTTTGGCCTTATACTCCAAACAGGAACGGCTGATTTTTCAGCCGCAACAGGCGGCTTTTCACTTGCTGCCTGCGACTGGTCGGCCGGTACGGACGAAGGCTGAATAGCCGATAACGCCTTTTGCTGGGCAGACTTAAAGCGCGCTTTGTTAACCACTTCGTAAAGTGCCATCCGTCCGCCACTTTTTGCCATCTTTCGGGCCTCTAAAGACTTAACAGACAGTCCATTAAAATATTATAAAAACAAAATAATACCCAATAAACCATTTCATTTCAACTGTAAAAAATCCAGCGAATTTTTTTGAAGGTTTACCCCCACACCTTTGCAGAAAACCACGGCTGTAAAGCCGGGATGAATGCGATTATTCTCTTGCGCAAGCGAGAAACAGGCAAGCCCACACCTGTA
>Ga0315286_10000112_pt1 | contig 56143 bp, 55 predicted proteins | sample YL17G10_0_MG_FD_205038 | JGI IMG/M metagenome (GOLD analysis project Ga0315286, IMG submission 205038) | Sediment microbial communities from Yellowstone Lake, YNP, Wyoming, USA - YL17G10_0 | ecosystem: Environmental > Aquatic > Freshwater > Lake > Sediment | place: USA: Wyoming | collected...
CCGCATAAGAAGTCTCCCATTTCAAATACGTCGACATAAGTCTTAAACCCCGGCGGGTACATTTGTTCCGGGCCCGGATAAAATATAAAATCAACTCCTTCTTTCCTGCAGAGGGCTGCATCCTGTTTAAAAGGACGGGGATAAAATCTAAAATCCTCTGCCGGCCCGAACTGGATCGGATTGACAAAAATGCTTGTTACTGTGATCTCATTTTCTTTATTCGCCCTGCGTATAAGGCTTAAGTGTCCTTCGTGCAAAGCGCCCATAGTCGGGACAAAGCCTATTGTTCTGCCGTTTCTTTTAAACTTCCCAGCTGTCCTCTGCATCTCTGTTATGCTTCGGATTATTTTCATGTTTTTGATTTGCCTTTCCGGGCTTTCTTTTTTTTACTTACGGTTTTTTTAAGCTGCTTTTTGGCTCGGGCTAGTGCTTCGGGCGCGATTTGAATCAGAGGGGCCATCACAAAATCGCGTTCGAGAATACGCGGATGGGGGATGCAAAGCGCATCCTCATTCATGCAAATATCGCCGTAAGTCAGTATATCCAGATCGATAGTCCTGGGGCCGTTTGTAACAGCCCTTACCCGGCCCAGAGACGATTCTATTTTCTGAAGCTCCTGAAGTAGCTGATAAGGCGAGAGGTCAGTTTCGATTTCAAATACTGCGTTCAGATAAGGACCTTGAGGAGGCCCTCCAGCTGGCAGGCTTTCGATTATTTGAGAGATTTTTTTGACGCGCGTACAGGTAAGCATACGTACTTTTTTTATAGCCGCATCAATATAGTAACGCCTTTCACCCAGATTCGAACCTATTGCTATATGACAAATCGCCATTTAACCGTTGTACCGTTCGGGACGGTACATGTACCGTCCCGAACGGTAATATGGGTTTCAAGACCTGATCTTTTTTAGTCTATCAAGGGCCTCTTTGATCCTGTCTTCGTTTACAGTAAGGGCAAAACGGATATATCCTTCGCCGTATTTACCGAAGCCGATCCCAGGGGTCACAATAATATTTGCCCTTTCCAAAATTTCACCGGCAAATCCTATTGATTGTTTGCCCCTCGGTATTTTAGCCCATACGTAAAAGCTAGCCCTGGGCTTTTTTATTTTCCAGCCTAAAGAATTAAGGCCGTCTACCAGAATATCCCTTCTGGCCTGGTAAATTCTGCACATCTTCTGTACGTGGCTGTCATCTGCTTGCAAAGCAACCGTAGCAGCTATCTGTATCGCCGAAAAAATACCCGAATCTACGTTTGATTTAACTTTGGCCAGACCCGCTACAAGGCTTTTATTGCCGCATGCCCAGCCAACGCGCCAGCCTGTCATATTATACGTTTTAGAAAGAGAGTGGAATTCAACAGCCACGTCTTTTGCGCCTTCAACTTCCAGGATGCTGGGCGGCCTGTATCCGTCATAAGACATTTCAGAATAGGCCAGATCAGAAATGACTATGAGGCTGTGCCGGCGAGCAAACTCAATAACGCTGCCGTAAAAATCTTTTTCGCAGGTTGCACCGGTAGGATTATTCGGATAATTAAGATAGATGATTTTCGCTTTTTTAAGTTTTGCTTCGGGGATCTTTTTGATATCCGGAAGAAAGTCATTTTTTTCTAAAAGCGGAGTAAGAAGGACCCTGCCGCCTGCAAAAATCGTCCCGCCTTTATAAGGAGGATAACACGGGTCAGGCACAAGTGAATAATCGCCGTTATTTAAAAATGCAAGGGGAAAATGGGCTATGCCCTCTTTTGAGCCTATCAAAGGCAGGATCTCGGATTCCGGCTCAAGCGAGACTGAAAATCTTTTGCGATACCAGTCTGAAATCGCGAGCCGCAAAGCCGGCATTCCCTGATCCAAGGCATAACGATGGTTAGCCGGGTCGTTTGCAGCTTTATATAAGGACTCGATAACAAACTGCGGAGTCGGCTGGTCAGGATCTCCGACTCCGAAGTCTATAATATCCCTGCCTTCCTGCCTTGCCTTTCTCTTTGCCTTATCTATCTCAAGGAAAAGATAAGGCGGCAATTCCTCTAAACGCCTTGAAAAAGTAAATTCCATTGTTTCTCCTTCGCTGTCTAATTTTTTGCTACTTCTTCTATTATCTTGATCGCTAATTCCACGCAATTGTTTACATCCTCTATGTTGAACACGCCGATCGGAGCATGGACATACCTTGTTGGCACGCTTAAAACGCCTGTGGCGATCCCTTCCCTGTTCATATAAATAATAGCTCCGTCGGTCATACCGCCCTCAAGAACGTCTATCTGGTATTTTATCTTGTTTTTCTTTGCGGTCTCGATAAACATTTCTTTTATTTTCTTACTTACGATCACGCCTCTGCCTGCTGCCTCTATGATCGTTATTGCGACTCCGCCTCCGACTTTAAGGCTTGATTCCGTATCCCTGATGCCAGGGGTATCCCCTGCAACAGTGGTGTCGATAGCCAGGGCAAAATCAGGATTTATCTTAAAAGACGATGTCCTTGCGCCTTTTAAACCTACTTCTTCCTGCGCAGTTGCAACGGCATAGACTTCTGCCTTTACCTTTAATCTCTCCATGATCTTTATCAGCGCATAACAGCCGGCCCTGTTGTCTATCGCTTTTCCGTAATAGAGATTCCCGTTTAATTTCCCTGAATCGGAATCGAAGACGATCTGATCAGCTATCTGGACTTTTTTCTCAGTTTCTTCTTTTGTCCTGCAGCCGATATCGATGAACATGTCCTCGTATTTTACAGGGTGCTTTCTTTCTTCCTCTTTTTGCAGATGCACGGGCTTTGAACCGATGATACCCGTCACATCCCCGTCTTTAGCCTTGATCAAAACTTTTTTTCCTAAAAGGATGCGGTCGTCTATCCCGCCCACTTTGATGAAATTGATAAACCCTTCCTTTGAGATATGTTTGACCAACAAACCTACCTCATCCATGTGAGCGCAGAGCATTATCTTTTTGTTTCCTTTTCCTTTGCGCGCAATGACGTTTCCGAACGTATCGATATGCACGTTATCGCATGTTTTTTTGAGTTCTAGCTGCATGATCTTTGCTACTTCCTCTTCGTTTCCGGAAACACCTGCTGCATCTAAGATATTCTTTAACAAAGCGTCCATTTTTCTCCTTTAACCATTTCCAATCCCAAAATGTCTGTGCGTGACAATCCCGGAATGTATTGCTGTTTAGCGAAACAGAACATCCTGCATCGTGTATAATCCGGCGGGCCTTCCTGCGATCCACTTTGCAGCTTTAATTGCGCCGAGAGCGAATAAATCCCTTGTATGAGCCTGGTGTTTTACTTCGATGCGTTCTGAATTCCCGCAGAAAATAACTGTGTGATCCCCTATAATATCTCCCAGCCTTATTGAGTGGGTAGGGACCTCTTTTCCCGCGGCTTCGTTAATGACCTGGGCCATTTTTTTCGCTGTCCCCGAAGGCGCGTCCTTTTTTGCCTTATGATGCGCTTCGACTATTTCGACATTGTAATCGGGCCCGAGTTTTTTTGCAAGCTCAGGCAATATCGCAAATAAGACATTGACTCCGATAGACATGTTCGGAGAAAATACCACAGGAACCACCTTAGAGACATCTTCGACTTTTTTTATCTGACTCTCGCTTAAACCTGTAGTCCCCAACACTAAAGCCTTTTTATACCTGGCAACATAATCCAGATTTGTTTCAGCGCCTTCAGGAGAGGTAAAATCCACGAATACATCCACAAGGAACAATCCGTCAGCGCTCGACGATATCTTGATCCTGCCCAGCTCTTTTCCGATTTCAGGTATTCCCTTTCTTTCAAGCGCAAGGGTCACCTCGAAATTCTTATCATGCTGCGCCAGTTCAAAGATCCTTCTACCCATTTTGCCGCTTACGCCGGCTATGCCCAGTTTGATCATCGTTAACTCCTGTTATAATTTTGCCCCACAGAATAAATTATTCCAACAGCCCGTAATCCTTAAGCGCTTTTTTTAATTTCTCATGGTTTTCCGGAAGCATCTTCGACATCGGAAGCCTAAGGTCAGGCTGGCACATCCTTAATAATCCCATAGCTGTTTTTATGGGAATAGGATTTGTCTCAATGAACATCGCTTTGATCAGCGGCAATAATCTATAATGCATTTCCTGTGCCTTTTTAATATTTCCGATGTGAAATTCACTGACAAGCTTTGATACATCCTGAGGCACGATGTTTGCGACTACGGAAATTATCCCTGTGCCTCCGATCGACAAAACAGGCAATGTAAGCGCATCGTCTCCTGAAATCAGGTCAAACTCTTCCGGGCAAAGCGCTTTTATCCTGGACATCTGTTCAAGATTTGCCGACGCCTCTTTTACCCCTACGATATTTTTGCAGTCCGCAGCTAACTTGGCTATTGTCTCGGGCTCGATATTGACGCCAGTCCTCGAAGCAATATTATACAATACCATGGGGATATCAACAGCTTCAGCAATGGCTTTAAAATGTTCGTAAAGACCTTTCTGCGTCGGCCTGTTATAATACGGAGCGACCTGCAAAGACGCATCCGCTCCTGCTTCTGCAGCGTGCTCTGTCAGCATGATAGCTTCTTCGGTAGAATTCGAACCTGTGCCTGCAATAACCGGCACCCTTTTTTCAACCTGGTCAACAGTGATCTCAATGACTCTTTCGTGTTCTTCAAAGGAAAGCGTTGCGGATTCGCCTGTAGTGCCACAAGGCACAATACCCGAAGTGCCGTGTTTAATCTGAAATTCAATCAATTCTCTTAATTTGTTCTCATCGACTTCAAATCTTTTTCCTTTTAAGGCAAAAGGCGTTACAATAGCGACAATAGAGCCTTTAAACATTATACACCCCTTTGTAAACTATTTTTGCCCGGCCTTCAAGCCAGACATCTTCGAATTTGTTCCCTCTGTTCTTAAAATATATTTTTAAGACTTCACCGCCTTTGGTCAAAACATCGATCCTTGTCTGATTCACAGCCTTAGATTTAGCTGCTGTGATCAATGCAGCTGCAGTCGAGCCTGTTCCGCAGGCAAGTGTCTCGCCTTCTACGCCTCTTTCATAAGTCCTTATCTTTATCAGATCAGAGCTTATGACTTCGACGAAGTTTACGTTTGTGCCTGCAGGCGCAAAGCGTTTATGAAACCTGATCTGCCTTCCCAGCCTTTCGACATCGATATTCTCTAAGCCCTGTACGAATATTACCGTATGAGGGACTCCGGTGTTTATAAAATTAACTCTTATAGCCCTGCCTGAGACTTTAATGGGTATCTCAAACTTTGCTTCTTTTGGATCTGTCAGATTGACCCTTACAAAATCCTTGCGTATTTGAGCCTGAACAATCCCTGCTTTTGTCGCAATGGCAAGGTTGTTTTTCCTGATCCTGTCCTTTATGAAAAAAGCAAAACAGCGGCTGCCGTTTCCGCACATCTCTGCTTCTGAGCCGTCTGCGTTAAAAATTCGCATTTTCGCGTCTGCGGCCTTTGACTTTCCCCAGACAAGGAGCCCGTCAGCTCCAACGCCGTATTTTCTGTCGCAGATTGCTTTAGCCCAGATAGGCAGATTGCGTTCTGTTGTAAGCGGCCTTCTGTTATCTATCAGCACAAAGTCATTTCCAGCTGCCACCATTTTAGTAAATTCTATTTGTTTTTTCATGTTTTCAAGGTCTTTTCATTGCGCACCAGGTCTTCTAATGTCTCCCTTGACCTGATAAGAAATACACTTTTACCTTTTACCATCACTTCTGCGGGCCTTCTTCTGGAATTATAATTGCTTGCCATGCTAAACCCATAAGCGCCTGCGCACATCACTGCCAGATAATCGCCTTCTTTGACTTTGGGCATTGTTCTTTCTTTGGCAAGAAAATCCCCGCTCTCGCAGATCGGGCCGACGACTTCGACTTTCTCGGCATCACTGCCTGATCTTACTAAAGTCACAATCTCATGATGCGCGTCGTATAAAGAAGGACGAATAAGATCGTTCATGCCTGCGTCCACTATAACAAATTTTTTAAGCGGGGTCTTTTTAACATAGAGCACTTTCGCAACCAATATGGCCGCCGAACCTATGATAAACCTGCCCGGCTCCATGATTATTTTCAGCCCACTTTTTTTAAGTATGGGCAGGACTTTATGGGCGAATTCAACTGCTGTCTGAGGTGTCTCTTTTTTATAGACAATTCCGAGGCCTCCTCCGATGTTCAAATACTCTATTCTTATTCCTTCAGCCTTTAGTCTGTTTATAAAAACTGTGACCTTTTTAATAGCTTCGACAAAAGGCCGTGCTATCGTTATTTGGGAGCCTATATGGATATGCATCCCTTTTATCCTTATGTTTGCCAATTTTCTGCTTGAATCAATTATCTTTTTGGCTGTCTCGAAATCTATTCCGAACTTGTTAGTAAGTTTACCTGTTGTGATATAGTGGTGAGTCCCTGGCTCGACATCAGGGTTGATCCGCAAGGCAACATTTACGACTTTTTTCAGTCTTCTGGCAATATGGTTGATATTTTTAAGTTCAGGCAAAGATTCCACGTTAAAAAATAAAATTCCTTTTTTAATAGCCTCCCTGATTTCGCTGTCTGTTTTTCCGACTGAAGCATAGACAATTTTAGATGGCGGACAGCCGGCTTTTAAAGCCCTAAAAAGCTCTCCTCCAGAGACAATATCAAGTCCTGCACCTTTGGCCACAAGGGCTTTCAGGATCGAGAGATTGGAATTCGCTTTGACCGAATAGCAGATCAAAGGTTTGATCGGGCCGAATGCCTTTTTTAGCTTGAGGTAATGGTTAATAAAAGTGCTATAACTATAGACATAAAGTGGTGTGCCGAATCTTTCAGCAACCTCCTGTATTTTTATGCCCTCGCAATACAACTGATTTCCTCTAAATTTAAATTCGTGCATAATTTCCCTTTTTCCAAACCAGATTAGGATGCTTCTGAAAAAACAATTCTGACCCCGTATTAGCTAACTGACCGCTTGGTGCCGATTGCGAATGACGGGGTAAAGATCTTCTCGATTTCTTTTTTCTTTAAGTGCGGAGAAAACTCAAGCAGCATCTCATCGACCATGTCTTTTAGCTTTAAATTATTCTCCTCGGAATACCTGACTAACCTTCCTATAATTTCATGCGCCTTTTTAAAAGGCACTCCTTTGCCTACAAGATACTCGGCGAGCTCGGTCGCATATAAAGTTTCGTCCTCCAGCGCCTTTTCAATAACACCTGTTTTAAGTCTTACGCCGCCCAAAAACTTTGCCAGGATCGCAAGCTCGTCTTTAACAACATCCACTGACGAAAACAACGGCTCTTTATCCAACTGCATATCGCGGTTATATGTAAGCGGCAATCCCTTCATCGTGGTCAAAACAGATAAAAGATTTCCGTATATCCTTCCAGTATAGCCCCTCACCAACTCAAGAAAATCAGGATTTTTCTTATGGGGCATATGGCTTGAGCCTGTGCAGAACTCCTCAGGCAGGTCCAGATAATCGAATTCCTTTGAAGAATAAAGTATAAAATCCTCTGCCATGCGCGAAAGATGCATCTGTAAGACCGAAAGGATGCTCAAAAAGTCTATGATAAAATCACGGTTGCTGACGTTATCAAGCGAATTATTTGCAAGCGATATCTTGAAGGGAAAATCCTGGGCATATTTTTTGATGAACTGTTTTATCGCTTTATCGTAATCCTGGCCTTTTATAAAACTTCCCGCCAAGGCTCCTGAACCTATGAATATCTCCGTATTTTTGCAGAAATTCTCTATTTTTTCCAGGTCCCGTTCAAACATCCTGCCAAAACTCAATATATAGTTCGTAAATTTTATCACCTGTGCCCTGCGAGTGTGGGTATAACCTACAAAAAAATTGTTTTTGTATTTATTCGAGAGTTCGCTCAAAGACACAAACACCTTAGCTATCAGCCTGCCGATCTCAAGGCCTTGATGTATACAGTAATATTTCTCGTCAAACACCACCTGGTCGTTTCGCGAACGGAAGCTGTGCATTTTCAAGGCTATATTTTTGTATTTCTTCTGGAGCCTGTTTTGTATCTCCGTATGTATGTCTTCGGAAAGCGGGTTGTATTTAAACTTCCCGTCTTTTATCTCGTTTAAAATACCCAAGAGCGCCATCTCAAGCTTATTTGCTTCTTCGATAGACAGGACCTTCGTATACACCAAAGCGCTTATGTGGATCATTGAATGATAGATATCGTATATGGCAAGCTTATGATCATACTGTATGGATTTCTGAAAAAGGTAAAATCCCTCATCCAGTTCTTTTTTGAACCTTCCACCCCATAATTTTTCAGCCATCTTTAGCCCTCTTTTTTTTGTCTTTAACTTGACTAACGTAATCAACCTAATTAACCAACCTAACGTTTATAAGGCATCCCCCATATCTTTATAAAACCTTCAGCAAGTTTCTGGTCGAATTTGTCTTCTTTGCCGTAAGTAGCAAGTTCTTTTTTATAAAGGGAATTTATCGACTTGCGGCTGACAGCCGTGCATGTGCCTTTAAACAACTTTAATTTAATAGAACCGGTCGCGTGTTCCTGAGTCACGTTTACAAAGCCGTCCAATGCCTTCTTTAGCTGCGAATACCAGAGGCCGTAATAAATAAGCTCGGCATATTTCTGCGAGATAATCTCTTTGAAATGCGACAACTCCCTGTCAAGCACAAGGCTTTCAAGCTCCCTGTGAGCAGTGTGTAATATTGTCGCGGCAGGAGCTTCATAGATCTCGCGCGATTTTATACCCACAAGCCTGTTCTCGACCATATCAGACCTTCCTATTCCGAGAGAGCCGCCGATTTCGTTTAATTCCTCAATGATTTCTTTGAATTTTTTTATTTTTCCATCCAGTTTCTTCGGAACGCCTTTTTCAAAATAGATATCCACGTACCTGGGATAACTGGAAGTGCCTGTCGGGCTCTTTGTGATGATATAAGCGTCCTCAGGAGGTTCCTGTTCCAGATTTTCAAGCACTCCTGCTTCGATGCTGATACCCCAAATATTACGGTCGATGCTGTAAGGCTTTTTCTTAGTTACATCTATAGGGATATTATATTTTTGCGCATAATCTATCTCTTCCTCGCGGGATTTAAACTCCCAACTCCTTAGAGGCGCTATTATTTTAAGTTTTGGGTCAAGGATGCCTGTTGTAACTTCTAAACGCACCTGGTCATTTCCTTTGCCTGTGCAGCCATGGCCGACATACTCGGCCTTTTCCTTGTGAGCTACTTCAACCAGGTATTTGGCTATCAACGGCCGGCCCAAAGCAGTAGCAAGAAAATATTTTCCTTCATAGACCGCATTTGCCTTAAGAGCAGGAATTATAAAATCGCGGATGAATTCATCGCGCAAGTCTTTCACGTATACCTTAGAAGCGCCTGCTGCAAGGCCGCGCGCCTCGATTTTCTGGAAATCTTCACCCTGGCCCAGATCAGCTATGAAGCAAACAACTTCAAAACCCTGGTCCTTTAACCACCGTATCGCGCAGGAAGTATCCAATCCCCCTGAGTATGCAAGCACGATCTTCTTCATTCTCATTACTCCTTAACCGTTGTACCGTTCGGGACGGTGCAACGGTTAGTAAGCGTACCGTCCCGAACGGGAATTCGCTATTTCAGCAGTTTAACGAGTATTGCCTTCTGAACGTGCAGCCTATTCTCTGCCTGGTCAAACACGATCGAATTCTTACCGTCAATGACCTCATCCGTTATTTCTTCTCCGCGGTGAGCAGGCAGACAATGCATAATATAACATCTCTTATTAGCCAAAGAAACAAGTTTGCGATTTATCTGAAAATCCCTAAAAATCCTTTTTCTGTCTTCAGCCTCTTTTTCCTGGCCCATAGAAGCCCAGACGTCAGTATAAATAACATCTGCCCCCTTTGCAGCCTTATGAGGATCATATGACAGCTCTACTTTTGAGCCTGACAGCTTTGCGGATTGCTCTGCGCCTTTGACAACCTCATTACTGGGTTCATAACCTTTAGGCGTTGCTATATTGATATTAATACCTACTTTAGCACAGCAATAAAGCAGAGAATGGCAGACATTGTTTCCGTCTCCGATGTAAGCCAGGGTAATACCATTAAATCTTTTGAATTTCTCTTTGATCGTGAATACATCAGCCAATGCCTGGCACGGATGAGAAAGATCAGATAACCCGTTTATCACGGGAACGCTTGAGTATTTTGCCATTTCCAGGACCTTTTCATGGCCGAAAGTCCGCAATACTATTCCATGGACATAGCGGCTTAAGGTCTGCGCCACGTCATGCACTGTCTCGCGCACGCCGAGTTTTATCTGGTCAGGACCCAAATAAATCGAATTCCCGCCCAGTTCATACATGCCCACATGAAAAGAAACATACGTACGGTTAGACGGCTTCTCGAATATCAAAGCAAGCGTTTTAGCGTTTAAGGTCTTTGAAAATGCAGCCGGATTTTTTTTGATCTTCGCGGTAAGCTCGAAAATCCCGTTTATTTCTTTCAGGCTCATTGTCCTTATTGATATAAGATCTTTTTTCATAGTTTAGTTTCTCCGAAAACTTTTTCTAAGATCCCGGCCGCCTTATCGATCTCTTTCTTTGTAGTGTTCAAGGCAGGCATGATCCGAATCACATAATCGTGCGTGCAATTGACCAAAAGCCCGTTTTTAATAGATTCTTCAACAACAGGCTTGCCCTCTTTTGAAAGCTCCACGCCGCACATCAATCCCATTCCCCGGACATCTTTAATCACCTGATATTTCTTCTGAAGCCCTTTTAACTTTAAAATCAGGTATTCTCCCATGCTGGCTGAATTCGACAGAAGCTTTTCCTTTTGAAGCGCTGACAAAACAGCTAAAGCAGCTTTACAGATCACAGGCCCTCCTCCGAAAGTCGATGCATGAGTGCCCGGAGACAGATTATCTGAGATTTCTTTTTTAGCAAGCATGGCTCCGATAGGCAAACCTCCTCCGAGAGCTTTTGCAAGGGTGAAAATATCAGGGACGATTCCGTAATTCTGCCATGCAAACATCTTTCCTGTCCTTCCCATTCCTGTCTGGACTTCATCTATGATAAGAAGCATTTTGCGTTCATCGCAGAGTTTTCGCAAAGAAAGCACAAATCCTTTATCAGCTATGTTTATGCCTCCTTCTCCCTGAATAAGCTCAAGCATTATTCCCACGGTTTTATCCGTCAGAGCTGATTTAACAGCTGCAAGGTCGTTGAATTTTACAGTCTTAAACCCTTCAAGCAAAGGAGCAAAACCCTGCTGGTATTTTTTCTGGCCAGTTGCCGATAGAGCTCCAATAGTCCGGCCGTGAAAAGAATTCTCGAAAGTAATTATCTCATACCTGCCTTCTCCGAATTTTCTGCTCAGCTTGATCGCGGCTTCGTTTGCCTCAGCTCCGGAATTACAGAAAAATGCCTTAAAAGGCTCTTTTGTCCAGAAGTTCAGTTCTTTTGCAAGCTTTGCTTGGGGCAGATTATAATAATTATTTGGTATAAAAATAAGTTTTGAAATCTGGTCCCGCACAGCATTCATTACAGCAGGGTGACAGTGGCCGAGATTTCCTACCCCCCATCCGGTGAAAAAATCCAGGTATTTTTTACTGTCAATATCCCATATATAGCTGCCCTTGCCTTTGACAAAGACAAGCGGCATCTTATTGTAACTGGGAACCACGTATTCACTATAGCTGTCGAATATCTCTTGTTTTTTCATAGCTTTAATGCCTCTGTCGGTTTTCTCGCTCGCTGACTACCTGATATTTTGCGGGTCCTGTCTTGGTTTGTTTCTCGCAGGGACGCTCGTCCTGCCCCGGCGTGTCAGGACTTCGCTCCACTCCAGCCCCTCGCTCTTGGCGAGTAATCTAGCTCGCAGCAAACCATGCCCGCTTGAGGGCCTTCCGAGGCCCTGCTCAAAATCAAACCAAGCCACCCACAAAAATCAACATTCGTTCAATATACTGCCATATGCATTTTAAAGAGCGAAAAATTACAGGACTATCTCAGTGCCTATACCTTTATCCGTGAATATCTCAAGAAGCAGTGCATGAGGTATGCATGCGTCTACTATATGGGTCTTTTTCACGCCTTTGTCAAGCGCTTCGATACAGGCATTTACTTTAGGGATCATGCCCTGGCTTACAACATTGGCTTCTATGAGCGCTTTGGCCTCTTTTCTCGTCAAAGTCGATATAAAAGAATTCGGGTCATCGGGATTCCGCATTATGCCTTGCACATTGGTCAATAAAACAAGCTTCTCAGCTTTAAGCGATTCTGCGATGCTCGAAGCAGCTTCGTCCGCATTAACGTTATATACCTTTTTATCAGCGCCCCTGCCCATAGGCAGGACAACTACGATCTTATCCGTTTCAAGTTCCTCAAATATGATTTTGGTGCTGATCCCGACTATATGGCCTACAAGCCCCAGATCCACCTTTGATTTCTTTTTCTCTGCCGCGATCAAATTCCTATCTTTGCCGTTAAAACCCACAGCTTCGGAACCCAGGTCTTTTATCTCTTTTACGATAACATCGTTTAATTTTTTCAGTTCTTCCTCTACGACGAGCAAGGTCTCTTCGTCTGTTACGCGCATACCGTCCACGAAATCTGTTTTTTTGCCTGTTGCCCTCATGCGGTCGCTGATATTAGGCCCGCCTCCGTGCACAAGCACAGGCTTGAGCCCCATAAAATTTAGAAAAACAATATCTTCAAGCACGCTGTTTCTTATTTTGTCATCTCCCAGGATGCTCCCGCCGTATTTAATGACTATGATTTTACCTTTAAACTCCCTTATGTAAGGCAGAGCCTCTACAAGAACATCAGCTTTTTTGATCGCATCTTCCATATCGCTATCCTCATCTATAGGGGGATAAACCCCGGTTTTAATTATAAGCCGCGTTTATCTTGATATATTCCGGAGAAAGGTCAGAGGTATAAACCGTGCACTCTGATTTTCCCCTTCCCAAAGCCACTTCTATTTTGATATCTTTCTTTTTTAAATCACTCAGTTTTATTTTTAGATCCTTTTCTTTGCAGTTTATGCCGCTTGCGCCTACGCTTGCGACTATCCTTCCGAAATTTGGGTTCTCCCCGTACATGGCTGTCTTAAAAAGATTCGAATTCGCTATTGCCAGAGCCGCTTTTTTTGCTTCGGCTTGGCTTAAAGCCCCTTTTACTTTTATCTCTATGAATTTTGTCGCGCCTTCTCCGTCAGCCACCATCATCCTGGCAAGCTTAAGGCATACAATACCCAGCGCCTTCACAAATGGCTCAAAATTATTTTTCTCATCGATGGCCTTATTCTCGCCTGCGCCGTTTGCCATGACTATCGCAGAATCATTTGTGCTCATGCATCCGTCTACTGTAATGCAGTTAAACGAATCGGAAACGCTCATTTTCAAAGCCTTGTCCAGTGCTTTTTGAGTAATATTCGCGTCTGTAAAAATAAATGCGAGCATCGTAGCCATATTCGGGGCTATCATGCCTGCGCCTTTTGCGATACCGCAGACAGTCACGGTTGTCTGCCTGATAGGGAATTTTACGGTGATTTCTTTGACGAATTTGTCGGTCGTCATGATGGCTTTCTCTGCCTGAGCTATACCGTGCTTTGACAGGCCTGCTGCAAGAACGGGGATACCATTTATGATTTTATCCATAGGCAGCTGTTTTCCTATAATGCCTGTCGAACAGACAAGAATAGATTTTAAATTCGTCCTTAAGGTTTTGGCAAGTATCCTGGCTGTCGTCTGGGCGTTTACTGACCCTGTTTTGCCGGTAAAACAGTTTGCATTTCCGCTGTTTGCTATGATCGCCTTAAAAATCTTATTTTTTTTGAGGTGATCTTTGCAAAGGACGACAGGCGCAGCCTGGATCTTATTGGAAGTAAACATTGCGCTTGCTTTAGCGGGGATATCAGAATAAAAAAGAGCTAAGTCTAGCTTGCCTGATTTTTTTATGCCGCTTGCAAAGCCGCTTGCCTTAAACCCCAAAGGCAAAATTGCTTTTTTATATATATTCACTAAAACCTCTTTGAATAGCTAAATCAGTCCTGTTGTTTCAGGAAATCCGAACATGATATTCATATTCTGGACTGCCTGGCCTGAAGCGCCCTTTAGCAGATTATCGATTGCGCTTACTATGATTATATTCTCGCCAAAGGCCTTCATCGAGATATCGCAGAAATTCGTCCCTGTCACATCCTTAAGGCAGGGCCAATCGCCTTCCTGCCTTATTCTGACAAACGGCTCTTTCTTATAAAACTTCCCGCATAAAGATACAAAGTCAAATTTCTGTTTGGAGCCCTTTACCTTTGCATAGACAGTTTCCAGAATGCCTCTTTTTAAAGGCAATAAATGCGGGACAAAAACGACTTTTAAGTTTTTGCCTGCTAATTTCGCAAGCTCCTGGTCTATCTCAGGCATATGCTGATGCGAGTTGACCTTGTAGGCGCAGAAATTCTCGTCAATCTCTGAAAAAAGCAGTTCTTTTTCAGCCTTTTTGCCAGCTCCGGTAGTGCCGGATTTTGCGTCTATGATTATGGAATCGGGATCTATCAGCCCTAATGCTACAAGCGGAGCCAATGCAAGGATAGCTGCTGTAGGATAGCAACCCGGATTAGCGACAAGCTTTGCGCCTTTGATTTTTGAACGGTAAAGTTCCGGCAGTCCATAGACAGCTTTCAAAAGATTTCCCTTATCCTTATGTTTGATATTATATGCCTGCTCGTAGACCTTAGTGTTTTTGATGCGGTAATCTGCGCTCAGATCGATGACATATTTACCTGCCTTCAAAAGATCAGCCACTATATCCATGGCAAAGGTATGCGGCAAAGCAAGGAAAACAACGTCTGACTTTCCGGACACGATATCTTTTTTATCGAGTTTCTTACAGATGAGGTCTGTTTTATTCTTTAATGAAGGGATCAAGTCCCAGATCTTCTGAGGCTTGTCCGTAGTAGAATAAAGGCCTGTAAGCCTTACATCGGGATGGCGTAAAAGGACCTCGATCAATTCCTGGCCGGTATAGCCTGTTGCTCCGACGATACTAACATTTATTGCCATGCGGCTCCTCCTCGTAAAAACAACGTGCTAAAATTTATTATACATTTATTAAAAATATTATCAAGTATTTTCTCGACGAGCTTATAAAACAAAAAATCCCGCTTCCGCGGGATTTTGAGAGTCGATTCAAGTTTTTTCTTTCTTTAATTTACCTTTCTCTTACCTCTTTGTCCACTGGAAGCGTTTGCGCGCGCCTTTCTGCCCGTACTTCTTTCTTTCCTTCATGCGTGGGTCACGGGTCAAAAAACCGTTTTTGCGCAGCGTTTCTTTCAGCTCAGGCTCTGCAGCCAAAAGAACTCTGGCTATTGCGTGTCTTAATGCAGCTGCCTGGCCTGTAATACCGCCTCCGCTGATATTAGCGATTATATCGTACTTAGTGACAGTATTGGTTGCGCGCAAAGGCTGCTTGACGATGATCTTATCTGTCTCCCTCGGGAAATACTGCTCAAAAACGATGCCGTTAACGGTCAGATCGCCTTTACCGAGAGTCATGAACACCCTTGCTATTGCCTCCTTGCGCCTTCCTGTAGCCTGTAATTTAGTCATCTGTTCCATTTTATTTTAGATCCAGTGTTTGAGGCTTCAATCCTCCGTGAGGATGCTTATCGCCTGCGTAAATTTTAAGTTTTTTTAACATCTCTTCAGCCAAAGCGCCCTTCGGGAGCATGCGAGATACAGCCAATTTCATCACAGTCTCGGGCCTTTTGCTCAGCATATTCTCAAGAGATACCTCTTTCTTTCCTCCGGGATAACCGGAATAACGGCTATACACCTTATCAGTGAGCTTTTTTCCGGTAACCTTGATCTTTGAGGCATTGATTATAATGACGCCGTCTCCTGTATCTATATGCGGAGTGAAGATGGCCTTGTGTTTGCCGCGCAAAAGTATTGCGACCCTGCTGGCAAGCCTTCCAAGGACTTTGTCCTGGGCATCAACAAGATACCACTGCCTTTTTATGTCTTCTGGTTTAGGTAAATATGTTTTTTGCATAGAGAATAAAGTGTACCATATTTTTTGATTATGTCAAATATTTTTTTGAAAATTATTTGTTACTTTAAGACGGTTTTTATTGCTGCGGCCGGGTTTTCAAACAGCAGCTCATGAAAAGCGATAGAGGCATAGTCACAACTTATTGAATGCCAAAGGGTAAAAAGCAAGAGAAACGGTCCCTAGGTTTATCTGGCGGCTTCAAGAAGAAGACGCGTGTAAGCCTGGGCTGGACTGTTAAAAATTTTTGAAACAGCTGCCTTTTCAACTATCCTGCCGTTTTGCATGACGATCACTGAATCAGACAGGTGTTTTATCACAGCCAAATTGTGGCTGATAAAAATATAGGTAAGCTTGAATTTCTCCTTCAAGGCTATAAACAAATCCAGAAGCTTTGCCTGGATTGTCAGATCCAGCGAAGAGATCGGCTCATCCAATATCAGGAATTTAGGCTCGGTTGCAAGTGCCCTGGCAATACAGATCCTCTGCCTCTGGCCACCGGAAAACTCATGCGGGTACCTCTTAAAAATATCTTCGTTAAAACCCACCAGTCTTAAAAGCTCCGAAATTTTATCTTTAATATGCCTCTTATCCGCTATATTGTGTATAAGAAGAGGTTCTGCAATAAGCCCGCCTATCCGCATTTTAGGGTCAAGGCTAGCATAGGGATTCTGAAAGATGACCTGCACGTCTTTTCTGAAGGTCTTTATGAGTTCAGGATTGAATATCACCTGACCGGATGTCGCAGGGATAAGATCAAGTATGATCTTTGCTAAAGTAGTCTTTCCGGAGCCTGACTCTCCGACTATGCCTAAGGTCTTAAACTCATCCACCGTGAAGCTTACGTCGTCAAGGGCCCTGACAAAGCCGGTCTCGCTTTTAAAGACTCCCCTTTCAATCGCAAAATCCTTTGTTATGTTTTTTATTTCCGCTATCATCTTCTTTTACATTCCGGGATTGTACCGCATGGACAATCCCGGAATGTATTCGGTTTTTATATTTTGCCTATCTTTTCGTAAGCCGCGATCAATTCCCTGGTGTGAAAATGTCTCGGAGAAACAAAAATAGACTGCATAGTCCCCTCTTCAACAACCTCACCCCTAAACATGACATAGATCCTGTCGGCTATCTTTTTTGCAATAGAAAGATTATGAGTGATAAAAAGAAGCGAAAAGCCGAAATCGCGTTTCAAGTCCATAAGCAGCTTCAGGATCTCGGTTTCGATCGTTACATCCAGCGACGTAGTAGGCTCATCAGCGATCAATAATTTCGGCTTGCACGCCAGAGACATCGCAATAAAAGCCCTCTGATTCATGCCTCCTGAGAGCTGATGAGGGTAACTTTCAAGGATTCTTTGCGGGTCTTTGATCTTTACCGACTCCAAAAGCTTTGCTGCTTCCTGCAAAGCATCTTTCCTGGATTTACCCTGATGCAGGATTATTGCCTCGGATATCTGTTCTCCGATGGCGTAAACCGGGTTCAGAAAACTTGTGGGCTCCTGAAAGATATAAGCTATTTCTTTTCCGCGGATCTTTACCAGATCTCTTTCCTCTGATTTCAGAAGGTCTATTCCGTTAAAAATTATCTCTCCCCCTTTAATGCGGGCATTAGGCGCTAATATCCTTGTTAAAGCCATAGCAGTAACGGTTTTTCCTGAACCGGATTCACCTGCTAACACAACGACTTCACCGGATTTTATTGACAAGTTGACGCCGTTTACAGCCGATATTGCCTTTGCGCCAAGTTCAAACTCGACTTTCAGATTTTTGACTTCAAGCAAATTATCCATCTGCTAACCTATGATCTTTTTTAATCCTTCTGCTATAAAATAGAATCCCAGGATTGTGACCAATATCGCAAAGCCGGGGAAAACAGTTATCCACCATGCGATGCCCAAAGTAGCCTTTGATTCAATAAGGATATTGCCCCAGCTCGGCACTGGCGGCTGCACGCCGAGGCCAAGAAAACTAAGGCCAGATTCCAGTAAAATCGCGCCTGCAATCCCTAATGTAGCATTGACCAAAACAGGGCCTATTGCATTGGGTATCAGATGACGGATTATTATGCGGCTGTTAGAGGCTCCAAGTGCCTTTTCCGCCTGGATAAACTCTCTTTCCTTCAACGAAAGTATCTCGCTTCGGATAAGACGGGCTGAGCCCATCCAGCTGGTCAGTCCTATGATTATCATGATGTTAAATATCGAGGGTTCCAAAATCGCAACAACCGCAAGTATTAAAAAGAAAGTGGGAAAACACAGCATGATGTCAACAAAACGCATTATCAAAGTATCGATAACTTTGCCGTAGAATCCCGCTAACGAGCCTAAAAAGACTCCTAATGAAACAGATATGCCGACAGCAATTATTCCTATGCTCAAAGAGATCCTTGAACCGTAAACAATGCGGCTGAAGAGGTCCCTTCCCAGGCTGTCAGTTCCGAAAAGATGTTTTAAGGAAGGCCCGACAAGCAGGCTGTTCTGGTCGATCATTGCAGGGTCATAAGGGCTGATAAACGGAGCGAGGATCGCCACTAAGCTCAAAAAGCCGATTATAATTACTCCTGTTATTAAATAAGGATTTTTCATTAAGAGCTTTTATACTTTATGCGCGGGTCCACATATGCATAAGCTATGTCCGCGACCAAATTCCCGATCATTGTCAGGACGCCGCCTAAAACGATTTCAGCCATTATCAAAGGGTAATCCCGCGACATGACTGCCTCAAAAAAAAGCCTGCCTATTCCGGGCAGGGCAAATATCGACTCAAATATTACGCTTCCACCTAAAAGGCCGGGAATGGAAAGTCCTACGATAGTGACAATAGGTAAAATCGCGTTTCGCAAGCCGTGCTTATAAATCACTGAAGCCTCAGGCAGGCCCTTTGCCCTTGCAGTGTAAATATATGGTTGATGCAGCGCCTCAAGCATGCTTGAACGCATATACCTTGAGATCCCGGCAAGCCCTCCTATGCTTGAAACTAAAACTGGCAGAAATAAGTGGCGTGCCAGATCCGGGATTTTTTGCCACCAGCTGAAATATTCGTAATCAAGCGAGGTGATCCCTGAAATAGGCAGCCATCCCAGTCGAATGCAGAAAAGCTGCATAAAAAGCAATGCCAGCCAGAACGTAGGAGCTGCAAAAAGCAAAAACACAAAAACCGTAGTAATGTTGTCAAAAAGTGAACCCTGTTTTATTGCGCTTTTGACTCCCAGAGGTATGCCGATAAGAAAAATAAAAATCAGTGAAAGAATGTTTATGGTGAGGGTCAGAGGTATCCTCTCTGATATTTTTTGTAGGACAAGGCGGTCATCAGTAAAAGAGCGGCCGAAATCAAACTTTACTAATCTCGCCAGCCAATTCATGTATTGGGCAGGCAAAGGTTTATCGAGCCCGTATAATTTTTCAAGCCGCAGCCGCACTTCAGGCGAGACTCTCGGATTCATAGTCTGTTCTACTGCAGTAGGCTTACCCGGAGCAAGATGAATAATAGCAAAACTGATGATAGTGATGCCCAAAAGCAGCGGAATGATCCCCAGTAACCTTCTAAAAATATAACTAACCATTTCCTATTTCGCGATCCGGTACTTTTGCTCTTGCTTCGGGACCCACCATTCTATAAAGTTGTATCCTATGCCTATGGCAGCGGGTTTTATCCCCCTGAAGCGGTTATGAAGCGCAGAGAGGCTCTCCGAAACAAATAAGAACATGTACGGCTGCTCGTCGTAAAGTATCTGGTGGATCCTCTGGTAACAGGTCTTTCTGAAATCCTGGTCAAAACTGCGCCTGGCCTCTATCAGCAGCCTGTCCACTTCTTCATTTTTATACCCTATGAAATTAAACTCGCCTTCTTTTGTCTTTGACGAATGCCAGATGTCAAAATTGTCAGGTTCTCTGGGCACAGACCAGCCTAAGAGTATTGCCTCAAAATTCCTCTTGTCAATAAACTCAGTCAGGAACACGCTCCACTCAACGATTTTTATTTTTACGCGTATGCCGATCTCCTTAAGCCGCCTCTGAATGATCTGGCTGACTTTTGCTCGTTCCTCATTGCCCTGATTTGTTAGAAGAGTAAACTCGAAAAGCATGCCGTCCTTATCAAGCCATCCGTCATTGTCTGTATCAACCCAGCCAGCTTCTGCCAGCAAACTTTTTGCCTTTTCCTTGTCAAAGGCAACCGGCTTTACTTGCTGATTAAAAGCCCATGATTGCGGCACATACGACCCTGTTGCAGTCTGGCCGTAACCAAGAAGCACCATCTTTATTATCTCATCCTTATCAACTGCATAATTTAATGCCTGCCTGACCCGCTTATCTCTGAACTTCGGATTCCCTAAATTATAACCCATATAAGTATAATTGAAACCCGGAAGCCTGAATTTGCGGTAATACTGTTTAAAAAAAGGAGTCTCAGTCTGACGCGAGAACTGTAACGGAGAAAGGCCCGAAGAATCTATGCCCTGCGTCTGCAATTCCAGAAATATCGTTGCCTCGTCAGGGATGACCCTGTATACCACGCGGTCGATGTAAGGCCTTTTTTCGAAATAATCCCTGTAAGATTCAAGCTCTATCTTCTCCTGGGTCTTCCATACTTTAAATTTATAAGGGCCTGTGCCTACCGGCTTGCGCGCATACTGGGTTTTATTCAGATCTTCATTCTTAAAAATATGCTTCGGTATGATTGGCATGCCCCAGCTTGAAAGGCCAGGAGAAAAAGGCTCCTTGTATGTGACTTTTACGGTAAAATCATCAAGGATTTCCAAAGATTTCACTCTTTCAAAATCGCCGCTGTAAGGAGTCCTGACATTCGGGTCGATCAGCTTTCTGTAGGTGAACTCCACATCTTCTGCGCTAAAGCGATGTCCGTCCTGCCATAATACATTCTTTCTTAAATGAAAGACGATGACAAGGCCTTCTTCCTCTATTTCCCAGCTTTCTGCCAGGTCCCCGACAAGATTTATGTCTTTGTCGTATTTTACAAGACCATTAAAAATCAAACCTGTTACGCTGCTGGAAGCGCTGTCAGAAGCAAGTATAGGAACTAAAGTCCTTGCATCGGCGATCGAAGCTTCTATAAACGCGTCTCCGTAATCCTGGCTAAAAACAAAAGCCGGTAAAAATAAAAAGGCTACCATTATAAACGGTAGCCTTAATAATTTAAATCTTCCAACCTGTGACTGACTGCTAAAAACTAACTTGTTCAGGATTGCGAAAACTCCTTTAACAAAGGTTAATTTTACTTAAGCGTGCCTGTCCTTGGTTTAGGTATAGCACTGTCTGTTGTCACAGGCACCTCTTCGGTAGCGTTCTGCTGGACTGTGACATTTGATTCGGAAGAAGTAACATTTTCTACTGCCTGCTGCACGACTTCAGCTTCAGGGGGTTCAGTTACGTTACCGGCAACAACAGGCTCTTTTATTTTGACGTCCCGCATCAAAGACTTGCTTTGCTTCAAAGATAAAAATGCAAGTATGAGGCAGGTTAAAAAGAATGTAACAGCCAGGATCGTGGTCATTTTTGTAAGAAAATCGCTGGTCTTTGTGCCGAACACGGATTCCAATCCTGAGAATCCCTCTACAAATCCGCCTCCTCTTCCTCTTTGGATCAAAACCATGCCTATTAGGCCTACGCAAATAAGAATATGCAACACTACGACTAATCCCATCATTTTTCCACCTTGCACGCTTTCTTGATTATTTCTGAAAATGATTCGACTTTCAGGCTTGCTCCGCCGACAAGTGCGCCGTCAACATCAGGCTGCTGCATAAGTTCCTCAATGTTCTCCGGCTTTACGCTTCCGCCGTATTGGATCCTTATGCTTGAAGCGGTCTCTTTATTATACAACTTTATTAATAAATCCCTAATATATTTTTGGGCTTCCTGGGCCTGCTGCGGCGTGGCTGTCTTTCCTGTGCCTATTGCCCAAACAGGTTCATAGGCTATGACTGTCTTTAATGCCTCCTGCGCAGTCAAGCCTGCTAAACCGTTATTGACATGGTCTTTTATCACATCAAAAGTCTTATCCTTCTCTCTCTCTGTCAAAGTCTCGCCCACGCACATGATAGGCGTTAACTCGTATTTTAAGGCTGCTTTTACTTTTTTATTAACTGATTCGTTTGTCTCATGGAAGAATTGCCTGCGTTCGGAATGGCCTATTATAACAAAAGAACATCCGGCATCTTTTATCATAGGCGCTGCGACTTCCCCGGTAAAAGCACCTTCGTCTTCCCAGTAAATATCCTGCGCGCCTAAGCTGATATTGGAATCCGCTATTACTTCCGAGACCTCGCTTAACGCAGTGAATACAGGACAGATGACAATATCAATGTTTTCCGGTTCGATTTTAAAAAGCTCGCGCTTAAGGCCGTTTGCAAGTTCAATTGCCTGGCCTATGGTCTTATACATCTTCCAGTTTCCGGCTATTATTGTCTTTCTCATTTTATTTGTCGGTCAATGCAGCTATGCCAGGCAAGGTCTTGCCCTCTAAAAACTCAAGGCTTGCTCCGCCACCCGTGGAAATATGCGTCATTTTATCCTGTAGTTTGAATTTTGCCACTGCTGCAGCAGTATCTCCTCCGCCAATGATGCTTACAACCTTAAGAAGCGTAGAAATATACTTGGCGATTTCCTCCGTTCCCTTGCTGAAAGGCTCCATCTCAAAAATTCCTAACGGCCCGTTCCACACAATAGTCTTTGCCGATTTTAGATTTTCCTTAAACAGATCTATTGTCTTAGGCCCGACGTCTACTGCTATTTTCCCTTCGGGAATAGCATCTCCTACGATTTCAGTTTTTGCCTTGATGTCTATTGCTTCTACTACGATATGGTCTACGGGCAAAACGATCTCTTTTTTCATTGAAACAGCCTTATCTAAAAGGCTCTTTGCCAGGTCAAGCTTGTCTTTTTCGAGTTTGGAATTCCCGATCTGTTTGCCTTTAGCCTTCAGAAAAGTATAAGCCATTCCGCCTCCGATGAGTATCTTATCGCATTTAGGCAGAAGATTTTCTATGACTCCTATTTTATCCGAAACTTTCGCCCCTCCAAGGATCACTATAAAAGGGGCCTTGGGTTTTTCCAGTGCGCCGCCGAGGTATTTTATCTCTTTTTCAATAAGGAATCCCGCTGCCGACTTTAAAAACCTATCAACTCCCGCGGTCGAAGCATGTGCGCGGTGAGCTGTACCGAATGCGTCATTGATAAATACTTCGCCTAAAGAAGCAAGCTGCTTTGCAAAACCCTCGTCGTTAGCCTCTTCCTCAGCATGATATCTTAAGTTCTCAAGCAGTACGACCCTTACCTTTGAGTTGTCTACTCCGGACTTTACGTCAATCCCTACGCAGTCGTTCAGGAAATCTATCTGTTCGTCCAGCAACTCAGCCAGTTTTTTTGCAACGGGCCTGAGGCTGTATTTATCAATGCGTTTTCCGTCAGGCCTTCCCAAATGGCTCATCAGGATCAGCTTTTTTGCGCCTTTTTCAAGAATGTATTTGATAGTCGGCAATGTCTCCCTGATGCGCGTATCATCGGTAATATTTAAGTTCTCATCAAGCGGGACATTGAAATCAGCCCGCATCAATACCTTTTTGTCTTTTAAATCCAGGTCTTTCACCGTTAATTTTGCCATGGATCAGCCCCCTTTTGAATGAAGTAATAATATATATTAATTTGCTGGATTTGTCAAAGAATTTTATGGTTTTGCTTCCGCGCACTGAATTTTTCCGCCGTGTTCTACGGTTTACGTCTCGTTTCCGTAAAGACTAACGCAATGCTTTTCGGTACTCACACTCGCCGTAAATCCTTGAACACTTATGCCGGAAAAATTCTAATGTGCGCTCCAGCAAAACCATAAAATTAGATAAAGGTTAAATTATCATAGAGGCAGCGGGCTGTATTACGAGCGAATGTCGATTTTAGTGGGTGGCTTGGTTTGATTTTGAGCAGGGTCTCGGAAGCCCCGAGCGGGCATGGTTTGCTGCGAGCCTGATTACTCGCCAAGAGCGAGGGGCTGGAGCGAAGCGAAGTCCTGACACGCCGGGGCAGGACGAGCGTCCCTGCGAAAAACAAACCAAGACAGGACCCACAAAATTGACTCAAGCAAAGAAATATCGACAGCTGCATTATGACGAGCTAAATTGCGGCTAAGTCGGCAAAATCCTGCAGACTCAGGTCTTCAGGCCTGATTTTCGGATCTATATTGTATATTCTAAAGAATTCTTCGAGTCTTGACTCTTTGACTAAACCTTCGAGGCTGTTCTTTAGAGTCTTGCGCCTCTGCTGAAAGGCTGTGCGAATGATCCTGAAGAATTTTCCCTCGTCAGCCACATTGACAACAGGTTCCTGCCTTATCTTCAATCTCAAAAAACATGAATCCACCTTTGGCGCGGGATAAAAACTGTTTTTCTTGATGGTAAAGAGGATCTTTGGCTCAGCGTAATACCGGACAAAAAGACTGAAACTGCCGTAATCCTTTGAGCCGGGGTCAGCGGCCATGCGCTTTCCGAATTCCTTTTGAACCGTTAGGAATATATCGTCAATTTTATTCCGGAACTTGAGTAAATGTTCGATTATCGGCGTGGTTATGTAATAAGGGATATTGCCGAAGACTTTAAGTTTCTTCGCCCGAATTTGATCCAAATCAAACTTAAGGATGTCCTTATTAACGATACTGACGTTGTCGAACCCCTTAACACTGTCTTTGAGCATATCGATGAGCGAGACGTCGATTTCCAGCGCAAAGACTTCCTTTACGCTGCCGGAGATCAAACCTGTCATAAGGCCGGTGCCGGCGCCAATTTCGAGTACTTTATCAGAAGGCGAAAAAGCGCACGCTGATATTATTTTTCTGCGGATATTAGGGTCTTTTAGAAAATTCTGCCCTAAGCTTTTCTTCGGTTTTGTTCGCATTCTAAGGCAAGTCTTATCGCAGCTATCATTGAAGCGGGGTCGGCTTTGCTTTTGCCTGCTATATCAAAGGCTGTGCCGTGAAGCGGCGAGGTTCTTATAAAAGGCAACCCAAGGGTCATATTTACTCCTGTCTCATCGCCTAAAAGCTTTAAAGGGATAAGCGCCTGGTCATGATACATCGCGATAACGCAGTCGTATTTTTTATCCTTTGCTTTTGCTATTGCCACGTCAGCTCCGAGCGGGCCGTAAACGCCTTTGAATCTCTTGGCAAGTCTTTTGACCGCAGGAGCTATCAGGACATTTTCTTCATCTCCTATTACTGCATTATCCGAGCCGTGCGGATTTATCCCGCAGACAATAAGCCTTGGATTTTTTATCAGGAACATTTCTTTTAATGCTTTATAAGTCAGAGTGACCGTGTCCTCAATAATCCTTTTATTGAGGCTCTGGCTGACCTTTTTTAAAGGGATGTGCCTTGTTACAAGACTGAATCTCATCTGCTTATTCAACAGCAGCATGACCGCATGCTTTGTCTTTGTCTTCTCAATCAAATACTCCGTATGGCCCGAATAATGGTAACCAGCCAGATTGATCGCCTCTTTTGAAATAGGGCATGTCACAAGGCAATCGATCTTTTTATTTTTTAAAAGCGAGATCGACTTATCCAGGTACTCGATCGACGCCCTGCCATATTCGGCTTTTATCTTTCCGAAAAAAAATTTATCCCGGCCCACGTTTTTTAAATCAAGGATTGCGCAGGCCTGTATTTTTCTTTGTCCGAATGCCCTTTCTAATACTTGCGAGTCCCCGATGATCAAAAACTCTGCCGCACCTCTGACAAAAGGCATTGCCTTGACAATAACCTCAGGGCCTATACCCGAAGGGTCTCCCATAGTTATTCCGATTCTGATTTTGTTTTTATTTTTTAGCATGCTCTTAAGAAAAATTTTGACATGTCTGGATATTATTGCAGCACAAGGGGTTTGATTAAAGGGGGACGTCCCCTAGTTGATTTTGATGTAGGCTGCCTTTTTTATCTCATCAAGCCATTTTGCCATTTCTTCCTGCATTTTTGCTTCCATCAGAGTATCTGAGATCGCATCCTGGACTTCAAGAAGCGTCTGCTGGCGGGATAAAGAGACATTATTAAGTTTAAAAATATAAAACTTGTCCTTTATTTTCAAGGGCGGGGCCAGTCCTCCTGACACAAGATTGAATAAAATGTCTTCTATCTCCTTTTTAAGCTCTCCCTGCTTAGCTAAAAAGGTATTTACCGTCAGAGAATTTTCTTTGCCGACTTCAGCTATGTCCTTTCCTGACTTAAGCTGCTCGTATATGGAATTTGCCTTTGACTCATCTTCCAGAATAAGAGACTGAAAATCGCGCTGTTGTGGCAATATAAACTGCTCCTGACTCCTGGCATAATATTCCGTGATCTCGGAAGGCTTGATTACGACCTTCTTCCTTATTTTCGTATCGACGATATTGTACATGAGCAGCTGCTCTTTTATCCTGGACTGAAGGTCTGCCTCGACCAGCCCCTGCTCCATCAAAGCCTGCTGGAATTCTGCGTCTGTCCTATACCGTTTTTTCACCTCGGCTATCTTGGCTTTTACGCGGCTGTCATCTATTTTAATATTATTCTTCTGGGCATCCTGAAGGATCAGGCGGTCCTCGATCAGCTTCTCTAACAGATCGGACTTCATGGAGCGTATCTTCTCCTCCAGCTTTTCTCCGGAATATTCTCCGGAAAGCTGTATGCGCGTAAAATTTATAAAATCATCAAGGTCCCGCTGCGTAATGATGTCGTTATTGACGATAGCAAGGATCTTATCCTGCGCAAAACAGGTAAAAACACAGGTTGTCAAAACCAGAACGATTAAAAATACTCCCGCTAAAGATTTTAGACCGCTCATAATCATCCCCTTGGTATTTTTTTTAAGTTGTTTATCGATTCCCTTAATAATCTGCAATAAAGGTCAAATCCCACCGTATTTATAAAACCGTGCTGCTCCACTCCCAAAAGATTCCCTGCCCCGCGGATCTCAAGGTCTTCCATTGCGATCTTAAAACCGGCTCCCAGATGTCTGTATTCCTGAAGCGCAGACAGCCTTTTCTGGGCAGTTGTCGAGATGACGCCGTGGCTGGGTATAAAAAAATATGCGTAAGCAGAGCGGTTAAACCTTCCGACCCTGCCTCTTAGCTGGTGCAGGTCAGACAATCCAAAAGTATGCGCGTTATTTACTATGATAGTATTGGCGTTGGGAATATCTATGCCTGACTCAATGATCATCGTAGAGAGCAGAATGTCAATATTGCCTTTGAGAAAATCAGACATGACCCTTTCCAGTTCCGACGAAGACATCCTTCCGTGGCCTACTGCCAATTTTGTATCTGCTGGAATGAGCCTTGATATCTTTTCTTTGACCTTATCAATATCCTCTATCCTGTTATGCAGGAAGAACACCTGGCCTTTGCGGTTTATTTCTCTGGCAATGGCCTGGCGTATAAGGTCTTCATCATATTCTACCACGACAGTCTTTATAGGCAACCTATTTTCTGGCGGGGTATTGATCACTGACATGTCTTTTGCTCCCATAAGGCTCATATAAAGGGTCCTGGGAATCGGTGTCGCGGTCAATGTCAGGACATCAATAGTCAGCCTTAAAGTCTTTAACTTTTCCTTGGCCTTTACGCCGAAACGCTGCTCTTCGTCTATTATGACAAGCCCCAGGTCCTTAAAAAGAACGTCTTCTGATAAAAGTCTGTGGGTCCCTATTACTATATCGACCGAGCCGCGTTTTAAGTCCTCGATGATTTTTTTTTGCTGAGATTGCGTCCTGAAGCGCGAGAGCATCTCCACGCGTACGGGAAAAGTTTTTAACCTGCCGGAAAAATTCTGATAGTGCTGTTCAGCCAGGATAGTCGTAGGCACAAGATAAGCTACCTGTTTATTATCCAAGACAGCCTTAAATGCTGCGCGCATCGCTACTTCCGTTTTTCCGTAGCCGACATCCCCGCACAAAAGCCTGTCCATGGGCTTTGGCGATTGCATATCGTTTTTAGCGTCTTCGGTGGCTTTTATCTGGTCCGGCGTTTCCCTGTAAGGAAATGTCTTTTCAAAATCTATCTGCCAGTCAGTATCAGCCGAATATGCGAACCCTTCTGCACTCATCCTCATCGCCTGCAAAGACAAAAGCTCCCATGCGAGTTTCTCTATGCCTTTTCTTGTCCGGTTTTTCTCTCGCTGCCACTGTTTTGTGCCCAGCTTGTGCAGTTTCGGCCGGCGAATATGAAATGCGATGTATTTCTGGACAAGATGCATCTGGTCAGTCGGGACATAAAGTTTTTCCTGCTGGTCGTATTCTATTACAAGGTTATCCTGGGATTTATCCCGGTTTTTCAGTTTCTGAATGCCTTTAAACCTTCCTATCCCGTAGTCGTTGTGAACTACATAGTCGCCGATAGTAATATCTACAAAATTCTCAAGCGGAAATTTTTCGCTGAAAAAACCTGTCTCCGGGGTCTTTGTTTTCTTATACGGAAGTATTATCGCCATCTGGTGCTGCCAGAATACAGAGCCTTTGACTGGCTCAAAACTTTTTATGGAAGAGATCCTGTCTGTTTCAAGGTCGATCCTTACCGGAAGCTCAAAAGTAAACGGGAATATATCGATGACTCCGCCTCTGATTGCAAACTCGCCTTCCTCTGATACCTTGTCCTGCCGCTTATAACCGAATTGGACAAGATACGAGGTCATCTGTCCTATTTCAATGGACTGGCCGGCATATAATTTCAATGATTTAAACATATCGTTTCCTCAAGATCGGGTCTCCCAAAGAAGAACGCCCACCTACGCTTCTCATAGGTGGGCGGGGAGTAAATAAGCTTATACGGAAAAAATTATTTTATATTTTTCCTGCTCCATGCTAAAACCAAGGGAGAAGCTATATAGACGGTCGAGTATACGCCTGAGATAAAACCGACTAAAAGCGTAAAGGCAAAATTACTCAGGACCTCACCCCCGTAAATAAAAATGGAGATTACCGTCAAAAGCGTAATACCCGAAGTCAAAATAGTCCTTCCCAGCGTCTGGTTTACGCTTAAGTTTATCAGTTCCATCAGATTTGTCTTCCTTAAAAGCTTGCTGTTTTCGCGCACCCTGTCGTAAATGACTATCGTATCGTTGATCGAATAACCTGCGATCGTAAGGAATGCGGTGACTGAAAGCAGATCGATCTGCCTTCCGGTAATGGCCAGAGCGCCCAAAGCTACAAGGACGTCGTGGAACAACGCGATCACGCCTGCGATAGCAAAATTAACGTGCTTGAACCTGAACGCCACGTATATCAAAATACCCACCAGCGACCAGATAAGCGCATAAACGGCCTTTGATTTCAGATGCCTTCCTGCGATCGGTCCGACGCGCTCGACCCTTAAAGTCTGGATATCCTGGTCAGGAAAAATAGCCTTGAATTTTTCCAACATCTCTTTGCTCTTATCCTGCGCAGTCTTTATCAGGATCACATTGGGCTTGTCCCTGAATTGCTGTATTGTTGCGTCAGCAAGGTTCATATCCTTCAGGACCGAACGGATCTTATCCACTGCAACAGGCGATTTAAAACTGTATTCCTGCAACTGTCCCCCCGCAAAATCAATGCCGTATGCGTTTTTGCCTTTGCTGAAAAAAGAAAACAAACCCACGCCTATCATAATCAGCGATATAGCATAAAAGATCCTTCTCTTGCCTATAAAATCCAGTTTGGTCTCTTTTATCAATTGCATCATAGGCAGGGATTTCAGCCAGCCCATGTTTAAAAAGGACTCGAACATCGTGCGTGTTACGACGATGGCAGTGAACATGCTTGAGATCAGGCCTATTGTCAGCGTTACTGCAAAACCCCTGATAGGGCCTGTGCCGAACTGAAAAAGCAGAAACGCTGCGATCAAAGTGGTCAGGTTAGAATCAAATATCGCGGAGAACGCCTTGTCATAGCCGTTTGCTATTGCGCTGCGAAGGGTCTTGCCTGCTGCCATCTCTTCTCTTATGCGCTCATTGATAAGGACGTTCGCGTCGACTGCCATGCCCAATGACAAGACAATACCGGCAATACCGGGCAAAGTCAATGTAGCTGAGACTCCGGGAAAAAGTAAAGGCAGCATGCCTAAAAAACCTAAAATCATAAGCGCGTTTAATAAAAGCGCAATGACGGATATAAAGCCCGCAAAAAGATAATAAATTATCATTGCTATAAATACCAGGCCGCATCCTATAAGGCTTGCTTTTACTCCGCTGTTTATGGAATCCTGTCCTAATAAAGGGCCGATCGTCCTTTCTTCTTCTACATACATGGGCGCCGGCAACGCACCTACCCTTAATATGATCGACAGGTCCTGCGCCTGCTCGATGGTAAAACGTCCCGAGATAACAGCTTCGCCTGAAGGTATAGCCTCTCTTATTCTTGGCGCGGACTGGACTTTGCCGTCTAAGACTATTGCCAGCCTCCTTCCAACATTGGCAGCGGTGATCTCGGCGAATTTCCTGGCGCCTTCCGCATTAAACTGCAATCCTACAGACGGTTCATTGAATTCGCCTGAGCTAAAACGCACCTGGGCGTTGGTAAGCGCATCTCCTGTCAATACCGCTTCCTGTTGGAGAAGCAAAGGCTCTCTGTCGTCCTCGCTGTATTTTAATTCAAATCCCTCGGCTACTTTTCCGTCCAGGGCCTCTTTTAGTTTTTCCTGATCGTTTGATACTAGTTTGAATTCCAAAAGTGCGGTCTTCCCGATCAATTCGAGCGCCCTCTCCCTGTCCGTGACTCCGGGCAGCTGCACGACTATTTCATCTTCTCCCTGTTTTTGTATCGAAGGCTCTCTGACGCCGAACTGGTCGATCCTGTTTCTGATGACTTCGATTGCCCTGTCAGCGGCATCTATCTTTGCCTCGCCTTTAAGATGCGTTGTATCCACTTTTAACAAAAGATGCATGCCTCCCTGAAGGTCAAGGCCGAGGTTTATGCGTTTATTTAAAGGAAAGGCAAAATATGCGCAAAGGCCTAACACTCCCAGGATAACAGCTACTTTAATATTAAACTTTTTGTTCATTTCTCACCCGGTTTAACAGCGCCCTGTATCTTACCCACAAAAGCGACGCAATTTTTCTCGACTTCCAGCTTGACGTTATCATCGACCCTTACGACGACGGTCTTATCCTTGACATTGACCACAGTGCCATGGATCCCGCCTGTTGTGACTATCTCATCGTTTTTACTTAAGTTCTGAAGAACTTTTTGATGCTCTTTTTCCCTCTGCCTCTGCGGCCTGATGATCAAAAAGTAAAAAATACCGAAGATAAAAACAAGAGGTAAAATATTAAAAAGCGGACTAACCTGCGTTGCTTGTAGCGGCATCTTTAATCTCCTTTTTTGCCAGTTTTTCTGCTTTCTTTATTACGTTTTGAACGCTTGCTGTAGCCTTCGCGCCTTTTTTCACCCAGGCATCGAATTTTGCCTTGTCGATCTTTATCATTTTTGATATCGGGTTGTAAAAACCCAGTTCTTCGATAAACCTGCCGTCGCGGGTTGTCCTTTCATCGAAAACCGTTATGCGAAAATGCGGCTTTTTTTTAGGGTTTTTTCCTATTCTTCTTAAACGTATGCGGACTGCCATTTTCCATCCTCCTGTTAGTTTGCAATTGCTTCAATTAAAGCCTTTGCTTTGTTGACTGTCTCAATATATTCGTTTCCTGCCACAGAATCAGCTACTATCCCGGCACCCGCCTGAATATACGCCCTTTTAGCCTTGACTAATATAGTCCTTATGGTGATGCAGGTATCCAGATTTTTAGAAAAACTGAAATATCCTACGCAGCCCGCATAGGGGCCGCGCTTTGTATTTTCGAGCTCATCTATTATTTCCATGGCCCTGACCTTTGGGCTTCCGCTTACAGTGCCTGCAGGAAAACACGCCCTAAGGCAATCAAAGGAATTATATTTTTTATCGAGCTTTCCGGTAACGTCCGTGACCAGATGCATAACGTGAGAATACCTTTCGACCGACATAAAATTGTTTACTTTGACAGTGCCCGGCTTACATACCCTTCCGATGTCGTTCCTGCCCAGGTCTACAAGCATAAGATGCTCCGCTTTTTCCTTTTCGTCGGATAAAAGCTCTTTTTCAAGGGCTTTATCCTGGTTTTCGTCAGAGCCTCTTTTCCGGGTGCCTGCAATAGGCCTGGTCTGCACTACCCCGTTTTCGCAACGGACTAAAAGTTCCGGGGAAGAGCCTATCAATGTGACATCGTCTGACTTCAGAAAGAACATATAAGGCGAGGGATTAAGGCTTCGCAAAGACCTGTAAACATCAAAAGGCCCTTTATCGATCTCTGCCTTAAAACGCTGGGACAGGACTACCTGTATTATATCTCCCTTTCTTATATACTCTTTGGATTTATTAACTATACCACAAAATCCGGATTTTGCAAAATTAGATGTTATTTTTATTTTTTTATCTGCCATCTTCCTTAGACTGTCTTTTTTTGCCAAAGGCCTGAACAGATCCAGTTCGATCGCGTCTATTTTTTCGACGGCGGCCCGATAAAACTTGACCAGAGAAGCCTTCTTTGCCTTCTTAGGAAAAATACAGTTAGAAATTATCTTGATAGTGTGGTTTATGTGGTCAAAAGCGAGGATGGTGTCGGTAAGCATGAAAACACAGTCGGGGAATTTAAGTTCATCCGGGTTTTTATCCGGGATATCCTCAAAAAACCTTACGGTATCATAACCCATAAACCCTACAAAACCGCCGTAAAAACGCGGCAGACCTTTGACGCTTGCCGGCTTTAAGCCGGACATCAGCCTTTCGATCTCTGCCAAAGGGTCCTTGTCGGTCGTAAACCTGCAGATATTTTCCTTACCAACACACCGGCAAACGCTATCATCGAAAACACTCTTATCCCTGCAGATGATCTCGATGTTCTTGCCTTTGCTTTTAAAAACCATCGAAGGCTTTGTCCCGAGAAAAGAAAAACGGGCTATCTTTTCCTGGCCCTCGACTGATTCGAGAAGAAACGCGTATCCGTCTTTTTTAAGTTTCAAGAAACTTGAAACAGGCGTGTCAAGGTCAGCGCTGATTTCCTTATAAACCGGGATCACATTTGCGCTTTTCGATAATCTTAAAAATTCATTTACGCCGGGATGATACATGTTTTTCGTTAATTATGTTATTAAATTAATTAACAGAGTTATCTTGCTATTTTGCGGTAAAAACAGGAGCGATTGCCGGTGTGGCAGGCAACTCCTATCTGGCGGACTTTGATCAAAAGTGCGTCCATATCGCAGTCATAAGCCACGGATTTCACGAATTGAAAATGGCCCGAGGTCCCGCCTTTGACCCAGTACTCTTTTCTCGAACGCGACCAGTAACATGTTTTCCCGAGCTTTAAAGTCCGTTTTAGAGATTCCTTATTCATATAAGCGACCATAAGCACTTCTTTAGTCTTATAGTCCTGTATTATCGCCGGGATAAGACCTTTATCGCCAAATTTCAACTGGCTCAGTTTAAACTTTGAAGTCTTTTTCACTCTTTTTTCCTCCGTCATAAAACATTCCGAAAACATTCCGGGATTGTCAAGCTTAGACATTCCGGGATTGTAATTATATGTAATTATAGCCTGACGGATACGCCTTTTTTTGACAGAAATCTCTTTACCTGCTGTATCGTGAGTTCTCCGTAATGAAACAAAGATGCTGCAAGAGCTGCATCAGCTCCTGACTTTTTTAGCACATCATAAAAATGTTCGGGCTTACCTGCACCGCCGGAAGCTATCACCGGAATTCTCACTGCTTTAACAACTTCCCTGGTCAATTGAAGGTCATAACCGTCTTTTGTGCCGTCGCAATCCATGCTTGTCAGAAGTATCTCGCCTGCTCCGAGCTTTTCGGCGTTTCTTGCCCATGAAACAGCATCCAATTCAGTAGGAGTCCTTCCGCCGTTTATATAGACCTGCCAGATCGCACTTTGCCTTTTTAGTTTTTTCTTTGCGTCAATAGCCAGGACTATACACTGGCTTCCGAACTTTTTCGAAGCGTCGGTTATCAAACCCGGATATTTGACGGCAGCCGTGTTTATCGATACTTTATCAGCGCCTGCATTGAGCAGGTTTCTTATGTCTTCTACCTCGCTTATCCCGCCTCCAACGGTAAAAGGCATAAAAATATTCTCGGCAATTTTGCGGACAAGGCCTATCAGAGTCTTCCTGTTCTCAAAACTTGCTGTAATGTCCAGAAACACAAGCTCATCAGCCTTCTGCCTGTCGTAAATCTTTGCAACCTCAACGGGGTCGCCCGCATCCTTAAGGCCGACGAACTTGACACCTTTTACTACCCGGCCCTGTTTTATATCAAGGCACGGAATTATTCTCTTGGCTAACATTATTATTTGACGGGTTTTTCAAGATATTCGGAAAGCGCTGCCCAGGTCTTTTTCCCGACTTTTCCGTCGGCAAAAAGGCCGTTTGCTCCCTGAAAATCCTTGATAGCGCTTCGAGTTTTCCTCCCCATTTTCCCGTCTACAGGACCAGGGTCAAAACCCGCATTCGTCAAAGCAAGCTGGATCTGCCTGACCGTGGGTTTTTCTGTCTGTACCGACCCAACGGACGAATATTTTTCCTGGGTTGAGCCGCTTAATTCTTTTCTCAAGCTTTCTATCTCAGCGTCCTTCTTCTGCAGCTGTTCCTGTAAAGTTATGACCTGATTTTTCAATTCCTCTGGGCTCTGATCACTTCTTTTGTTCATAGTCGCGCAGCCGTTCAATAAAAACGCGCAAACCAAAAACACCAACAATAACATCATCCCCTTTTTCATTTTATTTTCTCCTCCCTTTTAAGCTATTTCCAAAGCCTCTTTTAAAGTAAATCTTTTTTCGTAAAGAGCCTTGCCGACAATGACCCCTGCCAAACCGTCCTTCTCGATTTCTTTCAAGTTTCTAATGTCCTCCAGGCTCGATATGCCGCCCGAAGCAATGATCTGCATCCCGCTGTGCTTCAGCAGATTCCTGATACCATCTAAATTAGGGCCTGTCAACGTCCCGTCTTTCAAGGTATCGGTATAGATTATCTGCTCAAACCCTATTGCTTTGAGCCTTAAAGCAAAATTGACCGCATCAAGAGTAGACTGGGGAGTCTTCCATCCGTCTGTCATCACCATGCCTGATTTGGCGTCTATACTGACGATTATCTTTTCCGGAAATTCGGAAAAAACCTCTTTAAGGAATTCCTGATCCTCAACAGCTTTTGTGCCAAGCACGACTCTTTCCACGCCAACGCCAAGAAGCTTGCGTATTGACTCTCTGCTCCTTATGCCGCCTCCGCACTCGATCGGTATTTCAATTGAGTCGCAGATCTCTCTTATCACATGCAAATTTTTGGGTTCGCCGGAAAAAGCGCCGTCCAGATCCACAACATGTATTAATCCGGCGCCTTCCATCTGCCAGTTTTGGGCTACTTCAACAGGATCATCGGAATAAACGGTCTCCTGGCCATTTCCCTGGTAAAGCCTGACTACTTTTCTGTCTTTTAAATCTATTGCAGGTATTATAAGCATATTGTTTTCCTAAAGGCCTACGAAATTCTTTAATATTTTTAAACCCGCCTTCTGGCTCTTCTCAGGATGGAACTGTGTCGCGAACACTTTACCCTGCCGCATTACTGAAGGAAACTCAATCCCGTATTTCGTCATCGCTGCCATAATCTTGCTGTCTTTTGCAGCCGGGTAATAAGAATGGCAGAAATAAACGCTCTGAAGGTCTGCCAGGCCGTTAAAGAGAGGGCATTTTTTTTCTTTTAACTGCAGCTGGTTCCAGCCCATATGCGGGACCTTAAGCGATTTTTTCTTGGGGAACCTTTTGACGCAGCCCTTAAATATCCCAAGGCCTTTGACCCCGCAAGACTCCTGGCTTGATTCGAATAAAAGATGCATGCCCAGACATATCCCCAAAAAGACCTTGTTTTTTTCAATATGCTCTTTTATTGCCGCAACCAAACCCCGTCTTTCCAGCTCCTGCATCGCATCGCCGAAAGCGCCGACTCCCGGCAGCACTGCTTTATCGCATTTTTTTATTAGAGCGGCGTTGTTAGTAACGACAGTCCGCGCTCCCATAGATTCAAGGGCTTTTTTCACGCTGTGTATATTGCCCATGCCGTAATCAATGATCGCAATCATCTTTTAGTCGATCACTCCTTTTGTGGAAGGAATGCCTTTTCTGCGCGGGTCGATTTTAGTCGCCTCATCCAGCGCCAGTCCCAAGGCTTTGAAAACAGGTTCTAAAGTCGCATGCAGGTCCTGACCAGCCGGATCCACGCTTATGACCAGGTTCATACCAAGATGTTTGGAAAAAGATTCAAAAAAATGCTCCGCATCATTTACGCTGTAATCCTGTTTTTCGTCCTGAAATCCCGCAGGACAAGCCGATGGCTTATTGAATCTCAATGAACCCCTGCCGCTTAAATCGATCACAGCCGAACCTATCACATCTTCCATCGGCACAGACGCATCTCCGAATCTGCGGATCCCTTTTTTATCAGAGAGGGCTTTTTTGAAAGCCTCACCCAGAACAATGCCAATGTCTTCGTTAGTGTGATGTATGTCTATTTTTAAATCGCCTTTTGCGGTTATTTCAAGGTCAAACAGGCCGTGAAAAACAAACAATTCAAGCAAATGGTCTAAAAGGCCGATGCCTGTTTCTATCTTTGCCTTTCCGCTTCCGTCAATGTTCAGTTTGACTGAAATATCTGTTTCTTTTGTCTTCCTCTTAAAAACAGCAGTCCTTTTTTTCATCTTTATTCCCTTCCTAACCGTATGTACCGTTCGGGACGGTGCAACGGTAAATTAGTCAAAGCGCGCCTTGACAGAATCAAGATGCGAGGTCATTCCTTCGATGCCAGCTACTTTTTCCAAAGGTTCTCTGACTTTTTCAAGCGCTTTTTTGGTATAACTTATGATGTGGTTGCTCTTGATAAAATCGCATACTGACAATCCCGAAAAAAATCTGGCTGAGCCGTGAGTCGGCAAGACATGGCTTGGCCCTGCCACATAATCTCCGACTGCAGTGGGGCTATACGGCCCCAGGAAGATAGCTCCTGCATTTTTGATTGCTTTGACCAGCCTCTGCGGGTTTTTCACCAGGATCTCCAAATGTTCAGGGGCTATTTTATTGCTTATCTCGACTGCCTGCTGAAGGTTCTTAGTCAGGATTATAAAACCGTTTATATTGAGCTGGGCCTTCACCGTCTTTGCCAGGGCCTTTGAATTTGTAATAAGTATTGCAAGGCCGCCTGCGTGTTCTGCCTGAGCCTTCAGGTCTGCGATTATGAATTTAGGTTCGCTGTAGCGGTTTGCAATGATGACAAGTTCAGTCGGGCCTGCGATCATATCTATATCTACATAACCAAAGACCTGGCGTTTTGCTTCACTGACATACATGTTGCCAGGGCCTACTATTTTATCGACCCTGGGAATAGTCTTAGTGCCAAAAGCCAAAGCTGCTATTCCTTGAGCTCCTCCGACCCTGTAAATCTCATCCACTTTAAGCAGGTCAGCGACAACAAGTATGTGCGGATTGACATAACCGTTCTTATCAGGAGGGCTTATCAAAACTATTTTCTTTACGCCCGCGATTTTGGCAGGCAATACTGACATATAAACCGTTGATACAAGAGGCGCAGTGCCTGCAGGAATATAGACTCCGACTTTTTCAAGAGGAGAGTAATTTTCTCCCAGGACAAGACCGTCTTCCCCGCGGATCTTCCAGGATTTCTTTAAGGTCTTTCGATAAAACCTGTTGATGTTCTCTGTTATTATTTTAAGGCTCGATACAAAATTCTGGGTCGTGTTCTGGTAAGCGCCGCTTATCTCTCTTTCAGAGACTTTAAGCTGCTTTGCCAAAAGTTTGACCTTGTCGAATTTTTTAGTGTATTTTAAAACCGCATCGTCGCCAAAAAGGCGGACATCTTCAATGATCTGCTTTACGCGGTCTTCTACCCTGCGGGACTTGACAAAACCCCTGTTATAAATTTTTTCCAGCTGTTTGCTGTTAAACCTGATTATCTTCATCTTATTTTTCTTACAATCCCGGAATGTCCATGCGTGACAATCCCGGAATGTAATTACTGGTTTATTAACTGTTTAAATTTGGCAAAGGCCTTATCAAGGTTATCGGGTTTATTGCCGCCTGCCTGTGCGAAATCCTTACGGCCTCCTCCGCTTCCGCCTATTTCCGGGGCTATTTCTTTTATCAAAGCAGCAGAGTCAAAATCTTTCACGTTTGTCGCAGTGATAAGGAAGACTCTCTCTGAATCATAAGAGCCAAGCGCAAGAACAACTTTAGGCTCTTTCTGCTTAATCAGATCCGCTGTTTTTCTTAACAGGTCCATATCAGCATCATCTATGCGCTGCGTGATCACTTTAACGCCCCTGATTTCTGTCGCCGTTTTAAGAATATCATCAATCGAATTCTTTACATTATTGAATCTCTGCTCATTAAGTTTTTTCTCAAGCTCCCTGGCCTGTTTTAATCTTTTTTCGAGTTCCTGAGCGAGTTTATCAGGAGAAGTCTTTAATGCCTCGGAAGCTGACAGAAGGACATCCTCTTGTTCTTTGACTGCCTTAAAAGCATATTTTCCCGTAACAGCCTCGATCCTTCTTACACCGCTTGCAACAGAACCTTCATGAAGTATCTTAAACAGTCCTATTGAACCCGTAAAATCCAGATGAGTCCCGCCGCAGAGTTCCCTTGAGATCCCTTCTATAGAAACAACCCACACGCTTTCCTCATATTTTTCCGCAAAAAACGCAAGCGCTCCCTGATCCCTGGCTTTGGCTAGATCCATCTCGCTTTTCTGTACCCTTTGATTTTCGATCACAAATCCGTTAACAACCTCTTCGATCCTGTCCAGTTCCTCTTTTTTGATATCCTTAAAATGTGTGAAATCAAAACGCAAACGGTCTTCTGCTACAAGCGAACCCTGCTGCTGCACATGCTCGCCCAAGACTTTTCTCAAAGCTGCCTGCAAAAGGTGAGTTGCCGTGTGATTGCGCATTATAGCCAGCCTTCGTTCCTGATCGACCTTTGCCTTGCAGCTGTTAAATTTTTTAATCGTTCCTTCCTTTACCTTACCGACATGCACGATTACTTTTTCCACTTTCTTGGTGTCTGTGACTTCGAAGACGCCGTTACAGGACAGGATAAGACCTGTATCACCTATCTGTCCTCCCTGCTCCGCATAGAACGAAGTCGTATCCAGGATTATCTTTGCCTGATCCTGCTGTTTTATCTCTTCGACTTCCTGATCGTCTTTGATGATCTTTAAGATCTTAGCTTCTGCTTCTGTTGTTTCGTAACCTGCAAATTTCGTATCAGCCACGTCTTTGAGCCTGAGTTCTTTTACGCCGAATACGTCTCCCTGCATTGCGCTCTGCGATTTGGAACGCGTTTTCTGCGCGTTAAGCTCCCTTTCAAATGCCTCCCGAGCAACAGGGATGTCATGTTTCTCCAGCCACTTTGTAGTCAATGCAAACGGGATACCGTAGGTGTCATACATCTGGAAAGCAATAACTCCTGCTTCATCAGCAGAAGAACTGCTGTCAAAACCCCTGTATTTTTCTTCCAGGAGCGAATCGCTTGTGTCCAATGTATTGATAAAATTCTTTTCTTCCGACAGAATTACGTCGGAGATGTTTTCCCTGCGCTTTGCCAGCTCAGGATAAGGCCTTTTCATCACATCTGCCAGGACCGGGACCAGCTTGTATAAAAAAGGGTCCTTGATACCCAGCGTGCGCAGATGCAGGACGCTCTTCCTGATCAATTTTCTTATCACATACCCCCGCGCTTCATTGGAAGGCAAAACGCCGTCTAATATCGAAAACGCTATTGCCCGGATATGGTCTGCGATCGCATAAATATCAGCTATGCTGTCCTTTTTCTGTTTTGCCGAAGCGACTATTTCTTTTGTCAGAGGCCCGAACAGGTCGGTCTGGAAATTATTTGTGAACCCCTGCATTAGCGCAGAAAGACGTTCAAGCCCCATACCTGTATCAATGTTTTTCTGAGGCAAAGGCTCCAACACGCCGCCTTCTTTGCGGTTGAACTGTGTGAAGACAAGGTTCCATACTTCTATGAACCTTCCGCAGCTGCACGCAGGGCTGCAATCCGTTTTCTTGCAGCCGGTATTTTGCCCGAGGTCCACAAAGATCTCGGAACACGGGCCGCACGGGCCGTTCGGTCCTTTTTCCTTTGCTTCTGACGGCCAGAAATTCTCCTTATCTCCCAACTTCACGATTTTTTCTGGATGGACTTTTATGTCGTTTTTCCAGATATCAAAAGCTTCGCCGTCATCTTTATAAACAGAGACCCAGAGATTATCCGGCTTTATCTTTAATTCCCGAGTCAAGAATTCCCATGCCCAGGCAATCGCCTCTTTTTTAAAATAATCCCCGAAGGAAAAATTTCCGAGCATCTCAAAGAACGTGTGGTGGCAGTCGGTCTTTCCCACCTTTTCAAGGTCATCGGTCCTTAAACACCTCTGGGAAGACGCAGCCCTCCTGAAATCAGTGATCTGGCCCAGGAACTGTTTTTTGAACTGGTTCATCCCAGCGGGGGTAAATAATACCGTAGGGTCATCTTTAGGAACAAGGGAATCGCTTTCAGCGACCTTATGGTTTTTAGATCTGAAAAATTCCAGGAATTTTTCCCTTAAAATGTCGGCTTTCATACTGTACCGTCCCGAACGGTGCAACGGTTGAGGGCATCGAGGCAGACATCAGGCGAGAAACCTCTTCGCAACAGATATGAGTATATGCGCACTTTTGCCTTTTGAGGCTCGATATTCCTCATTTTTCTGAATTTTTCTTCGACTATATTTTGTACTACTTCGATCTCGGAATAATCTTCTTTTATCTGCTCTACAGATCTTTCGATTATTTCCTTGTCTATGCCTTTAAACCTTAATTCCTGTTTCAGCCTTCTGATACCCAGTGGCCTTTTTATCCTGCTCTCAAGCCATGCCCTGGCAAAACTGCTGTCATCGATGAATCTTTTCTCTTTCAGAAAAGCAATCGTGTCTTTTATGACCTCTGGCGGGAATTTTTTCCTCACCAGCCTGTCGGCAATCTCCTTTTCGCTGCGCAGCCTGTATTTAAGCAGCAGAAAAGCGTATTGCCTGGCTTTCTCTAAAGAGCCCGATTCATTTGTCTTCACTATTTTTCTTTTATGACCACAAAGCCCCGGGATAACTCAACCAGCGCGTCGCCTTTTAAACCTTTTGTCACATTTTGATAATCAGAGATGTTTTTTATTTTCTGCCTGTTTATGCCTACGATCACGTCCCCGTAATTTAATCCTGCATCGTCCGAAGCGCTGCCGGGCTCCACTTTAGCAACCAGCACGCCTTCTTTGTCTTCCAGCTGCAGGTTGCGGCTGTTTTCAGGAGTCAGGTCCTGCGCCTCAATGCCGCGCCATGAGCTTTGTTTGACCTCGCCGGGTTTAGCAATCTGAGCCATTTCCTCTGATTCAGGCCTTTCTCCTATTACCAGATCAAGCGAAAGTTGTTTTTTATCTCTGACGACAACCACTTTTACCTTTTGTCCTACTTCGGTCCTTCCGACAAAACTCAGCAGCTCTTTGACGTTATTAACGGAATTGTTGTCGTATTTAATTATCACGTCGGTTTCCTTCATGCCTGCTTTTTGAGCGGGGCTGTCTTTTAAGACCTTGACAGCAAGCACCCCGTTTTTATCTGAAAGTCCGAAGTGTTTTGCCAGATCTTCCGTCAGATCCTGAACAGTGACCCCTAACCAGCCGTACTGGACTTTTTTGCCTTCTATCAATCTTGAAATTATCCTTTTTGCGTTGTTAATGGGTATTGCAAAACCTATGCCCTGAGAACCCCCTGTAGTGGAAAAGATAGCCACATTTATGCCGACGATTTCGCCTCTCAAGTTTACCAAAGGCCCTCCGGAATTGCCCGGATTTATTGCGGCGTCTGTCTGGATCAGGTCATTGTAATCCCTGTCCCTGGACAATCCTCTGCCCAATGTCCTGTGAAGAGCGCTTATAACGCCTGCTGTTACTGTCGGCTCAGGGTTCTGCATGGCAAATCCGAAAGGATTGCCTATTGCGACTACCCACTGGCCTATCTTTAAATTATCCGAATCTCCGAGTTTTGCGACCGGAAGATTCTTGGCACTGACTTTTATCACAGCAAGGTCAGAACGAGGGTCCTGGCCTTTCAGCTCTCCCTTTAATTCCCTTCCGTCCGGCAAGATCACAGTCACCTTATCAGCCTGGTCAACGACATGCTGATTTGTCAAAATATAACCTTCCTGGTCTATGATCACTCCGGAACCAAGACCTGTCTGCTTGTATTCGCGCTCAGGCATCTCTCCGAAGAAGTCGTCAAAGAACCTGCGAAAAGGATCGTCTTCTCCCAAAGGAGATTGTCCTTCGGGAGCGCCGAAATAGAACCTTTTGCCGCCGACTTTCCTGGTTATCTCAGATGATACGGATACAACTGCTTTTCCTGCTGTGTTAGCGACATTGATCACAGCGTCTTCCATGCGGAAACCTTCAAATGTAGTCTCTGGTGTCTGCGCTGACGAAATACCAACTACCAAGCCCAGACACACCAGCCCCAAACCTATAAAAAACTTTTTACTGTTCATATCCCATCCACCTCCTCAAAACTCTGCGGACCGAGTGCTTCAAGTTACGACCCGCAAAAAATTTATATCTCTGATACTATTTTTTTCCTTATCTCTTTTTCTATGCTGTCAGCCAATTTGGTGTTTTCTTTCAAGGACTTGATCGCAGAGTCCCTGCCCTGGCCTAACTTTTCCTCCTGAAACGCGATCCAGGTGCCTGATTTCTGCAGGACGCCTATGTTTATGCCGGCATCGATGATGCTTCCTGCCTTTGAGATGCCTTCGTCGTGCATGATGTCGAATTCAGCCTCTTTAAAAGGCGGGGCGACCTTGTTTTTTACTACCCTTACCCTGACATGCCCACCCATCACAGCATCGCCTGATTTGATAGAGGCTATCCTGCGGACATCAAGACGCACCGAGGAATAAAATTTAAGAGCCCTTCCTCCGGGAGTCGTCTCGGGATTGCCGAACATAACTCCGATTTTTTCACGAAGCTGGTTGATAAAGATTACGCAGGAACGGGATTTGCTGATTGCAGCTGTCAATTTCCTTAAAGCCTGCGACATGAGACGCGCCTGCAGGCCCATGTGGGAATCTCCCATTTCTCCTTCTATTTCAGCGCGCGGGGTAAGCGCAGCCACAGAATCGATAATGATCAGATCCACGGCGTTTGAGCGCACAAGGGTCTCTGCGATTTCCAGTGCCTGCTCGCCTGTATCAGGCTGAGAAATAAGCAGATCATCAAGATTGAGGCCTATTTTTTTTGCGTAGGTGGAATCAAATGCATGCTCAGCGTCGATAAAAGCGGCAACGCCTGATTTTTTCTGTATCTCCCTGATCGCTGTCAAAGTAATAGTGGTCTTGCCTGAAGCCTCAGGCCCGAATATTTCAATAACTCTGCCCCTGGGCAATCCACCGATTCCTAAAGCAAAATCAAGGGTCAAAGCGCCTGTTGGGATAGCGTCGACTTCGGCTTTGACTTTGCTTCCTAATTTCATGATCGAGCCCTTGCCGAACTGCTTTTCTATGTGCAAAAGAGCCAGTTCCAGGGCTTTTTGGCGGTCGGTCAGTTCTTTGGTATCTTTTTTATCCGTATTGACTTCGGTCTCTGTTTTTGCGGTTTGTTTTGTTTCTTTTGCCATGATTTCCTCCGAATTTTAGCTTAAAGCGTAATTAATTTAGAAAGTTATTATAACCCATCGCGAATTTAGTGTCAACACATTCGTATCACCCCCTTTCCCTCATCTCAATTTAACCGTTTTACCGTTCGGGACGGTAAAGACGAGGCTTTCTGCCTTCACTACTAATAGACGTAAATGCCGGCAAAATCTAACAGACTTTTTTAAAAAAGGTTTTTCCATTTGGGATTGTAGAGCTTGTACATTCCGGGATTGTAACGGGTATGCATTGACACCCCTGCCAAAATGTGTTAAATTTATGGTTATGGAAGACCTGACTAAGGCTAAACAGGAGCTTGAGCGCACTAAAACAGAGCTGGCGATCCTTTATGAGATCTCAAACGCCATGCGCACCACTCTGCGGCTTGATGAGATCTTATACATAATCCTGACAGGCGTGACCGCTCATATAGGGCTTGGCTTTAACCGCGCAGTCCTTTTTCTGATAAACGAAAAGGATAATCTAATCGAGGGAAAGATGGCGATCGGGCCTGAGAGCGGCGAAGATGCTAACCGCGTCTGGAGATACGTCGAGCAGGAAAAAATGGATATGGAGGACCTGATAAGCGCCTATAAGGTGACCCCGCACATCAAACAGTCTCAATTCAATCAGCAGATCCAGCATATAAAAATATCTCTCTCTGAGCAAAAAAACAACCTCCTTGCCTTGTGCGTGCTCGAAGGCATGCCTTTACACCTTACAAAAGAAACAATCCAAAACTACAGCCATGACCCTATCATACAGTTTTTTAAGTCCGAAGAACTGGTCATAGTGCCTTTAAAAGCAAAAGACAAGGTCAACGGCCTTATACTGGCTGACAACTTCATAACCAAAAAGCCCATTACAAAAGACGAGCTTCGCATGCTCATAATGCTTGGTAACCAGGCAGGCCTTGCAATAGAGAATTCCCAGCTTTATGAAAAAACTGTCATCCGTGGACATCAGGATTCCCTGACAGAACTCTGGAACCACGGTTATTTTCAATATTTACTGGGAGTGGAACTGGAAAGGTCAAAGGCGACCCAGACAAAACTGAGCCTTATGATGATAGATATCGATGACTTTAAGGTATATAATGACCTGCTCGGCCATCAGTCAGGAGATAACATCTTAAAGGAAATGGCAGCGCACCTTAAGAACCAGTCGAGAAAAATGGATTATGTGTGCCGCTACGGAGGCGAGGAATTCGGGATCATACTTCCTTATACCGATAGAAAAGAGGCATTTCTGCTTGCAGAAAGAATCCGTGAAAATATCGCAAAGTATCCTTTCATCCACCAGAAGATCCAGCCCAATAAAATCCTCACAGTAAGCATAGGGCTTGCCTGCTTCCCTGACGACGGCTCGACTTCAGCTGAGCTGATCTCATATTCTGATAAGGCGCTTTACGAAGCAAAGCGCAAAGGCAAGAACAACACCTGCGGATAATATTTTACAAACCCGTTACAATCCCGGAATGTGCAAGCGTGACAATCCCGGAATGTAATTATGTAATTGTAAGGGCTAGGCTGCGACTGGCTCGGGTTCTTTTAATAACATCCTATATAGGTATACGCTGTTAGACTCGCAGCGCAATTGCATGTGCCGCACCCAGCCGGGCAACTACAGCTGGCGCATTGAGAGGGATTATTATTCCCAAAAACAAAAGCTGGAAATGTAGCAGTAGCCGTGCAGGACCATGTCCCCCCTCCTCCAGATTGCCAACAGTGACAAGTTCCGCCAGTGGGAGGGCAGGGGCAAACCGAACTAGTCCAACAGGTAGAGTTCTGGGCATCGCTGGCAAAATAACTCTTATATTGTGTCCACCCCGGCGGACAACTAATACCTGTAGCAGGGAACATGCACTGTTGAAGACCGGTATCAGAAGGAACCGGAGTGCCTCCTTCGGTACGGCAGTCGCCTTCAGTATGTACGGCGCCGTATAGAGACGTACCCGGAGGATTAGAACTATCGGTTACATTCACCCAACCAAAATTATTACAGGCAGGCTGATCGATACAACTCCAGATCTTTAACTTATGGTCATTCTTGTTAAAATACATCACGCCTTCCCTTACGTCGACTGTCGGCTCATCGCTGGGATACAATTCCAGATTTCTATACACTCCGTAAGGCGAAGGGTAATATGTGGTTATAGTTATGGTTTCATTGCCGTATTGGGCAAAGAGCCGGAAAGGAGCTAAGATTAAAATAAGACCTCCCGTAATTAATGATCTTTTAGACATGGGCGTTTTCCTTTCCTGGCTCTAAATTTAGGCTGCGACCGGTTCGGGTTCTTTTTCCTTTTCCTTCTTACCTTCTGCGAACTTAACAGATACTATCTTTGAAACGCCGGATTCCTGCATGGTGATCCCGTACATCACGTTTGCGTTTGCGATAGTGCGTTTGTTATGCGTGATGACGATGAACTGTGCTGTGAGTGAGAATTCCTGAAGCAGCCTTCCGAACCTGTCGACATTTGACTCATCCAAAGCCGCATCGATCTCATCAAGCACGCAGAACGGAGCTGGCTTGACCTTGAATATCGCGAATATCAGCGCGATAGCAGCCAGCGATTTCTCGCCGCCTGAAAGCAACAGAACGTTCTGCAGTTTCTTCCCCGGAGGACGACAGATAATCTCTATCCCGGATTCCAAAGGATCCTGTTCGTCGATCAAATAGACCTGCGCGTCTCCTCCGTTAAACAAAAGCCTGAAGTAATTCCTGAACTGCTCGCGCACCTGTTCGAAAGTCTCAAGGAACATCTTTTTTGTGGTGCGGTTTATTTTTTGAATCGCTTCCTGCAGGGATTCTTTGGCAGTTACAAGGTCGTTCTGCTGCTGGGTCAGGAAGTCATATCTTTTCTTTAACTCATCATACTCTTCTATTGCAACCAGATTGACTGTTCCGTACGAATCTATCCTTTCCTTTAACTTATCTATCTCAGAACTAAGCGCGTTCTCATCTACTGGTTGAATGTCTTCAATATTAAAAACATTTTTCTCAGTCTCAATAACGGCAAGTGTTTCCTGCACACTGCCGTTCTGAGTTTCTGATTCAGTTGCCCCGACCTCCGGGACAGCCTCCCTCTCATAATTTACGGAGACCAGATTATCCAGGTCTATCTTATAAGCGTTCATCAATCTTTCTTTTAAGCTCTGGTATTTAAAATCCAGGTCTTTTTGATCCATCTGCAGCTGATAAGAGTTATCCTTCATAGCCTCGAGTTTCTTTTTGCCCTGTTCGATCCTGTCCACTATATCCTGCATCCCATCCTGCAGATCTTCGAATCTTTTCTGGCCCTGTCCCAGGGAACTCGTCTCAAGCTCGATCTCTTTCGTGCTTCTTATTATTCTTTCTTCGATCTCTTTCGTCTCATCGATGAGTTCCTGTTTTCTTTTTTGAGTCTCGCTGATCTTGTCCTTCAGTCCTGCGATATTTGCCTTTTCCTGCCCTACCGTATTCTCAAGGACAGTATAACTAGTGTCCTCGGAATTAAGCCTGCTGTTTATATTCTCTATTTCAGTCTTTACCTGAGCTATGACAACCAAAACCTCTTCCTTTAATTTGGAGTTAAGATTTATATTTTCCTGCTCGGTTTGGATCGCCTTCTGCAGGTCCTGGTCCTTTAGTTCAAGGCCTGAAAGATCCTGCCTTGCAACACACAGCTTTGTCTGGAGGCCTTCCATTTCATTCTTAACGTCAGACAGCTCCAAATCGATTATCTCTTCCTCTTCCTTGACTTTATTATACTGTTCCAATACCGTGTGATGGACTGTCTTTTTGTTGGCAAGGGACAATTCCTGTTCCTGGGCTTTAGAGCCCAATTCAAGTACAAAGGAGTTTAATTTCTGGATCTGTCCTTCAAGGGCATGCCTTTCGCCGTTTAACGACTGCAGGTCCTGTTCGACTTTCCCGAGTTTCTCGATCACTTTCTGAGCATCAAGGTCTATGGGCTTTGCCTCTCCTGAGACTTTAAAGGCTGCGCTTGCTGGCTCAGAGGCGCTCACGTTGTCAGCGCTCTGAAACTCTTTTATTTTTACGACAAGCCCTGTCATTTTTTCAACAGGCTGCCTGTCCAGATATATTGTAGCGTTCATTGATTCGCTTATGTCTTCGTATTGATTTTTCAGCTTCTCAAGGAATTCCTTCTGGGACTGCAAGGACAGCTTCTTCCTCTCCAGCTCTTCTATACTGCTTACTTTTTCTTTAAGGGCTAAAGTCTGATCCTGGGCTTCGGCTTTAAACCCTGCCAGGTTCTGGTTTATTTGCCCGCATTCCTTTTCTAAAGCAAGCAATTCCGCATACATGGAATTGAGATTTTCTTCGACTTGAGATTTCTCTTCCGTGACTTTTGCCTTTTCAAGCTCAAGCCTCTTCTGCCTTGCCAAAAACACCTGCTGCCTTGAATTCAGGTCAGTCAATTCGTTCTTTACCCCGCTTATCTTTGTCGCCATGTCAAGTATTCCCTTTTTTGAAAACACGATATTATCCTGGGAAATTTTTAGCGCGGTAAGAAGATTGTTCAGCTGTTCTTCGTTGCTTTTGAGGCTTAGTGTCTTCTCTGCCAAAGCCTGCTTTAACGTGAGCTCTTCCTCTTTAAGTTTTTTTAGTTTTTCCTCTTCCAGAGAAAGCCTTTCTTTCGCCTGTGAGATCTGCGTCTGAAGATAGATATTTGTAGCATCCTGCTCCTTTATCCTCTCGCTGTCAAAGTTTATGTGCTGGGTGAAATTCTGGATGAGGTTCTGCGAGTTCAAGATCCCGTCTTTTATCTTTTGAAGGTTTTCCTGCAACTCTTTCAGCTCGATGTTTCGCTGCGATATCCTTGCTTCCTGGTCTTTGATCTCTGACTGTATGCCTTCTTCCTGGTTCTTTAAACTATCCAGCTGGCCTGTTATCCTGAATTTTTCGTTGATCAGATTGTTTTTCTGGAATATTGCAAGGCGGATCTCCTTGACTTTCAGTTCTTCAAAAGTGGACTTGTACCTGCGCGCCTTATTTGCCTGGCGCTCAAGATAACCTATCGACCGTCTGACTTCGGTGATAATATCATTGATCCTCAAAAGATTTTGTTCTGTTTCTTCAAGCCTTCGCAGGGCTTCCCTTTTTTGTGCTTTGTATTTTGTAATGCCTGATGCCTCGTCAAAGACCATGCGCCTGTCTTCGGGCTTTGAGCTTAAGATCAGGTCTATTTTACCCTGGGCTATTATGGAATAACTTTCTGCTCCGATCCCGGTTCCCAGCAACAGGTCCTGTATATCCTTAAGCCTCACCTGCTGCCGGTTTAAAAGATACTCGCTTTCGCCTGAACGAAAGATCCTGCGGGTGATCGTGACTTCCTCGTGCTCGAGAGGAAAATGTTTGTTTTCATTATCAAAGCTAAGGCTTACCTCAGCCATTCCTACTGCCTGTTTTGTATCAGTGCCGTTAAATATGATATCCTGCATGTCTGAGCCGCGTAATGCCTTTGCAGACTGCTCGCCAAGGACCCAGCGGATAGAATCGAAGACATTCGATTTGCCGCAGCCGTTTGGGCCCACTACAGCTGTGATGCCCGGTTCGAAATTAAGCACGGTCTTGTCCATGAAAGATTTAAACCCCACGAGCTCCAACCGTTTGAAGTACATAAAGCCTCCCCTTAGTTAATGAGATTGTTTATCTATCCAGGAATCAATAGTATCTCTTTTAAAACGCCACTGGCCCACGACTTTCAATGCCGGAATCTTGTTAGTCTTTAACCATTCATAAATAGTCCTGCGGCTTACCTTAAGATAAGCTGCGAGATCTTCGAGTGTCATCAGTTCTGTGAATGCCATGAAACTCCTTTGCTTATGACCAAATTATAAAATAAATCCTGATTTTGTCAAGGAAAATCTTAACATATAGTAACATGTATATGAATTTAGATACACTAAAGTGACAAAGTAATAATATATTGATTATTTAATTACTAAGATTTACTTATTTATGCAGAATTATGCAGATTGTTACATTTACCGTTGTACCGTTCGGGACGGTACAAGGTATGGTAAGGAAGGCTAGTTATTTGTTAAATCTTCGAGCTGGTTTGAACGCTCAAGTGCTTTTTTAGTAGCGCCCTGCACCTGCTCCCTTGCAGAATCAACTACGGCTTTATAGCTCGGAGAGCTTACTGTTACCTTTCCATCCGGTCCGGCAACTGTACTTTCTCCTACAAAAGGCTTGAAATAATTATTCAGAAAAAAATAGGCCAGGAAACAGATTATTGCGAGCGAAGCAATCAGCTCGATAATCGAAAGAAAACCTTTTTGATTATTGAGACGAGGCATAGTTTAAACTATTTCGTTGACTTTCTTTAACAGGTCTTCGAATACGCAGGGCTTTGAGATGAAATCACAGTATCCCAGCTCAGCTATCCTTCTCTGTACTCCGGAATGATCAAGGTCTTTTCCCGTCATAAAAATAATAGGAATGCCTTTTAATTCCTTATCTTCCCGCAGGAGAAAGGCGACAGAATAGCCGTCAATATCAGGCATGATGATATCAAGTATCATCAGATCCGGCTTAAAGGATTTTACGCTGTCAAGGATGTCTTTCCCCTTTGACAATGCAAGGACCTGGAAATTATCCTGCTTAAACTTTTTTTCTAAGATCGATAAAACATCCGGTTCGTCATCTGCGATTAAAATCTTCTTAGGCATTTTATTCTCCTGGAAAAATTTTTAGTAGCAGCCGATTTGCGTCACGGCTGCATGTTGTGTACACGTACATGCACATGTCACCGCCGGACATCCGCAGGGATATCTGCAGGTTTCAACGGGATGATTCTCCCAGCTATGAGAAGAAGTTGTACAGGAAGGAATACACGGATGATCAGGGTCGTCACCACCCTGACCGCTTCTTGGAGTCGTTGTGGAAAAGTCTTTATACTTAGTCCATTCACTGGGACAGCTACTACGAGTGAAACGGCATTGTTTAAGACCGACGTCGCTGTCAACAACTTCACCTGGCGGCACAGCAGATGTGCAATCGGATTCAGTATGCGCTCCGTTGACAAGCATATTACCCGTGTAATTGCCTCCTCCGCCGATTGTAATCTGAGTGAAGTTGTTACTTGTTAAATTATACTCATAAAATAAATTATCGGTCCGATTATGGACTATTATTCCGTCCGGGTAAATAGAAGCGGTTTGACCTTTTCCAACCGGCTGCCATTCTGCAGTATCATTCACATAAATAAGCAGCGTATCATTATATTTATTAAAATACATGACTCCCGGCTTGACCCCTACAGTGGGCTCGTCGCTGGGATACATTTCTAAGTTCTTGTACACTCCGTAGGGAGAAGGATAGTAAGTGGTAATGGTGATAGTTTCGTTGCCGATCTGGGAATAGGCGTAAGAGAAGAAAGTCAATAAAAAAAGAAAGGTAAACAAAAACTTCTTCATTACTTCCTCCTTTGCTATTATTAACATTTTACTACCGGAACAAAATTAGGCAAGGGGAAAAGCTAAAATTTTAAGTTAGGACGAGTATGAGCCTGAATTGAGGACATGCGTCTCTTTGGATTAAAATCAAGTGAATTATTTCTTTAAAACTTGTTTGAATTTTTTGGTGAGGGCTGGGACGACCTGAAAGATGTCGCCTACAATGCCGTAGGTCGCTACCTTGAAGATGGGCGCATCAGGGTCTTTGTTTATCGCAACGATTATCTTTGAAGACTGCATACCCACTAAATGCTGGATCTGGCCTGAAATTCCGCAGGCAATATAAATCTTGGGAGCCACTGTCCTTCCAGTCTGTCCGACCTGATGAGAATACGCGATCCAGCCTGCATCAACTGCAGCGCGCGAAGAACCGACTGCAGCGCCTAAAACTTCTGCTAATTCGCGTATTATTTTAAAATTTTCAGGGGCTCCCAGGCCGCGTCCGCCTGAAACAATAATATCAGCCTCTGCAAGATTGACTAGATTCTCAACCTCCTCGACAACATCAAGAAGCGTAGTCCGCGAAGCAAGCTCAGAAATAGGAAATGCCTCTTTTATTATCTTTCCCTTCCTGTGCTTATCAAGCTCGGGCTGGACAAAAACTTTATGCCTTACAGTCGACATCTGCGGCCGGTGATTCGGAGAAATAATAGTAGCCATGATGTTTCCGCCGAATGCAGGACGGGTCTGAAGAAGTATTTTTTTTGCAGGATCAATGTCCAATCCTGTGCAGTCTGCGGTCAAACCCGCATCGATCTTGACCGCTACACGCGACATCAAAGAGCGGCCGATAAAAGTCGCGCCGCTTAATACGATCTCGGGCTTGTATTTTTCAATCAGCCTGACTAATACATTCGTATAGGGTTCATCAAGGAAATTTGCAAGCTGAGGAGATTCGACAAGATAAACATTATCGGCCCCGGAACATATCAAAGCCTGGGCTTCTGTCTCAACGCCGTTTCCGCCGATCAGCACTGCTCCGACGTGAGTATTTAATTTATCGGCCAGCTCCCTTGCCTTTCCGATAAGCTCATAGGAAACAGACTGGACTTTGCTTTTTTTCTGCTCAGCAAAGACCCACACGCCTTTGTAGGAGCTTAGATCTTTTTTCGCAGGCTCTCCTTTAGGTTTTTCTAAAAGTATTGCCTTGAATTTACATGTGGGAACGCATGCGCCGCAAAGATTGCATTTATGCAGATCTATTATCGCTTTCTTATTGACTATTGCGATAGCGCCGAAAGGACAGGCCTTGACGCATAAACTGCAGCCGACGCATTTATCGTTTATGATCTGGATAGGCATATTCGTTTAGTCCGTTATTTTCGTTTAACCTGTGACTTCGCTTTTTAATAAACCCACTAATTTTTCCGCGATCTCAGGGACTTCGCCGGTCAGCATCTCTCCGCCTTTTCTCTGCGGCGGCGTAAAAATTTTGACTACATTTGTAGGAGAACCGTTCAAGCCGATATTCTGCGGCTCGGCCTCGATATCCTTTGCGGTCCAATGTATGATCTTTGCCGATTTTGATCTTATCATCCCTTTTAAAGACGGAATACGCGGCTCATTGATCTCTTTGACGACTGTAAACAGGACTGGCATTGGAGACTGGATGATATCATAACCTTCCTCTGTCATCCTCTCGACCTTTGCGACCTTGTCTTTTATCTCCTCTATCTTTTTGACATAGGTGACCTGGGGTATGTCTAAAAAAGTGGAGATCCCAGGGCCGACCTGGGCAGTGTCTCCGTCTGAAGCCTGCTTACCGCATACGATGATATCAAAACCTCCGAATTCCTTTGCTGCCTTTTTGATCGCGCTGGAAAGCGTATAGCTTGTAGCCCATGTATCGCTTCCGGCAAATGCCCTGTCAGAAACCAAAATTCCTTCGTCGCAGCCCATTGAAATGGCTTCGCGCAATGCAGCTTCTGCCTGCGGAGGGCCCATAGTAATAACGATGACCTTGCCCCCGAATTTCTCCTTCAACCTCACTCCCTCTTCGATGGCATACATGTCGAATGGATTGATGATAGACTTGACCCCGTCTCGGATAAGCGTGTTTGTCTCGGGGTTTATCCTTACTTCGGTTGTCTCAGGGACTTGTTTTATGCAAATTATTATGTTCATTTTTTCGTTAGTAAATTAGTTGCGTTGATCTCGTTAGAAAGGCTTATCTGTCGATGACCAGGCTGAAAAGATGCTGATTTATCTTTTCCTTCTCTTCATCAGAGAGGCCGAGAAACTCTACCCCTACATCGTATCTCATGCCTTCCTGAGGATCTCCTATAATAAATTGTCTCACCCATGCCACCCTGCCCATGACTTTCATGGGTTTCTTGCTTTCAGGCATAAATACCTTTAATTCCAGGTCATCCCCTTCTTTTAACTCTTCATAAGAAATAAGGCAGACGCCGACTCCGCTTATGTTTCTTGTGATGGAGAACTTTTCCTTTTTAAAGGAGGCCTTTTTCTTGAATGAAACATCCACAAGGAAGTTAAACCTCGGGAATTTTCTTCTTTCCTCTCGATTTGCCATATGCCACCCCTTTATTTGGCCAGTTCTTTGATCAGAGAAAGAGCGATGATGTTCCTTTGAATCTGGTTGGTACCTTCGTAAATCTGGGTGATCTTTGCATCCCTCATGTATTTCTCTATCGGGTAATCTCTCATGTAGCCGTAACCGCCGAAGATCTGCACTGCGTCTGTCGCGACCTTCATAGCTACGTCCGATGCGAATAATTTTGCCATTGCCGAATAGCTGCCTATGTCTTTTGCGCCCGCATCGATCATTCTGGCTGATGCATAGACCAAAGCCCTTGATGCCTCTATCTCAGTCGCCATGTCAGCGAGCATCCACTGAATACCCTGGAATGTTGATATCGATTTGCCGAACTGCACTCTCTGCCTTGAATATTTGACTGCCAATTCAAGGGCTCCCTGGGCGATCCCCAAGGCCTGAGCTGCTACTCCCGGACGGGACATATCAAAGGTCTTCATTGTGACGATAAATCCCATGCCCTGTTTTGAAAGCAGGTTTTCAGCCGGGATCATACAGTCGTTAAAAACAAGCTCGCTGGTTATGGAAGCGCGGATACCCAGTTTTTCCTCTTTTTTGCCGAATGTGAAGCCTTTTGTGCCTTTTTCTACGATAAATGCCGAAGCCCCGCGCGCGCCTTTGGTCTTGTCAGTCATTGCAACGACCGTGTAGACCTGGGCTTCTGCGCCGTTGGTAATAAAATGTTTTGTGCCGTTTAAGATATAGTGATCACCTTCTTTTCGCGCCGTGGTCTTTATCGCACCGGCATCAGAGCCTGCTTCGGGTTCGGTAAGTCCGAATGCGGCGATAGTCTTGCCTTTTGCCAGGTCAGGCAGATATTTCTTTTTCTGCTCGTCGTTTCCGAAAAGCACGATGGGGAATGTGCCCAATGCAGAAGCAGCGTAGCATACTGCAATACCGCCGCATGCGCGCGACAATTCCTCTGTTGCAAGGCATAGATTCATCACCGAAACTCCCATTCCGCCGTATTCTTCAGGGATAAAAAGGCCGAAAAGGTCGGAATCAGATATGACCTTTAAAACATCCCATGGGAATTTCTCAGTCTGGTCGTATTTTGCGGCAACAGGCCTTACCTTTTCCTCGGCTATCTTATGCGCGAGGTCTTTTATCATCTTCTGTTCATCGGTCAATAAATAGTCCATCATACAATCCTCCTTAAACTCTTGCGGTCAAATTGTAACCCGAACGAAAGCACTATTATACTTTAATTCCCCTATTTTGCAATAATTTTTATGAGGGCAATCTCCCGGCAGTCAGGAAACTTAGGGCAGTTTATGCATTCTGCCCAGATCTTATGAGGAAGATCATCGTGCTTAATTTTTTTAAAGCCGAATTTCTGGAAAAAAGCGGGCTTGTAAGTGAGAACAAACACCTTTTTGGCTCCCAGCTCCCTGGCCTCGTTTAAACAGGCTAAAATAAGGCCCCTTCCTATGCCTTTTTTCTGAAATTTGCTGTCAACCGCCACTGACTTGATCTCGACAAGGTCATCCCAGGAAACATGCACAGCTGAACAACCTATTACCTTTTTGTCTGACTCAAAGACCCAGAAGTCCCGTATATTTTCATAGAGCTCGTTTAAAGAACGCGGGAGCATCAGATCTTTTTTGGAAAAACCGTTAATAAGAGCCTGTATCTGCTTTATATCTGTAATCTTAGCTTTTCTAATCATTTTCAACCTTTCACCGTTGCACCGTCCCGAACGGTACAGCGGTTATTTGATCTCGGTTTTCTTGGCTACTACAACAACGCCTGAATCCGACACATAGAATCTTTTCTTATCCTCCTCTAAATCGTAACCTATGACAGTCCCTTCAGGGATATTTACGTCTTTATCAATGATCGTCTTTTTGATCCTGGAGTACCTTCCGACGTTTACGCCCTCCATCAATATGGATTCTTCGATATGAGAAAAACTGTTGACCCTGACGTTTGGGGAAAGGATCGAATGCCTTACCTGTCCGCCGCTTATGATACAGCCTCCTGAAACCAGCGAATCAAGGGCAAGGCCCACGCGTCCTGTGATCTCCTCACCCGAGAAAACTGTCTTTGCAGGAGGGAACTGTTCCTGAAATGTCCTGATGGGCCAATCCTGGTCGTAAAGATTGAACACCGGCACAAGCTGGACCAGGTCCATATTCGCTTCATAATAAGCATCTATGGTCCCGATATCCCGCCAGTACAGGGCTTCTTTCCTGTTCTCATCTAAAAAATTGTGCGCGACTACCTTCAGGCCGCTATTGACCATCTTAGGGATGATATCCTTGCCGAAATCATGATGCGAATCTTCTTTCCTGGCATCCTCATGCAGTTCTTCCACTAAAACAGGCTGCTTAAACACGTAGATACCCATTGAGGCA
>Ga0315286_10000113_pt1 | contig 56062 bp, 65 predicted proteins | sample YL17G10_0_MG_FD_205038 | JGI IMG/M metagenome (GOLD analysis project Ga0315286, IMG submission 205038) | Sediment microbial communities from Yellowstone Lake, YNP, Wyoming, USA - YL17G10_0 | ecosystem: Environmental > Aquatic > Freshwater > Lake > Sediment | place: USA: Wyoming | collected...
AAAGATTTTAAAATTATTCCGTCATATGAAGAAATTCTTGAATCAAAGGACAAATTCTGCGATATGCAAAATATGTTTTCTAATTATGAAAACCTTGCACAAAAGACTGGTAACTTTTATATTCTCCAGTATATGTTTCCCGAATATACTTCTGAAGATTTGGATAGATACTATGAACTTCCTTTCAACAGAAATATTAACCTCCGAGAAATGAAGGGATTTGAATTTAGTGTTGTTACACATAGGGGCTGCATAGGCAACTGTAATTTTTGTTCCCTAAGACTGACTTCGGGGGGCAGAATAATTTCAAGAAGTGAAGATTCTATTTTAAGAGAGCTAAGATATATAGCAACTTTGCCGAATTTTAAAGGAAATATTGATGATTTTAGCGGGCCTTCTGCAAACATGTATGGTATGGACTGCCCCTTTAAGTATAAATGCAAGAATAACTGTCTCGGATGCAATAAACTTAATAGAAGCAATAAAAAACTTATTGAACTTCTTAGAAAAGCTAGAAAAGTTAAAGGAATAAAAAAGATTTTTATAAGAGGCGGGATAAGGTATGAGCTTGCTAATGAAGAGTATTTGAAAGAATTAAAGCATCATGTTTCCGGAAGATTGAAAATTGCTCCTGAACATGTTAATTCAGAAGTTCTTAAGCTGATGAACAAGTCCGGAGGAAATCTTGATGAATTTATTAAAAAATTCAAGGAGCTTGATTGCGGGGATTTAAGTTTTTATTTTATGGTCGGGCATCCCGGAAGTTCTATGAAGGAAACAAAAGAGCTTAAAGAATACATGAAAAAGCTTAAGAATGCCGAGCAAGTTCAGATATTTACTCCAACGCCAATGACTATTTCAACCTGCATGTATTACACTGAAATGGACCCAAAAACAAGAAAGAAGATTTATGTTCCTAAAACTTTTTCAGAGAAGAAGATGCAAAAGAGGATTTTGTATAATCTATAGGGGGTTATTTACACCGAGCAATTTCAAATTAGTAAATAAAAGAATGTAATAAGAATTTGAAATTGCGAGAAGAGCACTCACCAGTTCGATTCTAGTATCGCCCATAACTTTCTAAAGCTTTAAATATCAAAGAGTATTAATAAAAAGGAGGTAAAACATGAAAAAGAAAATAATAAAAAATAAAGTCTGTGGATGTTGTGGAGGGTGCGGAGGCGCAGTTTATGGACTGGGTTTCATAGGCGCAGCAATTTACTATATCTCTCACGCTGCTAGCTTTTGGGTAGGAGTTTTAGGACTCTTGAAAGCTATTGTCTGGCCGGCATTTCTAGTCTATGAAATGCTTAAATTTTTAGGGATGTGAAGAATAGTTAAGGCATTTTGATTCTAGCAGAATCTATATTTTTAGTTATCTAAATGCTTAAAAAGTTTAGCACTTCTATTAAAATATGATAAATGCAACAATGTGTTTTCTTAGAAATAATAGAAAAATACTTTTTCTTTATAGGAACAAAGGCGAAGGAGATATACATCATGGTTGGTATATGCCTCCTGGCGGTCAAACCGAAAGAGGAATAGATTGTATTGTTAGAGAATTTGGAGAAGAAACTGGCTTAATTTTAATAAAACCAAAACTTAGAGTTATTGCAACATTTTATAATCAAGGAAGAATTCTAGGCGGAAAAGAAAATCCTGAAGATTGGCGTGTAGAAGTTTATGAGGCAAGAGAATTTGCGGGAATATTAAGAGAAGAGCATCCAAAAGCCAAACCAATTTGGATTAATGATTCTGATTTAGCAAGGACAAAAATGTATCCAGGAGATAGAAAAATAATTGAATTACTCAGCCAAGAAGGAGTTTATGAAGTTTTAACAAGATATGATAAAGAAGAATTGGTTGATTTTAAATCAAACAGAGTGTCATAAAACTTCTTTTTTATTTTTGATAATTTTTGTTCCAGCATCCCACACATTTTCACAAGATTTAAATAGCAACATTTTCTTTCTTTTATTATGGCTAGGGAAACTAAAGAAAGCAATGAAAGCAAAAAACCAGAGCTAGATGCTCTTGACAAAAGCATGTCAGAATACAAGCCAAGAGACAAAGCCATGCCTTCTGAAATTCCAGAAGAAGTTAAAAAAGAGATGGAAAAAACACGCACCAAGCTGGAATCTTTTAAAAAATCAGTGCTTAAAAAATATCCTTTTACTTTAGCTATAGGCATTATTCCCCCTCAAGCAGCTGAAAAATTCGACGAAGAAAACGAGCTGAGTGAAGAAGAGAAAAAATCCAAGCCATTGCATCTTATTATTGTTATTCCAGAAGACAAATTTAAAGAAATAAACAAAATAAAAGCAGAGCTTTTAAAAGAAGTTAAAGATATGAAGCCTAAACTCTGGCTTAACATTATAACGCCGGTTGATTTGTGGAATTTCTGTTTAGATGGAAAATATGATATTGCAGAAGCAATAGGGATGAGCTTTCCATTACATGACAAAGGCTTGCTGGGAGCTTTAAGAGTTGCTCAAATTCATAAGTCTCTTGTTTTGAGAAAATTTGAAAAATATGTTACAAGCTACATTATCTGCGGAAGTTTAGTTAGAGGAGAAACTAAAAAAACTTCGGATGTTGATGTTTTTGTTGTCGTAGATGACACAGATGTTAAAAGAATGCCCCGTCTTGAACTAAAAGAAAAATTAAGGGCAATAATTTATTCTTATATTATGGAAGCTGGTGAATTAGCAGGAGTGAAAAATATTTTAAATGTTCAGGTTTATATTTTAACTGAATTTTGGGAAGCTGTTAAAGATGCTCACCCAGTTATGTTTACTATGATAAGAGATGGCATTCCTTTGTATGATAGAGGAACATTTATGCCTTGGAAATTATTGTTAAAAATGGGAAAAATTAAGCCTTCTCCAGAAGCAATAGATATGTTTATGTCTATGGGGGATAAATTAGGAGAGAGTGTTAAAAGAAGATTATTGGATATTGTAATGGGGGACATCTATTGGGGAGTTTTAACTCCATCACAAGCGTTGTTAATGTTATATGGCTTACCCCCGCCAAATACTTACGAAACAGTCGCAGAAATGAAACGGATTTTTTATGAAAAAGAAAAAATGCTGGAAAAAAAGTATATTGATATACTCGATGAAATTGCTATTAAGTATTATAAGGGATATGAGCACGAAAAAATTAAAGAAGTTAAAGGAGCAGAAGTAGACAAGTTATTAAAAGACGCAGAAGATTATATGAAAAGGCTGAAAGAATTAAGAGGACAAATTGAGAAAAGAGCTCAAGAAAAAACAGTTGGAGAAGCTCATGTAAGTATCTTCAAGCTTTTGCAAGGACTTTTTGGCAAAAAATCAGAAACCGAGCTTGTAAAAGATTTTGAAAAAGAGCTTGTAAACAAAGGAAGAACAGAGCCGCGATTTTTGCATGTTTTAAACGAGCTGATTGATGCAAAGAAAAAATACAAAAGCAAGAAAAAACCAACAACTCATGAAGTTGAAGAAATAAGAAAAAATGCTGGCCAGCTTATAAACAGCCTTATAGAATACGGGCAGAGATGCGAAATAGCTGAGCTACAAAGAAGCAAGATAATAATTTCATATAAAGGCAAACATGCTGATTTATTCTTGACAAATCCGGCATTCCTTATAGCAGAAGGAAAAATAAAGAAAGTTGCAGATAAAATAGAAGATGCAAACCAAGACGAATTTGAAAAAATAGTCCGAGAACAAAAAGGAAAATCTGGCAAACTAACAACAGAGCTTATGGCTTTGTTGAAGAAAGAATTAGGAGACTTCGAAATCAGCTTTTGAATTAGTTTATTCTACAACATAAATCTTTTTAAATAAAAAACAAATATTTTTATCATGGATGAAAAAAACGATAGAGGAAAGTTTAAGTGCTTTATTGGAGGAACGGTTGGAGTAATAGCCGTTGCAGGACTAACTTATTTTGGCATGCAATGTGGAAAAATAAGAGGAGAGAAAATTATTAGCTTAGCAGAGATTAATGGAACTACAGTAAAAGTTATCCAACAAGATAGAAAATGGGATAACGATTTATATAGAGTTGAATTATTAGATAGAAAAGGGAATATTAGAGCAGAATTTCCCGCAAGTAGCCAAAGACCAAATATTGTTTTTTATGATTTTTATGAACCACAAACACCAAAACAGGACTTAGAAAATAGTTTAGATGGTAATGATTTATAAATTTTTATTTTTAAAATAATATCAAGGAAAATGAAACCCAGAGATTATATTCTTTACGGAGCATGTTTGTTAGTTATTACAGCATCTTACTATCTTGGAAAAACAAAAGAAATGGTTTCTCAAACTTTCATTGACAGAATAGAAAATAATGGAAAAGTAGCCCATGTTATAAAGCAAGAAGATTGTTTTCACCCTTTTGAGAATGTCAGATTTAGAAATCCAATTCCAAAATACATCGGGCAAGTTTACACTAAAGATGGAAATCATGTAGAAAAAAGAAAGACCTTTTTTACTGAAAGAAAAGCAAGAAGGTTTGTAAATAAAATATTAGAAGATATTTAAAATGGTTGGAGAGGCATTTAAGCTAAATTATAGAACCCCTAGATTATGGGTAGTAGTCTCAAATGATAATTCAACTTATATTGAACAAGTACAATCTAAAGACCATGGAGCACGAGCAGAAATTGGAGTATGGTTAAGAGGATCGAAGAGTAAAGATTATATTTCTTTTACAGAAGCAAGGGCAAGAGAAAAAAGTAACTCTAGACTTTTGAAAGAGTTATCAACTATTGAATCAATAATCAAAGAAAAAGGCGGAGAAATCTTTTAGTTTAAAAATGACAAGAAGGGCAAGAAGAGATTGCGGCCAAGGAAGAACTTCTATTGAGGGAATAGATATTCATGGATTCAGGGGAGAAGGGCATGTTGGTGCAAAACAGCTTGAAAGAATAAGAAGAATACAGGATGCAGAAAAATTGAGAGCTTTTGAACAAGGTCACCCTGAAGAGACTTATCATTCTCCAACAACTATGAGTTCAGCAAGGTTTAGTGCTCACAAAGCAACAGAGCCTGAAGAACATTTGATTGTTAGACCAAACGCTTCTCAAACAACTTTGGTTAATAGAGTTAAATATTTCCCAGGCCCGCCTAAAACCTACTTTGTGAGGTATGTTGAAGAAAACATTAATCATAGACATACTACTTTTCCACCAGATATAATTACAAGATTCCCTGCTGGCTTAAGAGGCAGAGAATCAGAAATAATGGCTGAATTAAAAGAGGTTGATTATTTAATACAGAGATATGAAAGAGAGGTTTTTTAATACTCCAACAAGATTTAAAAACCTCGTTTTTCTCAAAGTTCTATGAAAGCTTTAGTTATCCAATTTAGAAGAGGAAGGAAAACTTATAAGCCAAGGCACTTTATACTGGATGTTGGAACAAAGTCAAGGGAAGAAGCTGAGAAATTTGTTGGAAAAAAAGTTTCATGGACAAGTCCTGCTGGAAAAATAATTAATGGAAAAATTGCTTCTCCACATGGAAACAAAGGACTTGTTAGAGCAATATTTGAAAAAGGTTTGCCTGGGCAGGCAATAGCAACAGACGCGGAGGTTGATTAAAATGGGAAATCTAAGCTCAAAAGTACAAAAAAATAAAATTCTCTCTCCAGCAGATAGAATAGCTGATGCCCGGAAAAATGGAAGAAGTGACATGGATTGTGAGGGGGAATTTATATTCACTAATTCAATTCCTTCCTTATATTTAACTAAATTATATAATAATGAGGGGGATTATTCATTAAGCTAAAATGGGACTGAGAAACGCATGTGCATATTCAAAAAAATACGCTCGTCCGTACACACGAAAGAGCAAAGTTAAAAGCCGTGCTTACATAAAAACAATCCCCCCACAGAAAATAACCAAGTTTAATATGGGAAACCAAAAGGTGTACGAAGAAGGGAGATATAAGTATTATATAAAATTAATAAGCAAAGAAAAAGTTATGTTAAGAGATAATGCTATTGAAGCTTGCAGACAATCTGTCCACAGAGAATTAGAGGAAAGCATGCCCGGAGCGTATTATTTCCAAATAAAAAAATACCCCCACCACATTATAAGGGAAAATAGAGTTTACAGCGGGGGGAGCAAGGGTGAAAGAGTCAATACAGGTATGCAAATGTCATTTGGAGCTGCAATTGGCAGAGCTGCTTTTGTTGAAGTAGGAGAAACAATTTTTGTAATTTTCTTTGTAGAAGAAAAACAACGAATAAAAATAAGAGAAATGGTTGAAAAAATAAAACCGAAACTTGCCTGCGCAACAAAAATTGTTCTTGAACAAAAGAAACCATAAAAGATTTTTGAAGTCTAAAGAATGTGGTTTTAATTTCTGACATAATCAAACTGCCCGGAAAGGAAAAAGAGTTCTGATGTTAAGATGGAAAGAATCCAAGAGAGATTACTAAATGAAAGCAACTTGAGAAAAATGTTAGCTATAGCTATCCCCCAGCTTGGGCGCCTTGAAGATTTACCTGAATTAAAAGATTTAAAATTAACTTCTGCAAAAATAGAAGACCCCGATTCTTTAGTCTTAGTAGAATACGAAGCTGTTGCCTCACCGAGTTTATATCCAAATGTCAGAGCAAGATTAATAGACAGAAATGTAATAAAAAAAGATGATGTGCGGAATACAATAAAACGCAATAAAGATAGAAGTTTAATAAAAGGGTATGAACAGTTGGTTTTGGATTTTTACCGTGATAAAGTTCAATTCCAGGTATGGCTAAAAGTTTTTAATCCAAATTACAAAGCAGATGGATAGAGCAACAAAATGAGTAATCGAAAACATTAAATAATCTTCTTTTATATTATTTATATGATAAAAGAGGTAAAAAATCACGATTCTGAATCTGATTATGTAAAATGGCTTTTTGAACTTTCTAATAAAGATGTAGCTGTTGCAGGAGGAAAAGGAGCAAGCTTGGCAGAGATGTTCAATAATAACTTCCCAGTTCCGCCTGCTTTTGTAGTGACTGCCCAAGCTTTTGGAAAATTTATTGAAAAGATAGAGATTGAAATAAATGAGATTATCAAAAAAATAGATATTGAAAACACTGCGCAATTAAACGAGAACAGCAAAAAAATAAGAGAGCTTATTGAAACACAGGAATTCCCGAGGGATATGGAAGAACAAATAGTTGAGTCGTATGAAACATTGGGAGCAGAAAAAAACAGTGTTGGAAAAGACCCGATGAAAATTTTAGAAAAATCAGAGCAGGTTTTTGTTGCCATCAGAAGTTCTGCAACAACAGAAGATTTAGCAGACGCAAGTTTTGCCGGACAGCAGGAAACTTTTTTGAATATTAAAGGCAGTAAAAAACTTTTAGAATCAATAAAAAAATGCTTCTCATCATTATACACGCCAAGAGCAATTTATTATAGAGAGAGAAAAGGTTTTGGTAATATTAAAGCTTTATTGTCTGTAGTTATTCAAAAAATGATTAATTCTGAAAAATCAGGAGTTATGTTTACAAAAAACCCTATACGAGAAGATGGGAATGTAGTGATAGAAGCGGTTTTTGGATTGGGAGAGGGGATTGTTTCTGGAAAAATAAACCCAGATAATTACCTAATATCCCCTGAAATAAAAATCCTAGACAAAAAAATAGCAGATAAGAAAAAAGCCTTAATCAAATCAGAAACAGGCGAAACAGAAGAAATAAAGCTTACTGAAAAGAAGAGCAATGAGCAGGTTCTGACAGAGTCTGAAATAGAGAGAATAGCAGATTTGGGGTTGAAAATAGAGAAACATTATAAAAAACCGCAAGACATTGAATTTGCAATTGAAAACCGGGAAATTTATATTGTCCAGTCTCGTCCAATAACAACTTTAGGAAAAGCAAAGTCAGCAAGACAGCTTGAAGGAAAAATATTGTTGTCAGGCCTAGCGGCTTCTCCTGGAATCGGAACTGGAAAAGTTAAGATAATCAAAACTATGAAAGACTTAGAAAAAATACAAAAAGGAGATATCCTGGTAACAGAAATGACTAATCCCGACATGGTTGTTACAATGCAGAAATCAGACGCAATTATAACAGACGAGGGAGGAAGCACGAGCCACGCGGCAATAGTTTCTAGAGAAATGGGAATTCCTGCAGTTGTTGGAACAAAACAAGCAACTTCTTTGTTAAAAGACGGGCAGATTGTTACAGTAGATGGAAGCAACGGAAAAATTTATGCGGGCTCTGTTGGCGAAGAAAAAAAAGAAGAGATACAAAAAATTTTAGAAACAAAAACAAAGATTAAAGTTATCTTAGACTTGCCTGATTATGCAGAAAGAGCAGCTCAAACAGGATGCAAAGATGTTGGATTGCTGAGATTAGAGGGGATAATAGCAGAATCAGGAAAACATCCTTTAATGTTTTTAGCTGAAAATAGAATTAATTCGTATGAAGAAATTATCAGAAAAGGAATAGAAAAAATAGCTGGGCATTTTGAGAGTGTCTGGATAAGAACTTCTGACATAAGAAGTGATGAATTCAGAAATTTAACTGGCTCGCCAAAGAAAATAGAATTAAATCCTATGCTTGGATTCCACGGCATCAGATTTTCCTTGAGGAATAAAGCAATTTTAGAAGCTGAGTTGCAAGCAGCTAAAAAAACAGCTGAAAAATATCAAAATAAAAAAATAGGAATAATGTTCCCGCAGGTTATTTCTGTAGAAGAAGCAAAAGAAGCTAAAAAAGAATTTGAAAAATTTAAAACTCCTAATATGGAATTCGGCATAATGGTTGAAACCCCCGCTGCTGTCCAGATTATTGAAGAATTGTGTGAATTAGGCTTAGATTTTATAAGTTTTGGGACAAATGACTTAACTCAATACACTCTCGCTGTAGACCGGGGAAATGAGAATGTCCAGGATATTTATAATGAAATGCATCCAGCTGTATTAAAACAGATATCTCATGTAATTAGTATTTGCAAAGAAAAAGGAGTGCAAACTTCTATTTGCGGCCAGGCAGGGAGCCAGCCAGAAATGGCTAAATTCCTTGTTGAAAAAGGTATAGACAGCATCACTACAAATGCAGATGCAGCTTATGAAATCAGCAAAGTTGTGAAAGAAATTGAGGGAGGTAAAGAAGAAACAAAAGATATCTCAGAGAAAGAAAAGGAAAAAGAAAAAATAAAAGAAGCATTTGAAAAAGAGAAAGCGAGAGAGTCCAAAAGAACAGGCGAGCCAGTCAAACGAACAGGATTGGCTGGCGAATTGGCGAGTGAGAAGAGCGAAAAAAAAGAGGAGGAAGAAGCTAAACCAACAAAAGAATATCCAGACATTGAGCTTGGAATAGACATCTTCAGCCCAAAATTCGCTGTAGCTGGAAGCAAGCCAGAAGAAAAAGAGATAGCCTGCTCTTCAATAACAAAACCAGAGCCCAAAACGAGCAAGAAAGAAGAATACCCAATTTTAGATTTTAATTTAGATTTCTTAAATTCTGCCCCAATTTCCGGAGTAATTGTAAACTCTGAAAAAATAGGGGGAGCGGGGGAGAAAGCAGAAGGTAAAGAAGAAGACGAAGAACTAAAAGAGGTTTTAGAAGAGCTCCAAGGAAAAACAGACGAAGAAGATATTGACATAGAAGAAAAGGGGCAAAAAGATGAAGATACCCTGGACATATTTTGATAAATGTAACCACTCCCCAGTTCTTACAATAGAAAGATTTAAATAGTTATTTTGTGTATGCAAAATATCAAAAAATGACACTTGAAGATGTTGTAAATGCAGGAAAAGACCACTTTGTCGTGAGAAATATAGCTGCAGGTTTCAAAAAAGAACCCCATAATCCGCAGTTTTTAGCTGCTTTCTTAGAATTCTGCAACAATGAACGCGATTATCTTCCAGAAGAATTAAGAAATGCTATGAGAGAAGATTTAGAAACAAATCCTTTTAAGCTGAACAGAATGCTAAATGAAGCTTCAACAACAACTAAAAACAGATTAGTCGGAGCTGTTTCTGAAAACTACAATCAAATTATGTCTAATTTGTCAGACAAAGCTTATGAAACGCTTACTTTAGAGCTTCCGGATGAAGATAAAGATTTTGATGTTGTTGAAAGAAAAATCCAGCAAGGAGATATAGAAAGCGCAAGAAAAGCTTATGCTAAAACTTTCAATAGCCCTATGTTAAAGCATTATTTAGAAAATGAAGCAAGTGATGAATTTATTGTGAAACATGCAGGAGCTTATGCTGAAATAGCAAAAAGCAAATTTTTAGATAAATATACAAGAGAAGTTAAACATAATGGCAAAAGAGTAAAACAAATAGACCATTCCAAATTAAGAAGTTATGCTGAAGAACAGATAGCAGGTTATGGCGAGGATAAAGATAAGAAGACAGCTTACGGGCTTATTGGAGAGCTTTATACTGCACAAAAAGCAAACGGAAAAAGCCATAAAGCGGCTGCTTAAATCAGATAAGAACTTTAACTTCACTTCTCAGCAATTTTATCAATTAACTCTGCCATAGTTCTGATAAATGTTTCTGTTTTTTCCTGCCAGTCATCTATCTCCACGCCCTTGACATCGGTTACTTCTCCGTGGGCAATTTTCCTATGGAGAACATAAATATCCCTGTACCAAACAACATATTTCATATTTAATAAACCCTTGTCTACAAAATTCTCTTTTAAAAATATTGAAATGTGCTCTGGTGAAGCTGGTGAAATCTTAGCAGCCATTAATAAAGCGTGAGCAGAATCAACCATAGCCCAATATAATCCCTCAATAGCAGCCATTTCAGACTGATGGCTTCTCATAAGATGCTGGGGAGCTCTTTGCAGCGCAGTATAAATCGCTTCAGGAGAAGGTTTTATTTTCCCTTCCTGCAAAAGGATTTTCAAAGGCCTGAAAAAACCCCCGAAATCAATTAAACTCTCCCCGTATCTAATAACATTAATCACAACCGGATCTCCCCTGATTAAATCCTGCCACCAAGTTGTTAGTTTGACTGTGTTTATGTGAAGTTCTCTTTTGTACGGATTAGCGCTTATTACTTTTCCTAGCTCTTCCCTATACCAAGCTATAAGTTGGGGGTCAAATTTAACATAAGCATCGTCTACAATTATGATAATATCAATATCTGAACCAGGAGTCCTTGTTTGTTTTGCAGTAGAGCCAAATAAAATAACAGATTTAACTAGCTTATCAAACTTTTCTGCGACTTTTCCAGCAAAATCCATCGCTATCTTCTGCTCGTCTATAAGTTGCAAAGTAGGATAACCTCTTAGCCTGCTTGGCTTATCTTTAGAAATTTTCTTGCTTGTTTTCTTGCCTCTTTTTTTAACCATCTTACTTCAAAATATATTTTTTATATCGAACGCATTATATTTCCGTATTTTTTATGTGTTTGATACCAAGAAAATGCTCATAGCATTTTCGGGGTGCTCAGAAATGCGAATATTAATGAGCATTTCTGACAGATAGGAAACGCTGACGATTATTTAATGCGTTTACTATATAGTATATATCAAAATTTCTTGATATTTAAATCTTGCTTTTGTCAAGAACCATGAGTTAAAACCCATAGCGTGTTTTTGTGGTTCTTGAGCATCTCAAAATCTAAAAGATTTTGATGACTGTCAAAGTTTTAGGAACTTTGAAGCTATCAAAAATGCCTTTGCTTTCTCCGAGTTAAAACATGGAGGGTACACAAAGAGCATTTTTGAAGTCTTATGCCATTGGTGTTCCAGTTTGCCTGGATTCTCTTCCAGGAATTTGCCCGCCTAATTCTGTCGGAAGAGCTGCAAATCCCTCGCCATATAATGAATGATGAATATCTGGATTAATTGCTCCGTAACCTGAAAAATAAGAGCCCATTGCACCATAAACCTGATTCCAAGCAGGTTGCATTTGCATAGGATAAATTGGCGAGCCGAAAGCCTGCATTGTCGGAACCAACGGAGGGTTTTGTTTTCCGCCAGGGGAAAAATGCTGCCACCAAGCAGCTGCTTCAATAATCTCTTTTCCTTTAAACCCTGCTTTTTTAAGTTTTTCCCTGATTTCCCCCATAGGAACATTTCCCATTCCCATCGGAAGCTCTGTATTCTCAAAACCAAAGTTGTCTGACAAGTGAACATGTTTCACATAAGGAGCTATTCTCTCAGCTTCTTTCACCATATCGCTTTTGTCATATCCATACCTTCTCAATTGATTTATGTGCCCAACATCCCAGGTAGCCCCGATTAATTTTTCAGCCATTGATTTTGCATCTGATACTGAAATCCCTTTTTCCTTGGCTTTTTTGACAAACTCTTCCCGGGATTTTACAACAACTTGCCTTATATCATCGGCCCGCGTTAAAACAGACATCCCCGCAGGATGATTTTCAATGCTGATTATAGGGGCTGTATTTCCAAATTCTTTATAAGAGTCTAAAGCAAGATTAGAAATTGTTTCTGAAGCTTTTTCAATTGCAAACTCTCTTAACGGTGTGAAAATTTTTGGCTGTTTTATACCGCCTAAAGTTCTAACACCTTCCTCAATCATTTCCGCAAATTCACTGAGTTTTGCAGGATTCTGCTCTAAATTCTCCCACTCTTTTATTTTAGGTGCAATCTTTTTTCTGTAATTATCTAACTTAGCTTGGTCTTCTTGGTCTGAATTTTTATAAATTAAATCAAAATTCTTTTTCAAATTCTGGTATGCATCTCTTAAATAAATACTTCCATGAGATAATCTTCTATCCATTTCCTTGAATCCCCTTAATTCACCATGTTCTTTAATATCTTTCCATGCTTCTTCATCTAATGTCGTTATGTCTAGACTGTTTTTATCTTTTTCAAGTAAAACTTTCATATCTTCAACCATATCTTCCCCTCTTTGTGCATAAAAATTCAGATTATCTAATTGCTGAAGCCAGGCTTCTTTATTTTTTCTTTCAATTTCTTTTTCAGGATTAAATTCAATTTTGCCTTCAGTTTCTCCTTCTTCTGTCGGGAAATATCTTTCTTCTTCTCTTATCTGCCCTAAATTTCCATTAGAGTCTACTAAAAGAACAGACTTTACAACTTCTTTTCCATCTTCTTTAACTTTTAGTTCAGCAGGAGGCAATCCCGCTGTTGTTGCATGAATTGTAACCGGAATGTTTCCGTGAGGATTTAAGTCGTGGCTTCTTTTTATTGCATCCCACAATTGCCTTTCAGCAGCTTCTTGATTTATCTTCTGCCATCCGTGCTGGCTAAGCCCAGTAGGATCAATCATCGGCGCATGCATGCTTAACTCTGCTCCTGTAAGGTGAGCCACCCTTTCCATTTCTTTAAAGTCTTCTCTAGGAATAGAATCCATAATCTCGGGCATAGTTCCCTGCACCTCAAGATTTTTTATTCCTGTATTCAAATGGGCAGTAACTTCTTTTATTTGATTGGCAGTCCTAGCATCAAGATGAGAGCCAACATCTGAAAAAGCAACTTGATACTCTGGAGTCTCTGAATAAATAGGATCTAAAGCTGTGACAGATCCTTCATAAAAAAATTCATAATCTCCCATTTTATCTTCCTCTATTTTCTTTTAATAAACTTAGTTTTTATAGTATTTAAAAGTAACTAAAAAATCCTTTCTTTTCTTCTTCTGCCTCTTGCAAACGGCTGGCTTCTATCATCTTCTGATGCTTCTTGGTATTTTCTTTGGTCGTCTCTAAAATTTGCCAAATCATCTCTAACTCCCTCTCCGCCACCCCCCTGCCCCCCAGCAAAAGCAAAAGGCCTTAACACCGGCGCATTTAATTCAGAAGTATCTGCTATTAATCCCCGCCTTATATCAAACCTTTCTTCCCCTCTTTTTTCATTATCATAAGTTCCTTGGGCATTATAATCAATATAAGGATTTTCATTTTCAGTTTTAGCATTTGCAGAAGACCTGGGAGCATCTGCTGTAGCGCGCTCTAAATCAGGCGCGTTTGCAGTTTCTCCTTGCTCTAAAACAGGGACTGCAAAATCTCCTGTTGGAGAATTATCAAAAAAAGTTTCTTGAAACTCTCCTTCATAATGAGCTGGTTGTCCTGCTAAATCTTCAAGACTCGCCTCTTCTTCTGTATCCTCTGCTTCTGTTTCATCTTCTTCTTTAGATTTCTCATTTTCAGATTCTTCGTCTTCTTCTAAGTATTCTTCATCAGTATGCTCATCAACCATAAAATATACAAGAATTATAATTATTTAATTGTTTTGTTTCTGGGAAAGAGATTGATTTTATTAAGCTTCGAAGCAGGTTTCACCAAACTTCTCTGCATGGTTTTTGACATGACATTCTCCCGCGCATAAATGTGCGGGTTTCCTTTTGGTAACTCTTAAAATTTTTAAGCTATACCAAAGGACATTGATATTTCCCCATTTATGCCTTTGGTATCAAGGAAAAGAACAAAACTCTGGGGAAATATTTTGTTCTTTTACTATATGCTCAACTTCATCAAGCTTCACATCAACAGCAGAATATATAACACACTTCCAAAACTACATACAAAAGTATATAGATTTCTTAGTGAATTAAGGACTCTATGTAGTTACATTTATTAAATCTTGTCAATCAAACGGGCTCGGATGAGACTGCATTCCGTGGGCTTTTTTATAAATATCAAAAACATTAAAGCACAATTCAGCTGAGCCCCTCTCCCCAATCTCTCTTATTAAAGATTCAACATAATTGTCTTTTCTTACATCGCCTGTTTTCTTGTTAGCTTCTTTAGCTTCTTTTTTCTCTTTTCTCTTCCCAAATCCGAATAACGCAAAAAAAGGATTCACATCGTCTTCATTTTTCTTCTCTTGAATTTCCAACTCCCTGTCTTTTTCTTCTTTTAAAAAATACTCTATATCTTCTCTTAATTCATTTAAAGTTTCATCTGTTGCTCCCTGAACTAAATTCAAAGCAGAGTTCAAATCAGAGTCTTTTAATTTTTCTTCAAACGCCTTTAATTCATCTTCATTTAAGCAATAACCCTTAAATACAACATCTACTCTTCCTCCAAACGCATAGTGTGACTGCTGGATAACTTTTCTTGGAATCCCCCTAAAAATAAAATCAACCAGTACGCATTTGTAATATTTTCTTTTTGTTTTTAAATTTTTAAACTCTTGCGGAAGACTTTTGTCAACTACTTCCTGCTTTACATCTATTTCATTTTTCCCGAAAATAGTTAATTGAAGAATAATTGTATTGAAAGTATCAACAATCCCCGGCTCTCTTCCCCTTTCTTTTGAACTTAATTTTTCTGCAGCAATTAGATAAGGCTTAACCCATCGGGTATAAAGTTTTAAAGATTGCACTTGGCTTTTCAACCATGTTCTCTGGATATTGTACCTTTTTCTTAGTTCTTTTTCACTTAACCCTTTCCACTGATTAAATTCGTGAATTCTTTGAAGAAGCACTCTTTTAACTCTTTCATTTAAATCCATTTTTTTCACATCTGCTTCGTCTTTAGCTATCATAAAGGCATCTATCAAGGTTACAAATGCGTTTTGCGAAAAAGCCATGGCTTTAATGCTCGTATTTCCTCTTTTAATATCAACATTGTCCAGCCAAATCTGCTTTAATGCAATTGCTCCTGCTTCAGCCACATTTTTGTCTTTTGAGCGCGAAGCATCATAATCCTTGAATCTAATCTCAAATTGCCTCAAATCATAAATTATGTTTATTAAGCTTTTAATCATAACTCCAACAGTTTGCATTATCTTCATTCCCTCTTCCTGCATTCTCGTTGCTCTCCCACCAATCTCAGAAAAATGCCCAGAACCAGGAGACGAAGTAAAATTATCCACTAATTTTTCAACACTGCCCCCAAATAGCTGATTCATAAAATCCAAAATCCAAAAATAAACAGGCTCTAAAGTTTCAGATGAAGAATCATAAGTAAGTTTATATTGGTCTGCCGGCACAAGTTCAAATTTCTTTTTTATTTTACCAGCATAATGTGGGCTAACCTCTTCAATTATTTTTGATATATCCTCATTACCGCTCATTTTCCTTTTTTCTATATCCCTTATGAGGTTGGATAGTTTTTAAATATATTGTAAATATACTTTTAAATTTAGATAAATTTAAAAGTGGGATTCTCTTTTATGAAGAATGGCTATGGGAGATTTTTTTAAGAAGTTTAGAAAAGAAGATACTGTAATTGACTTGGGAGATATGCAGAAGAGAGGCATAATTAAAAAAAGAAATGAGATTGAAGCGAATAAAGAGGAGGTTGTTGACTTAACAGAATCAAATCCTCTGGGATTTTTAGGCTCTCTCGCATCTTCAAGTGTTTCTGGTGAGTCAAGCGAAACAGGCTCTTTTAAATCTTCACTAAACACTTCTCCAGATGGAAGAACTAAGTTAAAGGGAGTTTTAAGAGACCTAAAAATAAACCTTAAAAACACAACAGATAGACTCTACAAGATTACTGACAGATTGGATTTAATTGAGAAAAAAATAGACAGGCTCGAAAGAAGAGCTGGAGTTTCTGGTTGATTATCTTATCTTCCCCCTCTATTGTATAAAGATTACCAAAATTAAATTACACCAAAGGTTATTAATTAACAATATTTATATACTTTAATTCTTTAATAAATTAAAATGGTGGATTGGAATCAAAAAATTTTGGCTTATGCTCTGAAAAATGCAATTGATTATAATGGCAAAGCTAATGCTAACACCATTGTAAACTCTTTGTTTCACGAGGGATTAAAAAAACAGGATTTGGAGAAAGTTCTTCCATTAATCCGGCAGATAGTAGGGCAGGTTAATGCCATGACTCTGGAACAGCAAAAAAAAGAATTTGAATCTCTCTATACCCAAGTAAGCGAAAGAAAAATAAGGGTTGGCTTGCCTGAATTGCCTAATGCAAAACAAGGAAAAGTTGTTACAAGATTTGCTCCCTATCCTTCTGGCCCGCTGCATATCGGGAATACAAGAATTCTGGTTTTAAATAATGAGTATGCTAAAATGTATAAAGGAAAAATGTTGTTTATTATCGATGATACAATCGGCAGTGAAGAAAAGCAGATTGTAAAAGAAGCTTATGAACTTATTCCAGAAGGATTAAAATTGATGGGTGTAAAATACTCTAGAATATTCAAAAAGTCTTCAAGATTGAAAATTTATTATAAATATGCTGAAATGCTCATAAAAAAAGGAAAAGCATATGTTTGTGAATGTTCTATAGATGAGCTGAGAAAAAACAGGAAAGAGGGGCGAGAGTGTTCATGCAGGCAGTATCCGCCAAAAGAACAGATGAAAAGATGGAAAGAGATGTTTAAAAAATCAGCAAAACAAGGGAAATATGCATTAAGGATAAAAACAAACATGCAGGACCCAGACCCTGCATTTAGAGACAGGGTTATTTTCAGAATTTCAACCCGAGAACATCCTTTAGTCGGAAAAAAATATAAAGTTTGGCCGATGCTAGAAATCTCATGGGCGGTTGACGACCATCTTCTTGGGATTACTCATGTTATAAGAGGCAAAGAATTAATGATTGAAACTAAAATGGAAAAATATATTTTTGGCATTTTTGGCTGGAAAGAGCCAGAGTTTATTCATACTGGGCTTTTAGGATTTGAAGGAATTAAATTAAGCAAGAGCAAAGGGCAGAAAGAAGTCAGAGAAGGAAGATATGCGGGATGGGACGACCCGCGAACCTGGAGTATACAAAGTTTAATCAAAAGAGGAATAGAACCAGAAGCTTTAAAAAAATTCATTTTAAGCCTGGGAATAAGACAGACCGAGATAACAGTTCCAATAGACATTTTATATACAGAAAACAGAAAGCTCCTCAACCAAAAAGCAAAACCAGCAGACTTCAAACCAGCCTCAGACCTCCCAGAGGTTCCAGAAATTGAACCAAAAATTCCAGAGCTAAAACAAGCAACAACGCCAAAACAGAAAACACCACAAAAAACAAAACAAATCTCCAACGCTAAAGTTATTATGCCAGACGGAAGCACAATCAACGGAAGCACATCAGTCCAGCCAAAATCCAAAGATATCATCTATTTCAGAGATTTTGGCTACTGCAAATTCGACCAAAAAAAGCAGGGAAAATTGGTGTTTTATTTTGCGCATAAGTGAGGGGAAAGACTTAAAAACTTATATCTCATTGATACAACATGGAAAAGAAAAAGTTTTCATATGATAATTATAGTGATAGTTTAATAGTCAGTAATAGACAAGAAAATGAAATTATAAAAAATAACTTTGAAATAGGAGACATAATATTTAGTCTTACTGGAAAAGGAAAAATTGTAGCTATAGAAATAAGAGAATTCTCTTCTTTTTTAGAATCTTGTAATATAGAAGCTTTGATTATAGAGAAGATGACCAGTGTCGAACTAAAAATTCTTCCAAGAAGAGACACATTATTTTTGATTTTAAAAATAAGTTTTTTAGATGGACAGGCCACCCTATCTAGAAATATTCCTTTAGTTGTCCCATTGATTACTCAATAAGCTGTTTTTTATAAGCTTTTAGTAAATTCTTTTTAAAATGCTTAAAATTTCTATTTACTTTAAAACCATTAAGCAAAATTGGTTTGTTGTATTCGCCATCAAAAGCTATTCCATAAACCAAATAAGTTCCATCCTCTAGCTCATAGTAAAAATCATAGCTTATTTTTCCATTTTTATGTTTTCTCTCGCTTACTAATTTAACTTTTTCAAATTTTCTGAAATTATCTTTTAATAGGGTTATATCGGTTCCTTTTTCATCAAGCGAATAATAAAAATGATCTGCTTTAATTAGATCATCAAAAGAAAAATTTGCTAATTTTAAAGTAAATTTTACGATTTCTTCCTCTTTTTCGTAGAGCTCATTTATTATTTCGGGCATAACTAGCTTAAATAGAAGTCCTATAAATATTTTTCTTATGGATAACTGCGTTGTTTAAGTTACAATTATTCGCAGTTATACAGATAGAGAACTGCATACAAAATGTCATATAATTAATGCAGTTGTCTATAATACAAATTTCGCGCATAAATGACTCTCTTTAGAGTTTGTTAATAAAAAATCATCTACTGCCTTATTAAGTAAGTTGCTCGCAGATTAATCTTACATCTATGCAAAGCCAACATGCTAAGCCAAGCATAAAAAAGATTAAAAGAACAAATAATAAATCACCAAAAACAAAGTTATCGTATTTACTCTATATTCTGAAGTAAAAAATCAAAGTTTATCTTGTCCATAGTCCAAAGATAAATTTCTAAATTTAATAGTTATTGTCTATAAAATATAATGGAGTGAAGAGAAGCATCGCTAATTTAAGATTTAGTTTATCCAGTAGCTTGATTAACATTTATCTAAGCTCGCGCAGATTAACATACAGAATTCTCAATTACTAAAAATCCAAATAAAATTAGGGTTATGCAAAGCTTCCCTAATTTTGAACTCCAACACTCCTTAATATCTCAATAACCTTCAAGCTTAATCTTCTCATTGCAAAGCTAATAGGTTTGCATTTCCAAAAACAAAGCCATCAAAATCTTTATAAACCCCACCATCTTCATATAATCAATAATATTAAATCAAAAAGGAGGTAAAATGTATAGAGATAAGAGAGGAGTGAGCCAAATAATTACAACAATCATAATTGTATTAATTTCTTTGGTCGCAGCATTAGCAGTCTGGCAGCTTGTAGAAAACTATTTGCCAAGTGACGACGGAACAGGAACAGTTGACTGTTTTAAGATAAGTATGGATATATCTAGTGCAACATGCACATCTGGAACGGCTACAGCGGCTGGAAGTGTCAATGTTACACTTACAAGAGCAGGAGATAGTGTTGACGATGGAATATTAATTGTAAAAGCTACAAAGGCAGATGGAAGTTCTGTAGATAGTAACACAGCTCCAATGCCAACATTAGGTTCTTTAGGAGCAGCAACAGCAGGAGTTACATTACCAGCAGAAGCAATAACATCAACAACAATTACAACTGGATTAACACTGGGCGAGACAACTTGCACAGGGCCGACAAAGACTATAACCTGCACTTAATTTTTTATTTTAATTTTTTAGAATTTTTTAATTGTTGTTTTATAACCGAAAGGTTTAAATAGTATCTATTCTAAAATTATTAGTAATTAAATTTTAGAGTTATCTAAAATTATTAAAAAATGAAGAATAGAAAGGTTTTCGAAGAGCTTTTAAAACAAGGAAATGACAGAAAAATATCGCTCTTAATTGGAGCAAGACAGGTAGGGAAAACAACCCTCTTAAAAGCACTTTTCGAGAGAATTTGTATTGAACAGAAAAACAGAGGGATTTTTCTTGATTTAGACATATTTAGTAATTTTGAGAAAATTAGCACATTTGAAAACCTCCTAAACTTTATAAAATTAAATGGCTACGAAGAGCAGCAAAAAGAATTTTTTTATTTATTTTTAGATGAATTCCAAAGATATTCAGAGCTTCAAATTGTGATGAAAAATGTTTATGACAACCTTAAAAATGTTAAAATTTATGCTTCTGGCTCCTCTTCAATAAAAATAAAATCACAGATTCAAGAATCATTAGCTGGAAGAAAGAAACTAAACCTAGTTTACCCTCTAGACTTTGAAGAGTTTCTATGGTTTAAAGAAGATTTAGAAGCTATAAAATATTTTGCCAATGTTACTAAATTGAAGGGGGATAAGTTGTATAGCTCTTTGTCGAAATTAAATGCGTATCTTGAAGAATTCCTTGTTTTTGGAGGCTATCCAGAGGTTGTATTGCAGAAAAAAAATAAAGATAAAATTACGATCTTAGAAAGCATTTTTGATTTGTATGTCAAAAAAGACCTTGTAGAATATTTAAACATAAAAAAAATAATGAATTTTAAAAAATTAATAGAGCATCTAGCAATAAATCATAGCAGGAAGATAAAATATGAGGAACTAAGTCAAATAAGCTCGTTAAGTTATAATGAATTATTAAATTATATTGAAATCTTAAAAGAAACCTACTTAATTCATGTTTCAAGACCTTTTTTTACAAATAAGAATAAAGAACTTGTAAAAATACCAAAAATCTATTTTATAGACAGCGGTGTTAGAAATTTTTTCATTAATAATTTTAATTCAACTAACATTAGGGAAGATAAAGGATTCTTGTTTGAAGGATGCATGGTCTCTGAGTTTATCAAAACGGGTATTGGCCCAGAAAAAATCAAGTTTTGGGAAGATAAAAATGCTCACGAAGTAGATATCTTAATAGACACTCTTCAAACCCAAATTCCTATTGAGATAAAATTTAAAAAGAACCTAAAAACTGATGACTTAACAAGCCTTTATGCCTTCTTTAAAGAGTATCCTAAAATTAAAGAAGGGTATTTAATAAACTTAAATCAACAAAAAAAAGTTAAAGATATAAACTTTAAACTTCCGTTTAAAGTCTCAAATATACTCCCTGCTTAATCCTCTTTCCTTTTTTCCCTTTTGGGGGAGCTTTTTTTTAAACTTTTTTACTTTTTTCTGAATTTATTTTTATAATTTCCTAATCGGGATTTAATGTTAAATTTATTTAACCTATAAGCGCAAGCTGGCTTTGCCCTGCTTAATTAGACATATCTGCTTAATAAGAGATATAGTAAGATACTAAAATATGTTTTTGATTGCAAGAATTTATTTAAACTGAGTTATTCATCTATTTTTATGAAACTCGGCATTATCGGAGGTTCTGGATTAGACAACCCGAACTTGCTTGAAGATTATAAAGAAGTGAAAGTAGAAACTCCGCACGGCGAGCCTTCTTCTCCCATAACAACTGGAAAAATTGATAATGTAGAGATATACATTCTTGCCAGGCACGGCAAGAATCATGAAATTCCGCCTTCCCAAGTAAATTATCAGGCAAATATTTATGCTTTAGCTAAATTAGGATGCACGCACATAATAGCAACAACAGCTTGTGGCTCTTTAAGAGAAGAAATTAAAAGAGGAGATTTTATTATTCTCGACCAGTTTATTGACTTCACGCGCCACCGCAAAATTAGTTTTTATGACAAATTCCCAGGCGGTTTGGAAAATGCAAATCATACTGCAATGCCTGAGCCATTTTCTGAATTTTTAAGAGAAAAAATTATCTCTTCTGCAAAAGAGCTAGGAATAAGTTTTCACAAAAGAGGAAATGTTATAACAATTGAAGGCCCGCGCTTTTCAACGCGCGCAGAGAGCAATATGTTTAGAACTTGGGGAGCAGATGTTATTAATATGTCAATAGCCCCCGAAGCTATTTTAGCAAAAGAAGCTGGCTTGGAATACGCAGCCATAGCAATGTCAACTGATTATGACTGCTGGAAAACAGATGAAAAACCTGTTTCCTGGGGAGAAATAGTAGAGATTTTTGGAAAAAATGTTGATAACATGAAAAAACTTCTGCTCGAAACAATAAAAAGACTATCAACTGAGAATGAAGATTTTATTAAAAGCAAAATTCGCACTATACCAAACTGGCCAAAGCCCGGAGTAATTTATAGAGATATCACAACTTTGTTAAAAGATAATGAAGGGTTTAAGCGAGTTATAGACATTTTGTATAATAAGTATAAAAATAGAGATATAGAGGTTATAGTAGGAATTGAGAGCCGAGGATTTATTGTTGGAAGCATACTTGCCCATAAGCTTAATTTGGGTTTTGTTCCGATAAGGAAAAAAGGCAGGCTTCCTTATGAAACAGAAAGAGAAGAGTATGATTTAGAATATGGAAAAGATTCTATTGAAATTCATAAAGATGCAATAAAGCCAGGGCAGAAAGTTTTATTAATAGATGATTTAATTGCAACCGGGGGGACTTGTAGAGCTGCTGCAAACCTAATTGAAAAACTTGGCGGCGTTATAGAAGAAATAGCTTTTGTTATAGAACTTGTTGATTTGAAAGGCAGGGAAAAACTAAACAAATGGGAAGTTTACTCTGTTGTGAAGTTTGAAGGTGAGTAAAACTTATAATTTCTTCACCATATATCCTTCTTTATCAAGCTTGTACCCAAACTTCTTATAATACTCCCGCACCCCCGCCCCCGAAATCACCCCCATCTTTTTTACTTTATTTTTCCTTGCAATCTCCTCTGCTTTTTCTAAAAGCTGTTTGCCCAAACCTTTATGCTGACTTGCTTGTTTTCCTTTTTCCCCAAGATTAATTGCCTTGCCATAGACATGCAGCTCTCTTATAATTGCATGTTTATTAAAAATGCGAAGCCTGCACAAGCCAAATAAAATATCTTCATTATTAACAATTTCAAGGAAATATTCATCTCCGCCAGAAGCTTTGTATTTTGTAACTTTTAATTGCAAATTTTTACTTTCAATTTTTTCATGCCTGCTTCTCAGCCCAATTTCTCTAAACCTAATTTCCTTGATCTCATCTTCTTTCCCAAGTTTCTTTATAAGAAAGCTGTCTTTTATTCCATCTTCTTTCCCAAGTTTCTTTATAAGAAAGCTGTCTTTTATTCCATCTTCTTTCCCAAGTTTCTTTATAAGAAAGCTGTCTTTTATTTCGATTTTTCTTTCCGAAGTTTCTTTTTTTAAAAGAAAGCTCTCGACATCTTTCCGCAAATCAATTCTTTTTGTTCCAGCAACAAGATAATCAGGAGGAATTTCCCGCATAATTCTCATAATCCTGCAATATCTTGGCGTCAATTTGAGAAATTTTACCAGCATTTTTTTTAGCTCTTGTTCTGTGTAAGGAGAATAAGTTCTATTATAATAGTATTTTTCAAGTTCAGCTCCTTTTATAACTTGGCACGGATAAATTTTAAGCTGGTCTGGCTTAAAATTTTCATTTTTGAAAATTTTCTTAAACATCTCTATATCTTTCTTAATGCTCGAGCCAGGCAATCCCGGCATTATATGATACCCGATTTTGAATCCCGAATTTCTTAATCTCTCGGTTGCAAGAATAACAGATTTAACATTATGCCCTCTTTTAATTTTCTTATAGATTTTATCATCTAAAGCCTGCACCCCTAATTCAACTCTTGTGCATCCAAATTCCAGCATTCTTTTTATCTCCTTCTCCCCGCAAACATCTGGCCGCGTTTCAATACATAACGCAACTGCTCTATGTTTTGCCCTTTCGTTTAGCTTTTTAGCTTCTTTTAAATTCCTGCTTGTTTTTCCATTTAAAGCATCATAGCACGATTTGATAAAACCATACTGATATTTCAAAGGATAATCAAGAAAAGTTCCACCCATTATAATTAATTCAATTTTGTCTGTTGGATGATTCATAACCTGATATGCTTTTAATCTTGCCTGAACTTGTTTGTAAGGATTATAGTTTAGCATTATCGCTCGCATTACAGCAGGAGATTTTGGGGTGTAGCTTTGAGGCACAGACAAAGAAGGGCAGTATAAGCAAGTTCCATGCTTGCATTTTCTTGGCTTCAACATAACTGCTATAGGAGTAACTCCTGAAAGTGTTTTTGTTGGCTTGCGAATTTCGTTTTTTAAAGGAGGTTTCATATCTTTTGTATTATAATTTTATTTATAAACCTAAGTTTTTATTAGAAAACATGGGAAATTTAGAGTATAGGTTAGCTCGCAAAGAAAATACAGAAATAGGAGATTGGATAATTATTGAAGCAACAAATGTTGCTATGATAACTGAGGTAGACAAGAACACGATTACAGCAGGAGCAGGAACAACAACTCACCAGCAAGTTATTGATGGTTCTATTGTTTTAAGGGAAAATGGAACTTATACTTTTGAAAGAGGAACTATTAAAAGAGGAGATTTTTTAGTTATTGATTCAAAAGGAGTTTCTAAAATAATTGATAAAGATTGCATAGATTATGACAACCTAATCATATTGCATCAAACAGGAGAGTATTCTGTTGGGGAAAATTTAGTAAAAAAAAGGTAAATTTTTAAGCTTAAAAATTCTTTCTATTCTATGAATAAGAAAATCATGGCAATAATCTATTCTGAAAAAGGAAATTTTTTACTCTTAAAAATGAATCCTAAAGTGCTTAAACAAGAAGGGTGGTTTGTTGTAACTGGAAGCACAGATGGAGAAGATTTTGAGAAAGCTGCGAGAAGAGAGATAGAAGAGGAAACAGGAATTAAAGAGAGTATTTCAATAAAGCCTACAAAATATTTTTCTGAATATGAATGGCCGAAAAATTCCGGAAAAATGCACCATGAAAAAGCATTTCTTGTTAAAGTTAAGGAACAACCAATAAAATTAAGCAACGAGCATCTTAATTATAAATGGGTAGATGAGAAAGAGTTTTTAAAAGAAATAGCTTGGGAAGGGGATATAAATAAATTAAAACACCTCTTAAAAGAAATAGAATGAAAAAGCTAAATCAGAGTTTAACTCAAGAGCAAGTCTGGGATGAAATTGCAAAGGTATGGAAAGGATATAGGTGTGCTCCAGTGCCAGAGGTTGTTGATTTTTTAAAAGAAAAATCTGGAAAAATCTTAGACTTATGCTGTGGTAGCGGGAGAAATTTTATTAAAATCAAGGGGAATTTTTATGGTGTTGATTTTTCAGAAGAAATGCTGAAATATGCAAGAGAAAAAGCAGATAAAATTGGCATCGAAGCTTTTATTAAAAAAACCATGGCAGATGAACTGCCTTTTGAAGATAATTTTTTTGATGCAGCTGTTTTTATTGACGCACTGCACTGCATACAGGGAAAAGAAGAAAGAGAAAAAGCGCTTCGTGAACTGTTCAGGGTTCTAAAGCCAGGAAAAGAAGCAATAGTAAGTGTCTGGGATAAAGAACAGCCAGATTTTGAAAACAAGGGAAAAGAAACCTTTGTTCCATGGAAAATCAATGAAAAAGAGTGCATGAGATATTATTATTTATATGACAAGCAGGAAATACTTGATTTGTTAAAATTAGCCGGGTTTAAGATTAAAGAAGTCATTGAAAAAAAAGCTGAAAAAACAGAAAAAAGAAGTATTGTGGTTATTGTTGAGAAATAAGTTAGAGCAAAAAAGTCAGTAACTAATCAATCACAATAAAGCTTAAAAATAGCTTTTTGTATAACTTTTAATGGATGCCCAAAAAAAGAATACTCGCTTTAGGTCTATAGTTTCTGGGAAACCCCAAGTAGAGCATGGTATTAGAGTAACTCTCTCTCAATTTCAGGCAACTTCTTCTGTAACTAATAGGCATCAGTTAACTGTCTCTGACATCACAAAAGTTGTTAATTATCACACTGGTTTAGCTAAGCTTTCTGAAGAGCAGTTAGTAAAAGATTTAAATGTTGCTTGTTCACAAGGATATCTAGAACGAGAGGGAAGTCTTTACGAATTAACTGCAAAAGGGATAGATGTTACAGGAGAATCAAGAACTGAAAGTGAGCATCTGCAAGATCTTGGAGTTAAAGGGATAAAATACAGAAATGGCAGATAGATTATAAAAATAATTGTTAAGCTAATCAGCTATAATCTTCAGTGAAGTGGATTACTTTTAATCACACATACAAATTAATTATATACTCTCTTTAAATTAGGATCTGCAGCTTCTAAGCATATTTCACTTCTGTAACTCTTATGCTCCCATAAACCGCATTATTAATGCCCCCTAACTTTATAGATAATAAAATGGAGATTGTCTACTTAACCGTGTATTTGATTAGAAGAATTTTTATCTAAGCCAATCTTTTACTTTCTGCCAAAAACCCTCTTCTTCTTCAACCGGCGCAGGCATTTGCAAAACTTCAGGTGTTGCTGTTTCCACTTTTTTTAATTTCTGCGCTTCTTGTATCTCTGAAACATATTTTACTGCCTTGTCTACGCTGACTTTTGAATGCCCCTGGCTAATTAAAGCCCATTTAAGTTCATCCAGCTTATAGCCTTTTTTTAGATTTCTCTGCAAATAATCAATAAGCCCTTTTAAACTATCAATCTCTCTTATTTCCTCTATCATAATATTAATAGAAATCACCTATACTTAAATTTATTTGTTGTACAATATATAAATTTAAAAACCTTTTTTTACACTAATTTTGATGGATGCCCACACTAGAAGAAAGAGTCGAGAGATTGAAAACTCCCTTAATTCAAATTCTTCTAGGTTAAATTATGATTTAACTGCCTTTCTTTCACAAATGTTTTATGCATGTAAAACGCTCAAAACTACAAGGATTTCTGCTGAACAAATTAGAGAAAATTGGCAGCCAAATTATTGTAGACCCTCACAATTAGAATTAGCTGAATATTTAGACGCAGCATTAGCATCCAAGCAAGTTTATTTGATTGATGGTAAATATGTTTTTCAAGAAGGGGGGGAATATGCCCTTCAATTAAACCCTCCGGAGGATAAAAGAAACTCCCTTGGAATAGGATTTAATTTTCAGAAAGCAATGTCTTCAACACGCGTTTATTTAGGAACAGCAGATCCAAGAGATCATAGATAATCTTAGATATTATACGAAATATTTTTAAACACTAAATTCCTTAGCATATAAAAGAGTTCTGATAACAATAAATTAAGGGAAAAGCATGCCAGAAGAAATACCCAAAGAAGCACGAGAATCAGCAATAGCTAATTCGAACATAAAAGCTGTTTTAACTCAAGTTCAATATGCAACAACCATGCTCCACCGCCCCCCAACCCTAGACCAAGTTATTGAAAGAGGCTCTAATTTTGAAACCAGATCAAAAACAAGAGTAGAAGAAATAACAGAAATATTAAGATTTGCAGCCAGAGAAAAATATGTCAAGATTGATGAACATGGGGGGTATATTCTAACAAGCAAAGGCCAATCTAAGGTAGAGATGAGCCATTATTCAGGCAACTAATCTACTTCACCCTCTTTACGTGTCAGAAATGCTCATTGATATTCGCACTTCAAAAATTGAAAATTTTTGACAGCTATCAAAATTCAATGAATCCTAGAAAATTCTTTAGGAATTTTCTGGAGCCAAAAATCTTCGATTTTTGTGCTTTTGAAGTTTCTGAGCACACTCAAAAAAAGTTTATTTGACTTTTTTTACAAAATCAAACAAGCTTCTTTTTTCAAATTTTAAAATTTCTCCAGAAATTGCATCAATATGAACTTGCAAAATTCCAAATCCCTCTGTCATGCAGGTTAAATTCCATATCTGCTTGTCTTCATGTTTCTGCAGAATAGCTATAATTTTGTTAATCTTGGTGTGTATTCCTTCTTCCTCAATTCTTTTTTCCACAACTTCTTTTAAATCTTCCACATCAATTTTTATCTCTTTGCTTAATTCAGGAAGTTTCTGTTTTTTCCCCTCTATTGTCTCTGCTTCATTCACTGCGATTTCATTTTCGCTAAGAACAAAAGTAAAAATCTTTCTGTCTTTTAATGAATAATCTAATTGTTGTTGGTTTGTGTTTTGTTCAAAATCCAGAACAAAAAACCCCGCGCACAAATACGCATCTTTGTGCTGTTTTTCGAAGTCTTTAAACTCTTGGCTTTTTTCAATTGCTTCGAGTGTTTGTGAAAAGTTCATTCTCGCTTTTCAATTTTTTCTTTTAATTCAGAAATAAATTTATCAGGCTCAATGCCAAATTTCAGTTTCTCTCCTCTTTCCCTAACTGCAATTGTTCCTTTTTCCTCTTCTTTATCCCCGATTGTGATAATCAAAGGTATTTTCTGCAGTTCTGCTGTCCTTACTTTATCATTCACAGTTGTTGAATTAAAGTCAGAATCAGCCCGTATTCCTGCTTCTTTGAGTTTTTGAAGGAATTTTTCAGCTGCTTTTTTGTTTCTGTCTGTAAAGCTTAAAACCCTTGCCTGCATTGGAGAAAGCCAGGCAGGAAGATTGCCATTTAGATGCTCAAGCAAAATTCCAATAAATCTTTCTAAACTTCCGTAAACAGTTCTATGAATCATGGTTGGCCGCTCAAGCTTGTTGTCATTTGTTGTATATTTCAAGTCAAATCTTTCAGGCATTGCAAAATCTAACTGGATTGTTGCGCATTGCCAGGTTCTTCCAAGGGAATCTTTAATGTGAAAATCTATTTTAGGCCCATAAAACGCGCCATCTCCTTTATTAAGTTTGAATTTCATTTTCTTTTTCTTTAAGACATTTTCTAATGCTTTTTCAGCTTTATCCCACAATTTATCCTCCCCTATTCTTTTTTCCGGGCGCGTTGAAAGCTCAACATGATAAGAAAATCCAAATTTCTCGTAAAACTTGCCTATTAATTCCATGATATTAATAACTTCCTGCTCTATTTGTTTTTCAGTGCAGTAAATATGTGCATCATCCTGGGTAAATTGGATAACTCTAAATAATCCCCCTAAAACCCCGCTTAACTCCTGCCTGTGCACAACTCCAAGCTCAGCAACCCTTAAAGGAAGCTCCTTGTAAGATTTTGTTTTTGTCTTAAAAACCAACATTCCTCCTGGGCAGTTCATTGGCTTGACTGCAAACTCTCTTCCTTCATATTTTGTAAGAAAAATATTCTCTCTGTATTTTTCCCAATGTCCAGAAATCTGCCATAATCTTTTATCTAAAATCTGAGGAGTTAAAATTTCTTGATAGCCCGCTTTTCTATGCTCTTCTCTCCAAAACTCTACAAGTTCATTTCTAATAATCAAGCCGTTGTTATGCCAAAAAACCATCCCAGGAGCTGTTTCTGAAAAAGAGAATAAATCTAATCTCTGCCCGAGAATCCTATGGTCATTGTCTTTTAATTTTCTTGTGTCAAGTTTTGTCCTTGAAATCTGGTCAAGTAATTGTTTTGGGTTATACTCCTCGCCTAAGACACCTTCGGTTTCTTCAGGCTTCAACTTCCCTTCTGCTTTAATTTCTCTCGATAATTCAGCAAGCGGATGCCCTTTGCATTTTAATTCAAATTCTTTATAATAGCCAAAAGGCGCCCTTTCTACTTTCAGCTTTTTGCCCTCTTTTAATATTTTTTCAGCGTCTTGCATTGTTTTCTGTGCAAAAGCAGGAGCTGAAAGCTTCGAAGATAAATGAGCATAAGGATAAAGAACAATATTTTCTGCTTTAACTTTATCTGCTAAATCTTTAATATTCTCAACATACTGCTTAACAATATTTTTATTTTCTTCGTCTTGCTTTTCAACTGCTGTAAAAATAACCAAAGCTTCTTTAATCTCTGTTTCTTTTTCCTGCTCTTTTAAAAGAGCCTCTGGCTCTTTTATTGCCTTTTTAACTGGCTTGAATTTTATATAGTCGCAGTGTAATGATAGGAGTTTCATTTTTTTCTCTTTTAATTTATACAATTAAATAAAGATAAGAAGTTTTTAAATGTAATTATTATACAATTCCTTCTAAAACTTTAGTTGTTTTTATGAACCTTTTGCCAGGAAGCTTTTCCCTAAGAATTGACATTTCTCTAGGAAATAAAAATCTTGCTCTTCCATCTTGAAAAGCTTCTTTTAACTCTTTTACATTTTCAGAGATAGTTCTAGCATCCATTCCAATGAGAATAGAACCAGGAGTACGGATTTCAAAAAGTTGATTATAACTATGGGCACTACACACTTCTTGTCCTTGTAATAGCTCTTTTATATCAGTAGCTGTGTAAAAAAACATTTCTTGGTATGCAAGAGTAAAATCTTTAGGAAATGATGCATCAATAGGAATATCAACATGTGCTTGGGCTTGTTCTTCAGTAACACCAAACATTTTTCTATTGCAAAGAGGACACTCGTATCCTCCATCTATTGGAATTGGAATTGGTTTTAGTCTTGCCATTTTATATTCTATTCTGTTATCTTATATTTTTAAATTTATATGAACTGCAAAATAACAATTTATTATTTATTTAAAGCCACACCAAAAGCTTTAAATATAGTAGTTACTCTCAGATAGTTACAAAATATAGTGAAAGAAAAACAATGATAAAAAAGAAAACAAAGCCAAACCATGATTTAAAAAATTGGCTTAAAAGAACTTTATTAGTCGGGGCAGCTCCCTTAGCGATTTTTGCAGCTGATAGATTATTTGCTAAACCACATAAACCTAGACTAGAAACAAGAGTTCAAGCTGTTCAGCCTGCTGAAGTTAATGATGTTAATACACTACAATATTTTATACCTCAACCTAATGCTCCTGCTGAACCAAATTATAAAGATGTAAATGAACCTAATGCTCCAGAACCAAATGTCGCTGATGTTAATAGCTCAGAAGCTGTTGCTGACTCAAATTCTGTGGATGTTAATGAACCTAATAAACCAGCTTACGCAACAAGGATTTCACAAAAAGGGCTTGATTTTATCAAGCAAGTAGAAGGTTTTTCCCCTGCTCCTTATCCTGATGCAGATGGTTTTTCAATAGGTTATGGGCATTTTATTCTCCCAGGAGAAAATTATAAAATGATCACAGAAGAAAAAGCAGAAGAATTATTAAAAAAAGATGCTGGAAAAGCAGAATCAACAATTGCAAAATATGCTGCAGTTTCATTAACACAACAGCAATATGATGCTTTAGTCAGTTTTGTGTATAATGTTGGAGAAGGAAGATTTGCGAAAAGCACTTTATTGAAAAAACTAAATGAAGGAAATTATGAAAGAGTTTCAAGAGAAATAGAAAGATGGAACAAAGGGCTTGTAAAACAAGATAAAGGTTATAAAAGAGTTGTTTTAGGCGGGTTAGTTTGCAGAAGAGAAAATGAAAGGGAATTGTTTGACAAAGGAGATTATGTTAAAGACTAATTAATCAAAATTAAAAATAAAAAAAAAATAAAAAATAAAAAAAGTTTAAGCAACAACTTTTTGAGCTATTGTTCCTGTGGATGTTAAGTCAACAGATATTCCGATTTTTTGGTATGTTATTGTTATATCTCCTTTAATGTTCTTCCCTGCAGTCAAGCCAGTTCCAGCGTCACAATCTACTTCAATTGTTGTTGAATTATCTGCGTTCGCGAATATTGGAGTATTGTAAGTTCCACAATTAGAAATTGCAACACTCTGAATGTTATAGTCTTCTCCGCCGTTGTTTTTAATAGCTAATTGAACTCCGCCATCTGTTCCATAACTTGCTTTTGCATTTGCAGCGCTGATATAGAAAGGCGGGTTAACTACCACGTTGCCAGTAACATATTTTCCAGGACTGAAAACCCCGAAATATGCAAGAACACCAATAGCAATAACTGCTGCTAAGATTGCCCAACCATAAGTCATCAAGAACTCCATAGCTGCCTGTCCTCTTTTATTCATTTTACCTCCTTCTTTATTTATATTAATATTCCGACGCCACCTTACTTTATAAAGATTTCTATACTCAAAAGGTTATGCTTAATTTACTTAAAAGAAACTCTTTTCAATATTTTGCATATCAATCTGGTGAATTCAAAACAAGCCAGTTGGTTCAAGCTTAGCATGCTTAATTAACACTTAAAAAGAGATGGGAGAATTAATGATAAAATGCGCTTTTCAAATATTTTTACAATAACAGCTTCTTCCTTCGGAAAAACAGCTTCCAGAAGGACATGTGCCATTACAAACTCCATATTTCTCAAGATAAAATCCGCAGGGAACTGTGTATAAATCTTCAGGAATTTCTCCGGTATCTGGGGGAGTTTCATTTTGGGGAATCTCAGCCCCACCGCCACCACCACCCCCTCCACCACCTCCACTTCCACCGCCACCTCCTCCTCCGCCCCCTGTATTACCTTCAACTCCACTATCACTATCTGCTGTTAAACTTTTATTAATATCAACATCTCCATTGCCAGCGACTTCTCCAGAAACTTTATTTTCATTTTTAATAGCTTCCTGCTCAGCAGTCCTACCAAAATAAAAAAAACTCCCAATTAATCCTAAAATTATTAATATCAGCAAAGCCACAATCACCTTTCTCATATAAGAGCAAGAAAAAACAAGTATAAAAATGTTGCGAACATTTTTATTGTTTAACTTTGGTAATTGTTAAGCTCAATTTAAGTTTGGTTCAGCCTCATCAAGCTTCTCATCAGCTAATCTAAAGCTTGCAGGATTACTAAAGTTCAGTTTAACCAGCTAAATCTTCAACGCCATAAATTCCCAAACTTTCGTTGTCTAATCTAAACCAGCCAGGCATCCCGCTTATCATATTAATCGCGGGATTATTATCTGAAAAATAAATAAAATCTACAACCGACTTTGTGTGCGGAGAAGAAAGTTCAGGAACATAAACAAGAGATTCTATCCCATTTTCATTTGGAGCATTAATTCCCTGCAGCCTGTCCAAGAAACTTGGAGCTCTCGCAGAAGCAATATAATATGAATTGTCCGGATTAACATGCGAGGTTAGATTAGAAACATCATCCCCCGAAACAAACGGCTCATAGATTGTTTTGCTTATTTTATTTGTTAAAACTCCTCCGCTTCCAATAGTATAAACTGGGTCTTCAAAATTCTCAATAGGAATATAACTAACTACTGTAGATGTTTTATTCCAAAAAGAGAGGTTAGTATTATCTGCAACAAATAAGTCAAATGTTAAAGAAAGTTTAACATGCCACGGGTCATCTTGGGTTACAAAAAAGACCGGATTTGAAAGTTCAGTCTTTGCATTTATTTTATTCGCTTTTTCCCCTATAAATTCTTGTATGCCTGTGAAATTAGCCCCCCTCATCAAAACTTCTGTTGAAACATCAATCGAACCCTCAAAAAACAATTCCTGAAAACTCGCGTTTAAATCATCAATATACTCTCCATTATCAATTATTTTTTTTTCAAGTATAAAAATAATCCTAAATCCTGAGATGTACAACTGCCTTGGCAAATCGTTTTCAATTGAAAAAACAAAATTATTCAGTGTTTCAACTCTTTTTTTAATAGGGCTCCTGTCTTTGATAACATAATAAGAAGTGTAAGTAATCAAAAATAAAGACAAGATAGCTATAACCATCAATGTAAAAAACATTCCCCGTTTATTCATTTAAGACCACCTCCTTGCCTGAACTTCTGTCGAAATAATATACGGGATTCCAGTTATCTCGTTTAAGCTTATTTTTAAGTTTTGCTCTGTGAATTTAACATCAATCTTGCCATTTAAATCCGGATCTAAAATTTTTAATAAGCCATAAGTTGCTAACTGAACAGCATCATTTTCATTTGAAATATTTGTTCCAGAAGCCTGATAACTGCACTCCTTGCTGCCATAATAATAATCTGGAACATGAATAACTTGATTAGAGCCATCTTCAAAATCAAGAGTCCAGATGCATCCTTCAGCAAAAGCTACAATTTCAGTATAAGAACTGATGTTCTGCTTTATTGTATAAATAATTTTGTTAGCTTCAGAGCCATAAGTTGAATTTTCAGCGTCAACTCCAGTAGTCAATTTAATTAAATTATCTTCTTCAATAAAAGAGTTTGGAATATTAATTGAATGCGGGTCCCCCAACTTAGTATACGCTTCCCCGTAGGCAGTTAGGTTATAAAATGAATTATTATTTATCTCAACATTATCTGTCCATCTTGGTCCTGAATACGAGACAACTACTGTTTCTAATACCTCAGAAGAATTGAATACAGAAAAATTTCCGTAATAAGAATCTTGAAATCTTCTTTCTGTTGTGGTAATCAATCCGTAAGGGACAGATGGTTTAGAATAATTAAACTCTATATAAGAATCTGGATACAAAACACCGGAAATATTTCCAGTGATTTCTGCTGTCTGCTCTGAATAGCTTAATTCCAAAATTTCTTCTGCTATCTCTTGATAGAATCTTTCCAATTCTGTTGCATTGTCACTTACATAATATTCTCCTTTTCCACAATTTGCAATATCCCCTAAAGTCTTGTTAGCCATTGTACAAGTGGATAATGCACCAAAACCAATTGAGTAAACAGTTGCATTTAAATCATTATTAAGTCTGCAAGAACTCCAATTGGTATTTTGGCTTGCACACTTGCAGTCATTTACTTCACAATCATCTAAACCACCATAGCATCCCGCTCCCCAACCCAACCACAACCCCTCATTTGAAGGCAAGCCGGTTCTTGTTCCTGCACATCCAGAAGCTGCTTGGCATGTATGAGTTGGGATTCCATCAGACATAACTATAACAAATTTTTTTCTGCTTGAATTGCTCTGCTCGTTTAAAATTTTATAAGCATCATTGATTGAACAGCAGATACATGTCCCGCCTTGGGGGTTATATACCTCTATTCTGCCTTTTAAATAAACAGAATCATTAGTTAAGCCTTCTTCGTAAACTCTGCCTTTATAAGGCTCGTCCTCATCGCCATAAAAAGCAGACAAAGCCAACCGATTTCCAGAATTGTTCAGTAGAATATCAACAACCATTTTGTCTAAACATTTCGCAAGAGAGATTCTTTTTGTAGCCGAATTGTATAAACTTAGATCATCACAAGCTCGAGCTATCCCATTAACATCAGAATCTAGCCTATATTCCATACTTCCACTTAAATCAGTAATTAAAACAACATCTGCGTTTGCGCCTATTAAAGTTTCTTGCAACTCTTCTAACGCCAATCTAAATGGAATTGTTTTCTGGCTTAACTGATTGTAATCAAGTAGAGAAGACAGATAAGAATTATCTAATGTTCTGGTTTCTTCCCCAGAAGTTGAATCATTAAATACAGTTACATTCCCAATTTTCAAGAAAGTTGCATACTCGCTGTTGAAGTGCAAGAAAATTTTAAGTTCGCTTAAATTTCCAGGAACATAAAACCCGTCATATAAGTTAATTGCGCCTTCTATGCCCGGAAGATCCTGCCTTGTTTCTTGCTGGTAATCCTCAGAACTTTCATAAGTAACTTTAATATTTCCTCCTGCAATAAACAGCCTCTCTCCAACAATCTTTATTGTATTTTCCCCGCTCTTAAAGCTTGAATTATAAGCAGCAAGATTATATTTTGCAGGAGAAAATTGAGATGAAGAATTCTCGTATCTTCCAGAATAATATCCATTAATGTAAATGTCAAAATCTTTGTTTACTGCCATTTCAATTTCAGCGTCGCTTAACTCCCCGCTGTAATTTAAGTACATATTAACAGAAACATTCCCGTCGCCGACATACCCTCCAAAATAAAAATATTTTTGCGGAAGGACGCTGGAAAGCCAGGCTCTTGCAGAAAATCCAGTCACACTGCCATTTGTTGTAGCCCCGCTTATCCCGCTTATAATCTGGGTGGAAACATCAACATTTTCAGCTTCTTCATAAGGGCTTGAATTTGAAGAATAAATCATCTCATCATCAAACCAAATTCCTATGTTCTCGCTTGTATCTAATGAAGAAAGAACCTCTGCAGAGAATTCTCTGGCAAGAGTTATGTTAGAAACATAAAATTCCCCGATTTGTTCTAAAACAGAATTATCTAAATTTCCAATTTTTCCATCATCTATCAGCGAAATAACATAAGAGTTATTAATCTCGCTCATTTTTAAAGAAGACAAAACTTCCAAGACATCTGTTTCTAATCTTGAATGGCTTTCAGATTCCTGAATAAGCGGATAAACAAGCATAACAGTTAAAAAAATTATCATTAAAGCTATGATTGCATCTGTGCTGAAAAACATTGCCTTTTTAGTTTCCAGTTTTCTCTCCCAAGTATCTTCTCTCCTTTCTCCAATGTCTTTTCTAAAGAGCTTAAAGAGAGCTGTATTTTTTTCAGTTTTTCTCTCCCAAGTCTCTTTCCGCAAAAAGCAAAGCTTTTTGGGGCACAGAAAATCCTTGATTTTCTTGTGTATAAAGAGAGCTGTTTGCTTGTTTTTTGATTTCATTTTTTTGTTATCCCCATATATAAAAATAAGCTGTAACCGGCCTATTTTGATAAATTGTTAAACGAGTAATTCTTGCAAGATTATCCTCGCTTGAAGGCTTTAATCCGATTCCTTCAACTTCGGCGGAATTGATTATCATGCTTTCTGATAAAAAAAACCAATAATGATATCTTGTTTTTAATAAAGAACGGGTTTTAAGATAATCTGACTTTGAAAGAGCGTAGAAATTTTCCAATTTTGTCTCGTTTATTTTATTGCCATTTAAAATTCCAATTTTTTCTACATTAGTTGAGTTCCAATTTTCAGGATAGCCTTCAGATAAAATATAATCAGCTAAAACTTCCCCCTGCTCAAACATAGAATCTGAGCCGCCGTCTCCGCCTTGCTGATCCACTGTGTAAAGATAAAACATTATTATTCCTATTATAAAAATGATAGATGCTATCGATATGTCGATTCCCCATGCCTGCGAGCGTTTGCATGAGTTAAGTTGTTTTATACTATCTCGAATGCAAGCGCGAGTTCCTCTTTTATTCATTTTAAACACTAGCTGTTTAATTTAATTTCTCCTGCTTCTTTCTTTATATGATTTAAACCTTTGCTAATCTCCCCGTTTACTTCTGCAACAGGAAGCGCGATTGCGTTTTTCCCTCCTGAAATAACAGCATAAACATCTCCCGCGGTTATATTTATTTCATAATCCTGATTATTAATTTTATCGGGAATTTCAAAATCCCTTGAGTAGCCCTCGCTGGACTCGTAAGCAAGATTAATTTCATCTTGGACTATTTTAACAACTTCCCCCAGCAGAACATTCTGCCTTTCTTTAGTTTTATCGCCGATATTCTCTTGTATTATCACAAGAAAAGCGATAAAAAAGAATAGGATAAATCCAATTAAAATAATAAACTCTACTGACCCTTGCGCCTTTTTTCTTGATCTTAACATATTAACCCTGATTTATAACTACTTGATTTGTTTCAGCCACAACTTCTATTTTTTTCATGCCCCAAGTAGTTGTTAAATTTCCCGATAATGAAATAGGAACCTTGCTTGTAAAAGCTATTTTATCAAAACCTGAATGGCCTTGAATTGTAAATATCAGGTTGTTTTGAATAACTTCAATATTCGTAACCCCCCTAGGAAGAAAAGAAGTAAATGAAGATATTGACGGCTCTCCAGCATAAAAAACCTTTTCAGATTGAGAAACTATTTTAGTCGCAAAAGTATTTAATTGTGTCGACCTAATCCTGTCTTCTATACTCCCGCTGTAAAAAAAAGCCAGCCCCAAAATGCCTATTACAACAAAAGTAACAAAAGATGCGATAACCATATACTCTATGCTTGTCTGCAGTTTTCTATCTATTTTTAACATTTTCCTCTTTTCTTAAGTTTAGCAAGATTTATAAATCTCCCAATATGAATTATATAAATAAAGAACATATTTAAATATAACGATAACGTTTTAAAAAGAGGGAAGATGAAAGTTCTAAAAAAGAATATGAAAAAAGACAGTCCAAAAAAAAAGGAAAAAAGCTCCAAACCGATTTTCAGGAGGGTGGTTTTAATCATTGTACTCATGTTAGTTTTGAATTTAACGCTCCTCGGTTTTGAGTATGGAACTAACAAGGGGCTAACAGGATTGACAATAAAAGAGTCTGTTGCTAGTGCCTATAAAAACATCTCCCCTTTATCAAAAGCAGCTTTAGTAGGCCAGTGGCTAATTTTAATTGCGATGCTTGTTTTTGTGTCTCTAAAAGATCGCGGGTCCGCCATGATTCAAGATGAAGTTTCACAAACGGATTTCGCCAACATGTCCCGCCAAAGAGGAACTGATTTAGATACTTTATACAATATTTTAAAAGAAAAAGAACAGATAAGAATCTCTACAGTATCAAAAGTGTTTAAAGTTGACAAGAAAACTGCAATGGAGTGGGGGAAAATCCTAGAATCTGGAAATCTTGCAGTAATAGACTATATTTCCACAAAAGAGCCGATAATCAAACTATCAAGAAAATCCTCTTCGCTTACCACACCTTAAAACTTCAGAAATTGAAAATTTCTGATAGTCATCAAAAATCTCTAATTTTTGAGAGGTGTGGTTTGTTGGGATTTTCTGGACTTCAAAATTTATTAAATTTTGATAGCTATCAGAAACTAAAGGTTTCTGAAGTGCTCAGAAATGCAATAAATCAACAGCATTTCTGACATCAAAAAGCTAAAAAGAGGCCAAAATGCTAAAAAAAATAATTAAGAAATCAAAGCTAGCAGAAAAGGAAATAAAAAAGAAAATTGTGAAATTAGAACCAGTTAAAAAACAAGATAATCTTAATAGAAATGGTGTTCTTGAGAGCTACAAAATAAATGTTGATAAAGCTAGAGTCCGGGTGGAAATCGAAAAAAAAGATGAGGGAATTGTTTATAATCTTTATGTTCCTGAAATAGGAATAGCTACTGCTTCTCTTTTAGAAGAAATAAGAAATGAACTTGTGGCTGTTACAGCAATAAGTATGAAAGAAATTATGGACCCTTCTGCTTTAAAATTGATTAAACAAAGATTCATGAAAGAAGCAGAAAAAATACTAAAAGAAAAACTTCCGTCTATAAAACCAGAAATGCAGGAATTTTTAATAGGAAAACTGATGCAGGATATGCTGGGGTTGGGGGAGATAGAATTTTTAATTCATGATCCAAATCTAGAAGAAGTTGTAGTTCCTTCTTCTAAAGAACCAATTCACGTTTATCACAAGAAATACAGGTGGCTTACAACAAATATAAGAATAGCAAAAGAAGACGAAATTATCAATTACTCAAATATTGTGGCAAGAAGGGTGGGCAGGCAGATAACTATTTTAACGCCGTTATTAGATGCCCATTTAGTCACTGGAGACCGGGTTAACTCTATTCTTTTCCCTATAAGCACAAAAGGAAGCACAATAACAATAAGAAAATTTGCTCGCGATCCATACACAATTGTTGATTTGATTAATAACGAAACATGTAACTTAGAAACAGCAGCACTATTATGGTTAGCAGTAGAATATGAAATGAATATTTTAATCTCTGGGGGTACAGCTTCTGGAAAAACAGTTTTGTTAAATGCCTGCATGCCGTTTATCCCCCCAAATCACAGAATTGTAAGTGTAGAAGACACCCGTGAATTAATGCTTCCTGATTTTCTGTACTGGACGCCCTTAGTAACCAGAACACCAAATCCAGAAGGAAAAGGAGAGGTTACAATGCTAAATCTTCTAGTAAACTCATTAAGAATGCGTCCTGACAGAATTATTTTGGGAGAAATGAGAAGAAAAGAAGAGGCAATGGTTTTATTTGAAGCAATGCACACCGGGCATAGTGTTTATGCTACTCTACACGCAGATTCAGCTTCAGAAACAATATCCAGATTAACAAACCCCCCATTAGATGTTCCTGCCAATTTATTAAAAGCAGTGAACTTGAATGTTGTTATGTTCAGAGATAGAAAAAAAGGGACAAGAAGAGTGTATCAGATAGCTGAATTTGAGGTTACCAAAGACAGAGCAACAGCGAATATATTATACAGGTGGGTTCCTGAATCTGATAAGATAATCAAGCACGCAGAATCTTCGCGTTTTTTTGAAGAATTAAGCAGGCACACCGGAATGTCTGAAACAGAAATAAACGAAAATCTTGAAGAAAAAAAAGGCATTCTTTCTTGGGCTATTAAAAATAAAATTAGAAGTTTAAATGATATGGGAAGAATTATAAATTTTTATTATACCAACAGGCCGCTTCTGCTAACCAGCATAAGGCAAAACAATATAAATAGGGTGATAGGAAGGCCAGAAGTAAAAACCACCCCAGAACCACAAGTAAAAGAGTAACATGAAAAAATTTAACATTAAAGTTGTAGCTTACTCAATAGCTGCTTTAATATTTCTGGCGTTAATGTTTCTTGTTGATTGGCTTTTTATAATCCCCGCGGTTATTATACTCTGGATGAACCAAAAAGAGCTGATGAAAAAGAGATAAACCTTAAAAACTCTCAATCCCTAGCATATTTAACAAAAAGAGGAAAAATGACGAGTACAAAATTTCACATTCCATTTACAATAGCTAATCTAAATAAACTAAAAAGAAGGTCTAAATTTTTCTTTGCAAGAATAAAATACAAAAAAGACACCAAATTTGGGGAATATTTAAAAAAGTCAGATGTTGAGATATCAAGAGAAGAATATCTTGCAATAGCCATGACAACTTTTTGTCTTGCTTTCGCCATCCTCTTTGTAATTTCAACAACCGTGCTCGCTATTTTAGGTGTAAGCTGGTTTTTTTTATACGGGTTTGGGTTGGCTGGTGTATTTTCTCTTTTTATACTCTTCAGCCAGATTGCCTATCCAAGAGTGTATGTTGCAAAAAAGCAGAGAAATATAGAAAAGAATCTAATTCCTGCTTTAGGAGACATATACATCCAGCTAAACTCTGGAATACCCTTATTCAACATTTTGGTTAATGTTTCTTCTTCAGATTACGGGGAATTAAGTGAAGAATTTAAAAAAGCTGTCAAAAGAATAAATTCAGGAGAACCAGAAGCTGCAGTTTTAGATGATATTGGAAAGAAAAACCCGTCAGTATTTTTCAGAAGAACTTTATGGCAAATCAGCTCTGGCATGAAGTCAGGAAGCGACCTTTCAATAGTTATTGAAGAAAGCGCCAAAGCCTTGAATGAAGAACAGCTAATCCAGATACAGAGCTACGGAAACAAGCTTAATCCATTAATTGTATTTTACATGCTGGTTGCTGTGATTATCCCGGCGCTGTCAATAACTTTCTTGACGATAATCTCATCAATGATAAATCTCGATGGAAGAATGGCTATGATGCTGTTTATTGGATTGTTTGTCTTTATTATTCTGATTCAGATAATATTTTTAGGAGTAATCAAATCAAGGAGGCCTAGCTTGCTATGAAAAGCGTGAAAAAAAAGGAAAAATCTGAAAAATTAAAAAATCAGCAGATAGCACAAAAAGAACTAGAGAGAAAAAAGCAGGAATTTAACAAGAAACTTGAAGAAAAAATAAAAAGTAAATTAGAGATAAAAAAGCAATCCTCAAAAAAAGGATACACTAAAACAATCATAGCCGGATTAATTCTTGGATTAATTGGGTTCCTCGTATTTTTCTTTGTTTCGAGAAAGCTTGTCACTTCTTTAATAGGTTTTATAGTTACTGCAGGATTATTTTTTGTTTATGTTTTCTTAAAATCGACGCTGTCAAAATATACCATGATTAAAAAAATAGAATCTCAATTCCCAGATTTCTTGCAATTAATGGCTTCTAATTTAAGGGCAGGGATGACAATTGACAGGGCGATGCTTTTAAGCGCGCGCCCTGAATTTGAGCCTTTAGATAAAGAGATTTTAAGTGTCGGAAAAGATATAGCCACTGGAAAAAGTATAGAGTCTTCTCTTCTAGCCATGTCTAAAAGAATAAACAGCGAGAAAATTAAAAAAATCGTTTCTCTGATTATCTCTGGAATAAGATCTGGAGGAAATTTAGCTATTTTGCTTGAAGAGACCGCTGTGAACATGAGGCAGAGGGAATTTGTTGAAAAAAGAGCATCCAGCAATGTCTTAATGTATGTAATCTTTATCTTTATTGCTGCATCCATAGGCGCCCCTATTCTTTTTGCATTATCGAGCATCTTAATAGAAACTTTAACAGCAATGCTCTCTTCTGTAGGAACAATTGAACCTCCTGCAAGCGCAGGCATAGCTGTCCCTTTCACATTATCGGCGGTGAGTATCTCTGTGGTTTTTATAAAATGGTTTTCAGTTTTGTTCTTAATAACCATAAATATTCTCGCCTCTTTGGTATTGGGGTTGGTAAGCAAGGGAGAAGAGAGAGAAGGCTTCAAATATACAATTCCTATGGTAGCACTAAGTCTTACTGTATTTTTCTTGGTAAGAATCTTTTCTTCAGGATTTGTTGAGGGGTTGTTTGGGTAATATTTTAATCCCGCCTCATCTGAAAAACTATTTCAACAATTATCAAAACCAAAACAGCCCCAATAATGCTAAAAATAAAATATAAAAAACCTTTCCCTGATTTCGCTTCTAAACCAGATTCGTCTAATTCTGAATCATTTACTCCTGAAATTTCTTTTGCACTGCCTTCTTCTCCGCTACCCAAACCATCTATATCTAAAGGAGTTTCAGATTCATTTTCAATAGCCCTAAATTCCTCTCTTCGTTCAACACTTGGATAACCCTTTTTCTCAGCTTTAGATACAATTATGTAAGTTCCAGTCTGCCCAGCCCTAATTAATGCAGGAAGAGAAATATTTTTCTTCGTACCATTTGGATAGATTAAGGTTGTATTTACATATACTTCAACATCACAACTGTATCTTACACTCACCAGCCCGCCAACCACAACTTCTTTTTTATTTACAATCAAAGAGAATAAAAAAATATTCTCACCATTGATAAAAAACTCTTTTTCTTCCCTTTCTTTTCCAGCGACTTCAACATAAGATTTACATGCCTGAGAGCGGATGTCTCCTTCTAAAAACGCGCTCCATCTTCCAATTATTGATTGTGTTGATTTGTTTTCATCAATCATGAATTCAGTTATATTCATAAACTCACATTCAACCCCTGCAGAATAAGTTATTTCTTCTCCAGCATCGCGAAAGATGGTATAATCAAAAAAAATCTTTTCTTCTGAAGAAAATTCATCTTTAACTTCTATTTCAATTGAAATAGCAGGAACAGCCACTATCAAAATCAGGCATAATAACACCAATCCGATTAACAAATTACTCTCTTTTTTCATTATTTAACATAGGAAACCATTTTTATAAAGTTTAGCTTCTTGTTTTCTGAGTTTCAAAAGATTTTTATACCAGCTTTTTCTTTAGTGAATATGAAAAAGAGAAAAAAGGAATCTGAGAGAATAGCAAAAAAGAAAGTTATTAAAAAAACAGCTGAGAGAAAATATCCAATAATCAAAAATATTGTAAGTAAAACTAAACTTCCAAAAGGACCAATAAGAATCCCTACCGGGATAACCAACTTTGATTCTTTAATTGAAGGAGGTTTTGAAAAAGACTCTACAAACCTTTTGGTTGGAAGCAGCGGGGCTGGTAAAAGTATATTCGCCGTGCAATTTTTAATTGAAGGAATTAAAAAAGGCGAGAAATGTTTGTATATTACTTTTGAAGAAAAAAAGCAGGAGTTTTATAGTAATATGGCAGATTTTGGTTGGAATCTTACAGAACTAGAAAAACAGGGGAAATTTATTTTTCTTGAATATACCCCAGAAAAAGTCAAAACAATGCTGGAAGAGGGCGGGGGGATTATTGAGAGCATTGTTTTAAACAAAGGAATAAAAAGAATTGTTATTGACAGCGTAACCTCTTTTGAACTTTTGTTCGAACAGGACATTGAAAAAAGAGAAGCTGCCCTTGAATTATTTAACATGCTGAGAAAATGGGGGTGCACCGCTTTATTAACATATGAAGAAGAGCCAGCCGGCGGGAACAAGCTCTCTTCCCATACTTTAGAATTTGAGGTTGATTCTATAATTCTTTTGTATTTTGTCAGAGGGAAAAAAGAAAGAAATAGATACATCGAAATATTAAAAATGCGGGGAACAAAACACTCCCGCAATGTCTATCCTCTCTCTATAGAAAAATCCGGGGTAGTTATTGGCAAAAAGCCGTATGCTGATGGAATAGGAAAAGAGAGGTATTAATCTTTAAAAATAAATTTGTCTATCTGCTTTTTTGCTTTTTCTCGCTCTTGCTGATGTTTTTTCAAGAAAGAGTTAATTTTTTCAATTAATATTTCTTTCAGCTCGCCTGTCAAAAGCTTTCCAGACTTGTAATCATCATAAATTTTTTGCAATTTCTTGTCATCTGGCTCAAAAAACATTTTTAAATACTGATAAGAAACATCTATGTCTGGGTTGCCCCCTTTTTTTCTATGCTCATCAATTGTCGCCTGCCCTCCTGAGAAAGCATATTTTTTTATTTTGTTTTCAACTTCTTTCGGAGAATCAGTTGTGTAAATTGCTGACTCTCTTTCAGAAGCAGACATTTTCCCGCCTGTGCCTGTCAACGGAGGCAAAAAAACATTATGTAAAATTGCCGGCTTGTAAAAACCAAGTTTTGGCATAATATCTCTTGAAACCCTGAAATGTGTATCCTGGTCTATCCCTAAAGGAATTAAACACGGGATATTTTTTCCTTTCAGCACAGAAGGTAAAAACGCAGGAACAGCCTGCATACTTGTATAAAAAATACTTCCTATATTTGTGCTGTCTGTGAACCCAAAACTTGCCTTTACTGTTGAAAAAGTTATTTTTTTAGCAACTTTGCAAGCTTCTTTATACATCAAGCTTGCATGTTTTGTATCAATTAAAAATTTTGTTTTTTCTGGTTTAAAACCTAAGGCGATAATGTCTAACATGTCCTCATAAGTCCCTTTTTCTGTATCCTCAAGAGTCAGCTCGTTTTTATACAGAAATTTTTCTTCGTCTGGGAACTGAAACCACACTTCCACATTAAATTTCTCTTGCAGCCACTGGCAGAATAGCCAAGGTATGAGATGTCCTAAATGAACCCCGTCTTTTGAAGAAGCTCTTCCAGTGTATAAAAAGAACTTGTTTCCTTTTTCATACTCATCAAGAAGCCAGTTTAAATCACGATGCGCAAAAAAAACTTTTCTTCTTAAAAATAAATGCAAGGCGCCGGTATGTTTTTTTATTCTTTCAAGCAGTTTGTCGTCTAACTTAGAGACTCCAAATTCTTGAATTAATTTTCCATAATTCACCTCTCCCAACACCTCATAAGGCGTAACCTTAAACTCTTTTTCCATAAATAAATAAAAGAAAAGCTGGTTTATAAAACTTGCTTTAAAATTCCGTGCTTTTGTTCTCAATGCAAGGCAAATCTTAGGAAAATCAACTAAGCCCCGAAAACCATTCATTGGTGCATTAAGTGGGCTTGGTTTAAATTTCAAAGTGAAAAATCTCTTTTTGAACTCAAATGATTATGATAGAACTCCCTATAAACTAGATGAGGAACTTTAGTGAGGATAATCAAACAATTTCCTAGAGTAGTTACAATTTTCGGTGGAGGGGCTCCAACAATTTTACCAGAACAATTCTTGGGTTCTGATTATGTGGATATTGTCGTAAGGGGTCAAGGCGAACAAACATCATTAGAAGCAGCAGAAGCACTAAAAGAAAAAAGGGGTTTAGAAAATATTCCCGGAGTATTATTTAAAGACAAGAATGGAAAAGCAGTTCATAATAATTCAAGAACACCAATTAGCAGAGATAATTTTGCAGCTTATAATTATTCTTTGGTTAATCCTAAAGATTACATAAGAAGCGACGAACACATTTCAAACAGAGTTCTCAATCATGTTTCAAGCCAAGGCTGTCCTTTTGGTTGTGGTTTTTGTTCAGAAGTAGCTCTTTATGATAGAAAATGGAGTTCAGAATCACTCGAAAGAATGATGCAAGAAGTTGGAGAACTAGTTGAAACATATGGAGCTGATGGAATTAAATTTTATGATGCTAACTTTTTTGTGAACAAAAAAAGAGCACTTTCTTTTGTTGAGGAAGTAAAAAAAAGAGAATGGAATATTCAATGGGCTGCATCAGCACATCCTAAAAATTTACTTGTTCTTAATGATGACGAACTAAGAAAAGTTTCAGATAGTGGATGTTCGAGAATTTTAATTGGAGCTGAATCTGGAAATAATGAAGAACTTGATTACATAAATAAAAACATGACCACTGAAGATGTTTTGGAAGTAGCAAGAAGATTGGGAAATGTAGGAATACATGGAAGTTTCACCGTTATTGTTGGATATCCTGGTTTTCCAGAGGAGAATATTGCAAGAACTTTAGATTTTGGGAGAAAAATTGCTTCAATTAGTCCACTTCACGAAGTTAAAGCTCATGTTTATGCTCCTTATCCAGGAACTCCACTATATCAAGATGCAATAAAACATGGATTTATTTCTCCTAAAACTCTAGAAGATTGGGCTAATTATGATTATTATGAAGTTCAAACTCCATGGCTCAGATCAGAAGTAACGCAACAAATAAGAGATTTCAACTTAAATCACTGTCCGTATGTGTTATAATAAGAATAATGATACAACTCAAAAGTAACAATAATACAGAAAGGTTTATAAACTATAAATTTATTTAATAAACATGGTATGGCAAGGAGTTTTATTGGAAGAAAGTCTTGAAGACAAATCCATTATGGATCTAATAAGCATTAAAGGAACTAATGTAAGCAAACTAGAGAAAGAGAATAGAACAATGACCTTCCACAAAGTAGAAGTTCAGGATTCTGATAGACAAAATTATTTAGATAGAGCTATGCATGCAATCAAACCAGCATTTTATACTCACCTTTGCAAAGACGGAGAAATGTATGTTGTTTTCAGAGGAGCAATGTTTAATTTTAGAAAAGAAGATCCAGAGTTAAACAGAGCAAGAGAATATGGAAAATCAATTGGAATAATTTCAGAACAAATGCCATTTGAGAATCTAGTAGATCATCCTTTTGATTAATTACAACAAATTTTATCTTGGTTCTTTTTGCAAAATTTAACTCAAATTAATTAACTCAAGCCACCTATTTGGAGTTTCAAACTTTAAATTAGGAAGGGCAATTTCTGAAGGTGTTTTGCCTTTTAATGCTTCATGTTTTCTTATAAAATTATAATATATCTCAAGCCCTTTCATAATTGCATAAGCGCTTTCAACGCTTCCATGAAAGCCCCTAAATGTTTTTGTTCTCTGTCTCAACGTATTATGTATTCTTTCAACCCAAATGTTAAATCCATCTCCTTTGCTTTGAGTTACAACTTTATGTTGAATATTGTAATTTCTGATGTGCCGATTATAACCCCAAATTTTCTTAACAAGATTTTCATAAGCAGTTAAGCCATCAGTTGTAACTATCCTTACATTTTCTGCCTTATTCTTTAATCCATGTAAAACCTTTCTTAATTCGGCTTTGCTTCTATGTTTAGCATATTTAGAAGCGACCATAAAACGAGTCTTTACATCTATCGAATCAATAAACCAATTCACCTCGGCTCCTCTTTTTTGTTTATGGCTCTTTCTTCTATGATATTCCATTTCATCAACCTCTGCATAGCTTCCAGAATTAATTTTAAGATTGTCTGTGAAATTTGCTATTTTTAGGCTGAACTTTCTTATCCATCTTAAAATTGTGCTATGGTCTGAGTTATGTGGAAAGAATGCTTGAAAATGACTTTGAACAGCCCTCGTTGATAATCCTCTAAAGAATAAGTCTAATGCACAAGTTATTTTCTGAGGCGAGTTTCTCATTCTATAAAATGCATCTTTAGGAATAAACTTTCTATTACAGCTTTTGCAATAGTATCTTTGTCTTTTACCGGTTATTTTTGTGTGAATAAATCCCCGCTTTACTATTTCCTTGCTTTTGCAGTAAGAGCATACTATTCCCTTGCTTTTGCAGTAAGAGCATACTATTTCTTTGTTTGCCATAGAATAATTAGGCACCCGAACTATATAAACCTTTCGGCACCCTAATTATCACTTGAAAGTTAAACTAGGAAAAATCATAAAAATTTAAGAAAACTTACTCTTTTTCGATGATAATTTTATCTTTTTCTAACTTGACTACTACTTCTTTATTTAAAAGCTTGCTGTCTTCTGCAACCTTTTTAGGAATATTTATTCTATACTTTATGTACTCTGTATTACCTACTTTTTTATCTAGAACTTTCATAATTCTCATATTTTAATTAGGCACCCTAAGTTTTTAAACATATCGAAAAACTTACTTGCCAAGCCCACTTAATGCACCAATGAACGAAAACCAAAACATTTATAAACAATATTTTTTATCAATAATTATCAACTTAAAATGGCACACGAAAAACCAAACATGAATGTGGTCTTTGTAGGGCATGTTGACCATGGAAAATCAACAACTGTAGGAAGACTTATGTATGATTCTGGAATGGTTCCTGAACAGGAAATGAAAAAATTAAGAGAAGAGGCTGAAAAACACGGAAAAATTGGTTTTGAATTCGCTTTTGTTATGGACAAATTTAAAGAGGAAAGAGAAAGAGGAGTTACTATTGATCTATCTTATAAAAAATTAATGACTCAAAAATATCAAATCACAATAATTGATGCTCCTGGACACCGCGATTTTGTTAAAAACATGATTACTGGAGCCAGTCAAGCAGACGCTGCTTTTTTGGTTGTTGCTGCTAAAGAAGGTGTCCAGCCACAAACAAAAGAACATTTATGGTTGTTAAGAACAATGGGTGTTGAACAAGTGGCAGTTATTGTCAACAAAATGGATGCTGTTGGTTATAAAGAAGATGCTTATAATAAAATTAAAGATGAACTTTCTAAATTACTCGCTTCTGTCGGATTTAAAACAGAGGCGTATTTGGCTGTCTCTGGATTAAAGGGGGACAATGTAGCTAAAAAATCTGCGAACATGCCTTGGTATAAAGGGCCTACAGTTTTAGAACAATTTGATAAGTTTAATGAGCCAAAAAAACCAACTGATTTGCCTATGAGAATGCCTATTCAAGATGTTTACGAAATTACTGGAATCGGAACTGTTCCTGTAGGCAAGATAGAAACTGGAATAATGAAATTAGGACAAAAAGTAAAGATTGTCCCCGGCAGATCTGGAAAAGGAATCGATGGCGAAATAAGAAGCATTGAAATGCACCATGAACAATTACAAGAAGCGCCAGCAGGAGATAATGTTGGAGTTAATATCAGAGGAGTTGGAAAGAAAGACATTGCAAGGGGAGATGTGATTTGTGACGCAGCTAGGCCAGTTACAATAGCCGAAGAATTCACAGCTCAAATAGTTGTAATTAATCACCCCACTGTTATTGCAAAAGGCTACACCCCAGTATTCCATGTTCATACAGCTCAAGTGCCTTGCCAATTTATTGAACTTCAAAAGAAACTTGATCCAAAAACTGGGCAGGTTGCACAAACAAATCCAGACTTCATAAAGAATGGAGATGCTGCGATTGTCAGGATAAAGCCAATGGGAAATTTAGTTCTTGAAAAACAATCTGTCAACCCACATATGGCAAGATTCGCAATAAGAGATGCTGGCGCAACAGTTGCTGCTGGTGTTTGCATAGACCTTAAAGAGAAGAAGTAAGCCCTCAAAAGGAAAAGGAGTTCTGAATAAAAATGGCAAAAGAAAAAAATTCGATAAATGATTCTAAGGACCCTGACGATTTTGATTATAAAAAACTTTTAAGATACAATCTTGAGAAGTTTATACCCCAGGATAAGAAGATCAACCCTGAAAAAATAAAAAAACCACTTTATCCTGAAATTTATTCTAAATCTAAAATAAATAATTCTCTGGATGCTTTTTTAAATAGATTAAAAAAAAGGATAAACAAAAAAGATAACGAGAAGATTAGAGCTAAAACTGCTCCGCAATTAGAATGCTTAACTCCAGAAGAACAAGCAGAATGTTCTGTTTCTGAATACTCAGCAGCCGATGTTGTTGATAATATGATAATCAATGCATATTCTCTTTTAACAAAAGGAAATTACGAACCTGCGAGAACACAGCTTTCTTATTTAAGAACACTTGATTTGTCAAGAGTTCTTGATGGAGACAAAGAAACACAAGAAAGAGCAAAAAGGGCAATTAAAGATTTAAGAAGCAGATTAAAATAAAATGGATGAAGATATTGAAGCAAGAAAAAGATTCATTTATGAGCAAGTTGGAGAAGAAGCACTAAATATACTAAAAAATAGTGGATTAGATACAGACAAAGCAGTTACAAATTTATTAAAAGTGCAAAAAGCAAGAGAACGAGAATTAGAAGCACAAGCAAAATTTAGAACTGTGGATGATATTATGACTTCTGAATTAGTTTATCGCTCTCAAAAATTAGAAGATATATATGGAAAAGAGTATAGTAAGAGATTGCAATTAATAGGCTTAGACAAAAATCAAGTTAATCAGACCTACAGTCAAGAAAAATTAATATTGTCTTCTGAAATAGGAATTTTTCAAGGACAGAGAGAAGAACCGTGGGCTAGAAGATATTTTATTGTTCAGGGAGTTACTAAAGATAATCTTCCAAAACCAGGACAATTTACCCTTTCTGAATTAATTGCAATTACAGATGATGCGAATGCTGCATTTTGGAGAGATCATCATTTTTTATCAGAAGAAACATGGGGGGCGTTATGTATAGCTGCATGTTGTGCTCAATATACCGAGGCAAGATATGCTTATGCTTTTAAAGAGAGGGTTAAATCCTTAGGTTGGTCCAAAGAACAAGATGGCTCATATACTAAAAATGAGTGTTTATTACTTGAGAGATTAAAGTGGGACCGTCATGAGAATCCTGCATGGACACATGAAAGTACAGATCTTAAACAATTTAAAAGATAAAAAACTAAAAATGAAAACAATAGTAGAAAGAATTAAAGAACCAGAAAGCAGGATAGTTTCAGATTTATTAGACAAAAAGAATGTAAATTTTTTAGACATTGCTAGGGAAATAAGAAGAGGTTATAATGAAAAAGATGCTAAAGCTATTAGAGAGTTATACTCTGCTGTTGTTGAGTGGAATTTGCGCGGCACTAATTTTCCTAGAAAAGAAATAAGAAAACTAACTAGGGAAAATTTAGATTGGTTTGCCCAGGTCGCGGACAAAATACAAGAAGCTGGTTACGAAGCTAGCGGGATGTTTTTAATTGAACCAAGAAAAGAATTTCCAGGACAACCTCTTGGGCCGATTACTAAATTTTATAGAAAAGTTATTCATTATAAAATTAATGTTAATTAAATAAAAAATCAAAGCGCGAGATAAAATGGCAAAAGAAAAAAATTTAGCTGAATTAGCTGATTCATATCAATTTCAATGTAGAGGAAAAGCAAAAGCGGCAGGCCTCTCAGTATTCCATAGGAAAGAGGCTGTACCTGTTATAGTAAAAATCTATAAAGATGGTAAGTCAGAAGCAGAGTGTACTTCTTTGTCTGGAGACTCATGCGACGCAGCATGCGACGGCGAGAATTATGGTAAACGCCCTTATGTTACTAAGGCAAGAAGAAACCAAAAATGAAACAGCTCACGATTGAAAATTCTTCGCAGCTTATTGAAGCAATTAAGAGAGAACGAGATATAGAAAAAGAAGAAGAGAATTCCAAAATTCTTAACTAAACTGTCTGAGCAAAAATGATTTTAATACAATTGTTATTTTTTATCAAGAGCATATTGAAACACCTGATTCATTAATTTACTTCCCTCTTACTTCAATTTCCTTGAAAATGGGGGGCATAAAGTATATAAATACAAAATAATAATGATTATCATGGAAACTATAACTATATCGAAAGAAGAATATGAAAGATTAAAAATGCAAGCAAATGTAGACATAGACTTATTAAAACAATTAGCACAAAGTTTCAAGGATATAAAAGAAGGCAGGATTAGAAGAGTTAAGTAATTTTACCTAAAATCTTTATTTGTCAAATTTTCTATTTCTTCTCTAAAGAAATGGAACAGCAGTCTTATTGTATTTATCACTTGTTGTTGGTCTTTTTTGTCACTAATAGCTACCATAAAAACAGATTCTAAGTCATCATAGATTAAATAGTAAACCCTATAATTTTCATAACGCGCCTCTCTAAACCACCTTACACCTAAAGGTGAACCATAATATGGATTTTCAACAAGCTTATCTTCGATTTTATCAGCTCTTTCTTGAAAATTTTTATCAAATTTGAATAACTCTTTATCAAATCTTTCAGAATGATACACCTTAAACTTTTTCATATAAGAAGAGAGTATATCTAATTTAAATAGATTTCTAAATTTTGTCCAATCTACTCTTTTCCCCTGACTTCAATTTCCTTGAAAATTCCTGATTTTTCAAGTTGTGCTTTAATCACTTTTAATTTTTCAGCAGGAAAATTGCCTTTTTTCAAAAATTCCAGGTTTAAAGTTTGTTCATTTGGCAAATCGCTTCTGAATTGCTGCAGGACAAGCTTGTTAATTCCTTTTTCTTTAAGCCATTCTGCAATTTTTTTAATGTTTTCTAAATTATGCATTCCAGGAACTAAGGTTGTTCTTATTTCATAATCCTCTATTTTTTTGAGAGCGTCTAATGTGGATTCAATATCCTTAATATTAATTTTTGTGTTTGTTGTTTCTTGATATTTTTCCTTGCTGTTTTTTATATCTAAAGCTATACTGTCAATTAGCTTGCTTTTTATAAGTTTTTCAATTAATTTGGGATTTGAGCCATTTGTCTCTAATCTTATCTTTAAATCCTTGTTTATATTATTAATTTTCTGTAAAAAATTATAAAGTTCTGGATGAACTGTCGGCTCTCCCCCTGTTATGCAAATAGCGTCGATAAAGTTTTTTCTTTCTTGTATTTTTTCTAAAACTTCTTCTTGTTTTATTTCTTTAACTTTTCCTTTTTCATAGAGTTCAGGCAAGACTAAATGCGGAACATAACACCCAGGGCATCTAAAATTGCATCCCGCAATAAAAATTACAAAAGACAAGTGGCCTTTCCACTCAATTAAAGATTCGTTTGCTCCTACAATTTTCATTTTTAATCTTAGAGTTTATTCTATTTTTGCCTTAAACACTTTTCTTTCTTTAAACTCTTCCTGTTTCCCAAGGTTCCAGTCGCTTACTGGGCGCAAGTATCCAACAACCCTGCTGTAGACTTCTGTTGGTTTTTTGCATGTTGGGCAGATTTTCTGCTCATCTTTTAAATAACCGTGCTCTTCGCAAATAGAAAAAGTGGGGGTTATAGTGAAGTAAGGCAGAGAGAAGTTGCTTGCTATTTTCTTGACAAGCAGTTTGCAGGCATCTTTGTCTATACTCTCTCCAAGAAAAGCATGGAAAACAGTTCCTCCTGTATATAATTTTTGCAAAGGCTCTTGATGCTTTAAAGCTGTAAAAATATCTGAAGTGTATCCAACAGGGAGTTGAGTTGAATTTGTATAATAAGGTTGTTTTTTTCCGCTTGTTATAATTTTTGGATATTGCTTTTTGTCTTTCATCGCAAGCCTGTAAGACGCGCCTTCCCCAGGCGTAGCTTCTAAATTATAAATATGCCCGGTTTCTTTTTGATATTCTAAAATTTTCTCCCGCATAAAATTTAATGTTTTTATTGCAAATTCCTGCCCTTCTTTTGTTTCTATGCCTTTGCTTTTTCCCAATAAGTTTAAACAAGCTTCATGCATCCCTATTAAGCCGATAGTTGAAAAGTGGTTTTTTATACTTCCAAGATATCTTTTTGTATAAGGCAATAAATTTTTTTTAATATTACTTTCTACTATCTTTCTTTTAATTTCTAAAGATTCTTTTGCTAAAAACATATATCTTTCAAGTTTTTCAAAAAATTCTTTTTCGTTTTTTGCTTCATATGCAAGATGGGGCAGATTAATTGTTACAACTCCGACGCTGCCTGTTGATTCACCTGAACTAAATCTCCCGCCAGTTACATTTCTTTGCAGCTCATTTAATTCAAGCCTGAGATGACAGCACATGCTTCTTATATCACTTGGCTTTAGCTCAGAATTAATAAAATTCTGAAAATAAGGCAGGCCGTATTTTGCAGTCATTTCAAACAAAAGTTCAGAAAGTTCACTGTCCCACTCAAAATCTTTTGTTAAATTGTATGTGGGAATTGGAAAAGTAAAAACTCTTCCTTTGGCGTCTCCTTTTGTTAAAACTTCTATAAACGCTTTGTTTATTTCATGCATCTCTTTTTCATAATCAGAATATGTTGAGCCAAGAAACTTTCCTCCAACACTAACTTTTTGTTCTGCTAAATCTTCTGGAACTGTTAAGTCAAGCGTTATATTGGTAAATGGAGTTTGCCCCGCCCATCTGCTGCCAACATTCATCCCATAAATAAACTCTTGAATGCACTGTTTTACTTCGTTATAAGAAAGATTGTCTTGCTTAACAAATGGTGCGAGATAGGTATCAAAAGAATTAAAAGCCTGAGCTCCTGCCCACTCGTTTTGCAGAGTTCCTATAAAATCTACCATTTGCCCTATTGCGCTTCGCAAATGTCTCGGCGGAGAAGCTTCGAACTTTCCTCCAACACCATTAAAACCCTCGTGCAATAACTGTCGCAGAGACCAGCCGGCACAATACCCTGACAAAGCCATCTGCAGATTATGTATATGTATATTTCCAGAAATATGCGCAGAAGCAATTTCTTTTGGGTAAATATGATGCAAAGCATAGAAAGTTGTTATTGTGCTTGCCGAGTAAAACAACAATCCTGGAACAGAATAAGCTACATTTGCATTCTCGTAAACTCTCCAGTCCTCTTTTCCTATATAGTCATCAACAAGCTTGATAGAATCTACAATAAACTCTTTCGTCTCACGAAGATCAGTTTTTTGCTGCCTGTAAAGAATATAGTTTTTTGCTACTTTTGCATGCCCTTCTTCTATTAAAACTTTTTCTACTGCATCCTGAATATCCTCGACAGAAGGAGTTTTATCTTTAAATTTTTCATTTAAAAGCCCTGCAACTTTATCTGCTAATTTTTCAGCTGTCTCCCTGTCGCTTCCTCCGACATCCTGGGCAGATTTAAAGATAGCTTCTGCTATTTTCTGCTTCTCAAAAGAAACAAGTCTACCATCTCTTTTCCTAATCTTCTTAATCATTTCCCTTGCCTCTTTTAAACCAAGAAAAGGGAAGAGCAATATATTTAAACTTTTGTGTTCTTTAGAGCATCATTACAACTTACTTAAAATAAAAAAAGAAAAGAAAAAATTAAATTTCAGGTTCGTCACCTTCAGTCAAATCACTGATGAAAGCTTCCATTTCAGCATCGTCGTCGCTCTCTTCCTCTATTTTTCTTACCATTTTTAAAGAAAATTTTACTTAATCCTAAGTGTAGAAATATAGTATATAAATGTTTTGTATATATCAGTATCTCCGAAACAAAGGACAAACTGAGATGGGCATAGCCATCTCATTAACAAGAAAAGAATAATGCATGCTCCACCCATAGACCCAAAAATTTCTATAAATGGATTATTCTTCGCCTTGTTTAGTCCATTTCTTTGAAGTATCTGCTAACTGGATTAAAAATTCCTTAAAACTTCCTTCTTCTTTGAAAAAGCAAATCCAAATTGTTTGAAGCATCTGCTCGAACAAGAAAAAGAAAAATCTTACTTTCATATCTTTGGATTTACATTTTATTCTTGCTTCATCCTGCACTCTGAACTGAGTTTCAATTCTCCATCTTTTTTTGTAAGTAATTATAATGTTGTTTAATAAAATCTCCTCGACATTTGTTGCAAAAACCCAATCATAATTCTTCTCACTTCTCGGATCATAAATCTGTTTAAGAAAAATCAAAATATTTTCTCCAGCATATTTACTTTGGTTTTTA
>Ga0315286_10000114_pt1 | contig 56047 bp, 76 predicted proteins | sample YL17G10_0_MG_FD_205038 | JGI IMG/M metagenome (GOLD analysis project Ga0315286, IMG submission 205038) | Sediment microbial communities from Yellowstone Lake, YNP, Wyoming, USA - YL17G10_0 | ecosystem: Environmental > Aquatic > Freshwater > Lake > Sediment | place: USA: Wyoming | collected...
AGCAGAAGACCCGATTCTCGTAGAGGGCGGTCTTCAAGTTCTCGTAAGGCTCCATCGAGGTATCGACGGAAACCATCTCCGCGTTGTAGCCCTTCATTTGAAGCTGCTGAAGCGTGTCGCGAGACTGGAACGAGTCGAGAGAAACGTTGTTGATGGTGTACCCATGCGCGCTCAGCTCGTAGATGAGGCGTCGAATGTCGCCAAGGATGATTTCGTCTCCGGCAGGCGGCACCACCTGAAGAATGAGATCCACCACGTAGACCGGGGCGCGCTCCATGTACTGACCCTGATCGGAACGACGAATCACGTCCTTCCAGCCGGAGATGTGGCTCATGCAGAACCCCAGCGCGTCGTTGCGCAGCGCGGGGTCGATGTGAACGTGCCGATGGGCTGTCGGATTGATGATGGGCTTGTTGAGAATGGCCGAAACACCGGCAGGCCCCCGGTCCTCGGTCATCCGAATCATCTTCTCCCAAAGGAAGGTGCCTCCCTTTGAGGGGTCGTAGTTGTACGTGGAGAACGGGTGGCGCTTGTCGCCGAAGAGCCTCTTGTCCTGTTCGACAGCCTCGTGGATCTTCTCTCGCCGCTGAATGAACGGACTGATGGACACGGTCGCACAGCCAGCAAGGTCGCGGATGGAGCCTTCGAGGTCGCTCTCGAAGTCCGACCGAAAGTCCTCGGGTACATCGAGCACCACCGTGTTCTCGGGCGGCTTGGCGCGCACAACGGCGACTTCCTCCGCGTCGAGAATCTTGGACGGCGTCTGCTCGTTACCAACGAGCACCTGAAACTTCACGGCTGAGAAATTCTCCGGCTTCACATCCCAGAGCGCGTAGTCGCGCACGAACACCGTGGAGTCCTCGCGCGCCGCGCGCACGCGACGGGCGGTGAAGTCGTCGTTCGTCTTCTTTGACGAGACGACGAACAGCATCCCCGGCAGCTTCCCTTTGCGCTGGAAGCGGGACTTCATGCGGCGTTGGACCGAGTTGTAGATGACCTCGGCGTGGTCCACGTAGCCCATGCGCGCAGCTTCCTTGCCCTTGGTGGGCATGAAGTTGGTTTCGTCGAGCAGGGCGGAAACGGCGTTCAAGCCGAGTGCAGAGGTGTCGGTCGTGGCGCGAGCCGCGACCCAGACGTTGTGCGGAAAGCGCAGCTCCTTCTTGGTGGGCGTGAACGCGAAGTTCTTCTGGAAGTACGGACTCGCTTTGATTTTGGTCGCGATGTTCTCGAACGCGACCTTCACTGCGAGCACTTCGTTCACGGAGAGACAGATGACCGCGATGTTCGAGTCCTTGGCGAGGCTGAAGGTGGCGTGCGGGTCACGCAGGCAGGAAATCTCGTACAGCACCCGGCAAACGCCGATGCTGGCGGCGAACGTTTTTCCGTAGCCGATGGAACCGGTCCAGACCGACTCGTGATACCCGCCGGAGAACAGCTCCGTCAGGTCGTCAAGCAACCTCGGGTAGATGCCCTCGCAGGTGTGACCAAGGAAGTAGGGGTCCTTGATGAACTGCTCCATGTCCACTGGCTGCGTCTTGTACTCGGACTTGTGCAGCGCCTCGTAGAGCCCGCCTTTGACCTGCCCCTCCTTCAGCTCTTCCATCAACACCTGAAGGGCGGCCCGCTCCTCAGCATCGAGCCCCGCCATCTCCTTCTGGAGCAGCTCTTCGACTTCCTCGACGGTGCGCTGACTGCGACTGCGACCGCCGCTCTCGTGAATCAAGGCGCGTCCTCGGCAGAACCCAGCTCGACCTCGGCTTCATCGGGAGAGTTTTCCTCCACCCGCTCGGAAACGGTGATGTCCACTCCCGCCTTGCCTGCCGCGAGGGAGAGAAAGCGTTCCGCGATGCCGAGCAGCTTACGACGGGACTCCGGACTCGTCAGCGTCTTCCCGACGGACTCGTCGTAGCGCTTCGTCACGTCCGTCATGATTTGCGCATCGACCTCCATCTTGCCGAGGTGTCGCTCGTTCAATCCGAGATCCATCTTGAGTTTCGCGATGTCCGCCAGAATCTCCCGCCCGGCGCGCATCTCCTGCGTCATCGAGGGCATGAGCTTGTTGATGCCCTTCTCGGTCTTGAAGTCGATCTCGATGCGCTCCAACTGCATGGCGTAGAGCTTCTCCATCTCCGCCAGCTCATCGAGGCCAACCCTCACCCGCTCAGCCGCCGCCGCGACCACGCGCGGAACTTTGGCAGCCAGTACAGTGGGCGGCAGACTCAGGCGGTAGTCGGTGAGGACCGAAGTCAGGCTCGGGAGCCCCACGTCTTTGTACTCCCCCATCTCGTTCTGAATGTACTCGGCCACGACGTAGGCTTGCGTCCCCTCAGCGATGCGCTGGTGGACCTCGGGAAAGCAGTTCAGAGAGCGGAGCCGAACGAACCGGGTTTCGCGGGAGATTGGTCGGATACGGTTTTTGCGTGCGGAGCCCATTGCGAAGAGGGTACCAGCAGGATCGAGCTTGTCCAAGAGACTACGGACCGTGCGGTCCTATGGAAATCTCTACGGGCCACTCAAGCCGTCTTAACTCCAGCAGAAATCAGCTCTTGCTCGCCCAACTCGGACCCCCGCCGGTCTCCGCCGTAGCCGGTACCCGCTTCATCATTGGGGCCATGCCTTCAATCATCGCTTCCTCGACCTGCTTCTGGACGTGCTTGGAGAACTCCGGGCCTTCGGCGCGATGCTGAACCACGTTCTCGTCGTGGACCATGTGAACCATGCCAACGCGCGCACCCTTCTCCAAGAGCACCTTGCCCCCGCTCATCGCCTTGCAGCGCTTGTAGACAAGGGGAAGGCTGTTCTTGAGACCGTCCGCGCCCGAGCCCTGCACAGGAGAGTTGAAGAACGCGTTGTGCTCCGTCTCCGGGTCCAAGAAGCGACGCCGACCCCAGATGGTCCATGCCGCTTTCTGTCGCTTCGCGTCTCGAATCGCCTTGGTGTGCCAGTCCTCGACGCCGCTGTACGCCTCAAACCACTTGCGCCGGAACTTGATGGCCTGCCCTTCGGAGAGGGTCACGCCGTAGCCCGCGCGCGCGTAGAGCACCAGCTTGGGGGCCTGCATCCCGTAGATGAACCCGAAGTTGACCGGCTTCGCTTGTTGGCGTTGGTCCTTGGAGACCAGCGGCTGCTCGATGCCTGAGAGCAGAGAGGCGGTCACCCGGTGGGCATCGTCCTTGCCCGGCCCAGCGTTGAAAACCGCGATGAGGCGCTTGTCCCCGCTGATTTCAGCGACCAGCCGCATCTCGATGTTCGAATAGTCGGCGATGGCCAGCTCGTAACCCTCACCCGCTACGAAGCAAGCGCGGAAGTCTTTGTCGCGGGGAATCTGCTGAAGGTTCGGCTTGGAAGACGAGTAGCGGCCTGCGCCAGTGAACGGCCAGAACTCGGTGTGGATGCGACCGGTCTTCGGGTTGACGTGGTTGAGGTACTTCGCACCGAATGATTTCACGCGCTGTGCGACACCTCGGTACTCGATGAACTTCTCGATGATGGGGTGAGAAGCGGCCAACATCGCCAGCGTCATCTCCTTGGTATCTTGCAGCTTGACGGTGTGGATCTGGTTCGACTCAGGGTCTCGAATTTTCTGCGTGACGCCCATCCGCCGCATCGACTCCAACACCTGCTCTGGTGAGTCGAGGTTGAAGCGATGCTTCCGTGAGGCGGCAATCATCCCCGGAAATACGAGCTGATTGAACGGGCTGGGAAGCTCCGCCAGAAGCAGCGCTTCGAGCGCGCGGGCGCGCCCGGCATTGGTGAGAGCGAGCTTCTTCCACTTCTCTTGATCGATTCCAAAACCGTTCAGCTCGATAGCCGCTTCCGGGAGAATGGCGTTGAACTCGATGACAGCGACGCGAACGAGGTTCTGCGCGATGAGCTTTGCGCGCAAGGAATCACGTAGCGCCGGAAGGTGCGTGATGTCCTCCGCCGCGTAGTCGATTTGGTCTTTCGTCAGCTCGGGAAGCGTCCAGTCCGAGCCACCCAATTCGGGGGCCTCGGGACCGATGTTCAGCTCGCGCCGATAGAGCGAGTACAGGTCGTGACCGACGTGCTTGTACCCGTTGTAGAGAAGGTTCGAGGCGCGGAAGGTGTCGAACACACGCTTCAGTTCGAGGTCGAAGTGCCAGAGAAGCCACTTCTGATCGAACTTGAGGTTCTGCCCGATGGTGAGGCCCGCCGTCTTGTCGAGCGCCTCAACGACCGGCCCCAGAGTGCCCGTCTTGAACAGGTCAATGACGTAGCGCCCTACCCCGGTGTTGATGGAGCAAAGGCGAACGAGCCCATCGCGGGGGTTCAACGCGGTGGTTTCAAGGTCGAGCGCGTGCCAAGGCTGCGCCTCTACCTCTCGGGCAATTCGCCCGAGCGCTTCAGCCGACGTGACGTAATCATAGCTAAGCAACCAGCCCCCTCAGCGCGGCGGTTGCCTACTTGTTGACGGTCTTCCGACCCAGAGCAGTCAGCCGGTAGCTCCCCGGCACAGGCTTCTCCACCAGTCCGCCTCGGACGGGCCGCCGCAGGCTGTTCCGGGCGTGCGAATTCGCCTTCTTCGCCGACACCGTCTTGAACGCTTCAGCCGCGAGCGACTCGATGGTGCGAACCTCGCGGTCACCCTTCAGCTCGAAGCACCCGAGCAACAGCTTCTCCTTCTTGTTCAGGTCTTCGAACGTGAGTTCCTTGATGGCAGGCCCTGACTGACCCGAGACGGGCTTGTGCTTGTGCTTGTGCTTCGCCGTGGCGGCAGTCTTCGCGCCCGTCCGCGCGGTCTTCGCCGATTTCGCGCGCTTCGTGTACTTCCGCTTCTGCTTCTTCGGCGCGGCTTCCTCCGAAGCAACCAGCTTCAGCTTCGCGCGCTTCGTGTACTTCCGCTTCTGCTTCTTCGGCGCGTCGTCTTTCTCCGCAGCCGCTTCAGCTTTCGCTTCCGCCTTAGCTTCTGCCTTCGCCTCGGTCGCGGCGACCTTCGCGACAACCTGCGCCTCCGCCTCCGGGGCGAGAAGCGTCGCCGCAGCGTGGTCCATACCCTTGGACCTCAGCAGCGCCGCTGCTTTCTCCAGCTCCGCCGAAAGTGAACCGATGGTCTGTCCGTCCGTGTTGCTCATGGCTGTCATCCTCATAGGGGCGCTGTTCGCCCACGCTGGTAAGATCTACGTTCTTGGTTGACCGTAACAACGCAGATCGGGATAGTCAACCCGCCGAACCGTCGCCACGTACCTACTACTTCCTCGCCGCTTTTGGGACCATCTTTTTTCGTCAAAAGGAGTGGTGCAACTCCGGCGAAATTCTTACGGGTTCGGAACGCCCGTCTCGCCGTCAACCGGGTCCATCACCGGGTCCACCATCCCGGTTTCGCGGGTGTGCAGGTCCGGCAACCGATCGAGCGCGGCGAGTTCTGAAGCGAGGTTGGTAGCGACCTCCTTCCAGAAGGCGATGTCCTCAGGCGGAAACTCTTCGAGCGGAATGCGCTCGATCTTGTCCTCGACCCTGTCAGGATTCTTCACGGAATCTCCGTCGCTTTCTGGGATTGCACCACGCGCTCGAAGTAGCTCGCATCTCCGTAGTGCTGCTTCACCGCCCCTCCCACGCGTGACTGACTGAAAATCAGCCTCGGGGTGAAGCCTCCGCGCTCGTCCGGCGCGACGTGGGAATCCATCAGCGCCATCGTGTTCACCTCAGGGATAGCCATCAGCGCCTTGAAGTTGCGCGGGAGAACTTCATGAAGATGCTTGGTTCGAGGCGGAGGAATGAACCTCATGTTCTTGTGCCCCCGAGCTTCGCTGCGGAGAAGAAGCTCATCCTCGTCCTCGACGTACGCCATGACGAGATTGATCTTGTAGCCGCGCTTCCCACTCGGCAGCTTCTTGAGATTGGGAATGAGCGTCTCCAGCATCCACTTCAAGTTCGCGCCCGTACCGGAGAGCACAAAATTGCAGTGACGCTTCTTGGCCTCTTCGATCAACCGGTTGTTCATCTGCAACGCCTCGTCAACAACGGAGGTCGCACCACTTCGCGTCTTCAAACGCGCCGCTTCCTGAAACTCTGGCAAGCGAACGACAATCTCGTCCGGGTCCAGCGTCGCCGAGTTGTGGTACTGGTTCCCTTGATGGGTGGACTTCCCTGCGGCAGGAGGCCCCATGATGAAAGTGAAAGTGGGCTCTTCGTCATCCGGAACCGGGGTGACACCCTTGAACGCCTCGGCGCGCACGTCGTCCAGCACCGCCTCCTGCATCTTCAGCCGTTCCGGAGTCCAAGAAACGGTGGCAGGGTTGAAATACTTCTCCTTCGTGCTCTTGGGGATGCTCGGATGCGTATCCACCCAGCCGGACTCAGCCGGGGTTGCGCCTTGATGCCAGCGTCCGGTGAACTCGGAGCCCACCTTGCGCCACGAATGGTCCGCCTGCTTCTGGAAATCTCCAGTCCTCCACCTGTGAATGGCTCCAACCTCAGCCTCAACCCCGCGCGTCTCCAGAAAAACGTGGTCCATGCGACGCCAAATCTCTTCGGGCGCAAGACGGATCTCAGCGGGAGCAACCTCTGCTTCAGATTCGAGATTCTTGAAGTAGGCCCGAAAAAACATCAGAACGTCCAAGTCCTCATCCCAATCCGCATCGATCCCGTTCATCGAAAACAGCATCAGCTCCTTCACGTTCTTCAACGACAGCGGCTCGAAAACGCAAAGAGGTCGCCCAGCCTGTGAAGGCAAAAGAGCAAAGCCACGCGCGCCACGGTCCTCCCAAGCCCCCGCCTCGTAGCGCGTCTGATTGTCGAACGCGTTGCAGTCCCACTCCAACCCGTCCCGCCCAAGTCGCGGCTTGAACGCAACGTACTTGGTCGGCGGGCCTTTGAGGCGACGCTCCACAACACGATAGAGGTCAAAATCTTCTGGTCGCATCAGAGCCCCATCGGTTTGACGTACTTGTCGTAAATCTCTTGCGCCGGACCCGACACGACGACAACGAAGTCCTCGATAGGAACGCCATTGACCGAAAGGAAGTTCTGTTTGCGAGCCTCCTTGATGAGTTCCACGCGGTCACCCTCGTCTTGACACACAATCCGAAGAAGACGAGACGCATGAACCCCATTGAAAAAGTCGGTCTCGTTGGAGCTGGTCGCGCCTGTATGAGCGTTTCGATACTTGATGATCTCAGGCGTGGTCTGACGATCCTTCCATTGCGCCGAACCACTTCCTTTGCCGAACGAACCGTACGCATCTCCCGGAAAACTCATCACGTCAAGGCGATCCAGCTCGTCCGCAGCAAGAATGTACTTGTAGCGACTCGACGTATTGCCCGCGTTGACCGAGGCGAACAGGCTGCTAGAGGCGCTGTTGGTCGTAATCAAGCGCCACATGCCGGTCTGCGCCCCACCAGACGCGAGATCTTCGCTCACCGAATTACCGGCAGCGCCGCCGTGCTGCGAAGAGGCCGTGCCAGACAAGAGCCGTTGATTGATGCCCGACGGCCCACTGTCACGCAGCGCCTGAATGATAAACTTCGGAGTCTTGGCGGAGGTCTCAAGAAACTTCAGAATCGGCTCGCCATCTGAGCCTTTTGGAAACCCTCGCCAACGGTCTGGTACCACAAAGCTCTTGAGGCCCGGAGTCACCTCGGTTTCGACCGCCGAAAAGTATTCTGATGGAATCTTGAGGGGCACCTTCTTCGGGTTGCCGTTCATGTCTGTAGCGGGCTTCGGCTCAGAGCTGGAGTTACCGGCGTAGTTGTGGGCGAAGGCGTTCTTCACCCTCTCCCGAAGCCCGCCCACTGTGAAATCCTCGGGCTTCAATTCTCGCTCTACGGCCGGAGCGGCGGAAAACAAGATTTGGTGGAGCTTCTGAATCTCATGATCTTCAGGCGTCGGCTCGTGCAACACCATGTCCCCGAGTCCCGACGACGCCTTGTCGAGAAGCTCTTTCAAAACGTCAGTGAGCTTCTCATCGGAACCGAGGTCCAGCTCCGCCACCATCTGACCAACAAGCGCGAAGTAGTGCTCATCAGTCACCATTCGGAGCTTGTGTTTGCCGGAAGTCCACTCGCGCGCTCCCACCTCCAGCGACTCCCCAGCGGTCTTGACGATGGAGTCCGACTCAGCATTGTAGCTACCAATCCAAAAGCTGTGCTCCGTGTGTTGGCCGGTGTTCGAAAGGGCCTGCCACCCAACCGCCTTGCCGTTCTTGTCTCGCGCGTCCTTTTTGATTTTGAAAGAGACCATCAGCTTGGTCACGCCTGCTGTGTCCGTCACTCGCTTGATGTTGAGAGTGCCGGTTGAGCCCCAGAGCGCTGGCCCGTCTGTGGGAAACGCTCTGCCGATAAGACCGAGCTTGGCGGTCTTGGCGTTGTTGATGTCCTTGAAGGACTGCGCGACAGGAAGCGCGGGGGCGTGCGACGGGAAGTAGGACGGCGTCCCTGAGTGTGGGGCGATTTTGTCGCCAGCGACCACCTCCTGTTCGATTTCGTCAGGAGTGATGGTCTCCTCTGTGGTGATAAAGGCGGCATCGAGGTCCGCCTTGGACACAGGCAAGAAGAACTTGAGCGTACCGTTCTCGGACTTCTTCTCGATGGCGGGACCGAGGGCTTTCAGATTGAACTTGGCGAGGAACGCCTCGACGGCGGGGAGCCCACCTTCTTTGTACTTGAGGGCTCGCTTCGTCTCGTCCTCGGTCTGCACTCCAGCCGCGTCCTTCACTTTCCACGGACGAATCTTGACGGGCGTAGAGCCGTTTTCGGAAGACGCGGCGAACTGCTCAGCGGTCGTCTTGATGGTCTTGATGTAGGGCACCGGCTTCGGGGGCTTCGGAGGAAGCGCGCCCGCCTCAACCCAACCGGTACTGAACATGAACCGACCGTTGGTCCCCGTCTTAACTCGAAGAGCTTCCGTCAGTGTCTGCTCGACTTTGAACTTCGTCGTGTTCTTGCGATTGATGGCGTCCTGAACGAAGGCGACCTGCATCATCTTGTTGCCGGGGTGAGTTGCTTCAGCCACCGGCCGCACCATCGTGTCGAAGTCCAGCGGGGAGATTTTGAAGAGGTCGTCGAAAACCCCACCAAGGTTCCCGGCTCCCTGCTGCTCGTTCACCAGCTTTTCCCAAATGGGGTCTGTGTCGGGCCGAACAATCGGATCTGTTCCGGAAGGAATGATCCAGTCCAGAACGCCCTTTCTGGCGAGAGTGGCGTCGGTCAACGGACTCGGCGCGTAATTGGTCGCGACTTGGAGCGCCTTGAGCGCGGTGGCCGCCGCCGCCGCAATCTCTTCCGGCTTCGCCGGGAGCACCACCGTCGGTTCGGGAAAAGAAAACTCCTCGATGGGGGACGAAACTTGAGGTGCGGGAACGCTCGCAGAAACCGGAGTAGGCTGGGCACCCCAACCGCCGAGCGCCTTGAGCTTCTTCGCGACGTTCTTCACCCGCTTCAGCGCGGTGTCGTAGTCGGCTCCGGACTCCCACGCGTGCTGCGCCGCCGCGTCTTTGATGTTGTCCTTGTACGCTGCGAGATTCTTGAGCGCCTTGTAGTAGACGCTGTTGGTCTTGATTCCGAGCGAGGCCGCGACCTGCTTGATGTTTGTGAACGACGGCGGCGTAAAACCCTCAGGCTTCGGTACGGAGAATTGACCGGGTTGCGGAGCAAGGGTAACCGGCTTCGGAACTTGGCCAGCAGCGTAGGCCGAGGCAGGTACGAACCCGACGACACCACCGCTCACGACAAACCCAGCAGCGACAGCTCGTTTGATGAAATCCTTGACGCGAGTCCCCACCTCCTCGGCCGACAGGAAATTCATGTGCTTCAGCGCCATGTCTTGGAGCTGCACGTCGAGGGGCTCGTCGGGCTTGTAGTGCTGCGGCGAGTTCATGAACCCGAGAAACGTGTGATCGTCTGTCGAGGCCGGTCCAAAAGCCGCCTTCTGCGAAGAAGACGAATTGGCGTACTGCGCTTCGCCATCGTTGGCCACCGCTTCAAGGTCAAACCCGCCACCCACCGTCGGAGGCTTCTTCGCGGCCGGGTAGAGACCGGCCGGGTACAAACCGACAACTCCGCTCTTGATGACGATTTTCGCCACCAACGCCTTCTTGAGGAAATCGGCAACCAAAGAGTCCGACTCGGCGGGAGTGAGACCGAGGGCGTACCCAGCAGCCACCTTCAATTCGAGTTCGAGAGGCTCGTCCGGATCGTAGGTCTGGAGTACCCCAAAAAGTGCCCTGTCGGACGCGTGAATCGGACCGAAAGCCGACTTTTGATCCGCCGACATCTTGTCCGCCCAGATACCGCCTTGGGCCACCAGATTCTTCAGGTCGAATTTCTGAGCTTGAGCTTGAGCAACCGTGAGTGGAACTTTCGGTAGAGCCTGTGCGGTCGCGGCCGGAACCGCAGCAACAGCGCCCTCTGGCAACCATCCTCCCGAGAACGTGAACAAGCCCTTCTTCTTGGTGCGCCTCTCGTAGAGACCGGTGACGAACGTCTCAAAGTCCTTTCGGATGTTCTTCTTGCGTGAAAGAGCCTTGTCGTAAATCCCAGAGGCCACAACCGCCCCGCCTGCCGCCGCAGACACATAGGGCTCCAACGCCTTGAGATACTCAGCGTCGGAGATTTTCTCAACGGCCTCGATGGCACCCAACATCACGGTCGGATCGAAGCTCTGCTTGTTATCAGCGAAGTCCCCCCAGAACTTGTTGTAGTAGGGCGGATTCGGTTCTCCGTACTGGGCGTTCGGATGGTAGTCCGTCGCGAGGACATCGCCCTCCGGCGTCGAGTGCGTCCACTTCTCGTTCGGCAGGAGGTACTTGAAGCCCTGTTCCTTGTCGATGCCGATGATGGAACCGTTCGGAAGGCGCAGCAGGTTGCCACCGTGGGTGTCGTGCTGCGAAAGCAACCAGTCGAGAACGTGCTCATCCGCGACATCCTTCTTCTCGGCGGCAGTCAACGACGCGGGAAGCACGCCAATCAGGCCCGGTAGTTTGTCCCCAAGCCACGGCTGAAGGGTCGCAGGCTTGTCCTTAAAGGTCACTCCTCCGACCGGAACGGTTGAGGGCTTCACTGCGGCGGCGACGGTTGCGAAGAGCGCTTGAGACGCGACCTTCCACGGCTCGGGCTTTCCGCTCGACTTGTTGGTCGCCATCTTCAGCAGGAACTTGTTCCCCGCATCGTCCACGAAGAAATGCTTCTCGCTGGCACCGCCGATACCGACAGCCGGTCCTGCGTGCGTCAAGCTGCTCAGGGAGGGAAGCTTGGGAGGAACCAGCACCCCGGTGGCGATTACCGAACTCGGGGCGGAGAGCGCGGCGAACTTGAAGGGCTTGCCCTGCACCGTCGAGAAGAACTTCTCGAAGTCGGAGCGCAGGTTCTCCTTGCGCTTGAGGATCTTGAACGCGGTGTGAGCTTTCGTGACGGGGTTGTCTCCACCCTCCATCGCGTCAATGTACGGCTGAACGAGCTTGCGATAGTCCGCCTCCGAAACAGCTTCGATAGCCTGAATGAAGGGCAACGCGGAGTTGAAGTCGAAATCCAGCTTCCCGTTCGCGCGCGCAGAGTAGAGCGCGTTGTAAACCGGAGGCGAGTTGTTCGGCTTGTAATCCAGCGACAGTTCGTCATCCCCGATGAACTTGAACGCCTGCTCTTTGTCGATGCCGACGATGTCGCCATTCGTTCGGACGATGAAGTTCCCGGCCTTCGAATCGTGATTGGACACGAGCCAGTCGAGAACTCGCTCACGTTGCAGTTGCTGGATCTGCTTCTGAGAGAGATTCGTGACGGGCAACTTCGAGAGGTCGGTCGCCACATCAGGAATCATCGACTGAACGGAGCCCCAGCTATCTCCCTCGCCTGTGGCAACCACCGGCACGTACGTAGAGGCGTCGCCGAGCAGCGCGGCGATGCTCGACGCAACCTGACCCGCGAAAGCCCGGACCTTGGAGGCATCCGTCTTGTAGAGGAACAGATTCCCAGCCGCGTCCTTGAGGAACTCCTTCGGCTTGTTCCCGCCAAGCTTGGACTTCGCGTTCCCGTGGCTGTCGGCAGCGCTCGTCAGTGCAGAAATCGGAGGAACGGCGGGAAGAGGACTGCCCGGTGTGGAGGGGGCCACGGGAACAGCAGGCGGCTCCTTCTTCGCGACCACGACCGGAGCAACCACGGCCGGAGGGAGGGTGACCGGAGGCGGACCGTCCACCTTGTCGAGGAAGTCGTCGAGGTCAAAGCCGTCCGCGTACAGCGCCTTCTTGATGACGGTGGTCGCGAAAACTTCGGCCTTGGCAGGCGACCACCCGGCTGCCTTCAGGAAATCGATGACCTGCTTGGCCGGGGCCAGCTTGACGAGATTCGCCCCGAACCCGCTCACATGCGCCGGGGCGGGTGCCGACTGGAACGCCTTCCAAAGCCCCAGAACCTTGGCCTCGTCCGTGTCTGGTTCGTACCCGAGCTGCGCAGCCCAGTGCAGAACCTTGGCGTCGGTGGGAACGGCGTTGCCCGCCAGAGCCCCCTGCTTGCCCGCAGGAACCGCAATCGGGGCAGGAGTAGGGGGTACGACAGGCTCAGGCGTCGAAACAGGCTTCAGCTCGTGGTGAGCGCCTTGGATGAACTCGGCCACGTCGAAGTCTACGGTCTGCAACGAGCCCACGAGGTGCTTCAGGAAGGCCAGTGCGTCGCTCGTTCCATAAGCGGACCCGGCTGCCAGCCCTGCAAGTTCAGCGGCGGCACCCTCAAGGGCCTTCGCGCTCCCCGGCCCCCAGAAGGCACCGGTACCGCCGAGCTTGAGATGCTTGCGCCAAACGTTGAGCGCTTTCGCCTCGTTCGAGTTGGGAAAGAAGCCGAGCGCAACGGCGAGGTCGCGCACAAATGTCGAGGTGGGCTCAGCGAAGGCTGAGAGGTCGGGCTTCGGTGGCGCGGGGCCGTCATCCGGAGTGTCGAGATCGGGGCCGGGACCGAGAGGCTCGGCAGGACCGGCCATGAAGTCGCCAACGTTCCAGTCGGGCAGCATGGCGAGTTTGTTTTGAACGAGGTCCGTCACGAACGCGAGGCGATCAGCCAACGTCTTGTTGAACTCCGCCGAGGGCACGGGACCGTCCAGCTCAGCAAGTTCTTTCGCCGTCCTTTCGAGAGCGTTGGTGGTCTTCTTGAGGTGGTTCCGATAGAGGTTGAGCACCTTGGCTTCGTTCGAGTTCGCGGCGAACCCGAGAGCTTTGGCGGCTGCGAGCACCTGCGGATTCGAGGGTGCCGCGAATGGCGAAAGGTCGGGAACGGTCGCAGGCAGCGCCGTGACCGAGAGCTGCTGCGCCGCTTGCGCCGCGCTCAGCAAGCTCGGGAACTTGCTCTTGGCCGAATCGACCACGTAGGAGACGTGGGCTGCGAGCTTCTTCTTCTCTGCCGCAGAGAAGTCGAGACCGCTGATGAAAGCGATGTCTTGCACCGTCCGCGTAATCGCCTTCTCTGGAGTCCAGCCGCCGCCGCGACTCTTGTCCGACGTGCCGACGTAGAGTCCAATTACCTTGGCCTCGGTCGAGTCCAGCCCCCACCCCATTGCGGAGATGACGGCTTGGGTCGCAGGTGCGGTAGGTGAGTCCACCGCTAGGATTGCGTGCTTTATCCAGTCCACCTTGCCGGGCGCGGGCGCAACCACGGGTTCCGGTACAGGCGCAGGAGCAGGAACAGGCGCAGGCGTGGCGAGAGAATAACCGTGAGGAAGCGGCTTCGTTTTCTTCTTCTTCGGCGCTTCAGGAGCAGCCGCCGGAACAGTGGGGCTGACCGCGACCACGGGCGCGGACATCACAGGACCAGTGCCGCCGACGAACGAGAGGGTCATCCCGCTGTCGAAATCACCCTTAACAGTGACGAGCCCCTTCGCCTTGGCGGCGTTGATGAGCACTTCGACGTGGTCGTGAGCCACCGCGTTCTTCTTGTTGAACTTCACCCGATAAAGCTCGGCGACGGTGTCGGAGTTGATCTTCGGGTTCTTGTGAAACTGAGCCAGAATAAACGCCTGCGGAGACCCGGCAGAAAACCCGAGGGTCTGGAGCGCGAAATCAAGCGGGTTCGAAGTCTCGGCGGGCGACGGCGGGCGCGCGTTCGGGCTGGGGGCTTCGGTGGGAAGCTGCGCCGCAGCCTTGGCGGCGGCTTCGGCGGCGGTAGCCTTCTGGAACCAACCGTTGCCAAACTTTTTGAGAACCCCGGTGTACCAGTTCGCGTTCTTCAACAGCGCGGCACGCTTCTTCGGGTCATTGAAGCCCGCGTCCTTCAGATATGACAGCAGCTCATCGACATCGAGAGCCTTGCCGCCTGTGACACCGGGAGGAGGCGTGTGCGTGTGGGCGGGCTTTTTGTAGAAAGACTGCAACCCCGACGGCGTCTCTTGGGGCACGTAGATCCATTCACCGTTGGACTGCTTCTGCACCCGACGGTTGCCGTGCGAAGAAACCCAACCCGGCGGCAACCCGGTCGCTTCCTCAAGCGGGGCGGCAACCGAAGAAGTCCCGAAAAACGCAGACAACGTGACGACGGCGTTTTCGGATCTCCAAAAGTCGTTGCCGATGCTCACGTCGAGTCTCCTATCCAGCGCCGAAGGCGCGCCGAGTCATACCTGAGCGGGACAGATCTTGGAACTACGCAACATCCGCCTTCTTGCTTTTCGGAGCAAGAGTCTCGACGGCCTTCAGCGCTGCCGCATCGAGAATGGGTGCCAAGAATTCGTTGATGTCCGCCCCGGACTCGCGACAGTAGTTGAGCACCTTGTCGAGCGCTTTTTTCATCGGTCGAGTCATCTGCACATAGACGTGCTCGTTTTTTCCGAACGTGAACACCATGTACGACTGTTGAACGGTGTCACCGTACTTCGCGAAGAGCGTCTGAATGATGGTGCCGAGGTCTTCAACGGTCTTGGCTTCTTTGGCCTTCTCGTCGAACTCGGCGTGCATCTCCTTCGGAAGCGACTGCTTCATGCCGCGCTTCACGTCACCAACGAGCTTCTGGAACTGCCGGGTGTCCACGTAGCCCATGAGCTGCTGGAGCGCGTCCTTGCCGTACTTGTCGGCCATCTCTTGGTAGAGCTTGAGGAACTTCTCCGGGTTCATCTTGCCGCCGATGACATTCAGACGGACGGTCTCGAACTTCTGAAGGTCTTCGTCCTGCCAGCGCTTGCCGATGAGAACCGTGCAAGGCACCTCATCAACACCCGCCGCCTGACACGCCTTCCAACGATGCTCACCGCCGATGATGCGGTAGTTGCCGTCTTCGAGAGCGACCACTTGAATCGCGGCGGTGCAACCGTTCTCTTTGATCTCATCCACGAGGCGCGTGAACATCGCCTCGTCCATGTTCTGCGGGTTCCAAGGATTGGCAACCAGCTTCTCAATGGGAATGTGCTTCAGCTCATGCTTGCTCAAGATGGTTCTCCGAGGGTGTGCGGGAGAATCATAGCGCCCCCGAAGCAAGTACGGTATCAGTCGCCAAGGAGAACTTCGGCGAGATTTCCGCACTTCCCCGCGACGATGCGCAGCTCACCGCAGAGTTCATGCACCACCTCGTCGAGCTGGTGATCCTCTCCGGGCTTGTCGATGACCGGCAGTCCTTCGCCCATTTTCTCGATCCACTTGTCGAGAATCTTCTTGGCGCTTTCCAGTTCAGCAACGATGAGTTCGGGACCGACGGGGAGCATCAGTTCTCCTTGGCGACCTTCTCCAGCGTGGCGAGCCCGTAGAGCACGTCCGTTGAAGTGGGATCAACGACGATGAACTTGTAGCCGATGAGCTTCTCCAGCTTCGCGACGTAACGAAGCTTCTGCTCTTCGCTGGCCTTCGTGAAGTCGTTGTTCGCGAGGAAGTCGAGACAGATGAGCGAGAAGTTGTGGCCGGGACGAGAACTGCCTGACAGCTCCTTGGCGCGATCAATTGCGAGCCGAACCGTCTCAAGCTGCTCGGGATAGAACTTGAAGTTCTTGCTGAAGAGCGGTTCTTCGCCGTTGTCTTTCTCGTCCGCGCCCCAGTGATCGCGCGGGGGCACCAACAGCGGGTCCATGCCCTCGCCAGACTCACCTTCCTCGTACTTGCCGACGAGCTTGTTCGACTTCTTCACCGGGTCGCCTTGCTTGCGAACCTCACGCTCCACCTCTTCGCCTTCGAGACGGTCAAGCGCCTTCCGCACGACGGCTTCCACCGTCTGGTAGTTCATGTTCTCGCACTTGGTCACCCACGACTCGACGTTGCTGAGCTTGAGGAGACCCGGCCGACACAACTCGCGCACCTTCGACCAACCGAGCGCGACGAGCCGCTTCTTGACGAGAGGATTCATTCCGTCGAGTTCGATTTCGATGCGGTACCAGATGAGCCTCAGCCGCTCGGCTTTCTTGTAGTGGAGGCCCAGCTCCTGCTCGGCGTAGTCACGGAAGGTGTTGAACCCCCACGTCGTGAAAATGGGCTTCTTCTCGCGGTCACCGTCGATGGGTGTGTCGTAGACGGTGAACAGAATCTGAGCGAGATCCATGTAGCCGGTCTCCAACGACTCGACCAATTCCTTGGCTTGGGCTCGAACCTTCTTCGCCCACGCCTTGGACCCGCGCCCCGAGGAGTCTCCGTCCATAGCCTTGCCGTCCTTGCTCTTGTCCTTGCCGCCGTTGATGACGCTGAAATCCGCTCTCACGCGACCTCCCCGCTCGGTTCTTTCTCCTGCTTCAGCTCTTTCTCCCAGAAAACAACCTCGCGCGCGCGAACCTCGGTGAGGTCGCCGTGCGGTCCGTCGCGATTCATCAGCTCGCCTTCAACAAGCACGTAAACGCCCTTGGTGAGCCGAGTCCGACAAATACGAACCAGCCCATCCACGTAGACGTTGACCTTGATGTACGCCGTCACCACCTGACCACCCGACGCATAGCGGTCCGAGGCGATGTGAAATCCGCAAACCTCCAGCCCGTTGCCAGTCTTCCCGAAGTCGATAGCCCCCGTGACGTTCCCCGAAACAATGACCTTGTTCAAACCCCTCATAGCGGTTCTCCGGTGACAACCCGACGCGCCATCCGCATCAGCTCGCTGTCGAGCGTCGCGACCACAGCTCCGAGCGCGTCGTAGGGATGCTCCAGCATCGACGGAAGAACATCTCGGCAAGACTCGTCCAACAGGGCCTTGCCGTAGCGCACTTTCAACGCCTTCTGCACGGTGGTTTTGTCGGAGGTCTTGGAGCCGGTAACAGACTGCTTGAGCTGCTGCGGAGACGCCTGAATCACGGGGATGTTGAACTGTTCGGACAGCGCAGCAATGGCTCCCCAACACATCGCCATCTTGGCCGCGACCGACGAGCTGCGCGGGAAGCTCATCGTCTCCGCGCAGATGGCGCTGACGGGGCCGTGCGCACCGTCTGTCGCGAGGTCGCGAAGGAACAAGTAGATCTCGCGCGCGCGACGGACGTTGTCATCGGAGGCGAAGACCTTCTGCTTCTTGGACGACTTCTCGGTGCGGAACACACCCATGTTGAGCAAGCGCTCTCCACCCTTAGGCGGGAGTTCCACCACCGCGTAGCCGATGCAGGCAAAACCGGGGTCCAACCCAAGTACGACGCTCATGCGCGCTTCCTCGTGATGCTCTCGAAGCGCTCGTGCAGAGTGATAGCCCCCAATACGTCATCAGCGTCCTGAACCCGAATGAAGCGGCCCTCGACGCGCTCCAGCGGCTTCCCGCGCTTGAGGCCGAGAACGTTCGTCACGCGCGCGACCGCCACCTTCGTCTCGGGAGAATCGAGCCACCCTGAATCGTACAGGAAGCACAGCGCGCAGATATTCTCCTGCCCGTAACGCGCGTGCGTGATGCTCCAGTGCGCGGTCGGCTGCTTACACACAGCGCAGTGGAGATTCGCGGTCGGACCCAACGGACGCAGAACGTGCGTGTTGAGAACCTTCGGCTTCGCGGCAACATCCGGAACGACGGGGGCTGTGGTGGTTTCCATTTCAAGTCTCCGCGAAGCACTTCTTGACGACCGAGCACTTGTTCGCGCGCGTGCAGGAGTCAGTCGCGCAAACTCTCTCCGGAAGCAAGCCCGAGCGAGTTCCATTCGGAATGCTCGTCAGCATGGCCTTGAGATTCACGATGGTCTCTTCGTCGTACTCGACGAAGTGCTCGGCGATGGCTTTGTCCACGCCGTGCTCGCCCTTGGCCCAGTAGAAGATGATCGACCACTTCAGGCCGCTCAGCCACATGTACGCTTGCGCCTGAATGACGTGCCCGTAGTGGGGGGCCTGCTTCACCTCCCACGCGTTCCTGCCGCCGATGGACTTCGCTTCGAGGATGCCCATTCCCGGCAAGCCGGGGAGCACCAAGAATCCGTCGGGGTGTCCCGTCAGACGGAACTCGTCGTTGACGAAGCTCGCTTCGACGTATTGGAAGGCTTGGTCCCCTCGGCCCTTGCTGACGTTCCCGCACTTCGAGCAGGTCTCTGGGCGAAGAATGACCTTCTCGGACACGAGGAAGCCCTTCTCGACACCACCGTGCGCGAAGCCGCACCCGAGGCACTTCCACTGCCCGTACAGCACGCCCAGCTCAGGCAGCGCGTGATTCTGGAGGCCCCAGTGAAGAGAGGTGCCGTGCAGGAAGGTCAGCAGCGTGTCGCCGTTGAGAGTTTCCTTGCGCGTCACCTGATGCTTGGCGCAGAGCACCTCTTCGCGTGCGCACAGACCCGAAAGTGACGAAATCCGAACGTAGTCGTCGAGCTTCGGCGGATCTTGAATCGACGGTCGCTTCCACTCACGAGCGAAGAGCTGCTTCAGAGACCCCGAAGCGCGTGTCGCCGTTACCAGTTCTCCGAGCCCCATCCGTGCCTCTTGTCCAGCGTCCGAGTTCGATCTTCACTTCATCCGTGCGGCTCTATGCCACAAGTTTTCCAACCCTACCAGCTCAGTTGCTCTCGATTTCCCGAAGCAAAATCTCAGCGGGCTCGCAGTGGCAATCCTCTGCCGACCGCTTGTGCTGCGAGAGCGCTGCACGCTTGCCTTCGGTGTACGCCACGCGAAGCAGCTTCAGCGCCTCATCACGCGGCACGCCGAAGATGCGCGCCACGCCGTCCACTCGGCCCAGCTCACGCGCGAGACTGATGAACAGGTGCTGAAGCCCTTCCAGCGTCGAGTCCGAGTCATCGTCCCGACCGCTCCAGAAGTCCGAGACGAGGTGCTGAAGGCGCTCCTCGAACGGCGGCGGTTCCGAACAGACGCAGGTCGGCTCCAAGGTAGGTGAAGGTGTGGGTGCGGGGGGTGCTGGTGTTGGAGCCGGGGCTGACCGAGCGGCGCTCATACCCGGTCCTCGGGCCGCGCGTTGGCGGCTCGGTGTCGGAGTAGGGAGTCGCCGCGAACGTGCCACCAGACGCCCTCCAGAGCCTTCAGGTACAGCGGATCGCCCTCGTAGGCGCGGGTCCGCCAGTACAGCCACCGCACCGCGCTCAAGGCGAAGGCTCGCAGGCTTTTGACGACCGGTCTACTTTCCATGACTTGCCCCCTTTTTCAGGCGCTCGAACACTGCCTTGGAGATGACCACCAAGTCGAGCGGTGTTTGCCCCGGACGGAAGGGGGTCTCGAAGGTGAGGATGACGGCGGGCTCAGTTCCGGCCGCCGCCGCACCGTGGGCAACCTTCACCCACCACTCCTTTTTGAACGAGATGGACGCGTTGTCCGTGCGCTTGTGCTCGTAGTGAAAGTCCTTCGACCCGATGTCGCCGTCGAGAGTGATGTTCTCGAAGCCCGGCTTGTGCAGCTCGCCCCGAAACGAGATGTCGGACACCTTGAGCGTCTTCGAGTACCGCGACCGGAGTTTACCTCCGGAGTTGGGGAGCCGCCGCCCGCCCAGCTCCTTCGCCAGCCGCAACTCGTGCTTCTTCGACCGCGCGTAGCGGTCGTGGTTGTCGTCGAGGTACTTGAGCGTCCGGCCCTTCGGGGCCTCGTCGTTCTTTACGTCAAGGTGCTTGAGCCGCAACCCTTTCGGCTTCTCGTCGTCATCGTCGCTCATGGAGCCTCAGGGACTGGCTCTGGCTTCGACGTGTTCGCGGTCAGCTCGACAACACACTGGAAAACGTACTCCCGGTCCTCTTCAGGAGACCACAGGCGTAGGCGCTCGCCCAGAGCGAGAGTGCCTGTCAGGTCGCGCTCGTCGCCGTTGTCGAACCGCAACAGGTACTCAAAGCCCTTCTCGGTGGCAGAGATCTTCAGCACCTGCCCAGAGACGGGAACACCTTGCCACTTACCGAGGAACATCCCCTTCACAGGGAGCTTCGCCTCCGGAGGCGCAATCCAGACGGTGAGGTCATCGCCGTCCTCTCGGCACACCAGTCCGTAGTGCTTCATGCTGACTCCTATCCGTTGAACTTCTCGATCTTCACCACCATCGCGCTGAGTCTTTCTGCCATGCGCTTGCGCATCGCCACCAACACCACGCCGTACTCGCTCGCCGACTCCGTCTTCGAGAAATCCTTCGTCATTGTGACCATGCCTTTGAGAATGTAGTCCTCCATCTCGTTGGCGATCTCGTTCGCGATGTTCTCCCCGATTTTCTGACGAGCATCGTCCGGAAGAACTTTGATCAACTGGTTGGCCATCGAGTTCATAGGTTCTCCAAGGTTGACTGCTCGAACGGATCTGACGAGCCACGAGTGTGCCCCGCCGGGCACCGCCACACCCACTGCATCGGGAACGACAACAAGTGCTCCGGGTCCAGCTCCGCCTGCGCCGGAAGACCGCAAACGGCGCAAGGCGAAGCTTCGGGGGCTACGCTACCTCGGTCGCCGGGGTCTCCACTGCCTCTTCCGGGACCGGTTGCAGCCCGAGGTCCTGCACCGGCTCGTTGATGAGCTTCAGGATGGTCTGCTTGACCAGCCGGTAGAAGTCCGGGTCGAGCCTCATCCGCTTGTCGATGAGACCCTTCGAGTCGTAGCGGCCTCCGAGGCAGGTCCAATGCGAGCTTTCCTTGGTGATGATTCCGAGAGCCTGTGCTTCCGCCATCACGGCGTCTTCGTCAAGCACGTCACCCGTCTGCTTGGTGGTGCCGTCCACCATCGCCATCTTGAAGGAGTCGGTGCGCTTGGCCCCTCCCGCCTTGCTCTTCTCGATGTGGAAAGGGAACTCCACCTCGATGGGAATCGGGTGGTCCTCGTCGGTCTTGTCGAATTCCCAGACGCCGGGCTTCATCTTCATCTCGACCGAAGCCGCAAAACCGGGAGCCATGCCGCCCGGCTGGACCTCGGGGTTGCCGAACATCACACCGATTTTCATGCGGATCTGGTTCGTCAGGAAGACTGTCGGACGACGCTCGCTGTGGAGCCCAGCCATGTTGAGTCCCGAGACGAACTTGCGAACGCCTCTGTTGACGATCTTGGCGTTCCCTCCCATCGTCTCCTTCTCAGTGGACTCCTCGATTTCCTTCGCGGGCGTAAGGAACGCGATGGAGTCGAGCGCGATGACATCGCAGTCTCCGGAACGAACCAGCGCATCACCGATGTCGAGGGACTGCTCAGCGTACTCCGGCACCGACAGCAGGAGCTTGTCGAGGTCGATGCCGTGCCGCAGCGCCCACTTCTTGTCGAACGTGCCTTCCACGTCGATGAAGGCGCAGACCGCCTCGCGGTACTTCCGACAGCCGCACGTCGGTTTGATTTCTTCACCGAGAATCGGCACTCGAATCGTCGCGTGCTCGTCCTCAGGGTCGGGCTGCGTCTCGACGCGAAGCAGCTCCTTCCACTTGTCCCCGTGCGCGTACCAGCGCGCGACCGGCGCGGAGACCCACTCCTTCTTGGTCTTCTTTTCCGTCAGCGCGACCGCGTCCTCCGCCTTGACCTTCTTGCCCCGCTTCTTCGAGGCGATGACGGTGACCTCCCCCGTCGTCTCGTCGATGACTTCCGCGTCCTCGACTTCCACCTCGACGAGCTTGGCCCAATGCACGTACTCCCAACAGTTGGAGCACTGGTGCTGGGCTTCAGCGATGGTCTTGAACAGGAGCGTGGTCTTGCAGGACGACTTCATCCCGAAGATGACGTTGACGCGGCCCTGCGGCCAGCCGCCGCAGAGCGCCTTGTCCACCTGAAACACCCCGGAAGGGATGCGGAAGGCTTTGGCCACGCGCGCATCGGAGGCGCTGGTGAGGATGAGGTCGCCGTGCTTCTTCTTCAGCTTCTGAAAAAGCTCGGACGCCAACAGGTGCTGAATTCGCACCGGGTTGCGCTTCGCCGGAGTTTTCTTCTCGTCCTTCGGCTTCTCGTCCTTCTCGTCCTTGCTTTTTCGGGCCATTGTTCCCTCAGTACGGCGTGTTGGCCTTGCTCGCGGTCGCGGCTGCGCGAACGTCAGCGGACTCGGCTTTGACCTTCTGCTCAACGAAGTCCTTCGCGTACTGGAAGCAATCGTCGATCTCTTCCTTGTAGCAAGGGACCGTCAAGCCGATGTGGACACGCACCGACTCGAAGTTGCCGATGTTGATGGTGAGCCCCACCTCGGCATTCACTGTGGCGGGCTGCGTGACGTAGCGGTGGATCGCCAACGTCGCGTCCTCCTTCGTTTCCTGCGGTCCGGTCGGAATCCCGTGAGACAGATGCTGCCGGGTCACCAGCACGGTCGTGGGTACTTCCTTCGAGCTTTTCTCAGCAAGGAGCCGCTGCTCCCAGACCGACTCAGCCTTCGCGAGAATCATCAACACCTGCGCCAGCGCTTCTTCTGTCGTTGCCATCGTCCGTTCCTCGTTCTTGGTGTCCGAAAATCAGGTCTACTCGGCGTCCGTTGCGACCAGTGCCGCTTGCATCACACCCGTCTTCTGCCAGCCCGCCGCCACTTCCGCCTTGAAGGAGTCCCACGCGGGGCGACCGCGAATGAGTCCCGGCCGCGAAGCAAACGCCTTCTCGACGACCGCGATCATCTTCACCGTGTACAACCGACGGCCCGGACGTTCTTCGCCCTCAGCCGTGGTGAACTGGCTGCGCAGCGGCGTCTTGGGTAGATCGCCCCGACGCTCCAAGTGCTCAAGCGTCACCACGGTGCGTCCGACCGCCTCTGCCAGCACGCCCACCGTGTACAGCGTCTCGGTCTTCTTCTTCCCGTTCTTGTAGAGCACCTCGCGCTCGTGGCCGACCGTCGAGTTGCGCACACGAACAATCGACGTATCGCGCTCGTCACGCTTCTCGATCTTCCCGGTCTTCGTCAGAATGTCGCGGATGTGTTCCACGTCTTCGTGCGAGTAGAGCCGGTCCTTGCCCTCGCGCCCCTCCGCATTCGACGGCGGAGGAATGGTTCCGTTGCGCTCCCAGAGCCGAATCGCCTGAACAGAAACCCCCAGCCTCCGAGCAATCCGGCCGATGGAGAAGAGCGTGACTTTCCGCCCGTCGATCTCCACCTCCACCTGCTTCCAGCGAGCACTGACCCGAGTGCGCTTCGCCGAGGACTCCACCTTCTGTTCCGAAAGCCGCGCCTTGCGCGTAGCAGCTCGCGACTTGCGGTTGCGTTCGAGCACCAGCGCGCGGTACTTCGGGTCGCTGTCGTACCGCCCGCGACGTTGCTTGTTCCACTCGGTCGAGTTGTCCTCGTACCATTCCTTGAACTTCCGAGCTTCGTCGGCAGCCTTCGCTTCTTCAGTCTTGGTTTCGCTCATTTGGACATCCTTCTACGCAAAGCGTAGCAAGTGCTGAAGAAGTTGTCAACGCTCATGCCACCCACCCCATCTTGGCGTAGAAGCGGTCGCGGTGACCGCCCATCTTCACGCACAGGTTCACCTTCTCATCGCGGAAGTCCACGATGACTGGGTCCTTCTTGCCCTCAAACGGACGGAGTATCCGCCCAGACGCCTGCTCGACATCTCCCATCGGAACGGTGAAAAATGCGGTGTCGAGCGCGGGGATGTCGAGACCCTCGGAAGCGAACTGGGTCGTGGCGAAGATGACCTGCGCCTTGGCGGCCTCGTCAAGCGCGTCCTCGCCCATGCCACCGACGTAATAGCCAACGGTCGGAGCGGGGCCAGCCTCGTCTTTCCACTGCACGCGAAGCTCGGCCTCAAGGTCGGAGAGGTGCTTCAGGCGCTCTGAGAGCACCAAAAGCTTGCGCCCGGCAACAATCGCCAGCACGAGCTGCTCGACCACGACCTTGTTTCGCGCCTTGTTCATGCACATGAACTTCAACAACAGATTCTTCGACACCAAATTGGGGTTGAGAGAGGCGGTCTGTACGAGGTTGAAGTTGGTCCACACCTTGCGGACCTTGGGCTTCATCCGCTGCTCGGTGGAAGCGTAGAGGATGGGACCGATGTGGAAGTTGAAGACGTTGTCAGCGCCGTCCTTGCGCCGGGGCGTGGCAGAAACCCCCAAGCGCCAACGCGCCTTGAACATCGGCGGAACCGCGCTCCACGTCTCAGCTCCGATGCGATGAACTTCGTCCGTGATGACCAACCCCGGCCACTCCTTGAAGAGGGGGCCGTAGTCTCGTCCTGCGATGGAATGCACCATCGCGATGGCGATGTGCTTGCCCTGAAAGCTGCACTCGTCTTGTTGAATGAGACCGACTTTGGCGTCGGGAAGAAACTGGGCGATGCGTTCCTTCCACTGGTTGAGCAGGAACTCTTTGTGAACCACGACCAGCGTCGGAACGCCCAACTCGGCGATGAGACCGCACGACCACGTCGTCTTGCCCCACCCCGTCACAGCGCGCACGACCCCGCCCAGCGACCCTGTGCGAAATTGCGCAGCAACCGTCTTCAGGGCGATCTGTTGGTCCGGTCGGAGGACACCGTTGAACTTCAGCGGTCCGGGCCACATGTCGGCACGGCCGTCCGACAGGTCCATCTCGATCTCGTGATGCGCTCGCTTGTTCGAGAGGAAATACTGGCGAGGGATGCCGATGAGACCGGGTTCCTTGTCGTTGAACAGGTAGACAGGGCCGGGCGGGTCACCGGGGTGGTCACCCACCTTCTTTGGGTAGATGGTCAGCTTCGCCTTGAGCCCGGCGAGCTGCATCTCCGTCAGGTCAGCGCGCGGTAGCCACGCCCAACCGGCGACACGAACTTTCACTTGGGTGTCCCGTTCGGCGTCGGAGTCCGAGGCTGCAACAATTCGTTCGTGGTGAGTAGGTCACCGGGAATTGGACCACTGTGGTCAGGAAGCGCAGGCTCCACCTTCGCTGCCAGCTTGAGGGTGCAGGCGGTACAGGTGCTCATCGCCTTCTCGATGTCGCTGGCCAGCACGGTGTGAACGTCTCCTGCCGCGCAGACAAGGCACGTCGGAACCGCCGGGCCGCGCCCGCAGGCGTCACAGGGAAGGTCTGCCGGAGACACAGGTCGAAGCTGCACAACCTTCTGCGCCTCACGAACCTGCTCGTCACGCCGCAGTCCTTCGAGAGCGAACACCAGAATCTCTTTGTAGGGGGAGTCTCCGCTCGCGCCTTGGCTGACCTTCACCATCTGGTCCCAGATGCGAGAGAGGAACAACGCGTCGTCCACCTGCTCGGGCGTGATGCCCTTCGGGAACAGAAGCCGAAACGCCCCGCCCGCGCGCGCGAACGTGTCGCCGTGGTTGCGATGCCGCTTCTCGACGAAGAGCCCAGCCTCACGTCCCAACTGCTCGAATTTGCCTTCGTCCGTTTTCATCGAAAGAGCCCCATCACGTTCGGTCGTGCTTCGTTGCTTCGTTGATCTTCAGCCTCCGCACACACCGCCTCGAACCACGTCGGAGGCGGAACATCGAGCGCGGTCGCTGACTGCCATCGCAGCTCGATTTTTCGCTGCTTGCCACCGGTCTCTTCGACAACCGCCACCACGCGGCTCTGCCCGAGGTACAGCGTGGCGAAAATGAGCTTCATTGGTGGCTCCTCAAGGACCGTGTGGTCCCGTCCGAACGAGGACCGCGCAGGCGTACCCGCGCGGCCCCCGAAAACTCGGTTCAGCTTCGACTCAGAACGGGATGTCTTCCGACGCGCCGGTCTTGGGCTCGTCAGCTTCCCCGCCCGCCTCATCCGGCTTCACGCCCGCGAGCATCATCCGCACGTCCTTCGCCGACTTCGGCTCGAACAGCGCGTAGTAGTTGAAGGGGACCAGCTTCGGCAGGGGCTTTCCGTCCGACCCGAGCTGGAGCTTGAAGGTCCGCTTGAGGTTGCGCATCGCATCCTCGTTCTCGACGGCCTTCGAGTACAGCTCCGACATCTTCTTGCCCCGGTAGTTGGCAACCTCGTACAGCTTGACGAGGTCAGCCTCCTTCTGGAACTCGTGCTCGTCGCCGATGTTGGGCGACTTGTCGTCGGCGCGGGTCGCCTTGTAGAGGCACCCGACCAGCGAGCCACGGTCCTTCTTCTTCAACGCGAACTTCTTCAGCGACTTCAGCTTCGCGGGCAGCAGCTTGATCTCGTACTGGTGCGTGTTGCCCTTCTTGTCCACGTACTTCGAGCAGTCAACCACCGTGAAGTAGCCCGCCCAGTAGCGGCTCTTCGCCCCGAGGATCTCGCAGCACGCGGCACCGTCGTCGCTGACAGCCTGCAAGCAGGTCAGCCAGTTCTTGAAGTCGCCGTTGATCTTGGGGTTGTGTTCGTGGAAGCACAGCGGTTCGTCGTCGAGGAAGATGAGTTCCTTCGTCGTACCAACCGGCATCCAGAACCGATTCGGCCCGTACATCTGAGCGATTCGGTCTTCCTCGCGCTTGTTGCCCTCGAAGCCTTCAGTTGCCCAGCTCTGCTTTTGCTCAGCCATGTTTGTTTATCTCGCTTGGTTATTGGTTATTTTCGCTACAGCGCACAGCGACTACGTTCAAAAGGGACGGTCATCATCCGTTCCCACCTGAACCCCTGCGGTCACCTCCTTCTTCGGTTGATCCGTTTTCTCGCTGCCGTCCGTTTTCGACCCGTTGTCCTTCTTCGACTTCTTCTTGTCCTCGACCAACTGAATCCGATCGACAAGACCACTTACCACCGACTCACAACCCGTACACAAGTCCTCGAACCGGAAAACTTCGACCCCCTTCCGCGTCAGCACCCACGGCTCCGGGTTCAACTTCGGCAACCCTTGGGCATAGGGGACCGACTGCATGTCGTACGGCTTCCCGCATCGGTCACAAATCATGTTGAAGCTGACGTGAACGGACACGGAAAACTCCTTCGTGCGCGGTTCCTAGCAACTGGGGACCGGCTTGTCAAAGGTTCCGAACACCAGCTCGACTTCGGTCTCGAACGGACCCTCCAATTCCAACTGGGCCTTGAACCTGTCGTGCTCGGACGCGGTGATCGCCAGCAGGACAGCACCGGCAGCGCTCCCCACGAACGTCACCCCCAACTCAAATCGGAACGTCCCATACGCGTCTTTTCGAAACCAAACCTCCTTCGCCAGCGCCTTGAGCCTCACGGCCGCACCCCCGGCGGACCGATGAGTTCGTTCGCTTCGGTGGGCGTGAGGTCGTCCGGGTCGTCCCCGTCCCTCATGCTGACGATTTTGCACGGCAGGCGCTTGCTGATTTTCTCACACCACGCCTCAGCCGCCTCCCGGCCCGGCTTGTCCCCATCAGGAACAATGACGACGCGGTTGAAGAAGCGCACCAGCTTTTCAAGCTGGAAGTCAGACAGGTGAGTGCCCATCACCGCACCAGTCGCGTAGCCATAGCTCTGAAGGCGCATCACGTCGAAGAAGCCCTCAGTCAAACAACCGACCCCAGTGCCGTTCTCGGTGAAGAACTGCTCGCCGTAGACGTAGTAGTCGCGCTTGAAACCTTTCGCGTGCATGTACTTCGGCGTCACGCCCTCGCGAAAGGCGCGACCGGAGTGGCCCACAAGCCGACCCTTGCAGTCTCGAATCGGAATGGTGATGCGCCCGAACTTGGCGTCCCAGCACACCTCCCACTTCTTCAAGACCTCAAGGGAAAAACGCCGCTCGTTGACGAGGTAGTTCCGGATGCCTGCGGAACTGTGGTGTTCGATGGGGAGGAACTTTTCGATGAGTGTTTCCTCAGGAAGGATTCGCAAATCCTTCTCCGCCAGCCCCATCCCGAATGAGAGCTGGACGCCCTTGATACCCGCGACTTCCTTCTGGGGATCGAACACGGGCCGCGCACTCACCTGTTCGGGGTTCTGCAAGCGCTTACCCTGCGCCTCCAAGCGCTCACCCATCTGCTCGACCGTCATGCCATTGTGCGCGCTGACAAAGTCGAAGACCTCGCTCTGGTCTTCTCCGGAGCGCGCCTGAATCTTCCACAGCAACTCGGTGAGGCTGCCCTTGAAGTTGCAAGCGTGACAGGTGCAGCCGCTGTTGCCCTCTGAGATGGCAACGCTGAACGACGGATGGTTGTCTACCAGCTTGGCGTGAGTCCAAGGCGCGAGTGGGCACGAGGAATAGATCCACTGCCCGCCCGGCTTGATTTTCGAGCAGCCGAGCTTCCGCAACATCACTTGGATGTGAGCGCTGTTCATCAGTCCGCTCGCTTCTCTGCGGGCTTCTGGGGCGGCGGGGCAACCCACTGCCGAAACATCGCGTCAAAGCGCTTGTTCTTCACCGAGCCCTCATTGGAGTGGTGGTTGTTCCGCTTCTTTCCGCTGCTGGTGAGCTTGATTTTTTCGGTGGGACCAAACGCCGAATCGAGCGAGAGGTAGCCGTACTCCGCAAGACGACTGCGCGCGATGGCAAACGCGTTCAAGAACCGCTCCTTGTTCGGTCCTTTAAGCGTCAGGTAAATCGCATAGGTGGTGTGCTTCAACAACGGAGGGAGAGGAACAGCAGCCGGTGGTGGTCCGAAAAACAGCACGGGAACTCCTTAGAAGGGAACGTCGGGGTTGGAGGAACCAAACGGATCTGGATTTGTGGAAGGAGCGGCGTCGCTGCCGCCCGGACTGCCGTCGCCGGTACCGGAGCCAGCGACTCGGGGCTTCTCGGAGAAGTCCATCGTGTCGAAGTCCCAGTTGCACTCGATTTCATCGGACTCGCCTTCGCGCACCTTGAGCCCTTTGAGCATCATCGTCTTCGCCCGCTTCATCTCGTCGGTCTGGATGAGACCGTACATGAGATCCGCATTCCACCCCGCCACGTCGGTGAGCGCAACGGACTCGGCCTGCACCGTCTTGACCTGCCCGGCCTTCACGTCACGATTGAACTGCATCGTGACGATGATGGGCACCTTGCGCCGCTTGTTGATGCGCTTCAGCTCGTCGAAGACGTTGGCCGCGCGCTCGGTGCGCGTCAAGCCCGCGACCTTGAGCAGGTACGCACCGTCGAGCACCACGATGTCGGGCTTGGCTTCTTCGACGGCTGCGTCGAACGACTCCATCGAGAAGTCGAAGTCACCGCCGACAATCATGAAGTTCGGCGAATTCACGAACTCCGCAACGCCGTCGTAGAGCTTCTTCTCCATGAACACGCCGAGGCGGCCCTTGCGGAGAGCCCCATACGGGAGCTTGAGCTTGAGCGCGTACCAGCGGAGCGCGATGCGCGCCTTCGCCATTTCGGTGGTCGCGTACAGCACGCGGCAGGGGCGCTTGGTCACGCCGTCCAACTCGGTCATCTGCTGCTCCCACGCGCAGCCCGCGACCATCAGCGAGAGCCAAGTTTTCCCGATGCCAAGCCGCGCCACGAAGAGCACCAAGTCTTCGGGCCAGAAACCCATCGTCGCTTCGTTGACGGAGTCCCACGGCGACAGCACGCCGGTCAGGCCCTTCTTGATGCGCTCGTAGTAGTCGAGCACCTCGGGGCCGAGTCCGGGCAGACTCTCAATCAGCGTACCCGCGAGCTTCTCTTTGCGAAGCTCCGTCATCGCGTTTTCGAGAGTGCTCAGTCCCTTGCGCGGCTCGGTCTCGATTTGCTTCAGCAGCGTGCTGCAAGTCGCGTGAAGCAGCTTCGCGAGCTTGCGATCCATGATGCAGTCGATGAAGTAGTCAGAGGCTCCAGCGATGGAGTCATCGAGCGCGGTGCTGGTGGCGTGACAGACGATTTCAATCGGCGGAAGGTCGGGATGCTGCTTGGAGTAGTTGAGGATGAACTCCCACGCGGCGCGGCCTTCACCGGCCATGTGTTCGAGCGTGATGCCTCGGGCGAGCGCCTTCCGGAGCCCCGGTCGTCCTTCTCGCAGCACCGCGACGATGAAGCCCTTGTCGAAGTCCATCTCAGCCTCCCTTCTTGAAGCTCAGTGGAACGCGGGCCATCAATTCGGCAGGGGGAGAAGTCTGATCAGGGTGGTCCTTGAACCATTGCATCAGCTCCGCGACCGCCGGGTGTTGTTCGACTTCGATTTTCGGCTGCTGCGCTTCCGGCATCAGCGTCTCCGCCATCACGAAGAGCCAGCCGACGGTGGGCACGATGGGCGACTTGGGGAACCGCTCCCGGATGCTGCCCCAGTTTCCGAAGACGTGCCGGAAGTACAACTCGACGAGCGACGCCGAGTATTTCTGGATGAGCTTGACGGTGAGCCCGACTTCCTTCCCGCCCTTCGGTTTTCCGTCCTCCATCACGAACCAGCGCGCGGTCACCAGCCCCGGATGGTAGGCCGCCATCAGCTCCTCCCAGACCACTTCGAGCTGACGCACCGAGCCTCGCGGAACATGCCGCTGCGGCCCCGGTCCCTTCAAATTCTTCGCGAACTGCGCTTTCTTCTGGCGCGCCGCAGTCTTCACGTCGTTCCGTTCGCGTTGAGCTTTGCCTCGCGCTTGAGCGCCTTTCACCAACAGCTCCAGCGCCGTTTTCCGCTCCGAGTCCGCGCTCACGGTGAACCCTTCTCGAAGATTTTGGTGCGATTCGATTTCATCTCTGCGACGCGACGGTTGTCACCCGTGATTGGAATCTCGTAGAGCACGCGACCAACCTGCTCGTGCCACGCAAGCTGAATCGCACCCAGCTCGACGAACGTCAGGATGGAAGTGAAAAAAGTGGGACGCTTCGCAGCCGCGCGGTCGATGACCAGCGACTTCCAGTTGAAAAAAGAATCCGAAAAATCGGTCGGGTCGATGTCGTCGATGATGAGAACCTTCGCTCGACGAATCAGAGTCTCGACGAGGCCGCAGTCACCGAACTCTCGGTGAAAGCGAACCGCATCACGCAGGTCGCTCGCACGCGTAAAGTAGATGCTCCGGTCGGTGAGGTGCCCGTACCAGCCCTCGTTGAGGAGCTTCGCGGGGATTTCCTTCCCTCGCGCATCGAGCTTCAGTGGCTTCAGCTCCCCCGTTTCGTCAAGTTCGCGTTCTTCGAAGCGACGCAAGCCCGCCTTCGCGAGCTGAATCGCGGCGGTGGTCTTCCCAACTCCAGCTTGGCCGGAGAACCAGTAGCCCAGCCCCTGCCAAACGAACTCGGTCTGGTGCTTCAGGTAGTTCCCGACCGCGAGCAGCGCGTCGGGCGTGCAGTCGGAGAGCTTGCAGTCCCAGATGTTCGCCGGGGTGTTGAACACCGCCTGCGCGTCCGCCCCCGACAGGGGCCACTTCGGTCTCGTCGGTCCTTCGGCGAGATCCGCTTCGTCCACTTCGCTCATAGCTTGTCCCCCTTCAACTTCGGCGCGCGGAACACCTCTTGCGCGAGTTCCGGCGGAAGAAGCTCACCGGGGTTCGCGCGCTGCCACGCGGCTACGCGGTCCTTCAACGCCTGCACCTGCTGGGCTGGAGTCACAGCCCCCTCGACGCCCTGCGCCTCCGGCATCAGGTCCTTGACCTTCCACTCTGCCTGAAGCGTGTTCGGCGTCGCCGGAAAGTTCGGGCTCTTCTCGTAGCGCTTCACCAGCGACTTCCAGTTCGCGATGACCCATCGGGCGTACACGAGCGTCGCCTCCAGCCCGTAGTCGTCCATCAGGGAAAGAACGTTTTTCGCCTCGCAGCTTTTCGACGGCTCCGCCAGCAACCCGTCCTTGCCGACGGTCAGCCACTGCTTGTGCCCGAGCGGGACCTTTGGGTAGTGCTTCGCCATCTCAGCCCGCCAGACCTGCTCGACCTTGGCGACGGCGTTCAGGCGGTCCTGTTGGGCCGCTGTGCGGGCTTTGGCTTCAAGAGGGGTCACGGCGGGGGTCTCCTTCGAAAGTGGCTCCACGGCCCGCACAGGCGGCGGAGGGGGGCTCCCGGAACCGGGGGAGGGTCGGTCGGTCGGCCGGTCGGCCGAGCGGTCGGTCGGCTGGTCGTCGGTCGGTCGGTCGAGTCGTGTCGGTCGGGCGGCTTCCGACGCTTTTGGAACGGCCGCGAGACGCAGTGTTGGAGAGAGGCTGTTCCCCCTCTCTTCAAAGAGATTTTTGTTCTCTTCAGACCTGTTCTCTTCATTATCGGCAAATTTTGCCGGGGTAAGGCCGGAAATATTTGCCGGGGTAAGGCCGGAAATATTTGCCGGGGTGGGATATGTCGTACCCCGGCAATCGTTGCCGGGGTTACCGGGGTCAGAATTGCCGGGGTGGTCAGGAGTAGTCCAAGGAAAACCGTGCGCTTCCATACGCAGTTGCGCGCGTGACTCGGAGGCGTCCGTCGCACGCACATGGTCGGCGCGGCGGCGCGCTTTGGCCTCCTTCGCGGCCCACTCCACGGTTCTGAGCTGCCAAACGTGCTCCAGAAGCCAGTACCGGGACGACTTTCCGTGCCGGTGTTCGACCCGCAAGAGCTTCTCTTTTTCGAAGAAGCGGACCGCTGACCGGACCGTGCGCACGCTGAGGGTCACCTCGCGCGCGATGGTGTGGATGCTGGCCCACGCGAACTGGTTCTTGCCCACGTTGCGCAGAATTTCGGCGTAGACCAGCTTCTGCGCGGGCGTGAGTTCCGGCGTCACCTTCAGCCAGACGGTGTTGACCGAAAAGCCCGAGGCGAAGCTCATCGAGCCACCAACGAATTCAAGGTGCGCCTACGGCGAAGTTCTGGCCACCGGAAGCTGTTGCGTTGCTCCCTCAGGAACGAAGGAGTTGATCCCTCTCGTTTCCCGGCCATGCGCGGTCCCCCAGCTCCAGAGATTCTTCTGACCGCGCCGCGTGCGCAGAAAAAAGCGGGCGGATCTGGGTTCGCCGTCCCAGCAGAGGTCGGGAGCTGCACCCTCGCTGAAAACCCCAGATCCACCCTAGACCAGAAAGTGACATGTCGATCTTGGCTCCCAATCCGTTTGACATCGTTCCGGCGAGGAACGAGGCGGCGGACTTCTACGCCCGCATCCGCGAAGCCGTCAAGAGCTTCGCGCGCGCTACCGAAAGCGTCGCGAGTTGGAGTTTTCCACAGCCCAACTCTCGTCGAGAAACGAACGGATCTTGCTTCGTTTCCCACAGGCTGACGCATCGCCTCTCCCTCTAACGAAAAACTTCTCCACAGGTTTCCCACAGCCTCTTGCGGACGCACCTCTCCCAGCACGGCGACCGCCGCGCCGATTCCCCCGGCGGCGCGCGGCTACTTCGCGCTCGCCTCCGAAACCCAGCCCTTCCCTCCGCACGTCGGACACGTTGCCGACGTGACCAGCGACCACCGACCGCTCAGCAGCTTGAGTTTTCCGCTCTTCCGCAGCCGCTGGAGTTCTCGGTCCAGTCGTTGGTCGTACGTCTGCGTGGAAAGTCCCAGCGCCTCGCGCATCTCTTTGTTCGACTTCGGCCCCTTCGTCAGCAATGAGGCCACTCGGCTCTCCGTCACCTCTCCGTCCTTTCGTTTCATGTTCCTCCTAGTTGTTGCGCAGATACTTCGTGAAGCTGGAGGCGACGATCTGCACGAGCCCCTCCCCCAGTCTTTCGGTTTTCATTCGACGCCAGTTGGCAGGCGCTCCCAGCATGAAAGAGAGCTGCGAGTCCTTCATCTCATCCCCGATGATGATGCCGGTCACACTCATTCCCGAGCGGCGGGCGTGGCGAATTTCGCTGCGCGCGTGAGTCAGCAGTGACTGGGTCGAGAATCGGTTGATGGTTCGAGTCGCGTGCGTCGGTGCGCCATCAGTGATGAGGATGAGGTGCTTCGCCTCGTTGCCCTGCTCCATGAAGCGCACCGCCACACGAAGCGCCAAGTGCAGCGGAGTCGCGCCCGCGACCTTCGCTTCATCCGAAGAGAAGTTCAGGCGTCCGGGCCGGAATCGAGAGATGTCGATCTCGCCCATTTTGAGCGATTGGAATCCCCAGACATGGAAATCCACGAAAGGGAACAGCAGCGAAGCTTCCAGCGTTCGACACGCGCGCTCCGCCTGCTCACTCTTCGCGCCTCCCATCGAACCAGAGCGATCCAGCAACACGAGCGCCTTGAAGCCGCGCCCGCTCTGCTCGGTCCGGAAACACGGCACCGACTGGCGCGAGACCAAGCCCTCGATGTACGCCGACACGTCGATTTCGCTGCCGGAGTCGTGGAGCGTGTACCGCCGCCGACCCAACACCCGGTAGAAGACCGAGCGCAGGCGCTGGACTGAACCGCGATCTTCCAAAGCGGGCATCTCACTCTTGCGCACGCCAACGTCCTTCAAGTTCACCTTGCCGTAGGCGTTCTTGCTGATCCACCCGTCGTGCTCCATCTGCTGGCCGAGCGTTTTCATCGCGCGCTCGACAACCTCAGCCATCTTCGTTCCGGAAGAGGCGAGGAACTCCTCCAGCTTTCCGGCGTCCTTGGTGTCCAGCGTCGAAACGAAGTCGGCAACCTTCTGACCCTTCTCCCGCTCTTCTTTCGTCGGGTACTTGGTCGGCTTCACGTCATCGCGCCACGAGTAGAGCGCGGAGGGGCAGCCCATCACTTCGAGCAGCTTTTCGAACGCCCTTGAGCGTGCTCCCGCGTCTTTCAGGACCGCACGGTCTTCGGGCGGTGGAGCTTCCTCGGGGGTCGTCGAGGTCCGATTCTTCAGCCGCTGGAGCGCCTGCGCGGCGAGGCTCTGGGTCTGCGGGTTCTGCGGCGCTCGGCGGGGCTGGGCTATCTCAGAGACGAACTGCTGCATGAGCCACTTGGAAACCGCCAGCGTCGCAGCGAAGCCCCGGCGCTCCACCTTCAGCAACGCCTCTTCCATCGCCGGGCGCAGGTAGTCGTACGGCCCCGTCGGAGGCTCGACCTTCGCCGAGACGACGCACAGGTACGTCGAGGGGCAGAGGTGCGCGCGCCCGATGAACTTCAGCACCATGTGCTTGTGCATGGCCTGCATCTCGATGAAAGAGCCCGGATACAACAGCGCCCAGAGCGACTCGACGCGCGCGTCTTCGAGGATGCCGATGATGACCGAGAGCAGCTCTTTGAGATGATCCGCGTGGTGGTCCTCCAGCGCCTGACCTTGCAGCGCGAACGACTTCTTCACCTGCTCGACGTAGAGCCGGATGAACGCGACCTTCCCCTCGATGCTTGACTGGAAAAGGATGTGGGCCAGCTCGTGTTCGACGATGCGGTAGAAGAACGGGTTCTTGAACGGCGCGAGAATCTCGTGGCCGTCGGTGCTCGGGAAGTTGCCTTCCTTCAGCCACAGCTTTCGCTGCGCGAGCCCTGCGAAGGTTGCGACCGTTTTGTACGCGGCTCCCCGAACATCTTCCTCTCGCCCCCGCTGGTAGAGCGAGTTGAGGTCGATGGTTCGGTTCGGATCAAAGATGGACCTCTCCAGCTCGACGGCTTCCGCCCCCTCCACCACCTCGAAGTTGCTCATGCAATCGCGCCCTCAGAAACCTTGAGGCCGAAGATGCTCGTGATGCGCGCCTTCACCGTGTCGCGGTCATCGCCGTCGAATTTTCCGATGAGAATGCGCAAGGCCCTCGGAAGACCGACTGACGCGATGTCTTCGATGGCTTGCTGAACGTCTCGCGGCGAGAGCGCGTACTCCATCGCCTTCTGCCGCGTCTCGATGGCGAGCTGGAGCACGCGGTCCAGCGTCTTCGGCTCCAGCTTCTTCAGCAGCTCCGCGTCCACCACCTCGGTCAGGATGGCCTTCTCCTGCGCCGGGTTGGGGTACTCCAGTGCGAGCAGACGGAAGCGACTCTTCAAGTCCTCGTTCAGCGCATAGACGCCGCCGTACACCGCCGTGTTCATCGTGCCGACGAACCAGAGCTTCGCGCCTGCGTTCAGCTTGAAGACCTTCTGGCACTCCGGCACCTCGATGCGCCGCCGGAAGTCAGCCAACCCGTTGAGCACCTTCTGCATCTGCGGCGACAGGCCGTTGATTTCCTCCAGCACGAGGATGCACTGGCCCACTTCGTTGGCGATTTCAAAGGCCGTGGTCAGCGGCCCCAGCACGAATGGTGTCTCGCCACCACGCAGCAGATGATGCCCAATCAGGTGGCTGCGCCGCACGTCTTCCGAGCAGTCGAACGTGATGATGGGGCACTTCTTCAGCGCGGCGAAGGTTTGGAACGAGAGCGTCTTGCCGATGCCCTTCGGGCCAACCAGCACGAGGTTCGAACGGAACATCAACCCCTCGTAGAGGCCGTGTAACCCGAAGACATCGACGAACTTCAGCCCCTCCCTCGGCGCGTATTCCTCCGTGGGAATTCGCTCAACGCTACTCACGCCCCTGCCTTCTTCTTCTTCGGTTTCTGGGTCTTCGCGTCAGCGGCGAGGACCGCCGCACCGAAGGCCGCGCCTTCGACGACGGCTTGCTTCTCGGCGTTGAAGCTGGCGAACGCCGCCTCGGTCAGGGACTCGATTTCTCCCGAGGCTCCCACGGTGAGCGCGAACGACACCTTCTTCAGCGCATCCACAGCAGGACCATCGAGCTTCCCAGTCTCGATGAGGGCTTGGATCTTCGACGGGTTGAGCACCGTCGTGGTGACCTTGTCGTAGACCGCGCTCTCCTCGATGCCGTTCACCGCGAGCAAGGTCTTGAACTTCTCCTCCTCAGGCAGCTTGGAGATCTTCTTGTCCACGCGAACCGTGCTGCCGTTCATCTCGAACTTGCGGCCTCCGGTGTCCGTCTCGATGCCGATCTTGCTCGCGTCGTCGAGCAGGCTCAGGCGCAGCAGCTCCATGCGCTTCTCCAGCCGATCTTTCATCCACCGAGCGAGCGAGTAGGTGGTCAGCTTCTCTCCTGTCGAGAGGCTCTCGATCGGCAGGTGCATCACCTCGCCACTCGACATCGGCTTGACTTCGGACTCGACCAGCTTCACGAGGGACTTCATGGCGTTTCTCCGTTCAACATGCGGGTGAGGCTCCTTCGTACCAAAGAGGTCTGACACCCGAGTAGCAGCAGGGATGCTGTTTGTCACGTAACTTATTTCAACCGCTGGGGAATCCGAGACCCGCCCTCTCGTGTGCGGTAGAGTTGGGCATGGCCTACTACTACGCGACCGTGCCCGGCGTGTTCCCGGTACCCGACCCTGAAAAGGGACCAACCATCGTCTACAGCACGCGATTGCTGATGGAGCACGCGCTGTTCGACATGAAGGTTCAGGCGCAGCGGCTCGATGTTGAGCTGGATGGCACCCGAGCTTTCCGCACGGACGAGCGGTACATCGAACGATTTCAGAAAGATCAATTCGGCTACGTCATCTTGTTCGGTGACAAAAAGGTCTACTGGACGACGACAAATCCGGTAGGAGCTGATGCGGAAACCGAGTCCCGATGGAGAGCACTATGAGCGTCGTTGCTTTCAAGCCGACCGCGAAGGATCTTTTCACGCGGTTCGAGGTTCTGTTCTGGAGCTTGTTCCTCGGCATCCCTACCGCCCTCGGCGTCGGTGCTCATCTGACGCCGCAAGATCCGCCTGTGCCCTTCGTGGGCTGGGCGATTCTCTGGGCGGCCATCGGCGGCATGTGGCTCGTTGCAGTGCTGTTCTTCATTCGCAGGTGGAAGCAGCTCAACCTGTACCGCTTTCGCATCGACCCGGTCGGACTGATGGTGGGCTGGAAAGAAGACAAGCACTGCGTGTCGGGCGAGATGGTCGAGCGCGAGCTGACGGCCGTCCTTGCGCGGCTGACTCCGACGTACCCTGAAGCTGCGAAGGCCCTGCGCGGCTGCGTCGTGGTGATGACCGAACCCACGTTCATGTGCTGGCCGGGTCCGGGCTTCGCCGCACGCAAGGTCGCAGGCGTGCAGGACGGTCAACTGATGTTCGTGGGCTGGCACGAGGACCTGAAGTCAAGTGCGTTGCAGCACGAGCTGGCACATCGAGTCCTTCAGGTGTACGCGGGAGATCCAGTAGAGTCGGTCGCTCACGAGATGATGACGAAACTGGGTGTCAGCTAGGAGACGGACGATGGCGAAGAAGACGACGCGGAAGAGTTCAAAGCCGACTTCCAAGCCCAGCGGCGCTGCGATGGCTGCCGCCGAAGCGATGCTTGCCCCACTGCGCGACCTGTTGGTCACTTCGGTCAAGCAGAACGAGCTGAACGCCCAGATGCTCACGGACTTGAACGACCGCGTCGAGAAGCTGGCGGGGCAGCTCGACCAACTTCAGAAGATCGCCCCCGCCGATTCCAAGCTCCTCACCGAACCCGCCCCTGTCCCCGTTTCATCCCTGCTCACCGAGTCCCCTCAATGACCGAAGAAGCTGCGCAGCCAACGTACGACAAGAAGAAGCTGTGGAAGCTACTCCTGCTCGTAGTGCCTGCGCTCATCTCCGGCGCGTCGAGCTATTTGAAGTCTCGGGCGGAAGCGACTGACCAAGCGAAGGCGACCTTCGAGCACATGGAGGCGGACATCGACGCCCTCCAAGAGGCCGTGTCCAAAGTCGTCGAAGTGAACTACGTGCAGTCAGCGGAAATCGTTGTGCTGAAAGAACAGCTCGAATCAGCGAACAAGCGCGCTGAAGCCGTGCATCACTGGGCTGCGCTTCCCGCACCGGCTGTTGCAAAGCCACCGCCCTCGGGCGTGAACATGGACTCTGCCGACATGGACGGCGTCCCGGACGGACCGAAGGCGGCCATTCGTCGCAACAAGCCGCAGAGCTTCGATGCCGTCTTGCAGAACTACAAGTCGAAGAAGTGAGGGGGTTCACATGAAGCGCGCAATCTCTCTGGTCCTCGTGGTCGCTTTGTCCGGCGGCTGCGCGACGGTTCCTGCCCTCGCGCCGACGGTCGCCATCAACGTCGAGAAGCGGGTCGAAAGCCGCCCCTTGCCGCCCGACCCCTCCACGGAGGCCCTGCCGCCCGGTACGCCTGCCGACGACTGGGTCCTGCCCTTGGAGGCGGGTTCGTGCCTCGACAAGGCCGGAAAGGCCGTTTCCGGCGCTGTGGGACCGTGTCCCAGCCTCAGCGGCATCTCCCTGAGCGAGTCTCGGGCCGCCCGAGCCAAGCTCTTCCAGATTCGCTACCCCGAACTGCGTCGCCTGTACGAGGCGGACCGTATGGTCTGGTCCGCGCACCGGGAGCTGTACGAAGAGCGCCTTCAGCAGGCCGACCAGAAGATTCGGGACATGCAGCCCAACTGGTTCGAGCGGCACGCGGTTCAACTTGGTGTGGTTGGAGGGTTCGTTCTCGGGGCCGCCCTGACGGTGAGCCTGACGTACGCGATTCACCAAACCACCAAGCCGTAGGGTTGGATCTCTTTCGCTGGTTCTGGAGCTGGGTATGTTCGCTTGTCTTCTCTGTGGCGCAGCCACGCAGTCTCTCACCGCCAATCGCCTGTGCCACCTGTGCGAGGTTCGCTGGCAAGACTCGCTGGAGTTCAAGCGCGCGGCCTACTTCGCGAAGCTGAAGCGAGAAGGTCCAGCAGCCGTCGCGTTCGCGGACTTTGTTTTCGGCAAGCAGAAGGAGCGGCAGGCGGACGAGGCAGAAGCGAAGAGCCCGGAGCGCAAGGCGGAGAAGGAAGCCGCTGAAGCGAAATGGGAGGCTGAGAAAAAGAACGGCGTGCTCGCACCGAAACCGTCGAAGCCCAACGGTGTCTAGGTCGGCTCCGCTTCCAGCTCGACGCTGAGCTTCTCCGACGCCAGCTTCCGGGCCTTGTCCAGAATGCGCGCCTGAGCGGGCTCGTCCTCGACCAGCTTCGTGACGTTGAGCATGACCATGTAGACGGCGAGGATCGCCGTCAGCTCCAGCTCGTCGTGCTCCGCAGGGGTCAGCAGTTCTCCGCGTTGGCGCTGAGAGATTTCCAGCCCCTTCGCAACGTTCACCCCCACGAGGTCGCGGTGGTACTGCGCGGCGGCGCGCTTCCGGTCGATGTACTTCGGTTGCACGAGAACCCTCCGAACGTCACTTGAGTCGAGTGAGTACGAGTCCCACGCGAACGGACATCGTGCCGTGCGAGAACAGGTGCGTCACCTGCTCGACGCGATAGACGCCGAGCGGCAGTTGGTTCGCGTTGGTGGGCGGGTGACTCCAGTCGATGAACTCTCCTTGTCGAGGAAGCACCGAGTCGCGCAGGTCAAACGTGGTCTCGTTTTCAGCCGTTTCGAATGTGATGTTCATTTGTTGTCTCCTTCAAAGTAGTACCGGGTCGCGGCGATCCGACGGCTGCGCGTTTGCTGCGTTGCCGCGTCGATTGCCTTCTGAAGGTTGGCGATTTGTCGGCGCACGGAAGTCAGGTGCGCTTGTCCGGCGTCTTGGTTCGAGGCCGCGTCCTCCAACAGGTCGAGAATCTTCTTGGCTGAAATCGGGGACAGCTCCACGTTCACGGCGTACCCCCGAGGCGACGAACCACAGGTCCACCATCGAACACGAGCTTCATGTCGTCAGGCAGGGTCTGTAGCCCGCCCTTCTTGATGTCCGTCGCGCAGCCGACCCACAGCTCTTCGAGTACCTCCAGCGGAAGGCGGCTGCTCCGCCTCTCTTGGTGCAGCTCGGCGTCCCAGACCTTCCGCGACATCCGCGACTCAGGCAGCAACTTGCCGTCCAGCCGCAGTTCCTTCCGCCCGCCGAAGCTGCTCTCCAGCGTGCGCAGCCAGACACGAACCAGATCCGCTCGCACGCACTCCGCGTACTCAATGCTCGTACCGTAGGCGGAGTCCTCACCGCCCGCGACGAAGCACGCTTTCTCGAACGGCTCACGCGAACAGCTCAGCTCCAACGCCTTCAGCAGCGCGCTCTGCTCCTCGGCGCGAGGCGTGCCGACCTCTGGCTTGAAGTGGACCTGCTTGTTCGAGCTGAAGCACTTGCCCTCGTGTCCCGGCTGGAGCGCGCACGAATACGCCGTGATGGGCAACGCGCCGCCGCAGTACACGCGCACGTCGAAGTAGCCGTCCGTGTGAACGACCAGTCGCGTGCCCTCGCGTGCGCGCGCGAGAAGGAACAGCCGCAGGTCGTGGGCGAGCTTCTGTTCCTCAGGCGTGCGGTCGTTGTCGTTCATGCGGTCTTCTTCGCCTTCTTGGCGGGCTTCGCGTCGGACTTCACCTCGGGCTTCGCCGTCGCGGTCTTCGCGTCGATGCTGGCCTTCAGCGCCGCCATCAGGTCGAGAACCGGGACCATCGTCTTCGTCGGCACCGCGATGGTGATGGGCTCGCCCTTCACCTTCTGCTCGATGATGCCGCGCAGCTTCTCTTGGTGCTCATCCTTGTACTTGCCGGGCTCGAAGGCTGCGACCGCCTGAGCCTCCACGAGCTGCGTCGCCAGAGCGACCTCAGCGGGAGTCACCTCGGTCTCGCCCAGCGGTACCTCAGCAGGGCTCCGCACTTCGTCGGCGTAGCGGAGCTGCTGCAAGGCCAGTCCGTCCCAGCCCGCGAGGGTCCGCACGACGGCGACGTGCTCGCGCCCGCGCGAGGCATAGCGGACCACCGCCGCACGCTTGGTCTCCGACAAGGTCACCATGAGCAGCCGGAACGCGCGCTCCGCGCCCTTGTCCGGCCCGAGGAAGTAGAGGGTGTCGAGATAGAGCGGGTCGATGCTCTCAGCCGGAACGAACTCCGCGATTTCCATCCGCTTGTCTGACTCCGGTTCGAGCGCCTTCAGCTCTTCCTCGCTGAAGACGACGTACTGGTCCTTCGCGAACTCGTAGCCCTTGACGATGTTGTCCTTGGTGACGACCTCGCCGGTCTCCGGGTCGTACATCTGCTGCTTCAGGCGGGTCTTCTTCTCAGCGTGGAGCTGGTTGAAGCTGATCTTGGTGCTCGACTCGCTGGCCGAGTAGACCTTGACCGGGATGTTCACCAGACCGAAGGACAGCATGTTCGACTGCATGGAGCGAAGGGCCACGGTGGTTCTCCTTGAGGGTTATGAGGGTGTGATGTTGCGCGCCTCGTGATTGTCAACTCGACCTCAGAACCCCTTCGGCCAGACGTTATGGGTGGCGTGCTCTTTCATCACGGCGCGAAGCATCGTCTGCATCTGTTCCTTCGAGACCTTCTGCTCGTCAGCCGCCGCGTACATCGCGAGAATCATCGCGTCTTGCCCGCACTGCTCTCGGATGAGGTGTCGGGTGAAGCTGAGGAGGAGCGCGAAAGGGATTGCAGCCGCCTGATCATCTCCTCCCGGTACGAGTTGAACAGGGTCGCGCTGCAACCCACCCCCACCCCCATCACCCGCTCCATCTCCGCTCGTAGCTCGGGCGTCCCGTCGATGTACATTCCGCACCGCCACTGAATCCCCACCTGACGCAGGTAGGGACAGCCGATTTTCTTGTCCCATGTCAGTCCGTCCTCTTGCATCTGGTAGCTACTGAAACCGCACGGTCCTCTGCGACACTCAAACCCACAGCCAACGCATTCACCCTTGCTCCCCGGCGCGCTCACCGCTTGTTCCGTGAGACCAGCGAGTCCGCCTCCGCGAGCGCCTGCTTCTGGCTCTCCGGGTCATCCGGGTAGAAGTAGAAGCGCGCGACCACCGGCCCGTCGCGATGCCCGACGACTTCGTAGAACCGGTTGTCCTCGTGAACGGTGCCGTCCACGTACGCGTTCGGGTGGTTGATGTGAAAGGGGCGCGACGGGCTCATGGTTTCTCCTTGGGCAGCAGGTCGAGCGCGGCTTTGAACGCGTCCGCCTCGCCCTGCGCTTTCTTCTGACGTGCTTCGAGAACCTTTCGCAGCGTTGTGTCAGCCTCCGCCTCCGACAACGCGGCGACGGCTGTGCTGAAGATGCCGCCGACCTTGGGCAGGTCCGAAAACCGAATGCGCTTCAGGCCAATTGGCGCGTCCCGCTCTTCGTTGGACTCCACAGCAGTGAGCGTGTTCTTCGTGCGCGTGTACTGGAGCACTCGCCGCCTGACGCTCGCCTTGCCGTCGGTGGCGATAGCCGACACGAGGTGAAGGCTGACCTTCTCCGGCTCGACTTTATCGGTCACGGCTTCTCCCCCTTCTTGGTTGCACCCTCGACGAGCTTCTCGACCTTCTTCGTTTCAGGGAAGGTCAGCGGGGGCGGCTTGCCGTTCACTTCGGCCAGCTTTTGGATGCCGGACTCGACGATGGTGCTGTGGACGTAGGCTTCGACCTCGGTCTTCGCCGCGTGGACCACCTTGTCCATGTGCTCAGCGAGCTGCTTCACCATGAACGGAGCGGAGTCCGACATCTTCCGCTCTGCCGTGCTCATCGCGTCCAGCACCGCCTTGCGCTTCTCCTTGGTGGGCGACTTGTCGTCGATCAGCGCTTTCATCAGAGCCATCGCGTCCCCCATGAACTTCATCGCGTGCCGGGCGTCCTTCTCGATGTCGTCGTGGAAGCGCTCCACCTCCATCTGCTCCGGACAGCTCTCCATCGCCTTGCCGCCGACGTACTGAAGCGTGCAGGGCACCCCGCCACCCATGCCGACACTCGACACCATGTGAGCCCACTGAGCCTCGGAGAGCGCGACCTCGACCAGCCCGCCGTGGACTCCCCCGAAGTGCCAGTCACGCCCGTGCGAGCGCTGGCGCGTCGAGCGGCCAATGCTCAGGGTCATGTAGTGCTGGTGCTTGAAGGGCGACCCGAAGAGCGACGTATGCCCCGAGACGCGACTCACCTGCACGAAGCCGTAGGACGGGTGCGTCTCAGGTTCCCACTCCCCAAGCAGCTCCGCGCGCTCGTCCATCTTCGCCTTGCGCTGGACCTCGTAGACGTGGGCCTTCTCCTGCCACTCAGGGGGCAGGTCCACGACCGTGCGCACCTTGGCGAAGTCGATCTTCTTCACGTCAGCCATCTCGTACTCGCCCCGGAAGTAATGCCCGTTGGAGACACCGCCGTCGGCGTCGATGAAGTCGTAGTTCACCGTGGTCGTGTCCGAAGTCGTGCCGTCACCTCCGACGCGGGTGATGAGCGCAGGCCGGTCCCCCACCACGATGACATCGCCTTCCTTGAAACGCTGGTCTCGGTCCTGCCATTTCTTAGCCATGCCCTGTCCTATCGGCAGGGGTATGGATTGTCAATGCAAGGGCTACTCGTCGCGCTTGACATGCGTGACCACGCCGGAAAGGACGACTCGGCGGGCCATGTGCGGTTTCTTGCTCAGCAGCTCCTTCGAGTACGAGGGTATGACTCCGGCGGCCACCGAAACGGTGACGTGCGCCACCGGGGCGAAGCTGGAGTCGCGAGTCACTCCCGGCGCAACCGGGTAGTCCGCCTTGACTGCCTGAGCTTTCTCATCTGCCGCCCACCCCGTGACACTGAACTTGATGCTCTTGCCCATCGGGGCGGCGGAAATCTCGTCATCCGAGGGTTCGAACTTCAGAGTGAGGTGGTGAGCGTGCGTCACGGTGAGCAGCGGAAGACCGGTTTCGTCCCGCCACCACTTCAGAAGGCGCGTGCGGCTTGACGTGTCGAGAACGATGGCGAGGTACGAACGGTCACCCGTCTCAACGAGGCCACGAAGCTGTTCAGTCAACGTAGAGAGACTCACGAACGGGTTCTATCACTCCTTGATCGGTTTGAGCCCTACGCTGCCAAGCAAGTCAGCCGTCATTCGCCCTCCGTTCTGGGGTTGGTCGCCGCCTTCTTCAGCGGAGCCCCGCGCGCCAGCAGCTCTTCGTGGAACTTCTTCGCCAGCTCCGGGACAACCTCGTTCCCCGGCGCACCGACGGCGATGACGATGGTGAACGGCCAGCGCTCGGGCGTAGTGAAGCCGTTGAGCACGAACGCAGAGCCGTTGAGCTTCGCGTACGTCACGAGCTGATCCATCGTCATGTACCGAATCGTCTCCCACGCGTCAGCCATCACCTGCCTCCCAATCCGAGGTTCTTCAGCGAAAAAGGCCCCAGAGGAATCGAACCCCTGTACAGGACCGCGTGCCACGTCTGGCAGGGCGCTGACCGGTCAACAGCACCAGCCCATACCCTCAGCAGCATCGTCCCGCTAAGGACGGCACCCCGTTCGCGTCATTCCGAGAACCCACTGCAACCCGCTAAGGCGGCAGCTCGGAGGCCCAGTCTTTCTTAGATTTGATCCTTCACCCCAGTCCAGTCGTAGTCGAACACCCAGTTCACCGGCTTCATGTCGATCTTCACGAGGAAGTCCGTCATCAGGCCCGCCCCCACCTTGTTGCGGCTATGGACCACCACCGTTCCCGGCCGTGTCTTCACCGGCATCTTCTTGATGTAGTAGGCCAAGTCGAGCCCATCGAGTTCCTTCCGGTTCGGATGAACGTCGAGCCACTCGCGCAAAGTCGAGTCACCGGGGTCGTGGACATCGAAGTCAAGGAAGAGGAAGTCCGCGCGCTTTTCCCGGAGCAGCTCGATGCCGTCCCGAATCACCTTGGTCTGCACGAGGTCGTGCGAAGGACCGAACCACTTCTCGAACCGGTCCAGTCGCGACTGCTTGTCCTCCAGCACGACGATGCGTTTCCCTACGGCTCGCAGTTCGGGCACCAGAACGTCGAGAATTGGAAGAGGACCACGCTCTTGTTCGACCCGCCGCAACAGAGACAGACCTTTGAAGTCGAGTTGTTCTCCACCGGGGCCTTTGCCTGCCCGTTTTTCCTCATCGCGGGCGGCTTCGAGGGCGTGCCCCCAAGCGTGGGCGATTTCGCGGGGCTCTTCGTCGAGGGGGAGGTCAAGTTCCCGGCAGACGGAGGCGAGCTGTTCGAGGAATCCGGAGGTGCGAACGGAAGTCCGTCGTTTCTCACTTCGGCGGGCGTCATCTCTCTCTTGAATGAGGAGTCGTCGCTTCCGTTTTTGGAAAGCGTCCCAGCCCGACACCACGTCGATGCGCTCGTCTTCCTTGTGATTTCCCATAGCTCGATCTCCACGGAGTAAGGCTTCACGGTGAACGTCGCGACGAACACCAGCTTCTTCGCGCCGCTCGCGTCCGTGCCCTTGTAGTAGGCCCCTGCTCGCAAATCCTTGTATGCGATACCCATAGTGGCGTATTAGGAGCAGGGGTAGGGATTGTCAATTCGCACGGGAGTGGCACATGGGAACGAAGGTTTACGGAGCGAGCGACGACCTCATCGAGTTCGAAGGGGACGTACACGGCGAGGTGGGCTACTCCGATGCGGGCTACATCGGCTTGACGCCTGAGGAAGGCGCGACGCTGCTCGTCTTCGACGACGGCACTCAGCTCGCGATCCGCTACGGCAAGCCGGGGCTCGGCGGGGTGTGGCACATCACCGCGCTCCGCAAAGGCCCCCTGTTCGACCGAATCGACGTGTGCGAGGACGAGAACGCCGACCCCTACTCGGACGTGGCGCACTTCGCGACCGGTCTGAAGAGCTGCATCGCAGCCGCCCGCTGGGAGCGGGTGAAGTAGATGCACACCGAAATCACGAAGATGCCCCGGTGCCGCTGGTGCGACAAGGAGCCGGAATTCACGCCCACCATCGCGGACACCTCGGTTTGCCAGCACTGTGGCGCAATGCAGAGCCCAGCCCTCAAGCTCAGCGCCCCGGCGGGCAGGAAAACTCTGTTGGTCTACCTGAACCCCGACGACGGCTTGTTCGTCGAGGTCGAGAAGCTGGACGGGTCGGTCGCGAGATTTACCTTCAGCCCCGCGCGGCTCGAAGCGGCGGGCGTCCTGCATCGGTCACCCGTACTACTCAACGGGAAGAAGCTCGACTCGCCACTGTAGGTCAGCGACGCTTTCGGGCGTGGGCGATTGGCGGCTCTGGCAACAGCAAATCGCCGCGCTGGAAGATCTTCGTCTGGATGGGGGCGTAGATGATGTTGAACAGGCACCCACAGTGACCACATTCGAAGTCGTGCTGGCACTCGTCTGCATCGATGACAGTGCCGTCGAATTGCGACGATTGGCTCAGCTCGCGGCTGTGGCACTGAGGGCAGGTGGTGGTCATGCGCTCACCAGAGGTCGTAGAAGGTGATGCTGCTGTCCTTCAGGATGAGGCGCGCCCAGTCGGAGAGCTTCTGCTGGATGAAGCCTCGCGGCTCGGTGTCGCTCGCGCCAGACTTACTGTACTTGCTCATCGCGGGCTCGACGAACTTCGTGTAGGCGTGGAGCACGACCTTGTTGATGGCCTTCTTGCCGCCCACCGCGCTTGTCTTCGGCAGCTCGGTTTCGAGGTAGTCCAGCGCCTTCGCCGCCGCAGCATTCAGACCAACCGCCGCCTTCTTCGAAGCCAGCTTGTTGACCTGAGAGACCGTGTAGAGCTGCCAGTCGTTGGCGTCGAAGTCCGGCTTCGGAATCGAGACCGGCTTCGCCTTGAATGCGCCCGTTGGGTAGCTCTTCACGAGGGCGTCGAGGTCGTCCGGATCAGGCTCGGACTTCTTCCCCACCATCGCGAAGCCGGGCAGTCCTCGGGTCTTCACAATCGTAGGCTCTTCCGGCTCTGCGCCGGGGCCGTCGGACGGACCGGGTTTCTTGAGGGCGAGCGTCAGCTTCCCGGCCGAATCGGCGTTGTCGCTCGCGTAGAGCACGTACTTCTTCAGCTTGGTCGCCGTGACTTCCAACCGGTGCAGAAGCTTCGTGAGGTCAGCAACCTCAGCAGCCGTCATCTCGTGCGCGGCCTTCAACAGCGGCGGCAACTGCGACTGCGCGGTGGCGAACGCTTTCGAGGCGGTCTTCATCACTTCGACTTGGTTCGCCATCTCGATGGCGGCCACCTCAAGCGTGGTGGCTGCGTTGGTACGCGCGTCACCGGAGCCTTCGTTCAACAGAGCGTGCATCTCGGTCAGGAGAGTCGTGTTCATGGTGGTGATCTATCACGGCTCATGCAGACGACGCGATTCCTCGTTGATGGCTCCAAGGACCTTATGGAGGCGGTTGAACAGCGTCACGCGCATCGTCTTCCCGAAGCGCGCAGGAGACGGCTGCATCCCCGGAATCGGCTCCAGAATCTTGCAGAGCGTGTCGATTTCTCTGAACTTCAGGAAGTGGAGGTCGCAGTTCTCACCGCCGAACTCGGCGTGGTTCCGCATCCCGTAGAGGAAGCCCCCTTGCACGCCCACGCTCTGACAGTGGCGGTCGTAGTGCTCTGACGCGAGCTTCTGGAGGAACTCCACCTCTGGAAGCGTCATGCGGATCTCAGCGGAGATGTCGTACTGGAACTTGGTCACGGTCGCTTCTTCCCGTTCTTGTCGTAGCCGCCCGGCTTGTCGTAGTCCCCGCGCGCGACGGCGATTTGGTCCGCGATGAAGCACTTCACGACGTGGTCGGGGCAGCGGTCCAGCAGGCTCTTTGCTTCGTCGAAGTCCTTCTGCCTCAGCGCCTTCTTCACGAGCGGCATGAAGTACGCCTCGACCTTCTTCGCAAGCGCTTCGTGCTCTCTGAGCGACTTCGTGTAGCTCGCCGTCAGCTCCAGCTCGTCTTCACTGATGAGCGCGTCGATGTTCCACGACCCAAAGAAGCCATCGTCCACCCCCTTGTCCAATCGCACGCCACCTTCGATGTCTGCGATGTGCGCGCGGATGGTGCGAACGCCCTCGTGCAGGTAGCCCTTCACCTTGACCTTCTTCCCGACTGCGAACCTTGAAGGAACGGGACGGATGGATTTCACGGAGTCACCCACAGACGTATTCGAGAGCCGCGTTGTAGACCTGCCGGGCGTCGCGAGCGCACTGCTCGACCGCCTTCTTGAGCGCGTCGCGGTCCTCAGGGTTCAGCTCCCCCTTCAGGACCATGCCCTCCACGAGCTGCGCCGTGATGACGCGAATCCGCTGCTTGTCGTGCTCGGAGTAGCCGTCGCCGAGCTTCATCTTCTCGTGCTCCTCCCAAAGCGGCCCGCTCGGAGCCGCCTTGGGTGTCTTCGTCTTCTTGGACTTCACGGCAGCACCTCGGCCTCTTCCGCCGCCTGCGCCTTCACCGTCGCGTACGCCAGCTCCACCTTGAGCTGCGTGATGCGCTTGGTCAGGTACTCGTCGTCCTCGGTGTACCCACGGTCGTGGCTCTTCTTCAGCTCGTTCTCGTAGGAGTCGATCTGGTGCTGGTGCCCCACGACCTCCGCAAAGTGGGGGCCGATCTTCCGGTCGTCCCAGATGACGGGCTGGTCTGCGTACTCCGCCGCGAGCGCTCGCCAAGCCGACGCCACCTCTGCCGGGAACGCGCGCAGCTTCTTGCAGTCCCGGTTCGGACAGCGAATCATCAGCGAGCCCTTCCGCTCCACGACGAAGAAGGTGGTGAACTGGCAGTGTGGGCACTTCTGGGCAGCGCCGATGAGCTTCAGCTCGGCGTCTCCGCACGCCCGACGACGAACGCCTTCCGCTTTCGCCTTTCGATGCGCCGCCGCCGCCAGCTCCTTCAGCGCTCGCAGGTCATCCATGTGGCGAGGCTCGGGGAACTCGTCGGAGGGTGGCATTCCTTGGTCGTTGGCGCTGTGCGAAGGACCGGTGAACTCCGGGCGACCGAGCAGCTTGAAGCAGACCTTGTGGTAAAGGGCGAACTTGCCGTCCATGTCGGCCAGCTCCGTGTTGCCCGTGGAGCCGCTCAGGTTGCCGTACCCGTCGTAGCTCCCCGACGCAGTGTCACCGTCTGAGCCCTGCACGACAGCCTTCCCCATCCAGCCATGACCTTCTCGAACCGAGTGGTCGCAGCCCTTGCAGTCCCAAGAAAAGAAGCCCATGTGCCGCCTCCGATGGTGTGTTACATCGGCAGGGGTGTCGATTGTCAACTAAGCCCTCTCGTGTTGACAATCCGCGCCTTGTCGATATGACTCATCCATGAGCCTCGACGTGTGCCTCACAGGACCGGAAACCGAGAAGACGTGTATCTGCACGGACTGCGGTCACGAGCACACGCGCAAGCAGAGCGAGACCCTCTTCGAGTCCAACATCACGCACAACCTCAACACGATGGCTGAGGCCGCAGGCATCTACCAAGCGCTGTGGCGGCCGGAAGAACTGAACGCCACCACGGCGGAACAGTTGATCGCCCCGCTCACCGAGGGATTGAAGTTGCTCCGCGCCGAGCCGGAGAAGTTCAAGGCGTTCGACGCAAAGAACGGCTGGGGAACCTACGAGCAGTTCATTCCGTGGGTGGTCCAGTACCTCGAAGCCTGCAAAGAGCACCCCCTCGCAACCGTGAAGGTGAGCCGATGAAAACCGTCAACGTCGTTGTGTACCGAGTCGGGAAGCCTGCTCGTGTCGAGGCGATTCCTGACACCCTCGAAGCCCAGCAAGCCATCGTCGGCGGGGACATCAAGGACTGCATCCTCGACCACCTCACGGTCATCTACGGAGCGGAGGCGGCGGACACCGGCCAGCCTCCGAACCGGCAGGTCGGCCGCATCTTCGTGCTCGGGAACTTCTTCATCTGTCGCACCGACGAAGAGGGCTGCACCGCTCCGCTCACGAAGAAGGACCGCGCTTTCCTGAAGAAGAACTACGCTCTCTGACCGATGGTTCCTGACACCTCACCCACGGTCCCGGTCAGCCGGGGCCACTCGAACCCCATCTACACCGTCTCGTACTCGTCTCAGGACACGGCCACCGCGACGTGCGACCCGTGGCAGCAAACTCAGACCGCGACGTACTCCGGGTCCACGTACGTCGCGTACGCGCGCCCGCGCGCGGAGGTGGACTACGCGGCTCTGCTCAGGGAGTCCCGTCGGGCTGCGTCGATGGTGCCGCCCCCTCGGGAGAACCGGGCTCGTACGAAGCTCCACGTTCGCGCCAGACGGGGTTTCCAGCAGATGGCCCGCCTGCCCTGCTACCGGGGCTCCCGGACGCGCTGAGGGGCCGCCAGAGCCCTCAGAAGGGCACGTCGGCATAGTCCTCGGTCGGCACTTGCGCGTCCTCGGCCTCGACGAAGGGAATCGCGGGGACCGTGTGGTCCTCACGGCAGGTGCAGGGCATCGTGAGGTAGACGGCGCGACCCTCGTCGTCCATCTCGTAGAAGATCTCCAAGGTGCCGGTGTCCGCGCACGCGCCACAGTCGATGTCGTCGGTAGCCATGCCCAGTTCTGTTGCGGCAGACGCGCTTGTCAACGAAACTGCGGAACATGTCCCACCGGACCAACTTCCGCAGGCTGGCAGGGCTCAGTGATGAGCGAACGCTGACGGTCGCCCGCCTCGGCGAGCGAATTGTGACGGCGGAGGACCTCGGACGCTTGGACGAGCGCGCAGCCTTTTCCGTGGGCACTCGGCGTCAGTGGAAGCGCGGGGAGCACCTCAAGACCAGCAAGGGCTGGAAGCGGCTGAAGAAGTCGGAGCGCACACCTCCGAAGTCTGACCCGGAGCCGACCTCCGTCAACGCACCGTTCGAGCGCATGAAAAGCAGCGCGGCGAAAATCGCTGCCGCGACCGCGAAGTCCGCGCTGCTTGGCAATCTCACCGCGATGGGCAGCTTCATGGGAGGCAACGGCGAAGGGATGTCGAAGCAGCCCGGCTTCAAGTACGGATCTTCCTACGAGGCTGTGGCGACGGAAGGCACGCCGATGAAGAGCCGGAAGATGCCTGCGGCTTTCAAGGCCGAGGTGATGGACGACATCGAGCAGACGGACCCGCAGATGAAGCAGTGCTACTACAACGCGCAGACGCTCGCGCTGAGGAACCCCGAGCGCTACACCTACGTCGATGGGTACGTGAACGCAGGCTTCGGCTTCCCCATCCAGCACGGGTGGTGCGTCGCGCGCGACGACGACGGCGAGCAGTACATCGTGGACCCGACGCTGCGGCACGACCAATCCAAGGGCGCGACCGAAAACAACCTGACGATTGGCGAGATCCCCGAAGGTCACGAGTACGTCGGAAAGGAATTCCCACGAGAGATGGTCAGCGACCGCTGGAAGACCGGCATGGCGGGGAGCCTCTACGACTGGCCGCCGTACTACCCCTTGATGCGCTCGGAGCCGGATTGGGCGGTGGCGAAGAAGACCAAGGCTGTCGATTTCGGAGACTGATCGTGAACCCTCGCATCACCAAAAAGCTCGAAGCCCTGCGCGCGCAGCTCGCTGAAGAGGACTCTCCCGAGTTCGAAATGGCGCGGGTCATCGTGGCGGCGCTCAACGGCCGAAAGCCGTCCAGAACGGTCGCCAAGTTGTACGTGGATCGAGTCGGCATCACCGTGACACACGAGAACGGAACCGTGGACGAGTTCGAGTTCTCCACCCGCCAAATCAAGAAGGTGTAGTCAGCGTTGAAGCGTCTGAAGGCGCTCGACCAGCTTCTCAGCTTCCTCCGCCGCGAGCTGGAACGCCTTCACCTGAGAGGCGACCGCCATTGCCATCGTAGGGTCGTCCTTGCGCAGCTCGACCTCCAGCACAGCCAGCGCCGCCTCAGCCTTTCGGCCTTCTGTGACCAGTACGCCAAGAATCGCGCGCACGGTCTTCAAGTCTGAAGTAGCCACCGGTCAGACCTAAAGGATCTTGCCCCGGAAGGCCAATTCTAGGGGCTGACGCTCTGTTCGGAAGCCACGGTAGCCAGCGTGCGCATCATCTTCGCATCAGCCACGCCGTCCATTGGAAGCTGCCACGCGCGCTCGAAGGCGAGAATGGCCTGCTGTGACCTCGGCCCGATGTCGCCGTCGAGGTCCCCGCCGTACATCTTCAGCTTCTGAAGCAGGGTCTGAAGCTCGACGTTCGAGAGCTGAAAACTCGCCCCATACGTCGCCACCATTTTCGCCTCGACTCCAGCGCTCGTCACGACGCTCTTCGCGCAGGCTGCCAGCCACGGGGCCGCCGCATCGCCGGTTCCGAAGTGGTTGAAGTGCCAATCTTCGGAGCCGCGTTGGTGGTCCTTGCGGTGGCAGTACCAGCCGTACGACGCCATCATCTCGTCGAACGCCTGCTTGGTCATCCCGAACGACTTGAGACAGGCGTCCGTCGCCACGTCGATGGAGAAGCCGAAGTTGTGCCCCGAGTAGCCGGGAGGCTGCACGCCGGACTTCGTCATCATCGCCTGAAGGCTGGCCTCGGGAGAGCGGAACATGTCGGAGCACCGCAGCTTCTTCCCCGTGCCCGCCTCGACCGCCAAGAAGGCCGGAACCGCGTCGGGGTGCAGCAGGGCTGCGCTCGGTGGGAAGTAGTCGCCAGCAGGAACCCCGCCCTTGCCTGTTCCGTAGATGCCCAGCACGCCCGGTACTCGCTTCAGCAGCATCGTCAGCATTCGTGTCTCCTCAGTGACCTGCGTCCACAGGGGCTTCGGCTCGATCCAATTTCGACTTCCCGCTCTTCGGTCCCGGTCCACCCATCCAGCTCATCATCGCAGGCGACTTGAGCGTTGTCGGTTTCGCCCGAGCCTGCAACATGTCCATGCGCAGCTCTTCAACCTGCTCCGCCTTGTTCTTTATATCCTTCGTCCGCTTCACCAACATGTCCATGCGGTCGTTGACCACGTCGAGCTTCATCACCGTCACGTCGTACTCGCGTGCATCCATCTTGGTTCGAACCCAGTCGGGCCGCTGGCACTCCGAGAGTACGCGGGCGTCCACGGCGTCCATGACTTCAACGCGTAGCTGCGTTCGCTCGTAGATTCCGGCGCACACCCAGACCAAGGTGATGAGACCTGCGAAGAAGACGATCTTCAGCACGAGCCAAATCAGCGGTCTGAACAAATCGTCGAACAGCGAGTTCGTCGGGTCAGGCTTCATTCATTGTTTCCTCAAGGCGGCCCGAACGAGCTGAAGAGCAGCTCGTCCTTTTTCAGTGCTGCGAACAGCTCGATCTGACAGCAGGCCCTCCAGTCTCTTGAGGAGTACCGGGGGCAAGGGGAGGCGAAGAGTACCAGCTTTCTTGCGGATCTCAGCTACTCCCCAAGCCGTTGTTTCCTTTGGATCGTCAGCCACCGCGTTGCGAATATCCAGCAACCAAACCAGCGCATCGGCCCGCGAATCACACAACCGGCCTACCACCGTGAACGTCCGTCGAGCCACGTCAGTACCCCCAGATCCAGAGTTCAGCTTCTCCCAGCGCCAGCTACCCGCACACGTCTTCGAGGAATTCCCAGAAGCTGGTTCCCCACTTCTCCGACCACCCGCGCTTTCGCGCGAGCGCTTCCATACGGCGATACGCCTCTTCCATCTGACCTATCTCGGCAACCTTGCGAAGGGCAACCTCTGCTTTCTCGATTTCGATCTCCGCTGCCGACAGCGCCTCATCCTCCGAGAGCGGTTTCCGGGTAATAGCCTTCGCGACCTCCAAGTCGGTGAGCAGCAAGTTTTCACCCGCGCTCGCCAGCGACTCCGAGTACAGCGACAACTCAGGGGCCACGGTGGTGAACAGCTCCTGCCACGTCTTCGGGGCGATGGTCAGTGCGCCGTTCAACGCCACGGACGGAATCGAGTCCTGAACGATTTTGCGCACGAGCTTCCGCAGGCGCACAGCCTCGTAAACAAGTTTGAGAACCTCGACCATCGAAGCGCACCTCGATCGCCTTCGTCCTACGCGTGTACCCGAGTCACCGCAACCGTGCAGCGGCGGTGTACTTCGCGAAGACGCTCAGCAGCTCAGGCGGACCTCGGGCCGCGCGCTTCGTGCCCTCCCAGACCAGCAAGATGAGGTGCTTCTTCGCTACCCGGTCAAGCAGCTTCTTTCCGTGCCAGCCCGTGAATCCGCCCGGCACGACCTCGCGCGCGTGGAAGAACTGAATCCCGGTGGCCTTCGTGAACGCGCCCTCAGGACGCATTGCGGACCACTCCAACAGCACGCCGCACTTGTCGGGCCGTTCTTCCTCTCGAAGCAAAGGGAACAGCGCCACCTTTGGGAACGGCAGCGGCACGTCTTTCGGCTCACCCAAGAGGGTGTGGCCCTGCTGGATTGGGAGAAGAACGTTGATCTCCGCCAGCCAATGGCAACTGTACTCAGCGCACTCAGTCGGACGCGTCGCATAGACGGCGCAGCCCTTCTCGCACTGGTTCGGGCAGACCCGGTACTCAGGCTTGTCGAGGGTAGGGATTCTCAGCGTCGAGCAGCACGCCGTGCAGCCACCGCATTCGCGTGTCATATGGGGGCTCTATCAACAGGCCGCGCGATTGTCATGCTCGGCCGCCGTCGATTTCTTCACCGCCTCGATTCGAGGTAGAAACACTCAATGACCACCATCGCTCTGCTTGGCGGATCTTTCGACCCTCCGCATCTCGGACACCTCGCAGGAGCGAAGTGGGTGCTGCGCCAGAGCGGTATCGACGAAGTCTGGCTTCTCCCGGCGTTGAAGCACGGGTTTGGCAAGAACCTGACCCCGTTCAAGGACCGGATGGAGATGACCCGGTTGCTCGTGAAAGGGGTGTCCGGTGCGTCGGCCTCCGACGTGGAAACGAAGGCAGGCAGCAGTGGGCGGACGGTGGACCTGCTGGAGTACCTCACCAAGAGGTACCCCCAGTTCAAGTTCCGGTTCGCAGTCGGCACGGACATCCTCGCCGACCTACACAAGTGGAAGGACCCAGAGCGGGTGAAGGAACTCGCGCCCCTGCTCGTGGTGCCCCGCGCAGGGTACGCCGCGTCAGAGCTGCCGGAGGTCTCGTCCTCTCAGATTCGGACCGCGCTGGCCGACGGCAGTGACGTGAGCGCGTGGTTGACGCCCGAGGTGGAGAAGTACATCCGCGCGCACGGTCTCTACGGCGCGTCCGTGCGCGAGCGGATGGAACGCCTGCTCGCGAACTACCTCTGAGGGTAGCTCGGCATCCGCTGCCCTGCGCTGATGACCTGCGCCACTCGCGCGTTGAAGAGTCCGCAAGACTGAGCGGCGTTGGCGGCCCAGAAGCACGGCTTGCCGTTCTGCCTCTGGTTGCCGCAGGTGCCGAAGCACTCGCCGGGCCGGAGATTGCCGGGAGCCCCAACGCGCAGGTGGACACACGGGTGCTGCGCGACGCGAACGGCTTCTTCCGTTCGGACGTTGCGTGCCTCAGTGGGCGCGCTCTCGACCCGGACGGCTTGGGTTGAGGGGGCGGGGTGCAGTGGATGTGACGCGACCAGCGGCTGGGCCTGCGGACCCTCACCGCGCGGGGGCGGCTGGTAGGCGGGCAGCTTGTCTGGGGACTCGAACAGCATCGCTCGCTTCTGCGCGATGGAGACGTTCGCCGCCACCTGCGCCGGGAGCGCCTCCAACAGAGGCTTCGGGGGTTCCGGCGGCGGCTCGGGAGCAGGCGGAGGTTCGGGCGGGGG